>Ga0070734_10004653_pt1 | contig 12829 bp, 6 predicted proteins | sample Coa_R1_8_FD_66444 | JGI IMG/M metagenome (GOLD analysis project Ga0070734, IMG submission 66444) | Surface soil microbial communities from Centralia Pennsylvania, which are recovering from an underground coalmine fire - Coalmine... | ecosystem: Environmental > Terrestrial > Soil > Unclassified ...
TCGTCATAGTTGGAAAGAATGACCACCGTATAGCCAAGCTCGGGATACATATCGAATTGGTTGGTGACGCCTTTCCATCCGCCGCCATGCCAGATGATGCGATTTCCGTTGTAGCGCTCGATGTACGCGCCATAGCCATAATCGGCGCTTCGGTTAGGCTCTTCGGTAACGCCGGTCCACAGCGTTTCTAAAGCCGAAGCGCTCAGCAACGTGTGTTGGACGAGAGCCATCTGAAACCTGGTCATATCTTCTCCGGTGGAGTAGGCGCCGCCTGCCGGAGACCCCTTTACCCCAAGGTCGAAGATGTTATCGAGCCGTGTCCCGTTCGGACCATCCGCAAAGCCGGTCGCAAGGTTGGGGGGATCCGTATCCAGCTCATAGAAGTCGGTATTTGCCATGCCTGCCGGCTTGAAGATATGCTCCCGCACGTAATCGTAGTAGCTCTGGCCGGAAGCCTTTTCAATGATCGCGCCGAGTAGGACGAATCCGGCATTGCTGTAATCGAACTGCTGGCCCGGAGGGAAGGACAGCGGTTCCTGCTGGAATGGCCTGACCATCTCCGCGATGGTCCGAACGGTGGGAGGTCCCTCCCCTTTTTCCACTAAAGCGCGCGCGCCGATCAGGCCGGAGGTGTGCGAAAGCAGATGGTGCAGGGTGACTTTTTGCGCCACTTCCTTGTTGGGGTAGTCGGGCAGCACCTTCCCAACCGTATCGGAGTAAGCGAGTTTGCCCTGCTCCACCAGTTGCGCGACGGCTACCGCCGTAAACATCTTGGTGATGGAAGCCAGGTTGAATTTGGTATCCGTTCGATTGGGGGCATTCCACGTCCGGTTTGCGAGCCCGAACGCTTTTGCATAGAGCGGCTTTCCATGCTTCGCCACATAGACCATTCCGGAGAAAGCATCTTCTGCCACCAGGGCGGTCATCATCGCATCCGCCTTCGCCCGTATTTGCGCGTCGGTAAGCTTCTGGTCGGGTAGGAACTCGGTGGGAGTCTCGATATCGCCCACGCCCATTCCCACGATATGGTAGGGCGGGGCGGCTTGCGTGTAGTCCGGCGGTTGCGCTGTGACGAATACCGAAATCTCCATCCACGCGCCCGTTGACTTTGCCTGCGCCAGCACTTTGATCCGCGCAGAGGCAGTCTCCTGGATCTTCCGCACGGTAAAGCCGTGGCTCTGGCGGTAGAGCAGGTAGTGTTGATCCGTGACATTCTCTACGAAGGAAGGCGCGTTGGGCGGGGTTTCGAAATTACTTTCGATAAACGCCCGAAGCGTTGCACGTTTGCCGGTATTGAGCACGGTAAGAAAGGCCGTGAGTTGCTTGCCTGCGGGGGTGTCCGGGATCGTCGCCGATGTTTGCGCTTCAGCGCGTAGCACCATCGTGAGGCATTGCGTTACCAGTAGCAAAAGAAGCGCGGTCCGGCAGAGCAAATTGTGTGGGAAGCACCTGGAATGCATAGGAAATCCCCTCTCAATAAACCAGAGTGCTGTAAGTATGACGCCTCGGCGCGTTGCATTCCTTGTATCAGAGTGTCACTTCTTGTCTGAGGCTTGCACGCCCGCGAACTTTTTATACTCCGTGGGGGTCATCCCCATGTAGTGTTTGAAAGTTCGGTTGAAGTGGCTCTGGTCGGCAAATCCAACCGCAAAGGCGATTTGAGAGGGGAGCGCATCGGATGTGGCGAGCAGGTGACAAGCCTGCTCGACGCGCAATCTGCGGACATAATCTCCGATGGTGCAGTGGTGACGGCGTCGAAAGCTACGCATGAGGTGGGAGGGATGTACGCCGATGGCCGTGGCAAGCGCCTCGACGGACACGCTCTCCGTGTAGTGGGAGTGCAGGAAATCCTCTGCCTGTCGGAGCCAGCGCGGGCAGTCCGGTTCTGCAAGCGCCGGCGTATGGCGCGACATCTCCGCAAGCATCTCCAGCAGCACTCCCTCCAGAACGAGAGGCGTCAGGTCGTCTCGGCGCTGAAATTCCCGGTACAGGCGCGCGGCTATCCAGGTCGGAGGGCTGTTCTGATAGTTCGTGAGGGTGTCCACAAGCGGGGCAAACGATCGAATACGATCCAGCCAGGCCGCGTTCATCACGATTTGAAACGTTCTGGCATTCGCCTGGAAGCGCGTGGCATGGGGCGCGCCAATGGGAAAGAAATTGAGCGTAGATGGCCCTCTGACAAAGGTCTGCTTGCCCCAGAATTCCTGAGTGGTCCCCACCAGACAGAACTCCAGAAATGCCACCGCATGCTCATGCGGTGGCAGCCAGAGGTCCTCGGGGTAGCTTATCTCTTCAAAACGTAAGCCGCCGAAATGGCATGTAGCCGCAACAATCGGGCTGGCAGAAGGAGGCGGTAAAGGGTTCATCATTCCCTCTCCGGACGGTCCGGAAAACAGGCGCTTCGGAAGGTGGATGCCTGTATAGACTATCCCGCGAGGGCTGAGGTTTCAATGTAATTCCGATCCATGCGATCCATCCGTCCGCCACGGTTGCCTCCCATGCATATCGCCGTCAGGGCAATACGTTAAGCAAGCCCAATAGGCGGTTCAAGATCTCCTCGGGACCATCCAGTCCCGAGGAGATTTTCGTTTCGAGCCGCGCGTAGGCGGGTCGGCTGGGAGATCACATGGGGGTGGAAATGAACCCGTGCGTGATGCCGAACGCATCTTCATAACTGCCGGTGATCACGCGATTATTATTGATGGCGTGGCACTCCGTGTAGGGCATGTTGGGGTAATCAATCTGCGTATACGCCCCTCCGTGCATCAGGAAACCGTGGCCGTTGTCCATGCTGTCCGAAAAGACGCCGACAACGTCTTCCAGGTCGTTGATGCCATTGGCCTGTGTCCCGAAGGTCCCGCCGGCGGATGGTACATCCACCAGAGTGAACACCCCTCCGCTAAACACAAAACCGTGGACCGGCTGTGGGTCGAGGGTGTAGTAGACCCCCGCGACCTCATTCCCATTATTGACCGAAAAGGCGTTGGTGCCGGCGCCAGGCAGAGCGAGCGCGTTCGGAGCGTCGATCGTCGTAAACGTGCCGTGGCTGTGAAGATAGGCATGCGAGACGCCCAGGAGGTCGGCATACTGCCCCACAAAGGCGTTGGCGTTGTTGATGAGAGCCGTCGCCGTTCCGAGGCCAGGCCCGTTTTCAAAGTCGATTCCCGTCGTCTGTGCGGCTCCGGGGACGTCGATGGTGGTAAAGTGCCCATTCACCGAGAGGTACCCGTGTTGGAAGCCCATGGTATCGAAATAGGTTCCCGAGATTACCCCTTCATCATTGATCCCGGCGCAGCCGGTCATGAGCGCGCCGGGAACCTGCACAGGCTGGAAAACGCCGTTGCTGTACACATAGCCGTGGATCGAAAAGTCGGGGGAGACATAGAAGCCGGTAATGTCGCCGTGATTGTTGATCCCGAGAGGGAAGTTGAAGAGGAAGGGGACGGGGGGATCCACCGTTGCGAAATTCCGATTCGCGCCCTGGCTGAGCGCGGGAAGGACGAGGCAGATCAGTCCACAGACGGCCAGTGCGATTCGCACAGCGCGTTTGAGCGGGTTGGAGCCCTCGTGGTGTGAGGGCGCTGCCGAGGCGAGAGGGGCAGCGGAGGCGTCCCACGTTTGCGTGGGCGTTGGGTTGGTATGCATGGTTTGTTCTCCTTTTGGCAAAAGCCGAAAATGCGATCCTTACGTGGACATTATCCCTGCGCGGTGTGTCATGAACCGTGTCCCCTGGACGAGAAAAAGCGTGTCAATACGCAGAATGGGGGCAAATAGGCGCAATCAGGGGCATGAAGGTGGTGTGCCGGGAAAAATATGGTGATTTTAGCAGTACGCTGTGGAATGACTACTTACAGGTAGTTTTGACATCTGGAATGCTACCTGACCGCTACGACGGATAGGTCAAACTGGAGTGGGGACGCTGATTGCCGGACCCAGGTGGAGAGCGCTCAGCGTCGTAGTATTTCGTCTCGGCCCAATCTCGGGAGTGGAAAAAGCGATGTCATTCCATGTATTAACGAAACGCCAGCGCGCCTTTGTCTACGCGGTCCTGGCGTATTGCGGTGTGTTTATCGCACTGCTTATCTCGCGCCCGGGCGGTGCCAAGGCGTTTGAGAACTACTATCCGATTTTTCATCTCATCCCGCACTTGCTGACAGGAACCTGCTGTCTGGCATATGCCTGGCGGGGACGCCATCGCACGCCCTACCACCGGATCGGCTGGATGCTGCTCGGGCTGGCCGCTCTGACCTACCAACTCGGCAATGTCATCTATCTCTGCTATGACGCCGCCAAGGTGAAAGTGCCGTTTCCAAGCTGGGCGGATGCCGCCTGGTGCGCTGTCTTTCCGTTCCTGATCGCCGGTTTGTGGCTGCTGTTCGGAAAGATCCCCCATGTGGGACGCGTGCGCCTGCTGCTCGATAGCGCCATCGCGACCGGCAGCGTCGGGGTCTTAAGCTGGTACTTTCTCGTACAGCACATCTGGCAGCAGTCGGGCATGACCCTGTTTGCCAAGATCGTCGGCGTGATCCCCCCGATTGGAGACGTGGCGGCCCTTTTCGGCGCGGTCGTCTTGATCAATACCCTGAATTCGCGCCGCAAGATGCGCTTCTCATCCGGCCTGCTCGCGTTCGGTATCATCTGCTGGGCCTTCGCGGATATTCTCTACACCTACGCTTCACTCCATGGCGGCTATCGTCTCGGCTCCTGGTTCGATTGGGGCTGGCCCTTCGGTGCGTTTCAGATCACGCTGGCGGCGATGTTCTCCTGGTGGGCGCAGAAGCGCGAGGGGGAGGCAGATGCCACAGACGCCAGTGAGCGGGTCGCTGCCGCGCCGGGGCCGCTCAAGCTGTTGGCGCCCTATCTCGCAGCGGGGTCTGCCCTCTTCATCGTCATCAGCTTTGAGTATCACCATAGCGAACGGCTGGGCAAGGGGGCGTTCTTCGTCTGTCTCGGCCTGATGGTTCTGGTCATGGTGCGCCAGGTGTTTACGCTCTGGGAGAACCGCCATCTCACGGTGCAGTTGCGCTCGCAACTGATCGAGAACCAGGGGCTGACAGAGCAGTTGACCCATCTCAATGAGGGGTTGGAGGACCGCGTTGCGCAGCGTACGTGCCAGTTGAACGCCCTGCTGGAGCTGAACAAGGCCATCAGCAGCACCCTGCAGGAGGCGGAGGTGATCGCGGGGGCGCTGGTTCATACCCGGCAGGCCCTGCAGGCGGAGGCCGTTCTCCTCTGGCTCCCCAGCGGCGAGAAGGAGCCGGCTTCGGTCGCCTGCTATCAGCAGGGGTTGGAGGAGTTTAACGTGATCCGCGACTTCCTGGCCTCCCAGGAACTGCGGAACCAGGCGGAGTTGCTGCCGCTGGCGCAAAACACCGGCGATGCCGTGAAGTCCGGCGTCTGCCTGCGGGTGCCGTTGCGCTACCAGAAGCAGATACGCGGCATGATCGGGGTGGTGCGCTGGGAATCGCAGGTAGACCCGACGGAATGGGAGATGCTGCGCAGCATCGGCAACGAAGTGGGCACGGCGCTGGAGAACGCGCAGCGGCATCATGCCGCCCTGGAAGCGGCGGACCAGGACCCGGTGACGGACCTGCTCAACCACCGCGCGATCCATCAGCGCCTGGACGCCGCCATTGTGCGCATGAAGGAGGAGGGCAACCCACTCTCCGTCATGATGCTGGATGTGGACAACTTCAAGCTATTCAACGATACCTATGGCCACCCGGTCGGCGATCAGATATTGAAGACCGTGGGGCAGGCGCTGCGCGCTGTGTTTACGAATGCGACCCATCTCGGACGCTACGGCGGCGATGAGTTCCTGATCGTTCTGCCCGGCAACGACCAGGACACCACCATGACCCTGGCGCATCAACTGACCGACCATATGACACACCTGGGGTTCAAGCGTCCGAATGAGGAGCGCGTCATCCCGGTTACCGTCAGTTGCGGCATCGCAACCTATCCGCTGGACAGCGAGAACCGCCATGAATTGCTGACCATTGCCGACCAGAACCTGTATACGGCCAAGCAGTCGGGGGACCACATCCGTGTCACCGGCGAGATCCAGCGCGCTTCCCGCCAATTGCGCTCCGAAGGCTCTTTCGATGTGCTGGACGCGATGATTACCGCCGTAGACAATAAAGACTCCTATACGCGCCGCCATTCGGAGGATGTGACGGAGTACGCGCTGTGGACGGCGGAGGAGCTGGGCGTTTCGGAAGAGACCATGCGGATCGTCCGGATCGGCGGCCTGCTGCACGACGTCGGCAAGATCGGCGTTCCTGCAGAGATCCTGTGCAAACCGGGGCGCCTCACGCCCGAGGAGTATGAGATCCTGAAACGCCATCCCCGCCTGGGCGCGCTCATCGTCGGCGCGGTTCCTGGAATGGAGCAGATCGTGGATGCGGTACGCTGCCACCACGAGCGCTGGGATGGGCAGGGCTACCCGGATGGCACGCTGGGGGAGGAGACGCCGTTTCTGGGTCGACTGCTGGGCGTGGCGGATGCGTTCAGCGCGATGACTACCGACCGCCCGTATCGGAAGGGAATGTCGTGGTCGGTTGCGATCCAGGAGGTGCAGAACAATATCGGCACTCAGTTCGACCCGGTGATGGCCCGCGCGTTCCTCGCCGCTATGAAAAAACGCTTGGCCGTGCAAGCGGAGCAGGAGGGGAAAGCCCCGGCGGCTGCCGTTCACGAGCCTCTACGCAAGGCGGCTTAGAGCGCCAAAACCCTGCGGCTCTGCCTATCTCCCCCCCTCTCCTTCGCGAAGGAGAGGGGGGGTGGTTTTGTTAGGTGTTCCTCAGAGCTGCGACATGTTGGGCGGGGAGACTTCGTAGGGCGAGGTCTCCCCGCCCTGCTTCCACATCGGTTTCCCCTTCCCATCCAGTATTCTTATTGTTTTTCTCACAAAAACAGCAATCTTCTATTGACAGACGAGCGAGAAACTGATAAAATTTCAATACCAACAACGAAAGCCCCTGCAGGTTTTTTGCGAATAGGGGCTAAGCCGCCGCTTTTTCCACACTGCGCCATGACTGCGCTCTCCTTTATTTCCTGTTGAACCCTTGGAAGGTCGGTACTCGAATTGCATCGCCACGTCGCAGGCTCTCTCAATCTGTGACGCAGTTCCGCCGAGGCGTGGCAGACGGCGTTATCGCCGTGGTAAATGATCCCAGACAGGCTCGGTGCGATGAATCGCAGCAATCATTCTTGTCCTGTCTCAGCCCAAAAGGAGAGTACGGCGTCTGCCGGTTTCCGACTTTCGGAGCCGGCTTTAGTAATCCCTCAGCCTCTCTTACATCTCTGTCCGGGAGCACGAACCCTCGATGTGTGGTTGTGCTCTTCAAGGACGCCTGGCGGACATATGTGAGAAGTCTGGGCCCGTTGTAGGAAGGTAGTAGATCTGATATGGCATTTCGCGAGATTTCCGAGCGACCTGCGTTGCCGCCCACCGGGGCGCTCAGTAAGAGTCTGGCTCACTTCGCCCGGCCATCCGGAGCCAACATTCTTGCCCGTACGGAGTCGTTCCTCCGCTGGCAGGATGGACGTCGTTCTGCGGAGGTATGGCCCTACTCGCGCGCTCTGGTCGGCCCGCCCACAAACCGCGCTACCGTTCAGACCGAACAGGGCGAGACCATCGAAGGCATCAATTTCGCTTCTCAAGACTATCTGGCGCTCTCCACGCACCCCGCCATCAAGGCAGCGGCGATACAGGCATTGGAGGAGTTCGGTCCCCATAGCGCCAGTTCCCCCATGCTTCAGGGCAGCTCTACGCTCTCACTCCTGCTGGAGAACGCCCTGAGCGATCTGCTCCAGACGGAGCATGTCGTGCTCTTCTCCACGGGTTGGGGCGCCGGGTTCGGCGCCATCACGGCGCTGATCCGCCCCGCCGATCATATCATCCTCGACAATCTGGCGCATGCCTGCCTGCAGCAGGGGGCGCATACGGCCACGCAGAATGTGCGGCGACACGATCACCTGGATATTGCGGCGGTCCGCCGCCACCTGCAGGAGATCCGCGCGAACGATACCAAGAATGGGATCCTGGTGGTCACCGAAGGGCTGTTCTCCATGGATTCTGATACGCCCGACCTGCAGACGCTGCAGGAGTTGTGCCATGAGTACGAAGCGGCGCTGCTGGTGGACGTCGCGCATGACCTGGGAGCCATCGGGCCGGGAGGGACCGGCTTTCTGGGGATCCAGAAGATGCTGGGCAAAGTAGACCTGGTGGTGGGCGCCTTCTCCAAGACCTTTGCGTCCAATGGCGGCTTCCTGGCCACGCACTCGCGCGCCGTCAAACACTATGTGAAGATCTTTGGGGGCACGCACATCTTCTCGAACGGCCTGTCGCCGGTCCAGGCGGCGGTGGTGCGTGAGGCGATCAACATCGTCCGCTCTCCCGAGGGCGAAGACCTGCGCTGCCATCTGCATCAGTCGGTTCATGGCCTACGGGATGCCTTTGCGGAGTATGGGATCCGTTGTCTGGGCGTGCCTTCCGCCGTGGTGCCGGTTCCTATCGGCAGCGAGAAAGTCGCCCGCATCGCCAGCGCCAATCTCTTGCACAAGGGCGTCTTTGCCAATCTGGTGGAGTTCCCTGCGGTGGCCGTCGGTTCGGCGCGGTTCCGGATGCAGGTGATGGCTTCGCACACTCCGGCGCAGGTTCAATGCGCGGCGGATAGGGTGGTGGAGGCGATCCAGGAGGCGAAAGACATGTTGGCCGACGCCGACATGACGCACGCCGTCGTCAATACCGAGAATGAAATGGCTTCCGTATAAGAAGTTCCTGCTCTAAGCAGCATCTTGCGTCAACCCGGATTTTGAGGCTCAAAATCCGGGTTGATTTGCGTTATCCTCCGATGCAACGGAGGGAGCCATTTATCATCTGCCCGGCCCCCTTCGATACCGAAGGGGGCTTTGTTTTGTACACCCACGGGCATTTCGAGAATGCAGGAGATAATACTAACAGTAGCGAATATGTCCGGTGCGTCACGAGGCGCACGTGCGCTCCAGGCGGGAGCACCGTGGTAGCGTTGAAGGAGTAGTTGCCATGCCACTGAAGTATGGATGCTTTATCAGTTATCGGACCCCTGTCGGTCTGCTGGAGAAACGCTTCATCGAAGACCTCGAACTGGGGTTGGTGAGCGAATTAGAGCCCTATTTTGGCGCGGACCTCGCCGTCTGGCGCGATAAGCAGCGTCTGGCTGGGGGCGACCAACTCGACCCCAACCTGGCAGCCGCGCTCTGCCAGAGCGTCTGTATGATCCTTGTTTACACGCCGAAGTATTTTGATTGTGCCCACCCCTATTGCGCCCGCGAATACAGAGCCATGCGGATGCTGGAAAAGATGCGCTTGCAGTTGGTACAGAACCAGGCGGAGAGGCTTCATAGCCTCATCATTCCTGTTGTTGTGCGTGGTAAGAAGGTGCTCCCCGCCGAAATGGGCACCCTCTATTATGACTTTGAGAGTTTTACGTTGAGCCAGCCGGAACTCTATAAGCACCCCAACTACGATGTGATTTTCAAACAGATCGCCGAATACATTTATGATCGCTATCTGGCGTTGCAGGGAGTGGACCTGATGCCCTCGCCCTGCGAATCCTTCGACTTGCCGGCTCTGGATGACACCATCCATGAGTGGCTCTGCACACTCGCGACACCGCCTGGCCTGCCCCTGCGTTGAGGAGACAAAATGAGCATCGCAAAGGAGCGGGGGCAGATCATCACCTTCTACTCTTATAAGGGCGGTACGGGGCGCAGCATGGCGCTAGCGAATGTCGCCTGCCTGCTGGCGGATAGCGGCAAGCGCGTTCTGGCCGTGGACTGGGACCTGGAAGCGCCCGGCTTACATCGCTTCTTCTGCCACCAGTTCAAAAACCGGTTCCCAGGCAGCAATCTCGAAACGATCCTGGAAGGACCGGCCGGCCTGATCGAGTTCTTCCAGGTTCTGAAAGAGCGCACCGCGATCGATACGGAGTTGACCCTGGAGAGCAGCGCGAGGCTGTTTGCGGAGGTGCGCCTGGAGGACTATGTGCTGGAATCGGATAGACCCGGCCTCTCTCTGCTGAAGGCGGGGCGCTTCGACGAGACGTATGCCAGCCGGGTCAATGCGTTTCGCTGGGATGAACTGTACGCACAGGAGTCCAACCTGTTCCGCTTCTTCGCGGAGGAGTTGGCCTCGCGTTATGACTATGTGCTGATCGATTCCAGAACGGGCCTGACCGACATCAGCGGTATCTGTACGACCCTGCTGCCGGAGAAGCTGGTCGTGGTCTTTACGCCGAACCGCCAGAGCCTGACCGGCGTGCTGCGCCTGATCCACCGCGCCACGGAGTATCGCCGGGATTCCGGGGACCTGCGCCCTCTATCGGTCTTTCCCTTAGCCTCCCGCATCGAGTTGGGCGAGCGGGCGCTCTACGAGCAGTGGCGTTATGGCGATAAAGAGCGCCAGGGCTATCAGAAGGATTTTGAATCGGCGCTTAAAGAGGTCTACGGCCTGAAGGAGTGTCTGCTGCAGGACTATTTCGATGAGGTCCAGATCCGCCACTCCCCGGCGTTCAGCTATGGGGAGGAGATCGCCGTCCTCAAGGAGCGGGGACACGACAGCTTCTCTCTGACCCGCAACTACCAGAACTTAACGGATCGCCTCATCTCTCTGCACGGACCCTGGGAGGAGCCGGGAGCGGATCCTGTCCTGCAAAAGTCGGCTCTGACGGCGCCTGCGCTAAGCCTGGAGGAGACCGCATTTTTGAACTGGCTGCAGGAGGTAACGACACGCGCCGAACGCTGGAGCGAGACCAATCGCGACAATCTGTTGCTGCGCGATGACCAACGCCTCCTCAAAGACCGGGATCTGGAGGAAGCTCTGGACTGGCTGGTGAAGCGAGGCGCGGAACTGGGAGGCGATGAACGCGTCTATCTGCTTGCCAGTATCGCCGCCAGGGAGCGCGAAGGCGCGCGCGACACGCAGAAGAGGGTGGACGAGGAGCAGGGCAAGGTGCGCGTGCTGAGGATGCGCCAGTATGCGGGCGCAGGGGGGAGCGCGCTGCTCATGCTTATCGTATTTGCCCTGGTCGTATTCCGGGGGCAGTTTGAACGGGATAACCTCAATGAACAGATCACCCTTCTGAAACAGCAGCAGGCGTCCTTGACCAAGGAGCGCGATGACCGTCAAACCCAACTGACCCAGGTAAAGACCGATCTTCAGACCGCGCTCACTGCCAGCAATGGGGCGGGGGGGCGCATCCTGGAGTTGACCAGGCAGAACCACGATCTGAGCCGGCAGGTCAATACCCTCAATCAGCAGATGAGCGCGCTGAGCGAGCAGAGCAACGCGGCGAAAACGGAGTTGGCCGGACTGACGCAGAAAAGCCGCGCACAGGCCGCCGACATGGAACAATTGAGACAACAGAACCAGACGCTCACCGACCAGAACAAGCTGCAAGCCAATACGATTGCCGAAAAGGAGCAAGAGCTCCGATCACTGAAGGCACGGTCCTCCAAGGGAGCGCAGTAGCCGCAACCGCAGCATCAGGTGGGGGAGGATGGCTGCTTAGATACCTTCCTTTTCCGCTTGCACTGCCCCTCCCTGTAGCGTATAATAGCGAGTAGAATTCTCTCTGCCTATCCTGAGCCGGGTGCGGTGCATCGTTGCCGCGAAAGCCGAAAAGATCCTATGCCCTCCTCCGCCAAAAACACAAAATCCGCTAAGAATACGCCCGGTGCAAAGCGCAAAAAGGGCCGACAGGATACGCTGGAAGCGTTCTTCGGCCCGGACGGGCCGCTGGCTGCCGCCCTGCCCGGCTACGAGACCCGCACGGAGCAGATCCAGGTCGCGGAGGCGGTCGAGCAGGCCATGCGAGAGGGCAAACCCTGCCTTGCGGAAGCTGGGACAGGCGTGGGTAAGTCGCTCTCATACCTCGTTCCTGCCGTTCGGGCGGCGCTAGAGGGGAAGAAGACCGTTATCAGCACCCATACGATCAGCCTGCAGACGCAGCTCATCGAGAAGGACATCCCGCTGGTGTTGAGCCTCTTTCCGGAGGCGGAAGAGCACGTTACCTACGAACTGATGAAGGGGCGCGGCAACTTCCTCTGCAAGGTGAGCCTGGAGAACGCCAAAAACGACCTCTTTCTGATGACCGATCCCCTCTTCAAACAGGTACAGCGCTGGGCCAGGAGCGAGGACTGTACAGGCGATGTCGCGGACCTGCCCTTCAGCTTTCCCGCCTGGAGCGAACTCACCTCCACCCCCGAGACCTGCCGCGCCCAGGAGTGTCACGCCTACAACTCCTGCTACTACTATCATATGCGCTGGGCCGCCGCCGAGAGCAACCTCATCGTCGTCAACCACGCTCTCTTCTTCAGCGACCTCGCCCTGCGCCTCTCCGATCCCAACTCCGGTATCCTCCCGGATTACGACCACGTCGTATTCGATGAGGCGCACCACCTGGAGGATGTGGCGACCAAGACCTTCGGTATCGAGTTCGGCTCCCGCCGCCTGGTCAACCTGATGGACCGCATCCGGCATATCAAGGGCCTCGATGTGGATAAGGATCGGCTGCGCACCCTGGAGGACATGAACACCAGCCTGTTCATCCCCTTCTTCCAGTCCGGTAAAAACGAGTTCTTCTTTGAGGAGGCGCTGCCGGAGGAGTCGCGCACCGCGACGGAGGAGTGGACCGGCAAGACCTGCAATGCCATCTCCACCCTGCAGAACGATCTGCTGAAGGTGGGGAAAGAGGACGAGACGCTGAGGGAGCGGTTAGAGGGCATCGCGCGCCTCTGCGGACGCGCCCGCGAGGAGCTGAACCGCCTCTTCTTCGAGAGCAAC
>Ga0070734_10004654_pt1 | contig 12828 bp, 13 predicted proteins | sample Coa_R1_8_FD_66444 | JGI IMG/M metagenome (GOLD analysis project Ga0070734, IMG submission 66444) | Surface soil microbial communities from Centralia Pennsylvania, which are recovering from an underground coalmine fire - Coalmine... | ecosystem: Environmental > Terrestrial > Soil > Unclassified ...
GCGCGCGGAATATATGCTCGCCGCGGAAGTGGGCATCCTCAAGCCGGACGAGCGGCTGGAGCTGATCGAAGGAGAGATCTACCAGAAGATGAGCCCGCAAAATGTACTTCACTCCGCGACCATCGGCGCACTACAGGAAGCTCTCGGAAGAATTTTTGCGAACGGCCATTGGATACGTATACAATTACCTCTGGCGCTTAGCGAGCGTAGCCAGCCAGAGCCAGATGTGGCAGTGGTCGTCGGCTCGTGGCGGGACTACCGGAGTTCGCAGCCCAAAACAGCCGTTCTGGTAGTTGAGGTCTCCGATACGACGCTTGCCTCAGACAGGACCCTGAAAGCCAGCCTCTACGCGCTGGCCGGCATTCCCGAATACTGGATCGTCAACCTGGTGGATCGCGTTCTCGAAGTCTATCGCCAGCCTGCCCCGATGGCCGAGCAGCCCTTCGGGCATCACTATCTCAGCCTCACGCGGCACACGGAAACGGAGGTGGTCTCTCCCCTGGCTGCGCCCGCCGGCTCAATCGCCGTCGCTGATCTGCTGCCCAAAACCGCGCCATAGCCCGCCGTTGTCCAGCAGAAGGCTGGAGGGAATGTGGCGCAACAGGATGGCGGCACCGCTGATATGATCGGCTTGAGGATGCGTCAGGACCTAAAGGTCTATGCGGTTGATGCCCCGGTAGCGCAGGAACGGGGCGACCACGCGCCGCCCCTCGTCGTCGCCATCCTCCAGAACGCCGCCGGTATCTACCACGATCACTTTATGCGAAGGCGTCTCGATGACCATACTGGTAACAGTTTGTGGCGAGGTGCGCATTGAGGTACTGACTATGGCCGGAACGGCGGCAGCGTGATTGGGAGGGGCAACCCTCCCGCAAGCAGATGGGCGTCCTGCCTATCTATTCGGCAGGACGCTCTTTGCTTTCCTGCGGGTCCTCTTGAAGGGCGTACTCGATGGCCTGCTCGATGGTCATGGCCTGTCCCTGTTCCCAGGCTTCTGCAAAAGCCTCTTCTCCAAGAGATGCTCGCGCCGTCGCCACCTTACGGTCAAGCTCTTCTTTCTCATTAGGTGACAAGGGAGAGCCAATGGCTTCCCGCAGGGCATCTGCTGCCGCCCATAGCCTGACAGCCGGTTCTGTTTGCCCCTGCCCCCCTGCAAGCTCCGCCATGCCTTCCAGCGAGTAGGCAATGCCATGCTTGTTTCCTAACTCCCTTTCTATCGCCAAGCTTTCTTCATGCAAGGTGCGTGCTGCTGCATAGTCGCCCTGCTCACCGGCCACAATTCCCAGATTGTAGAGCGAGTAGGCAATACCCTGCTTGTCTCCTAACTCTTTTTTTATCGCCAGGCTTTCTTCATAGAGAGCACGTGCGGCAGCATAGTCGCCTTGATGGTAGGCCACATTTCCCAGGTTCATAAGCGAGTAGGCAATGCCCCACTTGTCTCCTATCTCCCTTCTGATCGCCAGGCTTTCTTCATAGAGAGCACGTGCCGCTGCATAGTCGCCCCGGTCTTTAGCCACATTTCCCAGGTTCAAAAGCGAGATGGCAATGCCCAGCTTGTCTCCTAACTCCCTTCTTATCGCCAGGCTTTCTTCGTAAAGAGCGCGTGCGGCGGCATAGTCGCCCTGCTCTTTAGCCACATTTCCCAGGTTGCCGAGCGAGGCGGCTATGCCACTCTTGTTTCCTAACTCCCTATAGATTGCCAGGCTTTCTTCATACAAGGCGCGTGCCGCTGCAAAATCGCCCTGACGCCAGGCCAGATTCCCCGCTCCGTTGAGGGCTTTCGCCCGTGCCCTCGTCTGTTGAGGGGCAGTCTCCGCAGATAAGGCGGCTTGCAGATGCTCTCTGCCTTCACCGAAGTAGCCACGAATATCCCAAAACCGTAAGAGAGACCCAGCCAACCGCAAGCCTGCCTCATCTTTACTAGCGTTGCTCCTCACTAGCACAAGGAGTATATTATCGTAAGCCAACTCTAGTGTCCCCATCCAAGTCGCCTGTTCCGGTCCAGCCAGATGCGGCTCAGCCTCCTCTGCCAGGCGGAGATAATAGCTGGAATGACGCTGATGCGCTTCCTCTAAACTAGGCATAGTAGTTCCTCACGTCAAAAGTGAGCAGGCATGCATGACCAAAAGGGCATGCATCTGGAACCTACCCGAACCTACCGGCTCTAAGAGACCACGGTCCACCAGTTTGCGCATGATGGGCTTGGGATTTGCTACCTCCCAGACAGCTTTTGCTGCCTCCAGGTCAAAGGTAGCAGGCTTAGGTGCAAATGCACCCAGATACGCAAAGCAGTCGCGAGTCCGTGCGTCCAAGCGGTCGGTACTCTTCTGAAAGAGGACAGCTACGGTCGGAATCGTCTCTTTAGCTAGGTCGGCTCGGTCGGCGGGAGCCTCCGTCTCCATCAATTTAGTTCCATCCCGCAGTTCTGCCAGTAAGTCCTCCACGCCCCAGTCCATGCTGGCTTCCGAGTCCAAGAGGTGACCCGCCACCTGAAGCGCCAAGGGCAACCCCTCTAACTCTTGGACAAGTTCGACGCATTGCTCATGGTATTGCCTGACGACCGTTGGAGCCAGCGTTGTCAGTAGCTCAAGGGCGGCTTCCTCACTGAGCACTTTGAGGACATAGACATCTTTGGGCGTAGGAGCGAGGGCATCCGCCAATCTCTTCTCACGGGTGGTGAGAAGCATGGCACAGCCATGACCCCCCACTTTGAAGGGAAGGGCATGCTCCACCTCCCAGACATCATCGACAATCAGAAGCATGCGCTTATTGTTGAGAAGAGCGGCTAATTGGGCCGATGCCTCTGCTACCGTTAACGCCCGGCCAACACTCATGTCGCCTAACTGCCGACCCCAAGCGGCCAAGGATGACAGAACGCTTGGATTCTGACCCAGCGAAGTCCAGAGGATGCCATCTGGAAAGGCTGCTTGCATGTCAGCGTCATGGGCAATGGCAGATGCGAGCGTGGTCTTGCCCACGCCAGGCCAGCCTCGGACAGCGGTGAGCACCTGGATGGTACTATCTACCTGCCCGTGCATGTTGACCAGCAGCCGCCTCTTGACATCTTTGATGTCCTCCTCCCGACCCAGGATAATGGCCGGTAAGGGAGGGACACTGCCAGGCGTTACAGAGCCTGTCCCATCTTGACTATCCCCACTCCTCTTTCGCTCCGTAACCGCTTGTTTCAATGCCGCCTCTAGCTGGTCGAGGCGCCTTTGCTCTGCCGCCGACGCTTCCTTAATCAGCGTCTCGATACTTTTTCCTTGATGCTCTAGGCGCCCCAATCCAGAAAGTGTTTCGGCAGTCGTCTGGGCAACCTGTGTTAACAGCGTCTCGTTTTTAACGAGCGAGTCCAAGCGCTTCAGTACTTCTTCGATTGCCGATTGCTGGTTCGTCGGCAAGAGGACCTTCTGCTCATTGAGGAGTTGTATGGTGCGTTGGGCCACAGCCATCTGAAACGCTATCCATGCGCGCTGATGCTGCTCCTCTTTTAGAACTTCCCCAAAGGAACTCAGAAAGCTAACGGCCAGTCTTTTTAATAAATCGTTTGCTTCGCCTTCAGGCAGTTCCTGAAGATACGATTGGAAGAGCAGACGCAAGGCATTCTGTAGCGTAGCAAGCCCATCGCCCTCACCGAACAGGGCATCCGAGACATTAATGAAGAATTGGTCTGCTGCTTTGCTCTGCCCTATCTTCCGGGCATCCTGATGGATGTGCAACACAACAACTCGTTCTGCCTCCTCCATCGGTGCTTCACTCTGCCACACACTCATGACTGCCTGTTCGCAAGCTGCCTCGCAAGCCCGCTTGAGGTCATGGTTATGAGCCGGCAGTACAGCATGAACGGCCCGGTGGAGGCTATTTGTTACGGCATGGCCGACCACATGATGCCCGACCCCGAGCGCAAACCCTAATAACCCAAGTTCCACCATATTCCACCTCCGCACAATGGATTGCTTTCTTAATGAGCGAGGATTTAGAGCCTGTCCTGTCAGGAAACAGGGTAAATAGAAGCTTCGCTGGCTCGCTGGTCGAATCCTGCAACAGGGCAAGCAAAAAACCGAGGCATCTTCTAGCAGTGCCACGGCTGTGTCTCCAGCGCCTAGCGGGAGTTTATGCCTTCAGCGGTCGGTGATGTCAAAGCGTACTCAATGGCCTGCTCGATGGACATGGCCCGGCCTTGTTCCCAGGCGGCAGAGAAGGCTGGCTCTCCAAGAGCTGTTCGCGCCTCCGTTACCTGGCGGTCACATTCTTCTTTCTCAATTGGCAGCAAGGAGGCACCAATGGCTTCCCGCAAGACTTCTGCTGCGGCCAATAGCCTGGCAGCTCGTTCTGCTTGCCCCTTCCCTGCTGCAAGCTCAGCCATGCTTTCGAGCGAGTAGGCAATGCCCAACTTGTCTCCTAGCTTTTTTTTTATAGCCAGGCTTTCTTCATGGAGTGCATGTGCCGCTGCAAAGTCACCCTGACTGGAGGTTACGTTTCCCAGGTTGTGGAGTGTGAGGGCTATGCAATATTTATCTCCTAACTCCCTAAACAGCGCTAGGCTTTCTTCGCAAAGGGTTCTTGCCGCTAAATAGTTGCCCTGAATAGTAGCCACATTGCCCAGATTGTAGAGCGAGGCAGCAATACCTTGCTTGTCTCCTAACTCTTTTCTTATAGCCAGGCTTTCTTCATGGAGGGCACGTGCTGCTGCATAGTCACCCTGGGCAAAAGCCACATTTCCCAGGCCGTTGAACGAGACAGCAATACCTTGCTTGTCTCCTAACTCTTTTCTTATAGCCAGGCTTTCTTCATACCGCCTATTGGCCTCCTGATAGTCACCCTGGGCGGAAGCCACATTTCCCAGCCAACTGAGCGAGGTGGCAATACCTTGCTTGTCTCCTAACTCTTTTCTAATCTTCAGGCTTTCTTCATACAAAGCTCGTGCCGCTGCAAAGTCGCCCTGATGTTCGGCCAGTACTCCCATATTGGTGAGATTGTTTGCCTCCCATATCCGATTCTTCGTCTCCTTGTTCCTATTGATGCTTAGCGCCTCCTCATAAAGCGTTCGTGCCGCTGCATAATCGCCCTGCACTTTAGCAACATTTCCAAGGTTGTTGAGCGAGGCAGCAATACCCCGCTTGTCTCCAACTTTTCTGCTTATCTCCAGGCTTTCCTCATAAAAGACCAGTGCCACAGCAGCGTCACCTTGAGAATATGCCAGGTTTCCCGCTGTATTAAGCGCCTTTGCCCGTGCTGGCGTCTGTTGACTGACTGTATTCTTAGACAAGATGGCTTGCAGATGCTCTCGGCCCTCACCTAAGTAGCCGCGTACTTCCCAAAACCGACTGAGCGCCCCTGCTAACCGCAAGCCTGCCTCATCTTTACTAGCGTTGCTCCTCTCTAGCACAAGGCGTATGTTATCGTGTGCTAACTCTACCTTCTCCAGCCATGCAGCTTGCTCCAGCCCCATCAACTGAGGCTCAGCCTCTTCCGCTAGGCGGAGATAATAGTTGGCATGACGCTGATGCGCTTCCTCTAACCTAGGCATAGTAGTTCCTCACGTCAAAAGTGAGCAGGCATGCATGACCAAAAGGGCATGCATCTGGAACCTACCCGAACCTACCGGCTCTCATAGAAAGGCTCCTGGTCGTCTATTCGGCAGGAAGCTCTTTGCTTTCCTGCTAGTCATCCTGAAGGGCGTACTCGATGGCCTGCTCCAGGGGCACGGCTTGTCCCCATTCCCAGGCGGTAGAGAAGGCGGGCTCGCCTAGAGAGGTGCGCGCTTCCGCCACCTGGTAATCGTATTTCTCTTTCTCACTAGACGGCAAGAGCGAACCAATGGCTTCCCGCAGGGCGCCTGCGGATGCCCATAGCCTGACTGCCCTTACTGTTTGTCCCTGCGCTGCTGTAAGCGCAGCTATGCCTTCAAGTGTGAAGGCAATGCCCTGCATGTCTCCTAGCTCTTTTTCTAGCGCTAGGCATTCTTTATATAGAGCACGTGCTACGTCATACTCGCCCTGCTCTTTAACCACGCTGCCAAGGCCGTGGAGCGAGCGGGCAATACCCGTCATGTCTCCTAACCCTCTAAATATCGCCAGACTTTCTTCATGTAAGGCGCGTGCCGCTGCATTGTCGCATTGGTTGTAAATAACAAGTCCCAGGTCCATGAGCGAGTAGGCAATCTCTCTCTTCACTCCTAATTCTCTCCTTATCGCCAGACTCTCTTCGTGCAAAGCGCGCGCCGTCACATAATCGCCTCGGTCTCTAGCTACCAGTCCCAGATTGTTGAGCGAGTAGGCTATACCCCTCTTGTCTCCTAACTCTCGTTCTATCGCCAGACTCTCTTCGTGCAAAGCGCGTGCAGTTGCGTAGTCGTCCAAGTAGTAAGCCACAAGCCCCAGGTTGCTGAGCGAGTAGGCAATACCCCTCTTGTCTCCTAACTCTCTCTTTATCGCCAGGCTTTCTTCATAAAGAGTGCGTGCAGTTGCGTAGTCGCCCCGGTCGGAGGTTAAATTTCCCAGGTTGCCGAGCACAATGGCAATACCCCTCTTGTCTCCTAACTCTCTCTTTATCGCCAGGCTTTCTTCATAAAGAGTGCGTGCAGTTGCGTAGTCGCCCTGGTTTTTGGCCAAAGTTCCCTGATTATGGAGCGAGATTGCTATCCCCTTCTTGTCACCTAATTCTCTTCTTATGGCTAGGCATTGCTCATGAAGGAAACGTTCTGCTGCATGGTCTCCTTGACTTCCAGCCAGATTACCCGCTCCATTGAGTACCTTGGCCCGTACCGCCGTCTTTTGATTGGCAGCCCCCTGGGATAAGGCGGCTTGCAAATGTGCTCGGCCTTCACTCCAGTAGCCATGAATAAACCAAAACGGACAGAGGGATCCTACCAACCGCAAGCCTGTATCATCCTTACTGGCATAGATGACCCTATCTAGCACAAGGCGTATGTTGTCGTATGCCGATTCCAACTTCTCCAACCATGCCGCCTGTTCTGGGCCAGCCAGATGAGGTTCGGCCTGTTCCGCTAGGCTGAGATAATAATTGGCATGTCGCTGATGGGCTTCCTCTAGGCTAGGCATAGCACTTCCTCACGGCAAGAGTCGGCGCGCTTCCGACTCAGTCAGCATATTCAAGACTACAGTTCTTATCCCTGACCATCACGCTAGACGTTGGCTCGGCGGTCTGGATGCTCAAGATTGAACCGTCCTCGAAGTCCAGGTTCAACTCCGTGCCCTGCTGCCTCACAGCCTTAACCGTGCCTCCGGTCGCCATGTTTCTAGGTTGCCCTGCCGCGTTGACCGTCATGGTCGAGCCGTCATCGAAGTCGATATGGAGCTTCCCGTCCTGGCTCTGGATGCTCTTGACCGTCCGACCCTGGATGACTGCGGTCAGCTTCTGATTGCGTGCCATCCTACCTGCCTCCTGCCGGTCGATACCCTTCCTTGATCGCTTCCTGCTCGCTCAAATACTTGCCTTCCTTCGTTTTGCCGTAGTAGCTCGTACCAGGACGCCAGTAGACACCGGACTTCGTGTTGACCCAGACCTGGCCGCTCGTGTTGCCAGGAGCGTTATTGGCTACTGGAGGTGCCTCCTGGCGACGACGGCCCCGCCTCTTGCCTGTCCTACGGGCGGCACTGCTGGACGTTGGCACGGACCTTCCCATATACTTCTGATAGGCCGTAATCCAGTTGGAGGCGATGGCGTGTTGGGCGGTCGCCAGGTCCAACTGGCCGGAGCAGACCAGCTTGTGCAGCCGGTTCTCCAGCTTGTCCTTGACATGGGCGTTCCAAGGGGAAGTCTGGTAGGACTGCGGCCAGAGGTTCTTGATGGAGTTGGAGCCACCTATTTCCAGGCTGATTAAGTGATCAACCTCGAATTCGCCGGGTTGGTGGCTGGTGATGCCATACTCCTGGTAGGCCTGGTTCTTGACCGCCTGGGGAACGTCGCGGATGTGCCGACTATAGCTAGGCGTGCAGACGTCTTGGGCAGTCACATCGAGAACGTCACCGGGGGTGAGCCGGGGGTCAGGCAGAATGGGCGACTGGCTAGGCCGCTGCAAGCCAGCCGAGGAGACAGCCAGGATCAGCCCGATACAAGGTAAAGCTTTTGTCGGCAGCTTCATTGGGTAGCTCCCTCTTCGTCCAGGGTTTCCAGCTGCAGGTCAGTAGGCACGAAGATAGCGAACTCATCATAGGTAACCTTGAATTGCCGGCAGGTCATCGAGAGATCGCCGTCCTCGTTCTCCGCCAGGCGACTGAGCGTAACCATCCAGTCAACGTCTACCACGGCGTAGAACCCAGGCTCTATTTCTCCCAGGCTGTCCGGCAGATAGAGCACATCGCCGATTTGTGCTTTGTTCATGGCCGTATGATTGGCTTGCAGAGTACAGAAATCCTTCTACTTTTTGTCAGTCTATTTGTCAGGATACCCTTTGCTTCTTCTATAATTCTGTCTTAACCTTCAGAAGTAAAGACCGAAAATTTTCCAAGACCTGTCGCTGTACCTCTTTAATATTATTTTGCCAATGTTGGGCAAGATATGCTTCCACGCAGGCAACGTCTGACGGCACTGCTGGCCTGTTGTCGATAGAGACAAACGGGCCATCACTCTCTGTGAGCACCCGGTCAATCGGCAAGTTCTTTATTACCTTCTGCCCATTGGGGCTGAGGGTCATGGCTGGATTGATCGAGAAATAGTGACCTTGTTCAAGAGCGGATTGCATCACCGTCAAGGGGCCACTATACCAATGAAAGACCACTGGTGACCGCCCAGCTCTTTGTAGGAGCTCCAGCACTGCCGCCTCAGCTCGCCGGGAGTGTAGTGTGATAAACTTCGGCTTTCCCTGCAGAGTATCTAATACAAATTGGAAAGAGGCTAGTTGGATGTCTCTTGTCGCGTAGCCCTGAGGTGAGAAGTCAAGACCTACCTCGCCGATATAGAAGGTTTGGTCAACCAATTCCTTAAAGCTAGCACGCTCGGCTTTATGATGCTGGGCAACCAGTGGGTGCAGCCCTAAGGCAAGCCGTAACTGCTTGACCCCGGTTATGAACGGATAAGCCCGGCGATAAGCCGAGGGCAAATTGGTGACCACAATCGTACTGACGCCAGCAGCAATCGCCGCTTTTGCCACAGCAGACGGATCGGGATAAAGATCAACATGGCAGTGGGTATCGATCATATCGCCTATATCCCCGCAGCTTGCTTGATTCGGCTCATGCCCTTTCCTCGGATTAGCGATCGAAGATCCTCAACGCCTCGCTCGACCATTGCAGCTCGGTCGGTAATACGATCAAGTAAAGCTACTTCGAGTATTTCTTTGGCAAACTCCTTCGCAGTCTTCTTTGACCTTAACAGGTCAAGGATAGCCAGTATGTCATTAACAGCATCAATATCACTAGCAAGATCAAGTTCGCCAGCGACTACATCTATTCCATATTTTAAACCATCATCTGCCCCAATATGGTATAAGGCTGCCCGTCTGATGAGACAAGGCACACAGTAGCCGCAGTTATTTGCATGTTTCCGTATCCAGTTCTGTCTACGGTGTGCATGGGCGCAGGAAACCGAGGTATTTGCCTGAGATTGAAGTAGGCTCTGATTCTTGCATCCGGCCAGGCACTCGCCTTTCGTTTGAAACTCGAAGGGATTCTCCAGCGGGTTAGTTATACCCGCTTGCTGTATAATTTGCCGAAGATTGGAGAGAAAGAGCGGATGCATTGTACGGGTGCTGCACGAACCGGCCCGAGAAGGCGTGATGGGTACGTTGAGGGCAATCAAGCCATTTTCACAGGCAAAAAGCGGAACATCAGGACCAAATGACTGAGCTGCACAGAGCCCGAGAGCTAGAAAGAGGAGAGAGCGACTTCGTAGGGTTGTCTCCGGTGAGGCAGGCGGATCCAAGCGTACTCGCATCCGCATCAGCTTCACTCGGTCAGGATAGGCGGGCCGAATACCTGAGAATACCGTCTCCTGCTCACCGGTCGGCGCGTCATAGTGGCCAACCAGCAATACTCGCTGGTCTGGATACGTTTCCAGCAGGTCAATTGTCCCAGCCAGCGAATCCAACCCACCAGAAGAGAGACATACCAATCCGGTACGAACAAACTCAGAGAAAAGTTGAGTTCTATGTTGGCGTAGGGGCAGACGAAAGAGCGGTTGGTTGGCTGCCTCAAACGCTACACTCCACAAATCGCCTGTCAGGAAACTGAGTGTATCGTTCAGCAGGTTCTTGATCGGCTCCCAGGTAGCAGGATCAGAAACCGGTATGCTCACCTCTAGTTCGCGCGTCCACAAATCGTCCGTTTCGGAGCGTGGAATGAGCTTGTCGATGAGGTAACAGACACAAGCGATGAACAGAAAATCAAGGGCTTTTGTTTTTGGCAGGCCACAATAGCGGTAGAACTCTCGAAAGTTGATGTCGAGTTGGCGCTCCTCGTTCAAGTCTGGCACACGAAGCTTAACCTTAGCAAAGCCATCGTCCTGGTACCGGGTCTTATCAATAGAGATAGCTATGTTCATGTGGACACCTCAAATACCCGACAGGTTTCGGTCAATATAGACTGAATAATGCCCGCTCCCTCACGCCCGCGCCAGTTTACATTAGTGAGGTCGATCCCCACCGTCCGCGTACGAAGAGCCTCGGTGATATAGCTCTTAATTTTGTGCAGGGCGCTGGTAGTTTGACCTGATCCTGCTGTTTTCACCCACCGTTCGTAAAAGTCCCGACAGAACCGGCGGTAAATATAATGCCCAAAGTATTGCAAGAGCAGCCCGCCTAGTCCACGCATGTCTAAAGCCCCTTTGAGAACCTGCTCCACCTGAGCGGCTGTTTGCGCATTACGCAAGAGCTCATCGTTCAGATCAGAGAGGGCAGAGCGAGCTGCCTGATCATCAAGCGTGCTGGCCGGACCAGCTAACTCGTCCAAGAGCCCAGACGTAATCTCAGCAGCAGAACGACCGGCCAGATGGCCTAAGCCAACTTCTCGTAGCGCCTCGGTCAGCCCGACCGTGCCAACGCGAGAGAGAAAGCCGCCGATATTAGCGCCTACTCTAAGACCCGATCGCGCTCGTGGTCGGCCGGATCTGCCACCAGTTGTGCCCCCGCCACTCTCGCCTCCTCCACCTGCTCCTGTGGCGCCAGCAGCTCTACTTCTGCCCGGGGTCGGTGTCGATGCTATAGACGGAACGCCGGTACCGGTAAGTCCCGCCGCTCCACCTAACGCAACGAGGTAATCTTGGATCAGTTGATTGGGGGTAACTGCTCCGCTGTTTGGGTCTTGGACGAACTGGTTTGCGTCATTTTTGAGCGGTGTCCAGTTGCCACCCTTTGGCATAGAATATCCGGTAGAAGTACCCATTAGCTCGCTCCCGGTTTATTCAGCTGTTCTAAGTAAAGTTCCGCGGCTTTGCCGACTGGTGTATCAGATTTAGCAGCAAGAGTTCGTAGTATAGCCTTAACCTCTTCCCGCGCCGTTTCATCTGATTGGGCAATCGTACTTAGGATAGGAGCTACAGTCGGCGTCATTTTAGCTTGTGGTGCTGCCTGGATGGCATCAAACAGGGTTGCCTTTGCCCCGTCTACCTTCTCCTCAATCAACAGCCGTAGCGCCTTCGGTCCATCTTCTTGATCAGGATAATGTTGGACATTGTCTCCAAGCAGTGAGAGGAGTGCATTCAATTCGACGGGGATGAGCTCTTTAGCTGCTTGCACGGCGAGCTGCTGCTCACCCTCATTATCGCTGATTAACTTGTTAAACAGCCGGCGTATATGCGGGGAAACCAGGCTGGCCCCAGTAAGGGTCGATTTAGTGCGATCTCTGGCGATCCAGAAATAATCTCGTAAGTCGATTCCGGTAAGCGGCGGCCTCATACGAAGCCAGATTTGCAGCCCTGGTTTCTGCCAGTCGCTGAGCGTGTTGTCGATAGCCACCTTGTCCTGCTCATCAGCTAGAGCAGCCGTTTCCAGCTTGCTCAGTTGTTCTGGATGCCCCTTGCTAACTGTCTGCCAGACATCCAGTTCTTGAAACCGCTTCGGTTCGGTATACTCCAGCACCATTAACTTAGCGAGCACGTCGGAGCGGATCGGCAGCTTGGCGATATCTGCCAGCTTCGAGCGTAGGAGCATGGCATTTAGCATGCGCTTAACCTGACGTGGATTTCCTTTTAAGCCTTCGGTGATTGCGCCTGCCACGGCATTGCTCCAGGCTAGCTGAGTCTGCAGCTCCTGAGGCACATCCTTGCCCGCTAGAGCTTCAATGACGGCGCCATGGTCGAAGGCTGCGTAAAAGTCCTCCTGCTGCTTGGATTGCCAGCATCCCCGCACTTCATTTCGTTCTGTTTCCCCTAAATACTTCTCACATAGCAGCAGGTTGATGTAGGTTTCAATCTCGGCTGGCGATAAACGAGGCAACGCATAGGGAAGAGTAATGAGTTTTTCCAGATAATCCTTTACCAGATCGTATTCTTCGTCCCCGACTGCATCGGCGTATCGTTCATCGAGTTGCTGGCGCACATACCTGGTTGCAATCGCATGCCGGATAATGCGCGGATCGGCTCCAATCACGAAAGCGGTCTTGGGAACTGCCATAAACAGCTTGATCGCTTCGAGCGTTTCAATAATCCGCTCTGGCAGACAGCGGTCTAGATCATCAATGAAGATCACCAGCGAGCGAATATCAGTCTTGGCCAGCATCTCTTCAAAATCGTCTCGAAATTTACGAACCTCTAAGAAACTATCTCAAAACGGTTAGCCTGTGCAACCGTCTGAACCAGAGGAGGGCGCAAGCCAGCTTCAGAAAGCCTATATAGTTGTCGGCTTTCTTGTCCCATCGGATCAAGATCGCC
>Ga0070734_10004655_pt1 | contig 12827 bp, 15 predicted proteins | sample Coa_R1_8_FD_66444 | JGI IMG/M metagenome (GOLD analysis project Ga0070734, IMG submission 66444) | Surface soil microbial communities from Centralia Pennsylvania, which are recovering from an underground coalmine fire - Coalmine... | ecosystem: Environmental > Terrestrial > Soil > Unclassified ...
CATGTCGGGAGGAACAAACTTGATCTGCGCCACGACCTCAGAGCTAGGTTGCTTATTATTGCCACGGAAGACTTTGTATTCCCGCGTCACCTGATAGGGTCGAGATTGAGCGGGGTTCTGGTGCTGGACGTCCTCCAATCGTGGCAGGATCAGGCTCAGGTCGGGAGGTTTGATTTCAGCGGTGGGCGAAGTTACCTGTGACGATGAGGCGAGCGTCGCCAATAAAGCGAGAACTGGCAACAACCAGAGCCTTGGTCTGGCCGTTTTAGTGATTTCGGCTTCGTGAGCCACGGCTCGAGCTGAGGGTTCTGTCGGCCTATATGAACTCTCACTATTCAGCGTACGCAGCCAAAGCCCCATTCTTCACATGCATCATCTAAATGGTGTGGCAACAAACAGTGGAGCGAACTGGCTCCCTGTTTGTTACGCCACCAACGCTCTGCGCCTGATCGTCTCGATGTTGACTCGACAAGTCGCGTCCGACTCGAGGTTCTCCGTTTCGACTCCTCCACCCAGGAGCAAAGAGGACTCAATCATTGATCACTTGCCAGCCACCTGCTGCAAAGCGGCCAGGAACTGCCGTGTGGATGCTTGCGGCTGCACTTGGCCATCCAGGATGGTCTGAAATGTAGCGCTTTGGCCATAGATGTTATGCATGGTGTCCTGATCCACGGTTATTTTCGAGCCCCCGAGGTTCGCACCTGCGTAGGCTCCGCTGGAATGTGCATAAGAAAGGACAGGCGCCGTCCAGCCGGTGCTTTGGCTTACTCCCGCACTGCTACCAGTTGGGCCTGCAGCAACAGCTTCTGCCCCGAGATCCCAATGGCCATTCATAAGTTCCTGTTCCCCCTGATTGTTCATCAACAGAATGATGTCCTGATGTTCCCCCCCGGCCTGCAGACCTACACTGCCACCGCTGATGCTGATGAACGCTGGCGCGCTCCAGCCCGCATTAGTCCGGCAGCTTACTACGCCATTGCCGTGCAGACCACCGACGATAAATCCGGCTTTGGTTAGCCCTGGGATCACCGCGATACACGTGGCCTGAGTAAGCAGGGGAGCCGGAATTTGGTTTGAAGACGTCATGTTCTGCACTACTTGCGCAGCAGCATCGAGTTCCTTCGCCGCGTCCGCCGCCCAAGAGCTCCAGCTAAACGCCACAACAAATACGATCAAAAGCGAAAATTTTGTCATCGACTTCTCCTTGAGTGTCTAATCATCTACTGTTCTAATCATCCAACTGCCATGGGCAGGATGCCTGCCCCCATCAAGCCCTCCGGCTTCAATTCCAGAGTTCAGACATCTGGCAATCGCGTTGAGCACGGACCGCTACGGCTTTCTGCGGACCTCGATTTTGTTAGGCGTGTCGTCTATAGGCGTGTCGTCTATAAACGACACATCTCGATCCAGCAAGAGTCCCGCCGTGCTTCGAGCGGGATTACCGGTTGTCGGATTCCTGACCCGAGCCCTGGCCGTTATAGCCCTTTTCGTACCCCTGAATATAGGCCTGACGGTACGACGCTTTGAACTGGCCCTTGCTACCGAAGCTGGAACTGTAACCACGGTTGCCATGCTTATAGTTTTGACGCTTCGTGGCATGAGCTCTGTATCCCGCCTGCCGATCCTGCAGACCGTCGTTGGCGCCATCCTGAAAGCCATTCTGGGTCGCCACATCCCCATTGGGCTCGGATCGCGCACTGTTCTGGGCATTCTGCCCGCTGGAATAAGGATTGGCATCACGACTATTTTGGTAGCCTTGATCGTATCCAGATTCATAGGCACGCCGATCGTCCGCATTATTGGGCTGCAGGCGATACTGGTGTGGCTGATTATTCGCACGGTCGGCCTGCCCATGGTCGAAGCCTTGCTGGTACATGAGGTTGTTCGCGTTGTCCTTACTACTGGCCCGGTTGTGCTGATGGTCTTCCTGTGTTTGATAGGCAGCGGCGAGCTGCGGAGTGACGAACGCGGTGACCGCGACTGCAAGAGCAAGTATCCATATTGCTTGTTGTATGTTTGGTTTCATTTGAGACTCCCGATTCTGTTGACACGTTAGAAACGACATCGGCATAGCTTGCCGATAAGGAAAGATGGAAGACATCAAGGACAGCATCATCCTTCACACCCGAGACACGGCTACGGTTTTCCGCCTGTTAACACCTGAGCCCTTGCTCGCCACCGTCTGTGCAAGACTGCTCAATTCTTGCAGCTTCGCGATTAAGTTGAGAATATAGCCCGGACGCCATTTCAGGATGTTCCATATTGCACAGTCGGACATCTACAGTCAGAGCAACTCGTTAGTCAGAGCAGCTCGTTGCCTTCATGTAGCACGTCCAACGTTTTTAGGCGATCTCGCGCCACCTTCATTGCAAAAGAGCAAGACCCCACAAACTAGTGGCTATTGTTTGGAGAGCTCAATGGAGTTCTGTCACAGCGTGAAGCGCTTGTACAGCAGCAACGAAACTAGGCGAGCGAAAGGCCGCCTCCATCGTGCTCGGGTGAAGACGGAACATCTGGCAATGAAGCAGTTCGGCACATAGCAAGTGCTCATCATCTCCTGAAAAGGCTGCGCGAAAAGCGGGAAGAAGCAGCCGAGGGGCACCTTGAATTAGACTAGGCGATTACTTAGCATTGCTGCGTATCTAAGAGAAATCCGCTTGTTGGCTTCGTGCCTCGCGCGTTTGCTCGACTGGATACGAATGAAAGCAGTCCGCGAGTACGGCAACAACATTTACTCGACTGCACGGACCGTATTCAGTAGCATGACTGTCACGTACCTCTCCATTGACGTGAAATGATCCATTTTGCACAGTATTCTGCAAGGAATTGAGCCAACCTATAGGTGCCGTGCAGCAGAGGCCACAGGATTCCAGGCCACAAGGATCATGAAATCTATATCAAGAGAGTCGGGTCTTTCGTTTGTCAGGTTCAAGCAGAGAGTTTCATCACGAGGTGCCATGGCTGACGGTTGGCACCTCCTGTACGTCCGCGCGTTGGCAATTGTCGTGATCTTGCTGATGTGCGGTGCTGCCTCGTTTGCTTACTCCGTTCTGACGCACGAGGAAGTCGTAGACCTGCTCTGGGCTGATGAGATCCAGCCCCTCCTGCTCAAGCGATATCCGGGACTTTCGGAAGACCAGATCAGGCAAGCGCATGCCTACGCCTATGGAGGCGCCGTCATCCAGGATCTCGGCTACTACCCGTTCGGCAGCAAGGATTTCAGCAACCTGGTGCATTACGTTCGCAGCGGAGACTTCGTTCGCGAGTTGCTGCTCGAAAGCCAGGATGTCAACGAGTACGCCTTCGCGCTGGGCGTCCTGTCGCACTATGCATCCGATATCGCCGGTCACCCGGCGGTCAACCAGGCCGTTGCCATCCAATATCCGAAGCTACGAGCGAAGTTTGGCCAATCCGTACGGTATGCGCAGGACAAGACGGCGCATTTGAAAACGGAGTTCGGTTTCGACACGGTGCAGGTCGCGAAGAATCGTTATGCGTCGCAGCAGTACCACGATTTCATCGGATTCCAAGTGTCCAAGTCCCTGCTGGAGCGGGTCTTTCCCGTCGTGTACGGAGTGGAGTTGAAAGACGTGCTTCCCCACGAGGATCTGGCGGTGGGTTCGTATCGCTTCGCGATCAGCCGGCTGATTCCGCAAATGACCCATGTGGCGCTGCAAATTCATAAGAAGGAACTGATGCGCGAAACGCCGAATTTCGCGAAACGGAAGTTCCTGTATCGTCTTTCGCGCTCTGATTACGAAAGGCAGTGGGGAAAGGACTACGTGAAGCTAGGCTTAGGCACGCGCATCTTATCAACACTCCTGCGCTACATGCCGAAATTTGGTCCCTTCAAAAAGTTAACATTCAATAACCCAACTCCCCAAACAGAAGACCTGTATATCAAGAGCATCAATACCACCGTCGATCAATACCGGGCCTTCCTCGAAGAAGTACGTACTGACTCACTCCTGCTTCCTAATCGTGATCTTGATAGCGGCAGAGCGACCAAGGCAGCGGAATACTCGCTGACAGACGATACGTACGCCAAGTTGCTGGCCAGGCTGTCAGAGCGGAAGTTCGATCTGACCACGACGGACCTGCGCGAGGACATCCTGCACTTTTATTCTGACCTCTCTGCACCGATCGAGACGAAAGAAGACAAGCTCCGGTGGCAGAGCGTGCTGACTGCGCTGGATCAGCTGAAGTCCGTCACCCCAGTTCCAACTGCAGCGGGCAGGCCTGCACAGTGATTCGCCTTTGTGCACGGGAAGAAGAGGGAGAGTGGCGACAACTGTTAACCCGGATCAGCGCCAGCAGGACAATGCGTGCTTGATTTGCGTTTTCCATGATTCCAGCCAGCAGTTGAAGTTGAACCGAGGGCACAAGAGAAGACGAGCAGCCAAAGCGAGCTTCTGGAGAAAGGATAGCGCTGGAGGTGATTTGCAAAAGTTTGGCGATTGCGTGCTAACGCCAGCGGACGCGCCCGTAAACTTTGGGAGTCGGCAGAAGCTTGCCGCTAGCTTTGTCCCGGGCGGATTTGGCCTTACGGGGCTGCGACATTACTTTCTTGACGTAAGCGAGTGTATCCTGCGAAGTTTCTAAAACGGCGTCAGACGTTCTGCGCCGCTTCCGCACACACTTTTCAGGCTGAGTAAATTCTTTGTTTTTCGACATAACTACCCTTCCCATATCCTGCCACATGCAGCGGCAGCCCGCTGTTCCAAACTGCACCCTTAGACAGGACTGGCAGCCCGATACTGCCTGGCAGGTGTCCACAAGGTGGGACAGATTCGTGGCTGTCGAGTAGTACACCTCTCTCGAAGCGACTGCAGGCAGGTGGTGACAGAAGTAGAGGTGCGATCCTCGCGCTACCCCGTGGCGCTTCGTTCGATTGGATGGATGCTGGAAACGCCAATAGAGGCGGTTTCTTGAACTACAATTCCTTCGTAATGCCCTGGCTCAAAACTCCGCCTGCTCTGGGCCGCAGGCCTTCGCAAGGGGGCACAAACATGGAGTTAACTCGAGAGGAAGCGGTCGCGCTGCTAAACAGGTGGAAAGCCAGTTCGTCTGAAATTCAGGTAATGCTGGCCGCAGACGGCATAAGTTTGGGATTCCGAGGAAGGGTTGGAGAAATATCGGAAACCTCGGTACAGCTACTCGGTTCCAATGACGCAGAAGCAGTGCTCTCATTTGTCGACGCTTCGTTCGATTGGACGGATAAACGGGAAACGCCGATGGTGACGAGGTTTGAATCTATCATGAACGTCTCCCTCCCCCACTGCGATTTGATGCTGGCAGAATAGATCAGTGGCGGCCATGTCGACCCCTTGGGAGAAACGCTGGAGAAGATGCGAGGGGTCATTGCTCACGACAATTATGGAAACAGGGCTCCATATGCGGTGTTGCTCGCTGAACTCGCGCCTTCATCCGATTACTACCTTCAATGGCAGCGTGAGGTTTTGGCCCTCCAGGGTCCAAAGATGCAGCGCCGTTCTCGCGCCCGTCCGGCGCCGTGACGCGTTCGGCAATCAAATCCACAGCCTTCTTCCATGATCGATCAAACCGAAACGATGAAATGGCTCACCTCGGTCTCGTTATCCCTAAGGTGACCTAATCCCCTGAGGTGCATCGCGACGTGCTTCTTCTCTAACGATCATCACCGCTGAAGTGGCGATTATCGACAGCAGCAGCCGGCCGCCAAGTGTCCGGACATGGCCTCCGAAAAGCTCCCCCCAGGTTGTGGAATCGAGCGATGTGGATCCTCGGCGAAACATAGAAGTCTTTAAGTCCTCTAGACTCGTTTTTTGGCTTTTTCATGGCTAAACCATGTTCCGGACCATGCGAAGCAAAGCATCACCCAGAAATCGTCCGGCGGGTCGTGGGCATTGTGGTTGTGCTGCACGGGACGGCGCCCGGAGCGTTGAGATGTGGCATTGGGCGAGCTGCAAACAGCAACCTACAGGGCCGCGCCAGCCAGCGTGCCGATCGCGCCGACCAAGCAAGGCGCGCGCTGTCGGTAGCGATTCCCGTGTCCGCGTACATCTGCCGGTAGATCCTGGAAATCATCATGAAAGCCAAGCGTCCCTTGAGCGACTTGATGAAGCGCGAGCGCTTCCAGATGGATTTCCAGCTGTAGAAACTATCCCACACGGCCTGAGTCCGGCGCCGAATCTCCTCGCCTGACATCACCGGGTGCGGCCAGTAAAGCTTGGGACGAAGTGCCGGCGGAATCAGCCAGCGTCGTGTGATAGCTACGCCGGCAATTTGCTGCGGCGTGTCTCCCAGAGTCTTTTCCCAGCGGTTGAAATCAACGGTTCCGGGGAAGGGAGTGAGCATCACAAACTGCGCGAATGTGATTTCCGCGCGCTCGGCGACGGCAGCGGTGGCGGTGAAAGTTTGCGGGCGATCGCTGGGCAGGCCGAAGATGAATGATCCCAGCACGTGCACGCCATGACGGCGAAAAGTTTGCAGGCGCTCGACCAGGCTTTCTCCGGCCAAATTGAAATCTTTGTAGACGTCTTTTAGTCCTTCCGGGGTGACCGATTCCACACCAACCAGCGCGCCTTTAATCCGCGCGGCGCGCATGGCCTCGAGGAAGTCCGGGTCCTCGGCGGCCTCCATCGTGATCTGGGTGAAGAAGACCATGTCAGGCGGAAGCTGCGCCAGACGCAACATCAGTTCGAAGCGTTCAACGCGGATGGCCTCGAGCACATGAAGACGGCTCTTGTCCTGGAGTCGCGAGGCGAGCTGCAAGTCATTCAAAGTGACGGGGTAGAAGTTGTCATCAGCCAGCGCGATGAAACGAAAACCAAGTCGGCGCAGCTGGACGATCTCTTCGATGACAGCATCCGAGGAGCGCTGGCGAGGGCGCTGGCCGTCAGTGCGCCAAACCGAACAGAAGGAGCAATGCTTGGGGCAGCCGCGCACGGTCTGCACCGAAGCCCACATGTACCGATTGCGCGGGATCAGATCCCAGCGGGCGGGGACGAAGTCGCTGGCTTCGACGCGACCTCCTAGATACCTGGAGCGCGGAACGCCGTTGTAACAGTCCGCCAATACGGACGGCCAGACCACGTCGCCATCGCCCTCCACGACACTATGAGCGCCTCCTAAACCGAGCGCTTCTTCGGGATACAGGGTTGCGTGGATTCCGCCGAAGACCACGTGCGCTCCACGCTCACGTGCCATCTTGCCAATCGCGTAGCCGCGCAGAGTGTTGGCGGTGTGGATCCCGATGCCCACTACATCCCCAACCTGAACGCAGTTAGGGTCGAACGCTTCCAGTGTCTCGTCCACCAGGGCAGGGCCTCCGAAGACTTTCGGAGTCGCACCGGCGAGCACGTACAGCCAGCGAGGAGTAATTACAGCGGTCCCAAAAGACACATCGCTCGGATTTATCAGGTAAACCGTCACAAAGCTTCACTCCCTGAAGCACAAGTCAAGCGGCCATCGCCTGAGGTGCGGATTCCATCACTTTCCCTCTCAGTCGTGCGGCGGAACATACATTCCCGCCAAGAAGCGGATCGAGAAGCTGCCATTGCGAAGGAAAGATTGGAATCCATGATCTTCAGGCAAGCCGAGTTTCCATGCGACATTGCAAGTTACTTTCAGGCGTTCACACGGCAGCGCCTTTCGCGCCACGGGCGGGAGAAGCTACTGAGCGAGAAAAATCAATGATGTATCGAACCTTATTGGGGCAGAAAAGGCAGAGTGTTTCCTGAACCTCAGGATTAACCTCCTCAGTCACATTCATGGGAAATGACCTCAGACATTCCGTACAGGTAACTACGATGTAAGGAACTCCGCTCGAATCGTTTCCATTTCGCGGAATCCACACGGGGGCCGATTCCGTCCGGTGGGAAAGCGCCCGAGTCGCAGAGGTTCGAATCAGGTCGGCCACGGTGCGAAAAAGAGTTTCGGGATGGCTACAACCCTTGGCGTAGAAAGCGTCGGCAATGATTCCGCCCGGCACGGCGCCCCCACCGTATGCGCCACTCATGGCAACAACCGCTATCTGAGGAAATCTCCGGCGGACAACCGAAAGAAACTCAAAGCCGGACATTTGCGGCATGTTCAGGTCGGAGACTATGACGTCGGGCAACGACCGTTTTATCCGCAAGAGAGCGTCAAAGCCGTCTTCTGCAGTAGCGACTTCGTATCCTGCCAAGGATAACAACAGGGCAAGGCTCTCTCGAATGCTGGGCTCGTCATCCACTACGAGAATTTGCTGCCCGGAAGTGTCCTGCATGGCCGCCCTCCCTCCAAACTCGCACGTAAATCCTCTCATTCCAGAGACTTTGAAGCTGTTCACAATTGCACAGCCTCCCGGGCTTGGCAGTGTTTTACGATACACATAGACATCACGGCGTCAAGTGTTTTAGTATCCTTATTATCAGCTACTTACTGACATTCCCAGGGTGACCATGGTGGTTGTTGGTAAAATATGGACATAAATCACAGGAGCCTGGGAGTGGCGAAAACGGCCAAGAAGAGGCGCGATTTCGATGCCCATGAGTTCCTTGCGACCATCGGCGAGGGGAGAAAAATCATACCTTTTCGGAAGAAACAGACAATCTTCGCTCAAGGGGATGAGGCCGGTGCGGTTTTTTACATTCAGGCAGGCAAGGTGAAACTGTGCGTCGTATCGGACAGCGGCAAGGAAGCCACGATCGCTATCTTGAATCCCGGCGATTTTTTCGGTGAAGGTTGCCTGGCAGGCCAGCGTCTACGCATGGGTTCGGCAACCGCGATCACCGATTGCGCTCTTCTGAAAATCGACAAGAGGGCGATAATCGGAGCGCTGCACCGGGGACACGCGTTTGCGGATCTGTTCGTAGGGTATTTGCTGGCGCGAAACATCCGCTACGAAGAGGACTTGGTGGATCAGCTTTTCAATTCCAGCGAGAAACGACTGGCCAGAATTCTTCTCTTGCTCGCCCGTTTCGGGAAAGAAGGAAAGCCCGAGAGTGTGGTTCCCAAGATCAGCCAGGAGACGCTGGCGGAAATGGTGGGGACCACCCGCTCGCGGGTCAATTTTTTCATGAATAAGTTCAGGAAGCTCGGCTTCATCAAATACAATGGCGGGCTGGAAGTCCATAATTCGCTGCTCAACGTCGTCCTGCACGACTGAGCAATTCCGCAGTTAAGATTACACCCCTGAGATTCAATAGAGTCGGTTTTAGAAACGCCCTTGAGCGCCCCTGGGTTGGCGCCTATCGCCTTTCGCGCACGAGGTCATACGACAGATCCCTTTCCGGAGACGGCGCAGGCCAGTAGTGTGTCTGGGGTGACGCGTCCGACGAGTTCCCCAATGCTGGCACGAACCGCTTCCGGCTCGACTCCGTATTTCAGTCTGATCCAGAACGGTTTGCCGGAAATTGTCCTTTGATTACGGTGTTCAAGTTTGAATGTCCTTTATTGAACAGCCGAGTTAGATTTTTGAGCGGTAGCATGGCTCGTAATCTTCGCGAGAACACAGACCCATACTTAGAGTTGAATTGTGCCCCGGGGGAGACACGGATGACCAGTAAACGTAGTGTCCGTCTCAGCCTTAAAATTCTCCGCAAAAAGTTTCGTAAGGGAATGACGGTTCGGAAGTACCGAGATAAAGAGGTCGTCTTCTCCCAAGGGGATAGAGCTGATGCGGTCTACTACATTCAGGATGGCACAGTGAAGCTCACGGCTGTTTCCACGCGTCGCAAAAAAGCTATACTCGCCTTCCTGCAGCGGGGAAGCTTCTTTGGCGAAGGCTGTCTGGGAGGGCGATCTCCACGGATCTACACGGCGAGATCAATTGGGCAGTCCACTATCGCTCGACTGTCAAAGGAGAGCATGGTCGGTACGCTGGCGGGCGACGCGCGGTTTGCGGCGCGGTTTGTTGAATATCTGCTTTCTCGAATTATTCGAATCGAAGAAGACCTGGTGGACCAGTTCTTCAATTTCAGCGAGAGGCGCCTGGCGCGAGTTCTGTTGCTGCTTGGGCACGTAATCCAGGAATCAAGGCCGGACTGCCCTTTAAAGGTGAGCCAAGCGACCTTGGCGGAGATGGTCGGCACCACCCGCTCAAGGGTAAGTAGCTTCATGACCAGGTTCAGGAAGAAGGGCTTTGTCCGCTACAACGGCGGTTTGCAAATAAATGGCCCGCTACTCACCGCCTTCCTGCAAAGTCGACCCCTGTCTGTTTCCACGAAAGAGTAGACCCGGGTGGGTAGAAAGTTCTCGCGGACAGCATCGTATGATCCCGTGCGCGAACGATGCGGCGATTCAGACGCTCATTATTGGATCGCTGGTAGCGGGTGCCGCGTACCTTATCGCAAAGCGGATTGTCTAGAATTGGTTTGCCCCGGCTCGAACGATCTCGGTTCAGCTGAGAGCGTAATCGCCCCAACGCGCAGTTGAATCTTTCTACTGCTGTCAAAAAAACAGCCTGTCTCCGATACGTGGAGCCTTGCCGAGATTGCCCGCAAGGTCGAGTTAAAGCTACTACAGACGATTAGAATACCTGTCGAGTTTCTCACCCGGACAAATCAGCGTCAGCGTCCTTTAACTCTGCATCTTCGTCGCGGTGCCCTAATTGACCTTGCATGCTGGTATTTCCACCTTCATTCTGCGAGTCCTGCTCTACCGCACCCTTGCTCCGATCTTGGTCCTTCGATTTATCCATAAAATAATTTCTCCCACGCTCCAACGCGCTAACTCGTCGTCACCATGAACTTTCAGCAGTTTCCGCCACGGGCTGCTAGTGTGCCCAAAGCGTGCAGCGTGTCTTCCGTATGAGAAAACGCGAACGCCGCCGCAGCAAGACCCAAGAGTTCATCACAAGAGCCACGAGTTCATCATGAGACTCGCACGTACTCTAGCTGCGCCAACGAGAGTATCCCCAGCCACCGCCACCGAGCAGCAACACCAGCAAAAGAACGATCAATAGGGTTTCCATGTTCCATTTCTACTATGCAGCATGCCGGAAGCCGAAGACAGATGTCTGCTCACTTTGGAACATTCTGGTGTTTGATTGCTCATGCGGCTCGCCAGGCGTACCAAGCCGGCTACCATAATGCATATCGGGGAAATCCCACCGCTCAATAACGGCCGCGATCGCAACGACCAGCGCCATAATCGCTAAGGCAGACAACATTCGGTCTCCTTTGCTGCACTTTGCTTGGTTCTGGCGCCCTCCTTGTCCTGGGCACGTAAGTAAGTTGAGCACCACCACAGGTTTGCATCACAACTTGGCATGTTCTCTTTTGAACAGACACGCAGGTGCCCTGGATTTACTTTATCTCATTGAGGATGCGTTCTTTCGCTACACGAGGTGAAGCGACATTCTTGCGAACCCTCCAGGAGGCCGTCATGGCACCTCAGTTAAGCTGCCCTATTTGCCACCGCACAACCATTAGACCATTGTTTGAGGACCTTGGAATCTCCATAGACGTTTATGGCAAATTGAGAAAAGTTGGCGGGCTCTCCACGTTCATGTGCACGGTGGAGCACCACATATTCTTTGTGCGTACGTCCGATTTGGCGCCGGAAGATACGCTAGACGTATAGGCGTAACAGCCGATGCTGGTGAGATTTATCACTGTGTTCTGACGAGGCTCCAATAATATGTGGCTTCGCGCACTGCAGAGCGTGCTGTGCTGGCCGCTTGCATCTGCACCGGTTCTGCGGCACGCTTGATTCTGGATTGTGGGCAGCTCCATTCGTTTCACATTGTTCTGCAGATCGTAGGGGCACACTCACACAACCGTCGCCTTTGGGAATCACGAGCATGGCTCTTCTCGACCGACGCACAATCAGCATCCTGCTCACAATTCTTTTGTTTGCTGCTGCGGGAGCGTTCATATACAGGGCCGGGCACACGCTGGTCTTATTTCTGTTCGCGATCTTCTTTGCCTACCTGCTCGATCCTGCCGTGTCGCGGCTACAACACTGGTCACCCTTGTCCAAGGGCTCGCGAGGCAGGGCTATCCTGCAAGCCTATGTTGTACTCGCCCTGGTCCTTGCCGTGTTGTTGATCGTCGTGGGGCCGCGCCTGGTCAGTGAAGGTGGGCGTTTGGGGGCGGCGCTGCCGGACTTGCTGACTAGGGTCACATCTGGCCAGATCTTATCGCAGATCGGATCGAAGCGGGGCTGGAGTCATGAAAGCCAACTGCGGCTGCAGCAGTTCCTTGCCGGCCATCGAGGGCAGATTCTGGCGTGGGCGCAAGCATTCGGGGTGCGCGCGGCACAATTCGTTTCCCGCGCGTTCTGGCTGGTACTGATCCCCATCCTGGCAGTCTTTTTTCTGAAAGATGGACCGGACTTCGCCGCAGCCGTCGTGGACACCCTGGAGCGGCGCAACCAGCGCCAGCTCCTGAGGGGCGTTCTCGATGATGTCAATGTGGTGGTGGCCCGCTACATTCGCGCACAGTTGGTGTTGGCGGCCCTGTCTCTGATCGTGTATACCATTGTACTAAGCCTTCTCCGGGTTCCTTACTCCGTCGTACTCGGATCACTCGCGGGTATGATGGAATTTATCCCGTTGGTCGGGCCGCTCGTAGCTGCGGGTACTATCCTGGCTGTATCCTTTCTAGCCAACTACCAGCATCTACTGATTCTTGCCATCTTCCTGGGAGTGTGGCGGCTGGTGCAGGACTACGTCAACGCTCCCCGCATCATGGGGAGCACGCTCGAGCTGAATCCACTGGCGACCATCTTCGCTGTGCTGGCTGGGGCCGAAGTCGCCGGCGTGCTTGGTGTGTACCTGTCGATTCCCATCATGGCCACGCTGCGGATCGTCTGGCGACGCTGGCGGACGTACTCAGATGTTGAGCGAGGTAGGACCTATG
>Ga0070734_10004658_pt1 | contig 12821 bp, 10 predicted proteins | sample Coa_R1_8_FD_66444 | JGI IMG/M metagenome (GOLD analysis project Ga0070734, IMG submission 66444) | Surface soil microbial communities from Centralia Pennsylvania, which are recovering from an underground coalmine fire - Coalmine... | ecosystem: Environmental > Terrestrial > Soil > Unclassified ...
AGCCCAGCGACCACATGACGCGGCATGAAGGCCAGGGCTTCATCATCTATCACCCTGACAACTGGCAGGCGGCCGGCGACTCGAACATGACGATCATCGGCCCGCCTTCACAGCAGGCCCAGAATGGCATTGCTTACGGCGTGATTATCGGCAATCAGCCGGGCGGCGGCGGATCGCTGGACGACGCAACGCAGAAGCTGGCGCAGGGCATGGCACAGGAAAATACCGGAATGCAAATTTCCGGCGAGATGAAAAGCATTGACGTCAGCGGCACGCAGGGACGGACGCTGGAACTTTTAGGAAAATCTCCGCTGACGCAGAATGGACAGCCGCTGCCCGAGCGCGACTGGCTGGTTACTCTCCCTCGGCCGCAAGGTGGGCTCTTTTACGTAGTCTTTGTCTCGCCTGAACGCGACTTTAACCAGCTACATCCCACCTATCAGAAAATGCTGGATAGCCTTCAACTGCAGTAAGATTTTTTGTTTGGAATGCCCAGGCGCATTCACAGCCCCTGATACGACCCCGGAAGAAATTAGCGCATCATAATAAGTGTGAGGGTGATGGAGCGGGTTTTTATCGTTTCCTCGCGTGAGTTGTACTGAAGTCCAACGATGTCAGGTGCAGCTACATCACCCAATCATTTTCTTCAACCCTGCTTCCCTTCCAGTTCCGCCCAGCGACTATAAAGTTCATCCACGGTTTTTTGGGCTTCTTCCATCTCCGCATGCGCGCTGAGCAATTTCTGTGCATCGCTGGCAATCGCGGGATCTTCCGCGGCCGCGCGCTTCAGTTGCAGCGTTTCTTCCGCCTGCGCAATTCGCTGTTCGATGGTGGCGAACTCACGTGCTTCAAGATAAGAAAGCTTCTTCTTGACGGAACTCTCTGCCGGTTTGGCTGTCTTTGCTGTCGCCGATCCATCGTTCTCCGCTCGCGCCGGCTGCTTGATTTCCGCCTGCCACTCTTCCCATTGCAAATAGTCGGCAAATGCCTCCGCGCCGCCGCGTCCGTCGAGCCCAAGAACCATGGTGGAGACGCGGTCCAGCATGTAACGATCATGCGTTACCAGCACCAGCGAGCCAGTGAATTCCAGCAGGCTTTCTTCCAGAATTTCCAGGGTTGGAATGTCGAGATCGTTCGTCGGCTCGTCCAGCAGCAGGAGATCTGCGGGCTGAAGCATCAACTGCGCGATCAACACACGCGCTCGCTCGCCACCGGAAAGCCTGCCCACCGGCTGATTAAGCTGCTCGCCGGTAAACAGAAATCGCGCCGCCCAGGAGGCAACGTGCACCACGCGGTCCTGATAGACAACAGCATCGCTGTCCGGCGCCAGAGCGCGCCGCAAAGTAACGTCAGGATCGAGAACGCGGTTCTGGTCAAAGTACACCACGCGCAAAAAATCCGCGCGCCGAATCTCCCCGCCGGTCGGCTGTATCTCTCCGCGCAGCAGCCGCAACAGCGTGGTTTTGCCGCTGCCGTTTGGACCCACCAGCCCAACGCGCTTGCCTGCCGTGAAAATAAAATCGAGATCGGCAAAAAGCGTGCGTCCCCCAATCTGATAGCTAACGTGGTCAAGCTCAACTAGCCGCTTGGTCTTACGGTCCGTGGCTAAGAAGTCGATCTTCGCGCTGGCCGTGCGCGTCCGCGTGTTCAGGTCAGCCAGTTCAGAGATCAGCCTGTTCGCATTGTCGATCCGAGCTTTGGCCTTCGTCGCACGTGCCTTGGGGCCGCGGCGCAGCCATTCAATCTCTGTGCGTACGCGGTTCTCCAGCGCTTCCTGATGTTTTTCCTGCGCTCGCAGAAACTCTTCCTTCTGGATCAGAAATGTGCTGTAGTTTCCCGGCACTCGCAGCAGCCCGCCCGGATACGCGCGGCTGAGCTCGACAGTCTCCGTGGCCACGTTCTCCAGAAAATACCGATCATGGCTCACCACCACGCACGCAAACGATTCCGCGCGCAGCAACTCTTCCAGCCACTCAATGCCTTCAAGATCAAGATGATTGGTCGGCTCGTCCAGTAACAACACGTCGGGCTGCTGCACGAGCGCCTCGGCAATCGCCAGCCTTTTGCGCCAGCCGCCGGAAAGTGATGCTGCCTGCGCATCAAAGTCTTCAAAGCCGGCGCGGCCAAGCGTCTCAAATAAGCGTCCCGCACGCTCTGCTTCCGGGACGGCGCTGCGCTCCAGCGCTTTCATCACTACTGATCGCACGGTTTCTTCAGCGGCAAACTGTGAATCCTGGATGACGTAGCTTAACCGCGTGTGCCGCCGCACAGCCACTACGCCGCTATCGGGCTCGATACCGCCGGAAAGAATCCCCAGCAGCGTGGACTTGCCCGAGCCGTTGGGCCCGATCAGCCCGATGCGGTCGCCTTCAGAAATGGTGAATGAAATATCTTCAAAGAGCGGTAACGCGCCGTATCGTTTTCCAATGGCTTGTGCGTTGATGATGGGCGGCAAAGATTTACGCGGCTCCGTGCGGCTTATTTCCCGACATACAGCTCCGGCAGAGTTTGCTTCAGGTGGTCAAGCTTGGGCAGATCGTTGATGGCGATGTACGGCTCGTTGGGATGATGCTCCGCATAATCCTGGTGATAGCCTTCAGCGGGATAGAACGCCTGCAGCGCGACAACCTGAGTGACAATCGGCTCAGAAAAAACTTTTGCGCCGTTGAGCTGGTCAATGTAAGCCCGCGCTACGCGGTGCTGGTCTTCACTGGAAAAGAAAATCACTGAGCGGTACTGTGTGCCTTCATCCGGGCCCTGACGGTTTAGCTCCGTAGGATCATGAGCCACGGAGAAAAAGACTTTCAATATCTGTCCGAACGAAACTTGCGACGGATCGTAAACCACCTTCACCGATTCCGCGTGCCCCGTCCGTCCGGTGCTCACGGTTTCATACTGCGCCGTGCTGGCTGCGCCGCCGGAATATCCCGCAGTGGCGCTGCTCACGCCTTTCACATGCTCAAACACCGCTTGAATGCCCCAGAAACATCCACCCGCCAGCACCACGGTTTCAGAGCTTTTGGTCTTGCTCAGCGGTTCGTCGGCTGCAGGATTCGGCAGCTTTACCGCCGGGCTGGAAGCATGGCAGGCGATGGTACTGAGAAGAATGAGAATCGGAAGCAGTCGGGCAAGCGAACGAATCTTCATGCAGTTGTCTTTCCGGGGCTCAAAGCCCAATGGAGTTTGGATCGCAACGCGGCCCTGAAGGGCCGGGCTTTCACCAGTTCAAGCACCAGCTCACGCCTTCTTCTTAAACGTCAATGACGCGCTGTTCATGCAGTAGCGTTGTCCTGTTGGCCGCGGGCCGTCATTGAACACGTGGCCCAGATGCGCATCGCAAAGCTTGCATTCCACAGCGGTGCGGCGCATGCCAAAAGTGCTGTCAGTAATGGACGCCACATTTTCTTCGGCAATTGGTTGGTAAAAACTGGGCCAGCCGGTGCCGGACTCAAACTTGGTATCAGAGCTGAAGAGCGCCGTGCCACAGCACACGCAGCGATAGATCCCCGCCTCATGGTTGTTCCAGTACTGGCCGGTAAAAGCCATCTCCGTGCCATCTTCGCGCGTTACATTGTAAGCGCCCGGCGAAAGCTGCTGCTTCCACTCGCTCTCACTCTTCACCACCTTGGGAACGTGCACCTTGTCTTTGCGCTCACCGGAATCGGTAAACTCCACAATATCAACTTCCTGCGGAGCGCCGCTTAGATTATGACCACCGGCTTCCGCTGTCTCGGTTTTCTTTGAAAAAATGCCCATATAAGAAAAGTATAGTCCTCCGCCAAGGATCGCCGCACCAGCAAGGAAGGCGCGGCGGGAGGTCTTGCGCGACGAAGATGTGTCTATCGGATTGAACATGCTGTCACCAGACCTTCACCTATAGTACGGCCAGGAGCGGACATTGGATTCCAAACATTGGATTTTCAGGATAATGCCCCATGACGATAGGCTTGAAAGCTTCGTTTCAGCTGATATTGACGGTCCGCCCAACAACCAAAGTCTGTCCCAACAAAATATTTATTCAATATCGCCTTCCCCGGTTGTTCTTTACTTCAACTCTCATTTATTCTGCCAAGCAGTAGTGAATTTCTGTATGTCCGTGCCCAATGAAATGGCTCAAACGCTGGAAGACCCAGACCCTGCTGCTTCTGGCAGTGATCGGGCCGGGGTTTATTACCGCAAACGTTGACAATGATGCCGGTGGCATCTTTACCTACTCGTTCGCCGGCGCGCAGTTTGGCTATTCCCTTCTCTGGACCATCATTCCCATGACGCTTGCGCTGATCGTGATTCAGGAGATGTCCGCGCGCATGGGCGCGTGCACCGGCAAGGGCCTGAGCGACCTGATTCGTGAAGAATACGGCCTGCGCATCACCTTTGTAATGATGGTTTTTCTGGTGGCAACGAACTTTACCAACGTAATGGCGGAGTTCGCAGGCGTGGCCAGTTCCATGGAACTCTTTCACGTCTCCAAATTCATCAGCGTGCCTGTTGCCGCGGCCATAGTCTGGTTCATTGTGGTTAAGGGCAACTATAAGAGCGTGGAAAAGGTCTTTCTCACCGCTTCCTTTTTCTATATCGCATACATCATTGCCGGAGTACTCTCGCGGCCCAACTGGCCCGCCGCCGCGGTAAGCACGGTACATCTGCCGACCAAAGCCGCCTTGTTCCGTTTTCCCTACGTTTTCATGGTCACGGGAATCATCGGGGCCACCATCGCGCCATGGATGCAGTTTTACCTGCAGGCATCAGTGGTGGAAAAAGGCGTTACCATGCGCGAGTACAACAAGACCAGGATCGACGTGCTGGTGGGCTCAATCTTTGCGCCGGTGGTGGCCGCCTTCATTATTCTGGCCTGCGCGGCCACGCTTTATAAATCCGGGCACCGCGATATCCGTGACGCGGCAGACGCGGCCGTGGCGCTGGGCCCGCTGGCGGGCAGATGGGCGCAAATCCTTTTCGGCGCAGGATTATTCAATGCCTCGCTCTTTGCGGCATCCATTCTTCCGCTTTCGACTGCCTATACCGTGTGTGAAGGCCTGGGGCTTGAATCCGGGCTGGACAAAAAGTTCAGCGAGGCCTCTGTTTTTTATTGGCTATACACTGCGCTGGTAGGCGCAGGCGCGGCTGTGATCCTGCTGCCGCGCTTCCCGCTGCTCAAGATGCTGGTGCTCTCGCAGGTTTTGAACGGCGTGCTGCTTCCCTTTGTGCTGATCTTCATGCTGCGTCTTATCAACAAGACCAGCCTGATGGGTAAGTACGTAAACTCACGGTTCTTCAACTGGGTGGCGTGGGGCACGGCCAGCGTAATGATTGTGCTCAGCGTGCTCCTCGTATTCCAGTAAAGCCACCGACGCAGCGTGTGTTTCGGTTTTCGCAGTTCCGTTTCAACCATCGCAAAAACTTTAGTGGACCATGAAGCTGAAAATATTTAAACGCGATCTCAGTATGCCCCGGCGGGTCGCCGGGTTCGGCGTATTGAAATACCGGCTGATCGCCTTTCTCGCCGTTTTTGGTCCCGGCTTCATCACAGCCAATGTCGATAACGACCCTGGCGGCATCCTCACCTACTCCCAGGCCGGAGCAAAGTACGGCTACGCCCTTTTGTGGACGCTGATTCCCACCACGATCGCGCTGATCGTCGTTCAGGAAATGGCGGCGCGCATGGGAGCCGTGACGGGCAAGGGGCTGGCCGATCTCATCCGCGAAGAATTTGGCTTGCGCGCCACTTTTTTCGTCATGGTCGTCCTGGGCGTCGCCGACTTCGGCAACATCATGGCGGAGTTTGCCGGGCTGGCTTCCGGCATGGGAATTTTTGGCGTCAGCAAATATCTTGTGGTGCCGGTGGGTGCGGCTATCGTGTGGTTTGTGGTGGTGCGCGGATCGTACAAACCGGTGGAGCGAATTCTGATTCTCTTTTCGCTGATCTATTTCACCTATCCCATATCCGCGCTGCTGGCGCATCCGGACTGGCACCAGGCGCTCAAAGACACTTTTGTTCCAGTGATCAACAACCATGCCGACTACATACTGCTGGTGGTCGGCCTCGTGGGAACAACGATTACGCCGTGGATGCAGTTTTACCTGCAAGCCTCAATCGTGGAAAAAGGCATTGGCAAGCGCCAGTATGCGCTTTCCCGCTGGGACGTGGTGCTGGGCTGCATTGTTACCGACGTGATTGCATTTTTCATCGTAGTGGCATGCGCGGCCACGCTGTACGTGCACGGCAACCACAACATTACTGATGCGTCTGAAGCCGCTCAGGCGCTCGGGCCTCTCGCCGGACATTGGGCGAAACTTTTGTTCGCCGTCGGACTGGTCAACGCCGCCATGCTTTCCGCTGCCATTCTGCCGCTGGCCACGGCTTACAACATTTGCGAAGGCCTTGGTGTTGAGTCCGGCGTGAACAAAAAGTTTTCTGAAGCGCCCACGTTCTACTGGATCTACACCTTCCTTATTCTCGGCGGCGCCAGCTTCGTTCTGATCCCTCATTTGCCGCTGATCAAGCTCATTCTCTTCTCTCAGGTTGCCAACGGCGTTCTGCTGCCCTTTGTCCTGATCTTCATGCTGAAACTGGTGAACAAGACTGACCTGATGGGCAACTATAAAAACTCAAAACTGCAAAACGTGATTGCCTGGGGCACCAGCGCGATCATGATCGGCTTGACCATTGCTCTGGTCTGGACGCAGATCACCGGCGGCAGCTAAAGCAGTTTGCCCGCGCTGATGTCTTTTACTAATCTCACGTCGGCTTCAAGGAAGTCATAGGTCGGCAACTCTTTGCGGTCGACCCAGCGCACGTCGCGAAAGATGCGGTTCTCAATCTCATTCTTGAACTGGTCAACGCGGTAAAAATAAAGTTCAAGTGACGCCCCGTTTGCGTAGGTGTGCTGGATTGCCGCGATCTTGCGGCCAATCACGGCGTCAATGCCCAACTCTTCATCCAGTTCGCGATGCAGCGCGTCTTTCAGGTCTTCATCGCGTTCCACCTTGCCGCCGGGAAACTCCCATTTAAGCGGCAACGCCTGATCTTCAGTTCGCTGGCAGATCAGGATCTTTTCTTCACGGATTATCAACGCCGCGACCACTTGTTTCATTTTTTCTGTCGCTCCGCTCCAAACTGCTTAAGTTCATGGCCCTCGATTGCTCCGTTCCGCGCCTGGTGCGGCGGGCTCCGGCGCGTGGGCGGCCCTAACCCTTGTTGAATCATTCCAGACACGGCTCGCTGTGGAACGTTATTTTGAAAAGGCCAGTTTTCTGGCATCATTGAATTATATAAACCGACAACTAGCGACAAAAATAATGCCCTACTCCAGCACCGTCCTCGACCATTTCGAGCATCCGCGCAACATCGGCGAGCTGCCTTCGCCGGACGCCGAGGTGCGACTGGAGCATCCTGTGTGTGGCGATATCATGAGCCTTGCGGTCAAGCTTGCCGATGGACGCATCGACCAGGTGCGCTATCGCACGCGCGGCTGCGTGGCTTCCATTGCCGCAGGCTCTTGCCTTACAGAGATGATCCAGGGCAAGTCGCTGGCTGAGGCGTCCGCGCTCCAGCGTGAAAACCTGCTGGAAGCTCTCGGCGGGCTACCAAACGCTTCTGTCCACGCAACGCATTTGGCCATGGACGCACTGGCCCAGGTACTGAAAAAACTGGGCGCGCCCAAAGCTTGAGCCAAATCAACAGCTTACAAATGCCGGGCAACCGCCCCGCTGGTAACTGCGTTCACATTAAAATCTTCTTTGTATCCGCTGTTTGGCGGTACAATAAATCCCCAACGCCGCCCTTGCCCTGGGACGAGAGAAGGAAATGAATATGCCGCTAGCGATTCTGCTGCTGTACCTTACTACGCTAACGTCTCCGAACCCTTCTATCGAAGGCGTAAAGATTGTGACTCGCCAGATCACGGCCGGCTTTACCGATACTCGCACTGAATATCTTGCTCCTAACCGTCTGCGTAATGAGTGGCAATCGCAAATGCGCGACGGCTCCGGTCCGCCCATGGCCACCATCATCATGCGCGGGGAACGGGACCGCGTTTTCATGCTCGACCTTGCCGCCCACGAATACATTACCTATGAAACGGACCCCCGTGGATCGAATTTGACGCAGAAGCGGCCCATGGTGGATTCCGGCGGCACATTGAAAATAACCATCGAGAACATTGACACCGGAGAGCGAAAAGAGTTCTTTGGGCACACTGCGCGGCACATTATTACCCGTGAAACACGCGTTGCCGGCCCTGGCGCATGCTCCAAGTCATCGCTGAGTGAGACTGACGGCTGGTACATTGACGGCTCCGTGATGCCGGAGTGGCGCCAGCAAAAAAAGAATAACTTCGGCGTGGTGGTGGCAGCCGAGGTTTCCGCCGGATCCAACGACAAATGCTTCAATAAAGTGGACAAGATTGATGTCCATCGCAGCGGCGTGGAAACCGGCTTCCCCGTAAAAGTAACTACCACTTTGACCAATGAAGTAACCCAGCCCGATGGAATCAAGCGCACGCTGTCTTCTACCTGGGGCTCAGAAGTGGTGGAGTTGAAGGAAGGCCCGCTGGAGTTGACGTTGTTTGACGTTCCCAGAGATTTCCGCCGCGTTGAATCGCTGCGCAACTGGACCGCCAAGCCCCCGCGGCAGCAGACAACCTGGGAATGGGTCAAGGAAAAAGTCCAGGAGATGTTCAAATAGCGGCGGAGCGCCAGGCGATCATCCAGAAAACGCCTGCTGACCATATTCTCTCCTCTGCTGAATCTCTACAGAACCTTTATCCCCAGACGCGATGCGCCGTCTCCATCACCAGCCGCATCTTGGCCCACTGTTGTTCTTCCGTCAGAAGATTTCCTTCCATCGTTGAAGCAAAACCGCATTGCGGGCTCAAGGCCAGCCGCTCCAGCGGGACGTAAGTTGCAGCCTGCTGGATCCTCCGCATCAGCGCGTCGCCGCTCTCCAGTTGCGGACGCTTGCTGCTGATCAGCCCCAGCACCACTATCTTGCCGGTTGGTACAAAACGCAGCGGAGCAAATGTGCCGGAGCGTTCATCGTCGTATTCCAAAAGGAAACGGTCAACGTTAATGCCGCCAAAGAGCTTGTCGGCAATCGCGTCATATCCGCCTTCCGCATACCAGTGGCTCCGATTGTTGCCGCGGCAAAGATGCATGCCCAGCGTCACGCCCGGACGGCGCGCCGCATCCAGCACCGCGTTGTCCGCGCGTATGGATTCATCCAGCAGAGCGCTGGGTTCCACCTTCATTTCCCGGCGGATCCACTCGCGCCATTTCGGGTCGATGTAATAGCTGTAGCGCGGCGCGTCAATCTGTATATAGTTCACGCCCTCGCGTGAAAGCTGTGCCAGCTCCGCTTTCATCACGTCCACAATCGCCCAGAGCAATTCAGAATGGTCTTTATAAACCCGGTCCGTCACGCCGCGCTTAAAAGCAATTGCGGGAAACTGGGTAACGCTGGGCAGGGTCATTTTGATCGGCCCTGGGCTGTGCTGGAGCAGAAAGCTGAGTTCGTGTCCGGTAAGCCGGCGCACCTGCTGAAGCTTTGCCGTCACCACGCCCGCCACGCGGCTTACATTCGCATCTTCATGGCGCTCGTATCTGGTATTTCCGTCCCCGTTTGCCGGAGGAACATCCAATTCTGAGTACCACGATCGCGGCGTCGCATCGGCCAGGTCAAACCCTGCCACGGCCTCAGTAAAGTCGCTCATGAAGTTCCGGCGGCGCGTTTCTCCGTCAGTAAATACCTGGAAACCAAGCTCTTTCTGGCGTGCAATCACCCGCTTGATGTGGGCATCTTCCAGCGCGCGCACGCGCTCCGGCTCGGCATGGGGCTGGTGACGCGCTTCCAGCAACTCCGCCGGCCTGAGAAAGCTTCCTATATGCTCTGCACGAACTGAAATCGACATGAGGAACAGCAGCAGCAGCGTGGATTCGAGTTCACGCTGGTAATTGAAACCATCCTACAGCAACAGGACCAAGGCACCAAATATATGGCAACACCAATTTGTTCTGTTCTGTTCGGTTCCATACCGTGGCTGGATCGTTGTGGCGGGTTCTAAGCCTACTAACAGCTCATGCACCACGACGATCTTGTTATAGCTTTACGCCAAGCTGCCAGAATAAAAAGCTCCACACATCTACAGCATCGTCCACCAGTTTTGTGATCGGCTTGCCCACTCCGTGACCGGCTTTGGAATCCACGCGCAACAGGATCGGCCTTTCCGAATCATTGGCCGCTTCAGCCTGAAGCAGCGCCGCCATCTTTACCGCGTGCATAGGATCGACGCGCGTATCACTCTCCGCCGTCATGAACAAAACTGCCGGATACTGTGTGCCGGCCTTCACACGGTGATAAGGCGAGTAGGCGTAGAGATATTTAAACTGCGCCGGATCGTCCGATGATCCGTACTCGGCAATCCATAGTTTAGCGATCTGGAAACCCTGGTAGCGCAGCATGTCGAGCAGTGGAACCTGGCACACCACGGCGCGAAACAGGTCTGGCCTTTGCGTGAGCGCCGCGCCCATCAGCAGACCGCCATTGCTGCCGCCCTGGATGGCCAGATGCCCGGCGTCAGTATATTTTTCCGCGATCAGATGCTCCGCCGCCGCAATAAAGTCGTCAAAGACATTTTGTTTCTTGTCCAACATCCCGTCGCGATGCCAGTCCTCGCCAAACTCATTTCCGCCGCGCAGCTGCACGTCAACATACACACCGCCCTGCTCCAGCAGCAGCAACATCACGTTGCGATTGAAAAATGGCGTGCGGCCAACGTTGAAGCCGCCATAGCCGGAGAGCAGCGTAGGGGCATGGCCATTTCTTGTCACGCCTTTTTTGCTGACGACGAACATCGGCACGCGTGTTCCGTCTTTGGAGTTGAACCAGAGCTGTTCCACCTGATAGCGCGCGGGATCGATGCCGGATTCCATGCGCGCCCACTCCGTGGTCTGGCCGTTGAGGGTGACTTCAAAGACAGTTGGTGGGACGGCGTAAGAGATAAAGCCAAAAAATCCCGACTCACTGTTCCAGTTTCCGCCCAGATCAAAGATGCTGCCCAGCGCTGGCATGGCGACCTGCGCCAGCGGCTTGCCATCAAGATCGAACAAGCTGAGCTGCGAACTGGCGTTCCTGACGGCGTGCACAAAAAGTTTTCTGGCGATAATGGCGGCGTGGCCCTCAATCACCGCGTCGGACTCCGGGATGATCTCTTTCCAGTTGGAGCGCTCCGGCGCGGCGCAGGCGGCCTTAAAGACCCGGAATCGCGGCGCGCCTTCATTGCTGGTGATGTAGATCTGGCCGTCCAGTATTTCACCGTGATAAATAAAGTTTCCGCCGGTGGTAATGCGCTGAAAGCGGCCCTGCCGCGTTGCTGCATCTCTTAAGGAAAGGTCTTTGGAAGAAAGATCTTTGAAGTAAAGATCTTTGAGGTAAAGCTCCGTCTTGGTCCAGCCGTCGCTTACCTCCACCAGCAGCCAGCGTCCGTCATTGGAGATGGAAACGTTAGGCCATTGCTGCGGTGTCAACTCGACGCCATCGGCGGGAAAGACCAGCGGATCCTGCGCGCCTTCGGTGTTGCCAGCCGAACTGAGCTGGTGAAAGAAGACGCGGCGGTTGTACATTTCCTCACCGGCAGGGACATCGCCGGGGCGCGGATAACGCGTGTAATAAAAGCCTGAGCTGTCCGGCAGCCACGCGACACTGGCGGCGCGGGTGCGTTCAATCTTTTCCGCCAGCAGCCTGCCACTGCTGGCTTCAATCACCTGGAGCGTGCTCAGCTCTGATCCATTGGGCGATGTGCCAAACGCAACGTACCTGCCATCTTCTGATGGATACCACCAGTCGAGTGCGATGGTGCCGTCGGGCGCAAGAGCGTTTACGTCAATCAGCGCGCGGTCTTTGCCGTGACGCCCTTCGCGCACATAGATGACGGCCTGGTTCTGCCGGCCATCGCGACGCTCATAAAAATAATTGTTGCCACCGATGCGCGGCGAAGCCACGCGCCCGATGGTCAAGAGCTGTTCCACGCGGCGGCGCAGGTCGTCGCGCCCGGGAATATTTTCCAACACACTGCGCGTGTAGGCGTTCTGCGCCTCGACAAACTGCCGGGTTTCCGGCGCGGCGGAATCTTCCAGCCAGCGGTAAACGTCCGCAATCTGACGGCCATGGTAGTCGTCGATGACCGTCATGGGCTTCGCTACGGGCGGAGCGGCGGCTATCAAATCTGAAAGTCTGGATTCTTTATTCATGGAGATGAGTCGTCGTTTGGCAGAGCTCTCAAAGGCTGCCCTGATGATGCAGTTTTATATTAACGATTCCCATGATTTGCTGCCGCGGAACGCATAATTGTTATCCCTTATGGGGCGCCCGTGACCGGAATATTGACCGATGCTAAAAGGGAAACACTGAGAGATTTCATGATTGCTAAACGCTGCAAATGCGTGCTATTTTTAAGAAGACAACTCAAGCGGCCGACCATCCCTCTGGCGGCCTGTTTGCCCACTCCTCAGTAGCTCAATGGCAGAGCATTCGGCTGTTAACCGAAGGGTTGTAGGTTCGAGTCCTACCTGAGGAGCCAATCTTTTTTATCTGTCGCTCCGCTCCGAAACCGCTCAAGTTTTTCCCTCTGGCATTGACCCACAGGCTCCTGCGTCTTTCGGCTCGGCGCGCAAGCCGGCCTCGCCTTGTTTCAGCCAATGAGGGTGTCGCTCCGCTCCGAACCCGCTCAAATATTTCGCTCTTGCATTGACCCCATGCGCCCCTGCATCTTTCGGCTCGGCGCGCAAGCCGGCCTCGCCTTGTTTCAGCCAATGAGGGTGTCGCT
>Ga0070734_10004660_pt1 | contig 12820 bp, 10 predicted proteins | sample Coa_R1_8_FD_66444 | JGI IMG/M metagenome (GOLD analysis project Ga0070734, IMG submission 66444) | Surface soil microbial communities from Centralia Pennsylvania, which are recovering from an underground coalmine fire - Coalmine... | ecosystem: Environmental > Terrestrial > Soil > Unclassified ...
GCCGCGAGGCATTCGCGCCGCACCGCCTGGTCCATCGTCTCGCCGGCGAGCGGGTAGTAGCGGGGCCGGCGCCATTGCCCGACATTCTCGAACACGGCGCCGGCGGCCTCGTGCCAGTCGTGCATCGGGGTCTCGCGCACCGGGTCGCTGAAGCGGCCGCGCGCCCGCCCGGCGATCGCGCCGAAGCCGACCGGCACGACCGGCGGGCGGAAGGTGGTGATGCCGGTGGCGGCGAGGCTGCGGCCGGCCGCCTGCGACAGGAGGCCGATCCCGGCGAGGTTGCCGGTGCGGCCCTGGTCGGTGCCCATGCCGAGCGTGGTGTAGCGCTTGGTGTGCTCGATCGCGGTCATGCCTTCGCGCGCGGCCAGCGCGATGTCGTCGGCGGTGACGTCGTTGTGCAGATCGACAAAGGCGCGGCCCGGCGCTGGGACCAGCCACAGCGGCAGAGGCGGGGTCTCGTCGAACTCGCCGGCGGCGGCGCCGACGCAGTCGATCCCGGGCGGCGCCTCCGCCGGCACGAAGGCGGCGCGGCGCCCGTCGTAGACCAGCCGGCCCTGCGCCTGGGCGAAAAGCTGGAGGTTCGGGTTCCACCCGCCGGACACCGCGAGCAGGTCGCAATCGAGCGCGATGCGGGCGCCTTCGACCGCCCCGCCGTCTTCGGCGAGGCGCTGCACCCAGACGCGCCGCAGCGCGTGGCGCCCGGCGGTGGCGACCACGGCGTGGCCGGGAAAGAACGGGGTGCCGTGGCCGCGCTGGCGCGCCGCCGGGCCGGGCTCGCGGCGCAGATCGACGATCGCGGCGACAGCGATCTGCGCCTGCTCGAGCAGGGCGGCGACGCGATAGGCGCTGTCGTTGTTGGTGAAGACGACGGCCCGGCGGCCGGCGGCGACGCCGTAGCGGGCGAGATAGGTCGCCACCGCCCCGGCCAGCATGACCCCGGGCCGGTCGTTGCCGGGAAACACCAGCATGCGCTCCTGCGCCCCGGTGGCGAGCACGACCCGGCCGGCGCGGATGTGCCACAGCCGCTGCCGCACCCGCCCGGCGGCGCATTCTTCGACCGCCACGGCGTAATTGCCGTCGTAGAGCCCGAATACGGTGGTGCCCGGCAGCAGCCGTACCTCCGGCAGCGCCGCCAGCGCGTCCCGGTCGGCGACCTCGCCGAACTCGGGCAGCGTCTCGGCCAGGATGACGCGCGCGCCCTGCGCTCCGGCGGCAACGGCGGCGGCGATCCCGGCCGGCCCGCCGCCGACGACCAGCACGTCGCAATGCGCATGGGCATGGTCGTAGCGCGACGGGTCCGGCCCTTCGGGGGCGCGGCCGAGCCCGGCCATCCGGCGCAGCGCCGGCTCCCAGACATGCTCCCACAGCGCGCGCGGCCGCATGAAGGTCTTGTAGTAGAACCCGGCCGGCAGCAGCCCGGCGCAGCGGTCGGCGAGCGCGCCGAAATCGTGCCTGAGGCTCGGCCAGGCATGCTGGCTGACGGCGCGCAGCCCGTCCTGGAGCGCCACCCGGGTGACGCGGCAATTGGGCTCGTCGCCGATCCGCACCAGCGCCGAGGGCTCCTCCGGCCCCGCCGACAGGATGCCGCGCGGCCGGTGCAGCTTGAAGCTGCGGCCGACCAGGCGCACGCCGTTGGCGAGCAGCGCCGAGGCCAGGGTGTCGCCGGGGTGGCCTTCGTAATGCCGGCCGTCGAACTCGAAGCGCAGCACGCGCGAGCGCTCGATCCGCCCGCCGCTCGCCAGGCGGAACGGCTGGCTCACGGATCGCCGCCGAACTCGCCGCGCGGCGGCGCCTCGCCGATCTTGTAGACGGCGAGGATGCGGTGCGAGACGGTGTCGCGCAGCAGGTTGAACCAGCGCCGGCAGCCGGCGCTGTGCACCCAGCGCTCGGCGATCAGCCCCTTCGGATTGTCGCGCAGGTAGAGGTAGTCGGCCCAGGCCGCGTCGTCGCGCGCGGCGGGGTCGGCGGGGCGGGCGATATGCGCCTCGCCGCCGTAGCGGAACTCGGCCTCGTCGCGGCGGCCGCACCACGGGCACGGGATCAGCAGCATGGCGGCCTCAATGCGCCACCGCGGCGGCGCTGTGCTCGTCGATCAGCGCCCCGGAGGCAAAGCGGCCGAGGGCGAACGGCGCCGCCAGCGGATGCGGCTCGTCGCGCGCGATCGTGTGGGCGAAGACGTGGCCGGCGCCCGGCGTCGCCTTGAACCCGCCGGTGCCCCAGCCGCCGTTGAGATAAAGCCCCTCGACCGGCAGCTTGCCGATGATCGGCGAGGCGTCGGGCGACACGTCGACGATGCCGGCCCAGCTTCGCATCATCCTCACGCGCGAGAAGATCGGGAACAGTTCGAGCAGGGCCGCGCTCTGCGCTTCGATCACCGGGAACGAGCCGCGCTGGGCATAGGAGTTGAACGCGTCGATCCCGGCGCCGACGACCAGCTCGCCCTTGTCGCTCTGGCTGACATAGACATGCACGGCGTTCGACATGACGACGCAGTCGAGCACCGGCTTCAGCGGCTCCGACACCAGCGCCTGCAGCGGGTGGCTTTGCAGCGGCAGGCGCAGCCCGGCCATCGCCGCCACCACCGAGTTGTGCCCGGCGGCGGTGATCGCCACTTTGTCGGCGGCGATCGCGCCGCGGCTGGTCTCGACGCCGGTGACGCGGCCGTTGGCGGTGCGGATCGCGGTCACCTCGCAATCCTCGACGATGTCGACGCCGCGCGCGTCGGCGGCGCGGGCATAGCCCCAGGCCACCGCGTCGTGGCGGGCGACGCCGCCGCGGCGCTGCAAGGTGGCGCCGAGGATCGGGTGGCGCGCCGTGTCCGAGACGTTGAGGATCGGGCAGAACCGCGCCAGCGCCGCCGGGTCCAGCCATTCCGCGTCGATGCCGTGGCGCCGGTTGGCGTTGACCCGGCGCCTGCCCTCGCGGATGTCGGCGAGGTTGTGCGCCAAATTGAGCACACCGCGCCGGCTCAGCATGAGGTTGAAGTTCAGCTCCGCCGACAGCCCTTCCCACAGGCGCAGCGAATGCTCGTAAAGACGGGCGCTGTCGCTGCGCAAATAGTTGGAGCGGACGATCGTCGTGTTGCGCCCGGTATTGCCGAGCCCGATCGGGCCCTTGTCGAGCACCGCAACATCGGTGATGCCGTGCTCTTTGGCGAGGTAGTAGGCGGTGGCGAGGCCGTGACCGCCGCCGCCGACGATGACGACGGCGTAACGCGGGCGCGGCGCCGGCTTGCGCCACAGCGGCGTCCACGCGCGGTGCCGGCCGAGCGCGTGGCCGGCCAGGGCGATCAACGAAAAGCGCTGCATCGGCAAAGGCTAAAGCAAATTGGCTATAGTGGCGAGGCACAGCGGGAGGGACGGCATGCTGGCACAGTTGTTCGACGACGCGCGCACCTTCTCCTACTGGCTCGACCGCCCGGTCGAGGACGGGCTGATCGAGGCCGCCTTTGCCCGCGCGATGCTCGGTCCGACCAGCGGCAACTGCCTGCCGATGCGGCTTGTCCTGGTCAAGAGCCGGGCGGCAAAGGCGCGGCTGTTGGCCTGCGTCTCGTCGGGCAACGCGCCCAAGGTGACGGCGGCGCCGGTCACCGCGATCGTCGCCTACGACCGCGCGTTCTACGAGCACCTGCCGCGGCTCTACCCGCATGCCGACGCCAGGGCCTGGTTCACCGCGAACGAGGCGCTGGCGGCGGAGACCGCCTTCCGCAACTCGTCATTGCAGGGCGCCTATTTCATCGTCGCGCTGCGGGCGGAGGGGCTCGATTGCGGGCCGATGTCGGGGTTCGACAACGCCAAGGTCGATGCCGAATTCTTTCCCGACGGCCGCTGGCGCAGCAATTTCCTCGTCAATATCGGCTACGGCGACCGGACCCGCCTGCACCCGCGCCTGCCCCGGCTCAGCTTTGCCGAGGCGGCGCGGTGGGAATAGGCGGGCCGCACAAGGAGAGCAGACGTCGGAGGCGGGACCCTACCGCACCGTCGAGCGCTCGGTCGGCACGAGGCGGGTGACGACCATCGCCGAGCGGTCGAGCAGGTTGCCGACCTTCGGCGCGATCGTGTTCTTCCAGTAGTCGGTTTCGTACACCGCCTTGTAGAGCGCCTCGCGCTGCGCCTCGCTGTCGAAGCGGCGCAGCCAGACATAGACCGAATCGTCGGTCTCGCCGCGGAAGCTGCCGCAGATCACCATGCCTTTCGAGACCTGGAAGGGGATGATCTCCTCTTCCATCACCTTCAGCCATTCGGCCATCTTGCCCGGCTGGACCTTGTATTGACGCAATTCGTAGAAGGCCATCTCGTTCTCCCTTCAAAAGCCTGGCTTGGCGAAAAAGCGGTTCTCCGGGCGCGGCAGGCCGAGATTCTCGCGCAAGGTCGCGCCCTCGTATTCGCGGCGGAACAGGCCGCGCCGCTGCAGTTCCGGCACGACCCGGTCGACGAACTCGTCGAGCCCGGCGGGCACCGTCGGGAACATGATGTTGAACCCGTCGCAGGCGCCGCCGAAAAACCATTCCTCCATCTGGTCGGCGATGCTCTGCGCCGTGCCGACCATCGCCAGCCCGCCGTAGCTGCCGGCGATCCGGGCGAGCTGGCGCACCGTCAGGTTCTCGCGCCGCGCCCGGTCGATGACGCGCTGGCGCCCGCTTTTCGAGGCGTTGCTTTCCGGGATGTCGGGCAGCGGCGCATCGAGATCGAAGTTCGAGGCGTCGTGGCCGAGCGCGATCGACAGCGAGGCGATGCCGCTGTCGGGATGGACGAGGCTGTCGAGCAGCTCGCGCTTCTCGCGCGCCTCGGCATCGGTCTCGCCGACGACGACGAGGCAGCCCGGCAGGATCTTGATGTGGTCCGGGTCGCGCCCGCAGGAAGCGGCGCGGCCCTTGACGTCGGCGTAGTAGCTCTGCGCATCGGCGAGGCGGCCGCCGCTGGCAAACACCACCTCGGCGGTCTCGGCGGCGAGCTGGCGGCCCGCATCCGAGGCGCCGGCCTGGACGATGACCGGCCAGCCCTGCACCGGCCGGGCGATGTTCAAGGGACCGCGCACCGACAGGAACTCGCCCTTGTGGTCGAGCACGTGCAGCCGCTCGGGGTCGAAATAGATGCCGTTTTCGACATCGCGGATAAAGGCGTCCTCGGCCCAGCTGTCCCACAGCCCGGTGACGACGTCGAAGAACTCGCGGGCGCGGCGGTAGCGCTCGCCGTGCTCCATGTGTTCGGTCAGGCCGAAATTGAGCGCCGCGTCGGGGTTCGACGTGGTCACCAGGTTCCACCCGGCGCGGCCGCCGCTGATATGGTCGAGCGAGGCGAAGCGCCGCGCGATCAGATAGGGCGGCTCGAAGGTGGTCGAGGCGGTGGCGATGAGCCCGATATGCCGGGTCACCATCGCCAGCGCCGGCAGCAGGGTCAAGGGGTCGAACGAGGTCACCGTGGCGCTGCGCTTCAGCGCCGCCATCGGCATGTTGAGCACGGCGAGGTGGTCGGCCATGAACCACGCGTCGAAGCGGCCCTCCTCCAGCTTGCGGATGAAGCGGATCTGGTGCTGCAGGTTGAAGTTCGCGTCCGGGTAGGCGCCGGGATAGCGCCACCACGCGGTGTGGATGCCCACCGGGCGCATGAAGGCGCCGAGCCGCATTTGTCGCGATGCCGTCATCTCCCACCCTCACAGGCCGCCGCCGGCGATGTTACGCGCCCGCCGCCGCTCTTCGCGAGCGCTTCGTTGCCGGCGCCCCGCCATAATCTCGGTGCGCGGGCGAGACGCCTCAACTATTCTACGATGCGGAGAGGGAGACGACCGCCATGCCTGCCGCCGACAGGGAAATCCATCTCGGGGTCTTCGTTCTCGGTACCGGCAACCACTCTGCCGGCTGGCGCTACGACGGCGCTTTCGCCAGCCACATGGAATTGCCGGTGATGCAGGAGATCGCGCGCATCGCCGAGCGCGGCAAGTTCGACCTGTTGTTCATCTCCGACGCGATGGTGATGGATCCGACCGACCATCCCTCGTTCCTGTGCCGCTTCGAGCCGACCACGCTGATCGCGGCGCTGAGCGCCTGCACCACCCGCATCGGGCTCGGCGCGACGGTATCGACCAGCTTTTCCGAGCCGTTCAACGTCGCCCGCATCTTCGGCTCGATCGACCACCTGAGCGGCGGCCGTGCCGCGTGGAACGTCGTCACCAGTTCGAACCCGAAAGCCGCGCTCAATTTCAATCTCGACGAGCACCTCGATCACGAGCTGCGCTACGCCCGCGCCGAGGAGTTCGTCGATGTCGTGCGCGGGCTGTGGGACTGCTGGGAAGACGGCGCGATCGTCGCCGACAAGGCGACCGGCCGTTTCATCGACGCCGCCAAGGTGCGGCCGCTCGACCACAAGGGCCGGTTCTTCAAGGTCAAAGGCCCGGTCAACATGGCGCGCTGCCCGCAGGGCCACCCGGTCATCATCCAGGCCGGCGGCTCGCCGCCCGGGCTCGAGCTGGCGGCGCGCACCGCCGATGTCGTGTTCTCGGTAGTGCAGGAGCTGGAGCCGGCCAAGGCGGCCTATGCCGACCTCAAGGGCCGCATGGCCAAGTTCGGCCGGCGGCCCGAGGAGCTCGCGGTGCTGCCCGGGGTCATGCCGATCGTCGGCCGCAGCGACGCCGAAGCGCGCGAGACCCTGGCGAAATTGCAAAGCTGGATCACCCCGACCAATGCGACGACGCTGGTCGCCAGCCGCATCGGCTACGACGTGTCCGGCCACCCGCTCGACGGCCCGGTGCCGCCGCCGCCGCCGTTCCAGGGCAGCCGCACCTTCACCAGCGTGCTGTACGAGATGGCGCGGCGCGAGAACATGACCCTGCGCGACCTCTACAACCTGACCGCCGCGGCGCGCGGCCACTGGGTGATCTGCGGCACGCCGGCGCGGATCGCCGACACGCTCGAGGAATGGTTTACCGGCGGCGCGGCCGACGGGTTCAACATCCTGCCGCCCTATTTCCCCGGCGCCTTCGCCGATTTCGTCGATCTCGTCGTGCCGGAACTGCAGCGCCGCGGGCTGTTCCGCCGCGACTACCGCGGCACCACCCTGCGCGACCATTTCGGCCTCGCCCGGGTGCCCGCGCCGCGCCGGAATGCGGCGGCGCGGGCCTGATCGTCCGCCGTCCACGGGAGGGAAAGCGATGCCGCGCAATCTGTTCCGGGCCGGTCTCGTGCTCGTCCTGCTCCTGTGCGGCAGCGCCGAGGCGGCGGCCAGCGCCGGCTCGGTCATCGGGCTCAGCGGCACCTGCACGGTCGAGCGCGGCGGCCAGCGCTTCGGCCTGGCGATCGGCACGCCGGTCGAGGTCGGCGATACGCTGCAGGTACCCCCCGACGGCAAGCTGAAGCTGCGCATGGCCGACGGCTCGATCCTGTCGCTCGCCGCCGGCAGCGTGATGCGCATCGATTCCTATGCCGTCGATCCGGGCGGCCAGCGCGAGGGCGCCGGCATGTCGATGGGACAGGGGCTGATCCATGCGATCACCGCGCCGGTCAGCCGGCCGGCCAGCTTCGAGATCAACACCGCGGTCGGCACCGCGGCGGTGCGCTCGACCGACTGGTTCATCGAATCGGGGCCGGCGGGTTCGACGGTGGCGGTGCAGAGCGGCGGCGTGCTGCTCGCCAGCCGCGCCACCGGCCACGGCGTGCTCGTCCCGCAAGGCAGCGGCTCGACCGTCGCGCCGGGGCGCGACCCGGCGCCGCCGCGGCCGTGGAGCGCGGCCGAGTTCGCCGCCCTGCTCGCGCGCACCGAGCTCGACGGCCCCGGCGGCGCGCCGCCGCCGCCCGCCTATCCGCCCGGCTATGATCCGCCCGGCTATTATCCGGGGCCGTACGGGCCGGGTGGCTACAGCCCGCTGCCCGGAATAACCGTCCCGTTCGGCGGCTTCGGCGGACACGGCGGCTGGCAGGGCGGCGGCGGCCGCGAAGGCGGCGGGCGCGAAGGCAACGGGCGCACCGGCGGCGGCAAGCCCCAGGGCACCACGCGCCCGGGGGCGCCGAACTAGCGCCGCGCCGCATTGGCCTGGCCACGGGCAACGCGCGAAGCGGGGCTTGCGGTCGCCGTCGCCACCGCGACGCTGCTCGCTTTGATGCTCGCCCAGTCGGCGCTGCTGCGCGGCCTCGAAACCGCCTCGCTCGACCTGCGCTTCCGCCTGCGCGGACCGGTCGCGCCGGGGGGCGAAATCGCGACGGTGATGGTCGACGATGCGAGCCTTGCCGCCCTCGGCCGCTGGCCGCTGAGCCGCCACCTGTTTGCCCGGGCGCTGCGCCGGATCGACGCGGCGGGCGCCCGGGTCATCGTCTTCGACCTGCTGTTCGCCGAGCCCGACCAGCCGGTCGCCGCCGATTTGCGCGAGGCGGCGCGCCAGGCCGCCGCCGCCTTGCCGGCAGATGCCGCGCCGGGGCTGCGGGCCGGGCTCGACCGCCTCGCCGGCGACGACCCCGACGGCGACTTCGCCGCGGCGATGCGCGAAAGCGGCAAGGTCCTGCTGCCGCTCGCCTTCGCCTTCACCGGCAAGCCGGCGCCGGCGCCGCCGGGGCTCGAAGGCCAGTTCTATCAGCGCCTCGATCCCAGCGCGGTGCCGCCGCTGTTTCCGCTGCAGCCGCGCTCGGCGGTGATGCCGCTCGCGCCGTTTGTCGCGGCCAGCGCCGGGCTCGGCCACGTCAACATCGCCTACGACGAGGACGGCGCGCCGCGTTACGACTATCTCGCCCTGCCCTATGACGGCGAGTTCATGCCGTCGCTGCCGGTCCGCGCCGCTGCCGCCTATCTCGGGGTCGCATGGGGCGATGTCGGTCTCGCTCTCGGCGACGGGGTAAGCATCGGCCCCGCCCGGGTGCCGACCGACCCGGCGATGCGGCTCGTCGTCAATTACCGCGGGCCGCGCGGCACGATCCCGACCTACCCGTTCGTCGACCTGGTCCAGGGCCGGGTGCCGGCGGCGGCGCTGCGCGACCGCATCGTCCTGGTCGGCGCCTCGTTTATCGGCATCGCCGATACCAACCCGGCGCCGTTCGGCAACACCCCGCTGCCCGGCACCGAGCGGATGGCGAACATCATCGATTCGATCCTGCAGCGCGATTTCATCCGCGAAAGCCCGCCGCCCTGGCCGGTCGCGGCGATCGGCTTGGTGGCGCTCCTGGCGCTCGCCACCGGGGTCGCCGCCGCGCTGGTGCCGACGCGGCTGGCGCTGGCGGCCGGGCTGGCGCCGCTCGCGGCGTGGAGCGCCGGCGCCCAATTCGCCTTCGTCCGCGGGCTGTGGCTGCCGGTGGTCGAGCCGCTGATCGCGCTCGCCGCCGCGGCGGTCGGCGTGCTGCTGTTCCGCTACGGCTTCGTCGATCGCCAGCGGCGGCAGATCCACTCTGCCTTCCGCCACTACCTCGCGCCTGACCTGGTCAATGCCCTGGCGGCGCATCCGGAGCGGCTGAAGCTCGGCGGCGAGACCCGCGAGATCAGCGTGATGTTCGCCGACATCCGCGGCTTCACCACGATCTCCGAGGGCTACAAGGCCAATCCGGAGGGGCTGTCGCGGCTGATCAACCGGGGCTTTCTCAGCCCGATGACCCAGACCATCCTGGCGCGGCGGGGCACGATCGACAAATACATCGGCGACTGCGTGATGGCGTTCTGGAACGCGCCGCTCGGCGATCCCCGCCATGCCGACCGCGCCTGCGAGACGGCGCTGGCGATGGTCGAGGAGCTGGGCCGCGTCAACCGGCGCCTCGCCGCCGAGGCGGCGGCCGAGGGCCGCAAGTTTCAGCCGCTTGCGGTCGGGATCGGCATCAATACCGGGGAATGCGTCGTCGGCAACATGGGCTCGGACGAGCGCTTCGCCTATACCGCGATGGGCGATGCGGTCAATCTCGCCTCGCGCCTGGAAGGCCAGACCAAGACCTATCACGTCGCCATCGTCATCGGCGAGGCGACGCGTGCCGCCGCGCCGTCCTGGGCGGCGCTCGAACTCGACCTGATCGCGGTCAAGGGCCGGCAGGAGGCGGTGCGGGTCTATGCCCTGATGGGCGATGCGGAGCTCGCCGCCCGATCACATTTTCGCGCGCTCGAAGCCCGCCACCGGGCGATGCTCGCCGCCTATCGCGCCCAGGATTGGCCGGCGGCCGAGACGGCGCTGGCCGCCTGCCGCGGCCAGGATGCGCGGCTCGACGGACTCTACGACCTTTATGCCGAGCGGATTCAATTTTACCGTGTCAACCCGCCTGGTCCAGAATGGGACGGCGTGTTTATTGCCGAGACCAAATAACATCACAAATAGGGGTAAACGATGATATTGCCGGCCCTCAATTTGATCGCCGCGCCGGGCCGCCGGCTGGCTACGCTCGACCTGGCCCGCGAAATCGAACGGCGCGGCTTTGCCGGCATCCAGGTGTCGAGCCAGTACGCCAATATGGCGCAGTGCATCGGGCTGGCCTTCGCCACCCGAACCGTCCCGATCGCCACCGCGATCGCACCGATCTATGCCCAGACGGTAGACGAGTTTGCCCAGGCCGCCGCCTATCTGCACGAGGTATCCGGCGGCCGCTTCCGCTTCGGCATCGGCGTCGCCCACGCTCCGGCGCATGCCCGGATGGAGGTGAGGCCGGGCCGGCCGCTTGCCGACATCCGTACCTTTGTCGCCAAGTACCGCGCCCAGCGCGGCGCCGGAGACCTGCCGCCGGTGATCCTGGCGGCGCTGCGCAAGCGCATGATCGCGCTGGCCGGCGAGATCGCCGACGGGGTGGTCTTCGCCAACGGCAGCCTGTCGCACATGGCCGAGTCGCTCGCCGTGCTGCCGCCGGAGAAGCGGCGCGACCCCGGCTTTTTCATCGGCAACCGCATCCGCACCTGCATCGCCGACGACGAGGACGAGGCCAAGGCGGTGCTGCGCCGCACCGTGACCAACTACGCGCTGATGCCGAACTACCGCAACTATTGGAAGGAGGCCGGCTACGAAGAGGAGATGGCGGCGGTCGAGCGTGCCGTCGCCGCCGGCCGGCCCGACGAGATCGGCCGCTCGCTGACCGACCGCTGGCTCGCCGACATCACCCTGTTCGGCCCGGCGAACAAGGTCCGCGACGGGGTCGAGCGCTGGCGCGACGCCGGGATCACGACGCCATGCCTGGTGCCGCTATCCGCCGACGGCAACGCCGAGACGGCGCTGCGCCAGGTGTTCGATGCCTTCGCCGAGTGAGCCTCAGGCCGGCATGTCGCGGCGATTGCCGCCGATCTTGCCGGCCACCCCGGCGATAAACGCGCCGATCAGCATCGACAGGGCGATGAAGTAGGCGGTGTTGCGCGCCGCCTTGCGCGCCTCTTCGGCCGCCTGCCGCGTTTTCTGCTCGGCCGCCTTGACCTTGGCGACGACGTCGTCGACCCGCTTCTGCGCGTCCTCCTGGCTGAGCCCGGTCTGCGCCGAGACGAGGCGGGCAAGATAGGTCTTGTCGCCCGCCGGCACGTCGCCGCCGCCGGTCGCCGCCTCGGTCAGGATGCGCGCAGTCTCGCCGCGGACCTCCTGCGGGCTGGCGTTGGCGTCGGGGCGGTCCTTGCGGAACAGGGTATCGACGAAATACTGCGACGGCGCCGCGGGGTTGGCGGCGGCGCCGGCGCCGGCGCCCTGCGCCGAGGCGGCGGCGATCTGCGTCGCGCCCTTGGCGGCGCCGCCGGCCACCGCGCCGATCGCCGAGGCGAGGAACGCGATCGTGAACACCGCCGCCACCGCCCAGGCGAGAACGCCGTGCGCGGTGTCGCGGAAATACGCCTCGTGCAGCGTCACCCCGACCCAGCGGGCGCCGAGCCGGCCGGCGACATAGGCGCCGAGCGCCGCCGACAGCCACTGCACGACGATCAGCCACACCGCGGTGCCGATCGCGAAGGTGGTGACCGAGGCGCCCTGCTGCGGCCACGGCGACACCGCCGACAGCCCGAACCCGGCGCCCAGCGCCAGCAGAATGATCGAGGTCGCGGCGATGATGAAGGCGCCGCCGATGACCGCGCCCCACGACACCGTCGGCTGCGTCGGCTCGATGACGACATTCTGCTCTGCGATTGCCATTGCCGCGCCCTCCTAATGCCACAGCAGCAGCAGGATGATGATGATGGGGATCGGTACGCCGAGCAGCCAAAGCAGGATCGCGCCCATGTGCCGCCTCCACTGTAGATTGGCGGTTGCAAACGGCGGCGCCCCGGCGTCGTTCCGCCCGGGGTCGGGGCAATGCTGCCATGTCGGCGAAAAATACACCGGCGCCGGCGCGCGACGGCGTCGCCGCGCCGGGTGCGACGGCGCCGCTCAGCTCACCTCGCCAGCCGGCCTTTCAGCACCTGGCCGCCCGATTCGCCGGTGGCGGCGCCGTTCTCGATCGCGACGACGCCGTTGACCACCGTCGCGGCGATGCCGTCGGCCTTCTGCACCAGGCGCCGCGCCCCGCCCGGCAGGTCGGTCTCGACGGTCGGCAGCCGCGGCCGCACCGTCGCCTCGTCGAACACCACCAGATCGGCGGCATAGCCGGTGCGGACAAGGCCGCGGTCCGGCAATTCCCAGGCCGAGGCGTTGTCGAACGTCAGCATCCGCACCGCCTCTTCGAGGGTGAATTGGCGCTTTTGCCGCACCCAGTAGCTCAGCAGATGGGTCTGCAGCGACGAGCCCATCTCCTGGCAGACATGCGCGCCGGAATCGGAAAAGGTCGCCAGCGTGCGCGGATGCTTGAGGATGCCGAGCACGTCGTCCGGCGATTCGTTGACCAGCGGCTGGACGAACACGCGATCCTCGTTTTCGAGCGCGAGGTCGAGGATCACCTCGACCGGGTGCCGGTTCCGGCGCCGCGCCA
>Ga0070734_10004662_pt1 | contig 12813 bp, 15 predicted proteins | sample Coa_R1_8_FD_66444 | JGI IMG/M metagenome (GOLD analysis project Ga0070734, IMG submission 66444) | Surface soil microbial communities from Centralia Pennsylvania, which are recovering from an underground coalmine fire - Coalmine... | ecosystem: Environmental > Terrestrial > Soil > Unclassified ...
CGCGGCTGGCTGACCCGCTGGCCGCTGCTGCTCGTCGGCGGCGTCGCGACCGTCTTCTTCGTCGGCGGTGCGCTCCTCGGTGCGTCGGCGTGGCAGCGCGCATGGCGGCCGCCGTTGCGCCTCGCCTTCGAGCGCGCGGCCGACGAACGCGGCGACGCGTTCATGACGGTCGAAGGCGTGCTTCGCGCGGATGCGGCGCCGTCCGCGTCGGGCGTGTCCCTCAGCGTCGACGTCGATTCCTGCCCGTCCTGCCCATCTCGTCTCGAAGGCGGCGTCCTCCTGACCGTCGTCGGATCGATCGCGCACGATCGGATCGATCGATGGCGCGCCGGCCGGCGCATCCGCGCGCCCGCGACGCTGCGACGCGCATCCGTGTATCTCGATCCCGGCGTGCCGGACAACGAACGCGCGCTGGCGCGGCGGGGGACGACGCTGGTGGGGACGGTGAAGAGCGGGGCGCTGGTGGAGGTGCTCAATCGCGGATCGTGGATCGCCGAGTCGCTCGGCGTGGTTCGCGCGTTCGCGAGGCGCGCGATCGCGGCCGCCGTCGGCCGCTGGAATCCACAGGCCGCGGCGATCGTGGCGGCGATCGTGATCGGCGATCGGGCCGGACTCGATCCGGGCGTGCAGCGGCGGCTGCAGGAGGCCGGCACGTATCACGTGATCGCGATCTCCGGCGGCAACATCGCGATCCTGGCCGGTCTGCTGCTGGCCTCGTTTCGGATCGGCGGATGGCTGGGACGCGGGGCGCATCTGACGGCGATCGCGCTGCTCGCTGCGTACGCGATGCTCGTCGGCGGCGGCGCGTCGGTCGATCGCGCCACGCTGATGGCGGCGATCTACTTCGCCGCGCGCGCCTGCGATCAGCGATCGCCGCCGCTGAACGCGGTTGCGGTCGCGGCCGCGCTGCTCGTCGCGGCGGATCCGCTGACGGTTGCCGATCCGGCGTTCGTGCTGACGTTCGGCGCGACGCTGGCGATCCTCGCGGTCACGACGATCAGCGCAGAGACCGCCGAGCGCGCTGAGGTCAAAAGGGTTTCTGCGCGCTCGGCGGCCTCTGCGCTGATCGTCGGTCTCCGGCGTCCTCTCGTGTCGATGTTCACCGCCTCGCTCGCCACCGAAGCGTTGCTGTTCCCCGTCGGCGCGCTCGTCTTCTCGCGCGTCACGTTCGCCGGTCTCGTCCTGAACTTCTTCGCGATTCCGCTGATGGCCGTCGCGCAGGTCGCGGGCATGCTCGTCGTGCCGATCGCGCTCGTGTCGCGGACGGCGGCGGCCGCGGCGGGATGAGTCGCGTATGTCGGCGCCGCCGGCCTCGTGTGGTCCGCCGATCTCGTGCGGTTCGCGCCGGCGGTCGCCTATCGCATCGCGCCGCCGTCGATCGCCGCGGTGGCGATCTATTACGTCGCGCTGGCGGCAGCCTGGGGAACCCGCTTCAAGCGTTCGTGCGGCGCGATCGCGGCATTCGCCGCGACGTGGATGCTGATCGATCCGCGATCGCTCGTGGCCATGCGCGGCGACGGCCGGCTGCATGTCACCTTCGTCGACGTGGGGCAGGGCGATGCGGCGTTCGTCCGCTTCCCGAACGGCGGCACGCTCGTCGTCGATGCCGGCGGCCTGTCATCCTCGTCCGCCTTCGACATCGGCGATCGCGTCGTCGCGCCGGTGCTGCGCGATGCGGCGTGCTATCGCATCGATCGGCTCGCGCTGTCGCACGGCGATCCGGATCACATCGGCGGCGCGCCGGCGATCGTCGGCGAGTTCCAGCCGCGCGAGATCTGGGAAGGGATCCCGGTGCCGCGCGCCGCGCCGCTCGCCGAGCTGCGGACGAGGGCGCAGCAGCAGGGCGCGCGGTGGACGAACGTCTACGCGGGCGACCGCACGTTCGTCGACGGCGTCGAGATCGTGGCGCGTCATCCGCGGCCGGCCGACTGGGAGCGGCAGAAGGTGCGAAACGACGATTCGCTCGTGATCGAGCTGCGGTGGCGGGATGCGTCCGTGCTGCTGACCGGCGATATCGGCGCGGCCGTCGAGTCCGCGGTGGCGGCCGCGCTGCCGCCGTCGCCGCTGCGCGTGGTGAAGGTGGCGCACCACGGGAGCCGGTCGTCGAGCAGCGAGGCGTTCGTGAAGGCGATCCACGCGCAGGTCGCGGTGGTCAGCGTCGGTCGGGGCAACCATTTCGGCCATCCGGCGCCGGAGGTGATCGAGCGCTATCGGGCCGCGGGAGCGGAGATCTTTCGCACCGATCGCGACGGCGCCGTCACCGTCGACACGGACGGGACGTCGTTGGCGGTGACGACGTTTGCGGGCCGGCACAGTTCAGTGACTGCAAACGCAACCACGAAGACTCCAAGACTCGAAGAAAGGAGTGCGGGTCATGTTGAAGATCGTCACACCGCTATCAGATGACGTCGAGGCGCTCATGCACAAACGATTGGCTGTTGCATTGCCGTTCACAAAGCGCTCGGGCCCGGGTTGTTGGAAGGAATCTATGCGCGAGCTGTGTGCATCGAGTTGACGAAGCAATCAGTCCCCTTCGAACGGGAGGCAGCGTTTCCCGTGCTGTATCGCGGCGAGTTGCTCTGCTATCAACGGTTGGACGTCGTCGTTGCCGATCAGATCGTCCTCGAGCTCAAGGCTGTCGACCGTCTGACCGATGTGCATCGCGCGCAGCTGTTGTCCTACCTCCGCGTTTCGCAGCGGCCCGTCGGCCTCCTGATCAACTTCAACGTGGCTGTTCGGCAAGAGGGCATCAAACGAGTGATTCTATGACTTCGTGTCTTCGTGTCTTCGTGGTTCGCAGACCGCCGGATTAGCCTGTTGCTCGGATTTCGCGCGCTGCCACTCTCTCTCCATCTCCTCCAGCGTCATCCCCGCCAGCGTCCGGCCGCTTCCCGCGATCCCCTCTTCCATCGCCGTGAACCGCGTCGTGAACTTATCGTTCGCCTTCCGCAGGGCGCTCTCCGGCTCGATCCCGAGCTGCCGCGCGAGCTGGACGATCGAAAACAGCAGATCGCCCATCTCCTCTTCGGCCCGGCGCTCGTCGCGCTCGCCGGTCGCGTCGATCACCTCCCGCAGTTCGTCCACTTCCTCCTGGATCTTGTCGACCACGTCGGCGGTCTTCGCCCAGTCAAAGCCGACGGACGCCGCGCGCACGCCGATGTGGTACGCGCGCAGCAGCGCGGGCAGCGCCGGCGCGATCCCGCTCAACAGCGTCTGTGCGCCGCCGCGGCCGCCCTTCGCGGCCTTCTCCTGCGCCTTGATCTCCTCCCAGCGGACGCGCACCTGCCCCGCCGAATCGAGCGGCGCCTCGCCTTCGTCGCGTTTGAACACATGCGGGTGCCGCCGCACGAGCTTGTCGGCGATGTGCCGCAGCGAATCGGCGATCGTGAAATGTCCGGCTTCGGATTCGAGCTGCGCCAGGAACACCGCCTCGAACACGAAGTCGCCGAGCTCTTCGCACAGCTCCGCGTGATCGTGCCGATCGATCGCGTGCAGCACCTCGTAGGTCTCTTCGAGCACGAACGGCTTCAGCGTGTCGATCGTCTGCTCGCGGTCCCACGGGCAGCCGTCCGGTCCGCGCAGCGTGGCCATGATCTCGACGAGGCGGACGAATTCGGCGGCGGCGCGGGCGGTCTCGGACATTTGCTAATCTTAGTCAAATGTCCGAGCCGCAACTGTCGTTCACCGGCTTCGTGCTCTCGCTGGCGAGCACGGCCGCGATCCATTTCGGCGATCTCCCGGATCCGGTGACCGGCCAGGCGGCCGAGCCGAACCTCGATGGCGCCAGTCAGATGATCGAGATCCTCGCGCTGCTCGAGCAGAAGACGCGCGGCAACCTGACGGCGGAAGAGCGGCAGGTGCTCGAGCAGGTCCTCTACGAGCTCCGCCTGCGCTTCGTCGAAGCGCAGGGCCAGCAGAAGCGCATCGTCGAGCCGTGAAGGTCACCGTGCTCGGCAGCGGGACGTCGCACGGCGTTCCCGCGATTGGGTGCGGGTGTGGCGTCTGCACCTCGCCGGATCCGAAAGACCGCCGCACGCGCCCCTCGATCTACCTCGAAACGGATCGCGCGCACATCCTCGTCGACACGTCGACCGACTTCCGGATGCAGGCGCTCGAGAACAAAATCCCGCGCATCGACGCGATCCTCTTCACCCACAGCCACGCCGATCACGTCATGGGCCTCGACGATGTGCGGCGGTACAACCAGATGCAGAACGGTCCGATCCCGTGCTACGCGGATGCGGAGACGCTGGCGAGCCTGCGCCAGATGTTCGCGTACGTGTTCAACCCGCCGCAGCAGATCGGCGGCGGCCTGCCGCAGCTCGTGCTGCACGAGATCGCCGGACCGTGGACGATCGAGGACGCGCGCATCGTGCCGGTGCCGCTGTGGCACGGCAAGCTGCCGGTGCTCGGCTTCCGCGTCGGCGCGTTCGCGTACCTCACCGACTGCAACCGGATCCCGGACCATTCGTGGGCGCTCTTGACGGCGGACGGCGGCGTCCACACGATCGTGCTCGACGCGCTGCGCCACCGTCCGCACTCGACGCACTTCAGTCTCGGCGAAGCGGTCGACGTCGCGCAGCGGCTCGGCGTCGAGCGCGCGTACTTCACGCACATCGCGCACGATCTCGGGCACGCGGCGACCAACGCCCAGCTCCCGCGCGGTGTGGAGTTGGCTTATGATGGCCTCGTGTTGACGATCTGATGGACGTCATCCATTTTCCCGACGACCCGCGTCCCGCGCGGTGGGTTCATCCGGTCCTCGCTCTCGGCAATTTCGACGGTCTGCACCGCGGCCACCGCAAGATCCTCGATCGCGTGAAGCGCGTCGCGAACGAACACGGCGCCACGCCGGTCGTTATGACCTTCGATCCGCATCCGCCGCGGGTCGTCCGCCCCGACAAAGCGCCGCCGCTGCTGATGACGAAAGCGCAGAAGCTCGAGGCGCTGGCCGACGCCGGCCTGCAGGGGGCCGCGATCGTACGCTTCACCCACGAGCTGTCGATGTGGGATCCGGAAACGTTCGTGCGCACCGTGCTCGTCGACTGGCTGCGCGTGTCCGAGGTGTGGGTCGGCGCGAACTTTCTCTTCGGCCACGATCGCGCCGGCAATTTCTCGCTGCTGCGCGCGCTCGGCGCGCGCTACGGCTTTCGCGCCGAGAAGATCGATCCGGTCCGCTACAAGGACTTCGTCGTCAGCAGCACGCGCGTGCGGCGGCTGGTCGGCGAAGGGCGCGTGGACGAAGCGGGCGCGCTGCTCGGTCACCAGTACTTCGTCGACGGCACCGTCGTCCGCGGCGACGCGCGCGGCCGCGCCATCGGCTTTCCGACGGCGAACCTGTGCACCGAGAACGAGCTGCTGCCGCCGCACGGCGTCTACGCGACGACGGCGCGCGTGGACGGTGTGGTGCTGGCGTCGGTGACCAACGTCGGTGTCAGGCCGACCGTCGATGCGTCGGGACGGACCTCGGTCGAAACGCATCTCCTGAACGTCGATCGCGATCTGTACGGGGCGCCGCTCCGCATCGGGTTCGTGCAGCGGCTGCGCGACGAGCGTCGGTTCGAATCGCTGGACGCGCTGCGCGAGCAGATCACCGCCGACGTCCGCCGCGCGCGCGCGCTGTTCGATCGCCTGTCGCTCTGAACAACGCGGCCTGCAGGCTGCCGGCGGCTACGTCGGGACGTTGGTGCTGAGGCGCGTGCGCTCGTCGGCCTGCGACTCGATCGGGTTGGCGCCGCTGAGGTCGTGACATGCTTCGCCGGGAAGAATCGTGTGCAGCGCGACGCAGTAGTGCACGAGATCGGCCGGCAGCACGGTGCGCCAGAACAGGCTGTGCGCGCTGAAGAAGTTCGGCAGAATCCGCGCTTCGGGATGAATGGCGCTGTCGGTGATGTTCGCGTCGGTCACCGGCAGGCCGCAGAGGATCGCCTTGCGATACATCCATCGCAGCGCGACGTACTCGAGCCCCGGGTTGTTGTTCCCACCGCCGATATCGGAGTGCACTCCGCGGAACCACACTTCGTAGGCGCCGTCGACGCGGTGGTTGACGAACGACGGCCGCCGTTCGTCGAGCGCCATCGCGTGGAAGCAATGCTGGACCGTCGGCGGCAGCGTCAGCGTGTGGACCGGATCGAAGGTGCTCGCCGGCCCGCCCAGGTTTGCGACGCCGAACGCATCGACGACGTCGAACAACCCGAGGAACCGAATCGGCGGCTTCGGGGCGATGACGGTGGTGTTCTGCTGGATGCCGTGCGTCGCGACCTTGTTCACGAAATCGAGCGCCATCGCCGCGCCGCGGCTGAACCCCATCACGTCGATGTTGTGGTCGCCGGCGGCGTAGTTCGCGCACAGCGCGTCGTACGTTTCGGCGACGCGGCTGTCCCAGCCGAGGCCGAACGCGCCGCCGAGCGCGAGTCCGACCACGCTGAACCGCGTGCCGACGCCGGGCACGTAGGTAGCTTGCGCGGGTCCCGCATAGCCCTGATACGCGCTGTAGAAGCGGAACACGTTCGTGTCGCCCGCGACGCCGGCCCAATCGGTCCCCGCGTGGCTGTCGTCGTCGTCGGTGCCGTCGAATGCGTAGATGGCCATGAGCCTCGCCGATCACGCGCGGACGGGAGACGAAACGGTGCAGGCGCGCGCGTGCTCTTCGCTGGCCTTTCGCTATAGAATCGCTGGTCGGTGTCCGACCACGACTTCCTCTTCGCCCTCGACCTGTCCGACGAGCCTCATTTCGATCGGATGCTGCAGGAACTTTCCGCAGCCGTGCTGCGCTACGTCGGGTTCGACGCCCGGCGCGCGGATGCGGCGACCGGCGAGCTGCGGAGCGCGTTAGCCGCGGGGGCCGCCGGCGGTCACCGCCACTGCGACATCCGGTTCCGCGCGGCCGCCGGCGCGCTGCGCATCAGCGTCGCGTTCGCGGGCGGTCGAGCGTGGGAAGCGACGCACACGCTGCCGTCCGGATCATGATGCGCCTTTACAACACGCTCACGCGCACTGAAGAGACGTTCGCGCCGCTCGACGGGCACACGGTGCGGATGTACACGTGCGGCCTGACCGTGTACGCGCGCGGCCACATCGGCAACTTCCGCACGTTCGTCTGCGTCGACGTGCTGCGCCGCGCGTTCAAGTACCTCCTCGGCTACGACGTCCGGCAGGTGATGAACTTCACCGACGTCGACGATCGCACGATCGTCGGCGCGCAGAAAGCGTCGATGGAGTTGCGCGCCTACACGGATCAGTACATCGCGATGTTCCGCGACGACACGCGGGCGCTGGGGCTCGAGCCGGTCGAAGAGTCGCCGCGCGCGACCGACGAAGCCAACCTCGTGGCGATGGCCGCGCTCATCAAGGCGCTCGACGCGAACGGTCACACGTACCGCAGCGACGGATCGATCTACTTCAAGATCAACACGCTGCCGACGTACGGCAAGCTCGCGCGGCTCGATCACGAGGGGATGAAGCCGGGCGCGCGCGTCGACACCGACAGCTACACGAAAGAGGACGCGCGCGACTTCGTGCTGTGGAAAGGGCACCGCGAGGGCGAGCCCGCCTGGACGTTCCCGCAGTACGGCGTGACCGCCGGGCGTCCCGGGTGGCACCTCGAGTGCTCGGCGATGGCGCAGCGGCTGCTCGGCGACACGATCGACTTGCACGCCGGCGGCATCGACCTCATCTTCCCGCATCACGAGAACGAGATCGCGCAGAGCGAAGGCGCGACGGGGAAGCCGTTCGCGCGCTTCTGGTTCCACGTCGAGTACCTGATCGTCGACGAACAGAAGATGTCGAAGTCGCTCGGCAACACGTACACGATCCCCGACGTCGTCGCGAAAGGGTTCCGGCCGTCGGCGGTGCGCATGCTGCTGCTGTCGGCGCACTATCGCAAGCAGCTGAACTTCACGTGGGACAGCCTGGCGGCCCACGAAGAATCGCTGCGGCGGCTGACCGATTTCCTGGTGCGCCTCGACGCGATCGCGCCGCCGGGATCGCATGCGGAGATCGGTGCGCGCGTCGCGGAGGCGCAGCAGACGTTTACGGACGCGATCTTCGACGATCTGAACACCGCCGGCGCGCTCGGCGCCGTGTTCGAGCTGGTGCGCGCGCTGAACTCGGCGATCGACGCCGGCGAGGTCGGCGCCGGCGACGTGCCGGGTATCCGACAGGCGTTCGATCGGTTCGATCAGGTGCTGGGCGTCATCAGCCTGCGGCGGGCCGAGGACGCGCAGCCGCCGGTGCCGGTTGGCGAGATCGAGCAGTTGATCGCCGATCGGCAGACGGCCCGCCGTCGCCGCGATTTTGCCGCCGCCGACCGGATCCGCGACGATCTGGCGGCACGGGGTGTGCTTCTGGAGGATTCCGCCGGAGGCACACGGTGGAAACGCAAATAAGGCTGGTGGACACACCGCGGATCGCGACGCCGCTCCCCGGGCCGAAGGCCCAGACGATCATCGAGCGCGATCGCGCGGCCGTCTCGCCGTCGTACACGCGCACATATCCGCTCGTCATCGCCCGCGGCTCAGGTTCGATGGTCGAGGACGTCGACGGCAACGTCTTCCTCGACTGCGCGGCCGGCATCGCCGTGAACTCCACGGGCCACTCGCACCCGGCCGTCGTGCGCGCGATCGTCGATCAGGCGCAGAAGTTCCTGCACATGTCGGGCACAGATTTCTACTACGAGCCGCAGGTGCAGCTCGCCGAAACGCTCGCACGCATCGCGCCGATGCGCGGCGACATCCGCACGTTCTTCGGCAACTCGGGCACCGAGGCGATCGAAGCGTCGATCAAGCTGGCGCGCTACGCGACCGGACGCCAGAACGTCGTCGCGTTCCTCGGCGGCTTCCACGGCCGGACGCTCGGGTCGTTGTCGCTGACGGCGAGCAAGGCGGTGCAGCGGCGAGGATTCGGGCCACTGCTGCCCGGCGTCTATCACGCCTTCTATCCGGATACGTATCGTCCGCCGCTCGGCGCGACCGCCGAGAGCTGCGCCGACGCGTGCATCGACTTCATCGAGCATCAGCTCTTCACGCAGCTCGTTGCGCCGGACGAAGTGGCCGCGATCGTCGTCGAACCGATCCAGGGCGAGGGCGGCTACGTCGTCGCGCCCGATGCGTTCCTGCAGCGCCTGCGCGAGCTCGCGACGCAGCACGGCATCATGCTCGTCGTCGACGAAGTGCAGTCGGGCATGGGACGATCGGGGCGCATGTTCGCGATCGAGCACAGCGGCGTCGCGCCGGACATCGTCGCGACGGCGAAAGGGATTGCGTCGGGGATGCCGCTCGGCGTCGCGATGGCGCGCGCCGACGTGATGGCATGGCCCCCCGGCGCGCACGCGAGCACGTTCGGCGGCAACCCGGTGTCGTGCGCTGCGGCGCTGGCGACGATCGCGCTGCTGGAGAGCGAGCTCGTGGCCAACGCGGCGGCGGTCGGCGCGCATCTTCTCGACAGGTTGCGCGCGATGGCGGCGACGCATCCGCTCGTCGGCGACGTGCGCGGCCGCGGCCTGATGATCGGCGTCGAGCTCGTGCGCGATCGGCGGACGAAGGAGCGCGCGACGCAGGAACGTGATGCCGTGGTCGACGCCGCGTTCCGGCGCGGGCTGCTCGTGCTCGGGGCGGGCAAGAACGCGATCCGCTTCTCGCCGCCGCTCGTGCTGACGCGGGAGCAGGCGGACGTCGCGGTCAGGATCTTCGACGAGGCGCTGACGGCGGTCGAGCGAGTCTGACCGGGTCGGCCGGGTGGTCGACGTTTTGCTGGGCGTGGACCCCATGACTCGGCATCGCATCAGCCTCGGAAAAATGGGCGAAGATCTCGCCGTGCGCGAGCTCGAGCGCCGCGGGTATGCAATTCTTGCCCGCCGCTACCGCCGGCGCGGGGGAGAATTGGACATCGTCGCACGCGACGGCGCCACGCTGGTGTTCGTCGAAGTGAAGACGCGGGACGGCGAGGCGTTCGGCGGCGGTGCCGACGCGGTGACGCCGCTCAAGCAACAGCGGATGACGCAGATCGCAATCGACTATATGATGCGGCATCGCCTCCTCGGCGTGTCGTGCCGCTTCGACGTCGTCTCCGTCCGCGTCGACGCCGAGCGTCCGTCGGTCGAGGTCGTGCAGAACGCTTTCGATGCCGCAACTACGTAAGGATCCCGTCACCGGCCGCTGGGTCATCATCTCCACCGATCGTCAGAAGCGCCCCCACGATTTCCGCGTCGAGCGCGCCGCGATCGTCGGCCGCGAGCACTGTCCGTTCTGTCCGGGCCACGAGTCGATGACGCCGCCCGAAGTGATGGCCTACCGCTCGAACGGCGGCGCACCGAACGGTCCCGGCTGGGACGTCCGCGTCGTGCCGAACAAGTACCCGGCGTTGCAGGTCGAGGGGACGTTCGATCGTGCGGGCGAGGGGATGTACGATCGGATGAACGGCATCGGCGCGCACGAAGTGATCATCGAGACGCCGCATCACGATCGGACGATCCCGCTGATGTCTGAGCCGGAGATCGTGCAGGTGCTGTGGGCGTACCGCGAGCGCATCCTGGATCTGCAGCGCGACATCCGGCTGAAGCACATCCTGATCTTCAAGAACCACGGCGCCGCCGCCGGCGCGACGCTCGAGCATCCGCATTCGCAGCTCATCGCGCTGCCGATCGTCCCCGACTTCGTGCGCGAAGAGATCGAGGGCGCGCGGCGGCACTTCGCGGTCAAGGAGCGCTGCGTCTTCTGCGACATCGTCGCGCAGGATCTCGCGGACGGCCGGCGCATCGTGCTGGAGAATACCGATGCGGTCGCGCTCGCGCCGTACGCGCCGCGGTTTGCGTTCGAGACGTGGCTCATCCCGAGGCGCCACGGGGCGCGGTTCGAAGAGGCGCCGCGTCACGAGTACGAGGGGCTCGCGCGCCTGCTGAAGACGCTGCTGCAGCGGATGGATCGCGCGCTCGAGCGGCCCGACTTCAATCTGATTCTGCACACGTCGCCGTTCGGCGACGACACGGGCGAGGGGTACCACTGGCACGTCGAGATCCTGCCGAAGCTGTCGCGCGTCGCCGGATTCGAGTGGGGAACGGGCTTCTACATCAATCCGACGCCGCCCGAAGAGGCCGCGCGCGTGTTGCGTTCGGTCCGGCTTTGATGATAATTTTGGTAGTTCGAGCGGGAATAACTCAGTGGTAGAGTGCGACCTTGCCAAGGTCGAAGTCGCGGGTTCGAATCCCGTTTCCCGCTCCATCTTCTCCTGCTAGCCGGGGCGCCGTCGCCAAGAGGTAAGGCAGAGGTCTGCAAAACCTCCACCCCCGGTTCAAATCCGGGCGGCGCCTCCAATCTTTCCTAGCAAAAACGCACATCCGATGCCGGGGCGACGACCCGGATCGGCCGACTGTCACCGTAATTGTCACCGCCGCGACGAAGAATCGGCAATTCTTGCCGCCTGCTAGGCGACGCGGAGCCGATCTCGATCTGAATACGGGTCGATCTCGACGACGATTCTCTTGACGGCAGCGCTCGGCGCTTTGCGCCGACCTACGGTTTTCATCGTGATGAAACCGGCAGCCTCAAACTTGGCCAGCGTCCGCGTCAGGTTAGGCTGTGCTCGTCCCGTCATGGTGACCAATTCGGCCACCGAGCGAGGCTTCCGATCCCTGATCAAGGCGAGCAGTCGACGGTTGTCAGGCGTCAACAGCCGAACGACCGCTTCAACAGAGTTAAAGCTCGGTTTGCTGGCGTCGGCCGGCGCGGGTTTCTCCCCGCGCGCCACCGCCTTCATTTCCTCTCGCAGCGATCCCAGGCTCTGAACCTTCGCGCGTTTCATTTCGACCTCCGTGACGTTTCCGTTCTGGTGACCTGCAGGCCGATCCCACAGTCGCGCAAGACCCGCTCTACCTCGTCGAAAAAGTCGTCGATCAACGTCTCGGCGTCCTTGAACGCATAAGGCCTACCGGGATCCTTCTCCGTGCGATGCCAGTGATCGGTACTCTCACTGCGGCGTTTAAACCGTGAGCCCCTAGCCGGAACGTCGTGAGCGTTGTCGAAGCCGACGAGTCGCGTGCCGCCCGGCGCGTGCAACGTGAACGAGTAGGACAGGCCATGCGGCCGGTTTGTCGTCGCCGTAACGCGGGCGATTTCGAACTTGAGCCAGTAGCCCTTTTCGAGATGATGGATGCGCCCATCAAATCCGAGCAGGAACTCAAGGCCAGGGTCCGAGGCGCGACGAGTCATATCATCTGGTGATATGATAACATATCGTCAGATTCCCCGAAATCGACGGTTTGCATTGTTGCTAGTTGCGCGATGCCGAAACTGAGGATCGAGCGGGACGGGTATTGACAGGCTATTCTCGAGGATAGATAAACGACGTTGCTCGAACTAGAGCCTCGGTCCAGCCGAGACTAATTTCGTCCGACACTGTGTCCGATACAAGAAGATACCTGACCGTGTCCCCACGCAACCACCTTATCGCCGGCGTGCCACTTTTGGAGCTTTCGAAGCTTCAGACTGGCAGTATAGATCTCGTATACCTCGACCCTTCCGCCATCTCAGTGGCGAGTCGACGGTCCAATCAACTTTCAGCTGTTCAACTGTCTCTCTTCGACGATGTCGACGGATTTGTGCCCAAGAATCAACGAGAGGTACGCGGTGCCGTCGCGGCGGGAGCCCACGCTGGCAGTGTCTCTGCTGCAACTGACGAACAGGTCTCAACCGCGGTAGCGTGTATCGGTGAGTTGTGGCGTTTGCTGAGGGACACGGGTAGCCTCTACGTTCGTTGCACTCCGGAAACGGAATCTCGTTTTCTGGACGTCCTCAACGAAACGTTCGGTCCGGACAAATT
>Ga0070734_10004663_pt1 | contig 12811 bp, 10 predicted proteins | sample Coa_R1_8_FD_66444 | JGI IMG/M metagenome (GOLD analysis project Ga0070734, IMG submission 66444) | Surface soil microbial communities from Centralia Pennsylvania, which are recovering from an underground coalmine fire - Coalmine... | ecosystem: Environmental > Terrestrial > Soil > Unclassified ...
CGGACGTACTACTCGATCCGCGGCAGCTTCGCCGACCGCCTCGTCGGCCGCGAAGCCGGCACCGTGCGCGCCGTCGACGACGTCACGCTCGACATCCGCAAGGGCGAGGTGCTCGGCCTCGTCGGCGAGTCGGGCAGCGGCAAGACGACCCTCGGGCGCACGCTGCTCGGGCTCACCCGGGCGACCTCCGGCTCGATCGAGTTCGAGGGCCGCGAGATCTCACGCCTTCGCGAGCGCGACTTCCGCGCGCTGCGCCGGCGCATGCAGGTCGTCTTCCAGGATCCGCACGCGTCCCTCAACCCGGCGATGACGATCGGTCAGGCGGTCGGTCACCCGCTCGAGATCCACGGGATCGCGAAGGATCGCGGCAGGGTGCGCGCGCGCGTCTCGGAGGTGCTCGAGCTCGTCGGTCTCGCGCCTGCGGAGCAGTACCTCGACAAGTACCCGTCCGATCTCTCGGGCGGCCAGAAGCAGCGTGCCGTGATCGCGCGCGCGATCATCCTCAACCCGGTGCTGCTCGTGGCGGACGAGCCGGTGTCGATGCTCGACATGAGCGTCCGCGCCAAGATCCTCGAGCTCATGCTCTCGCTCAAGCGGGACTTCGACCTCACGTACCTGTACGTGACGCACGATCTTGCCACGGCGAAGTTCTTCTGCGACCGGATCGCGATCATGTATCTCGGCCGGATCGTCGAGATCGGCCCGGCGGAGGCGATCTACTCCGATCCGAAGCATCCGTACACGCAGGCGCTTCTGCGGGCGATCCCGGAGCCGAACCCCGAGCGGTCCGTTCCGCGCGACCTGCCTCGGGGCGAGGTGCCGGACGCGGCGTTCCCGCCGCTCGGCTGCTCTTTCCATCCGCGCTGCTCGCGTGCGTTCGAGCCGTGCGGCTGGGAGTCGCGCGACCTGCGCGACCTGCTCGAGCAGCGCTGGGCGATGGCCGCGGGCGATGCCGCCGTCGAGAGCGAACAGCGGCTCATCGGCGATCTCGACGCGCTGCGCGTGCCGTCGTCCGAGGTGCGCTGGACGCCGCCGAGAGGCGTCACGGCAGACGAGACCGTCGCGCTGCTCGAGCAGATGCGCGCCACCGGCCCCGACGAGCGGCTGTGGCAGGGAGTCGAGAGGCTCGACTCGGAGAACGGGCGCGTGCGGCTCGACTTCCACCTCCCGTACGACCCGCAGCTCCAGCCGGCCGGCGACGTCGAGGTCGCCTGCCACCTGTACCACCCGCCTGCTTAGTCCCAGCTTTCCCCGCCTGAGATGATGGGCCGGTGGCGGACGAGTTCGACGCGATCCTGATCGGAAGCGGGGTGAACTCGCTCGCGTGCGCGGCGCTGCTCGCGCGCGCGGGCTGGCGGGTCTGCGTGCTCGAGCGAAACGACTGGTTCGGCGGCGCGATCAAGACCGAGGAGCTGACGGAGCCGGGCTTTCTCCACGACGTCTTCAGCGCCTGGCATCCGCTCTGGGTCGGCGGAGCCGCGCACGCGGAGCTTGGCGCGGAGCTCGAGGCCCGCGGCCTCGAGTACCTCAACACCGACCTGCCGACCGGCACGGCCTTTCCGGACGGCTCGGCGGCGTTCCTCCTGCGGTCGGCCGAAGGGAACGCGGCGGAGCTCGGGCCGGAGTGGCCCGGCGTGCTCGAGCGGTTCTTCCCGAACGCCGACCTCGCGTTCGGCGTGCTCGGCACCGAGCTGTGGTCTCCGGCCGGGCTCGCGTTGGCTGGGAAGGCCTTGCGGCGCCTCGGCCGCGCGGGCGCGCTCGCCTTTCTCGGCGAGGTGCTCCAGTCGAGCCGCGACTGGCTCGAGACGACCTTCGCCGCCGAGCGCGCGCACGGCGTGCTCGCGCCGTGGGTGCTCCACACCGGCCTCGGCCCCGACCAGGCCGCGTCGGGGTTCATGACGCAGGTGATCGCGGTCGCGGTGCAGGAGGGCGGGATGCCGATCCCGCGCGGCGGCGGGGCGAAGCTCGCCGAGGCCCTGGTGCAGCTGATCCGCGACCACGGTGGCGTCTGCGAGACCGAGCGCGACGTCGAGCGCGTCATCGTTCGCGGCGGCCGCGCGGTTGGCGTCCGGCTCACCGACGGCGAGGTGATCGAGGCGGGCCGCGCGGTCGTCGCGTCCACGACTCCGACGCAGCTGTACGAACGGCTTCTCGCCGACGCGGAGGTGCCCGCGCCGGTCGCGGAGGAGGCGCGCCGCTTCCGGTACGGCCGCTCGGAGATGCAGATCCACTACGCGCTGTCGGAGCCGCCGCGGTGGGAGGGAGACGAACGTCTCGGACGGACGGCGATCGTCCACCTCACGCCCGGGCCCGACGGCGTCTCACGCGCGGTGAACGAGGCGGAGCGCGGGCTCCTGCCCGCCGAGGCGACCGTCGTCGTCGGCCAGCCGCTGACGATGGATCCCTCGCGCGCGTCCGAAGGACGCGGGCTCCTCTGGATCCAGCTGCAGGAGCTGCCGCGCAGGTTGAAGGGGGATGCGGCCGGCGAGATCGACGTCGCCGGCGGCGAGTGGACGGACGAGCTCCGCGAGCGGTACGCAGACCGGATCCAGGCGCGGCTCGCGCGCCACATCCCGAATCTCGAGTCGGCGATCCTCCGGCGCGTCGCGCTCGGCCCGCACGACCTCGAGCGCGCGAACATCAACCTGCGCCACGGCGACCCGTATGGTGGCGCGCTCTCACTCGACCAGAACTTCCTGTGGCGCCCGCTGCCGCACAGCCCCGGCCACGCGACGCCGGTCGACGGCCTCTGGCAGATCGGCGCGAGCACGTGGCCCGGCCCCGGCCTCGGCGGCGGCTCGGGAACGCTCGTCGCGGAGAAACTCCTCGCGCCGCCGCTCGCTCGCCGTGCCGCCGCCCGAGCCCGCGGGCTGCTCCGGCGCTAGAACGCGAAGATGCTGCGCCCGGCCAGTTCGACGGAGAAGATCTCCGTCGCGAGCTCGAGGTGGTCGCGAAGCGCCGTCGCGGCGCGCTCGGGCTCGTGCGCGACGCACGCGGCAAGCAGCTCCGCGTCGAGCTCGGCGTGGCGTTCCTGCAGCACGCCGCTCTCCTCCAGCAGCGCCGGCCGATAACGCTCGCAACTGTCCCACGCCGGCCGGACGAGGCGGACGAGCCAGCGAGACCGCGACGCCTCGTAGAGCGTGAAGTGGAACCGCGTGTGCGTGCGGATCGCGGCGGCGGGGTCGTCGCGACGGCGCGCCGCCTCCAGCAGATCGAGCTGCGTGCGCGCGGCGGCCTCGTCGGTCGAGGAGAAGAGCTCGGCCGCACGTCGCACCGCGAGCGTCTCGAGCGCGAGCCGCACCGAGAACAGCTCGCGGAGCTCCTCGACGTCGAGCCCGGTCACCTTCGCGCCGTGATGCGGCACGTGCTCGGCGAGCCCGAGCGCCTCGAGCCGTCGCACGGCCTCGCGCACCGGCGAGATGCTCGTTCCGAGCGACCGCGCAAGCTCTTCGAGTCGCAACGGGGTGCCCGGCGTGATCTCGCCGAGGATGATCGCCTCACGCAGCCGTTCCAGCGCCGCTTCCGCCATCGTGCGGCGGCCAACCTCGCTCCCTTCGCGTAGGCCGGACTTCACGAAAAGCGAGCGTGAACCACACTTGATCAGATGTCAAGTTCTGTGAGACGATCCCGCCGCCGACGTGTCGAAGGCCCCGGAGCACATGCCGCTCTTTTCGATCTCGCAGGTGAGCACGCTCACCGCGAGCTTCGCCGAGGACGTCTCCGCCTACACCGCCGCCGGGGTCGACGGCATCGGGATCTGGGAGATGAAGCTCGGCCCGGACTCCCTCGAGGTGTTCCGCGAGAGCGGGCTCGGCTCCGCAACCGCCGTTCCGGCGGTGCCGTCGATCCACCCGCTGCCACTGCTGCCCGGGCCGGAGACCGTGCGCGAGCGGGTCGACTCCCTACTGCGGTCGCTCGAGACGCTCGCGCCCTACGAACCGGCCGGGGTGCTGTGCTTCACCGGTCCCGGCGACCGCGCAACGGCACTCGCGGGCGTGCGCGAAGTCGCGCGCGAGGCGGAGCGGCTCGGGCTGAGGCTGGCCCTCGAGCCGTTCCAGCGCGAGGGAATCGAGAGCTGGTCGCTCCTCAACACGCTTACCGACGCCGCCGCGTTCGTCGAGGAGATCGGCTCCGACGCGGTCGGGATCCAGTTCGACGTCTGGCATCTCTGGAACACGTCCGACCTGCTGGAGGAGATTCCGCGGCACGCGCATCTCATCGCCGGCGTCCACGTCAACGACTGGCGCGAGCCGACGCGCGGCTGGGCCGACCGCGTGCTTCCCGGCGACGGCACCGCCGACCTCCCGGCGATCCTCGGCGCTCTCGACGACGCAGGCTGGGACGGCTATTACGACCTCGAGATCTTCTCCGACAACGGCGCCTTCGGCGCGGCGTACCCCGATTCCCTCTGGGACGTCGACCCCGCCGAGCTCGCCCGCCGCGGTCGCGACGCTTTCATCCGAACCTGGCAGCAGAGAAGGGTCACGGCAGCCGCCGGGGCTCAGAGAGGAGACACATGAAGGGAAGCAAGCGGGCGCGCTGGGCGCTCGTCGGTGTCGCGGTCCTGGCGCTCGCAGCCGCCGCGACTGCTGCGGCTCAGACACACCGGGCCGCAGCCAAGCAGGTCATCATCGGCTGGGCCTACGACGGCAGCAACGGCGGGCCGATGGCTCCGTTCGACGGCCCCGCCCTCGCGGCGGCCCAGAAGGAAGTCGCCAAGTTCAACGCCAAGGGCGGCGTCGACGGCATGAAGATCGTGATCGATACCTGTAACACCCAGGGCGACAACCCGACCGTGTCGACGGCCTGCGCGAACAAGCTCATCAGCGTCGATCACGCGAACGTCATCTTCACGACCTGCGACGTCGATCTCGCCGCCCCGGTCGTGCAGGTGGCGATCAACAAGGGGCTCCTCACGGTCGCTCCGTGCATCGGCACCGACCAGATGGGCCCGAAGCGCTTCGGGGCCAAGGGCAAGCTCGCGTTCAGCTTCGGCAACGTCGCGCAGGACGAGGGCTCCGCGATGGCGCAGCTCGCATGGAACAAGGGCTGGAAGACGGCGGATCTCGCGAAGGACACGACGATCGTGTACTTCAAGGCCGTCGTCAGCGCATTCAAGGCCCGGTTCAAGCAGCTCGGCGGGAAGATCAACTACGAGACGACGTACCAGGATCCCGCGCTCGGCGGCTCCCTGACGACCGTCAGCAATGCGGCGTCCGGCATCGTCGCGCACCCGTCCGCCGTCGTCGTCACGTCGACCGCCGGCGCGTACGGCGCGCTCGCTCCATTCATCAACGACCTCCGCTCCGCATCCGACAACGCGGCGGTGCTGAACTCCTGGGCCGGTGACGGCACGTACTGGCTGCCGAACAGCCCGAAGATCGACAACTACTGGTTCGTGACGTACGCGAACGCTTTCGGGCACGACCCGAACGCGGCCATCAACACGCTCGCGCACCAGATCGGCGCCGCCACCGGCGGGTTCGTCACCGGCCCGGCCGCGATCGACGGACTCGTGACGGCGATCAAGGGGGCGAAGGGCTCGCTCACGGGTTCGAAGCTCGCAGCCCAGATGGTCAAGTTCCACAACGTCCCGACCCTGTCGGGGAAGGTGAGCTTCTCGGCCGCGCATCACACGTGCTACGGCCGCGCGTATCGCGTGATCGAGATCGTCAACAACGTGCCGAAGGAGAAGCAGCTCATCACTGCGAAGGTCGTCCCGAACAGCCCCGACTCCTAGGGCTTGACGGACTCGCACTCGCAGAACGGCGGGAGGCCCGGAGGAACGCTCCGGGCCTCCTCCGTCTCCCGCTCGTACTCCGGGGTCGAGGCGTTGCGCGACGTCTCGCTCGAGCTTCGGCAGGGCGAGGTGGTCGGGCTGATCGGCCCGAACGGCGCCGGGAAGTCGACGCTCGTCAACGTGCTCAGCGGGTTCGACCGGCCGACGCGGGGGCGCGTCTTTCTCGGGGAACGGGACGTCACGCGCTGGTCGGCGCACCGGCGCGGCCGCCACGGGCTCGCCCGGACGTTTCAGCACAGCCACTCCTTCGGCGGTCTATCTGTGCGGGAGAACGTCGAGGTTGCCGCGCTCGGTGTCGGCGCGTCGCAGCGGCACGCCGCGAAGCGGGCCGGCGAGCTGCTCGCGCTGCTCGGGCTGACCGCATACGCGAACCAGCCCGCGTCGTCGCTCGCGCACGGCGACGAGCGGCGGCTCGGCGTGGCCCGCGCGCTCGCCGCGGAGCCGCGCTTCGTGCTCATGGACGAGCCCGCGGCCGGCTTGTCCGAGGCGGAGGTGCCGCGCTTCGCGACCGCAGTTCGCACGGTGCAGGAGCATGGCGCCGGCGTTCTGCTCATCGACCACAACGTCGCGCTCGTGTTCGAGGTCTGCGAGCGGATCTACGTGCTCGACCAGGGCGCGACGCTCGCCGAGGGGACGCCGACGGAGATCCGCGCCGACCTCGACGTCGCGGCCGCGTACCTCGGAGAGAGCGCCGCGGTGGGAGCGGAATGAACGCGTCTCCGCCTCCGGCTCTCGCGATCGACGACCTCGGCGTTCGCTACGGAGCGGTCGACGCCGTGCGCGGGTTGTCCCTCGAGGTCGGCCGCGGCGAGATCGTGGGTCTGATCGGGCCGAACGGCGCCGGGAAGTCCTCGACGCTGCACGCGATCATGGGCGCCGCGCCGGTCGTCGGCGGCGACATCCGGCACAACGGCTCGTCTCTCCTCGGCCGCGGCTCCGAGCGCATTGCCCGCAGCGGTGTCGCGCTCGTCCCGGAAGGCCGTCGCATCTTCGGTGAGCTGACCGTGGTGGAGAATCTCCGGCTCGGACTCGCGGCACGTCGCGCTCGGGCGAACGGCGACGCGTTCGAGCGCGCCTACGACCTCTTCCCGATCCTGCGCGAGTTCGGTCGCCGTCGCGCCGGGGCGCTCTCGGGCGGCCAGCAGCAGCAACTCGCGATCGCCCGCGCGCTCGTCGCCGAGCCGGACATGCTTCTGCTCGACGAGCCGTCGCTCGGGCTCGCGCCGCAGATTGTCGATGCCGTCTTCGAGGCGCTCGGACGCATCCGCGACGCCGGTATCTCCGTCCTGCTCGTCGAGCAGCGCGCCCAGCGGACGGTCGCGTTCGCCGACCGCTCCTACGTGCTCGCGAACGGAGAGCTGCGCCTCACCCTCGGCCCGGAGGACGCGGGCGACACCGAACGGCTCGTCGCGGCGTACCTGTCATGACGCTCGCCTTCCTCAACCTCTCGTGGACGGTGTTCGCCAACGGGCTCGAGTTCGGCGGGATCTACGCGCTCATGGCCGTCGGGATCGGCCTCGTGTTCGGCGTCTTGAGGCTCGTCAACTTCGCGTACGGCCAGCTGATCATGGCCGGCGGATTCGCTCTTGCCTACGGCGCGCAGTGGGGGCTGCCGAACTGGCTGTCGATCCTCTTCTGCTTCGGCGTCGTGCTCGCGCTCTCGCTCCTGATGGACCGGCTCGTGTTCCGCCCGCTGCGCGGCCATTCGCCCGCGGTGATGCTCGTCGCGACGTTCGCGGTCGCGTTCCTCCTGCAGAACATCGCGCTGCTCGCCTTCGGCGCATTCGGGAAGACGGCGGGAGCGCTCGCGTTCCTCAACGCTCCGTGGGACATCGGCGGAGTCGAGATCAAGAAGATCGCGATCATCGCGATCGCGACCGCGGTCTTCTGCCTCGTGCTGCTGCAACTCCTGCTGACCCGCACGTCGCTCGGGCTGCACATGCGCGCCGCCTCGATGGACTTCACGACCGCCCGGCTGCTCGGCGTGCGCGCCAACCGCGTCATCGCCGGCGCCGTCGTCGTCTCGGCCGTGTTCGCCGCGGTCGCCGCGGTCATGCTGAGCGTCGCGGAGTTCCAGGTGACGAGCACGTTCGGGTTGTCCGACACCATCTTCGTACTCGCCGGCGTCGTGCTCGGCGGGCTGAACCGGCCGATCCCGGCGACGCTAGGCGGCTTCTCGATCGGCTTCGCCAGCGGGATCCTCGGCGGGGTGCTGCCGGCGGACCCGAGCAAGTGGTACGGGAACCAGTACCTGCCGACCCTCATCTTCGCGGCGGTGATCGTCGTGCTCGTCCTCCGCCCGAACGGCCTCTTCACGCGCGGCGAAGGGGCGATGGAGCGGTTGTGAGTCTCGTTCGCCGCCTTCCGGAGCTCTTCGTGCCGGCGCTCCTCGTGCTCGGCACCGCGCTGGTCGGGCTGGAGGTGTCGAGCTACCTGCAGGCGTACTTCCTCGACGCCCTCGTCAAGGTCTCGATCGTCGTCGCGCTGTACGTCTTCATCGGGAACTCGGGCGTCCTCTCGTTCGGCCACATCAGCTTCGTCGCGCTCGGGGCGTGGACGGCGGGAGTGCTCACCGTTCCGGCGAGCCAGAAGACGGCGATCATGCCGGGCCTCGCGCACTTCCTCGTCCGCACGACCGTCGGGAACATCGCGTCCCTGGCGCTGGCAGCGGGCGTCGGAGCCGCGGCGGCGCTCCTCGTCGGCCTCCCGTTGATGCGGCTCTCCGGCCTGGCCGCGGGCATCGCGACCTTCGCCGTACTCGAGATCACGAACAACCTTCTCACGTACGACCAGTCGATCGGCCCGGGCGAGAACGCTTTCTCCTCCGTGCCGCAGACGACGGGGATCTGGCAGGCGGCGATCGCCGCGCTGCTCTGCATCGCCGTCGCGTTCGCCTACCGCACGAGCCGGTTCGGGCGGATGCTCGGAGCGACGCGGGAGGACCCCGCCGCTGCGGCCGCGACAGGCATCTCGATCTATCGCCAGCGGCTGCTGGCCTTCGCGATCTCGGGTGGGCTCGCGGGCTTTGCCGGCGGGATCTACGTGCATTTCCAGCCGCTGCAGGCGGGCGGGTTGTCGCTCGACCTGACATTCATCACGCTCGCGATGCTCGTCGTCGGCGGCTCGAGCACGCTGCTCGGCGCGGTGGTCGGCGCGCTCGCGGTGGACGGGATCTACTCGTTCTTCTCCGCGGCGACGAACAGCGTCGACGTCTTCGGCTGGCACCTGACCGTGCCGCAGGGGACGGCGGAGATCGTCCTCGGCACGCTCATGGCGGTCGTCCTGATCCTGCGCCCGTCCGGGCTCACGGGCGGGCGGGAGCTCACCCTCCCGCAACGCGCCCGCGGCTAGAAACCCTCGATGCTCGGGCTCGTGCCGGCGCTCAGGTCCTGCGTGGTGGGCTGCTGGGCCGCCGGTGAGTACGTCGAGAGGAGGCCGGTGTCGGCCTGGAAGGCGATCTCGTAATTCCCGCCGGCGAGACCGGCGATGCACGGGCTCGTTCCGGGCGCCATAGCCAGCGCGGTCTTCGTCACGTGGGGCGTCGCCGACGAGTACGTGAAGAGGAGCCCCGTGTTCGCCTGGAAGGCGACGACGAAGTCGCCGATCGTCAGCCCGGCGATGCTCGGACTCGCGCCCGCCTTCATGCCCAGGTGCGTATCGGTCGGCTGGTGGGTCTGGGACGAGTAGAGGTAGAGATGGCCGGCGTTCGTCTGGAAGGCGGCCTCGTAGCTCCCCTTGCGCAGGGCGGCGATGCTCGGACTCGTGCCGGCCCTCATGCCGAGAGTCGTCGTGGTCGTCTGGCGCGTCTTCGAGTCGTAGACGGAGAACACGCCCGTGCTCGCCTGGAAGGCGACCGCGTAAGCGCCTCCTCTGAGCGCGGCAACGCTCGGACTCGTGCCGGTCTTCATCGCGAGGCCCGTCTTCGTCACGCCGTGGGTCGCCGACGAGTAGACGTCGAGGAAGCCGGTCCCGGTCTGGAAGGCGACGGCGTAGCCCCCGCCGGTGAGGGCGGCGATGCTCGGGCTCGTCCCAGCCTCCATCGTCTGCCCTGTCGTGGTCGTTTGGCGCGTAGCCACGGAGTAGATCTCGAGACTGCCCTTCGGCGTCTGGAAGGCGATCTCGTACGCGGCGATGCTCGGGCTCGTTCCCGCCCGCACTTTCGGGCCGGTCGCCGATGGGTAGCCGGCGAGCTTGCCGCTTCCGGACTGGAACGCGATCGCGTAGCTCCCCGCCGGGACGAACACGGCCGTGACCTTCTGATCCTGGCTCATCGTCACAGTGCATACGCCGATGCCGCCGCAGCCGCTGCCCGACCACCCGCCGAACGTCGAGCCGGCCGACGGGATCGCGGTCAGCGTCGCCTGCGCCTCGAGGCCGAGCTTGGCGGAGCACGAGCCCGGACAATGGATCGCCGCGCCTCTGATGTGCCCGCCTCCGGTGCCGAACGTCCTCACGGTCAACGTGTGCCGACACGCCTGCGGCTTCTGTGGCCCGGTGCTCGCCGGGGGCAGGCACAGCGGCGTGCTGCCCTTCAGCGCCGGCCGCGCGGCGAACTTCTCGTAGTAGCCGACCCAACCGGGCTTCGTGACCTTCGCGACGATCGTGGTTCCGGAGCGCACGACGACGCCGGTGAAGAGACGGCTGCTCCTCTCGACCAGGCCGCTCGGGCCCACCGTGATCCGCTGGGTTCTCGAGCAGCCGGTGGCGCATTGAAGCGTGACGAGGGCGCCGGGCGGCAGGCGGAGGACTCGACCGGAGGGCAAGCGCGTGGAGCCGACGTACGCGATCGTGCCGACGCCCGGGCTCGGGAGGAAGAACTCGAGAACCCGCGCGCCGTTCGGCGCGATCATCCGCGGCGAGCCCTTGGTCCCGGCGCTCATCGGGTTAGCAGCGGGCACGAGGACGGCGAGAAGCACGAGGGCGGCGACGGCAACCCCGAGCGTGCGGCGGAATGGCCTTGAGCCGGTCACGTCACTCCGATCGTCGGCGGATACGTGACCGGCGGCGGAGGCGGTGGCGGCGGCGCCACGTAGACGTAGAGGTACAGCGTCACGACCGTCTTCCTCGGCGCCTTCACGCCGACCGGCGTCTGTCCTGCGACCGATCCGGCGAGCGCGGAGTTAGACGTCGTGTACGTCCCGGACTCCCGCACCGTGAAGCCGGCGCTCCGAAGATCTCGCGCGGCCTGCCGCGCGCTCTCACCGCGCACGTCGGGGACGAGGGTCCGAGGCTTCCCGGTGGAGACCCAGAGCGTCACCGTGCCGCCCGCAGGAAGACTTCCGCCGCGGCCCGGCATCTCGCGGGCAATGCGGCCGGCCGGGTACGTCCCGCTCGGCACCCCCTTCACGACCACCCTCAGTCCCGCACCGGCGAGCGCCTGCCGCGCGCGGTCGAGCTTCGCGCCGACGAGATACGGGACGGCAGACTCCGGCGGCCCGCTCGAGATCAAGAGCTGCACGGTCCGTCCGGCCGGCAGTCGGGAACCGGCCAGCGGGCGCGTTCCGTAGACCAATCCCTTTGCCACGCTCGAGCTCGGGACCCACCGGCGGGCAGGCACGAGGCGCGCTTCCCGCACCTGCCTCGCCGCCTGGGCGGCCGTGAGGCTGGTCACCGCCGGCACGCGGGCCTCCGCCGGGCCGCTGGAGCCGAACGCGAAGATCGCCGCAAGGAGGGCCGCCACGACTAAGAGCGCGAGCGCGACGATCACGACGCGCCGCGACGGCGCAGGAAATGAGCGGCCCTCGCCCGCGGCGCCGACGGGAGGCGGCGCCGGAGCCTCGGAATGCTGCGGGGACGGAGCTTCCGCGGTCTCACCGCCGCCGGCCAGGGCGGCCCCGAGTGCGGCCGCGAGCTCGGGCGCGGTGCTGTATCGCTTCGATCGATCCGCCTCGATTGCCTTCCCGACGATCGCGCCGACTGCAGCGGGGAGATCCGGGCGGAGCTCCATCAGCCGGGCCGCGGGGTCGGCGACACGGGACGGAGGTTCGCCGGCCAGGCAGCGGTAGAGGACGGCGCCGAGCGAGTAGACATCCGCGCGGCGATCCACGTCGTCCGCATCGTCGAGCAGCTCCGGCGCGGCGTAGTCGGGCGTGCCGACGCGCTCGAACCCGAAGCCGGCGAGGTACGTGCGATCGTCGTCTCCGAGCAGGATGTTCGCCGGCTTCACGTTGCGATGGACGAGCCGCTCCGTGTGGGCGGCGCCGAGCGCGAGCGCGATCTGGCGGCCTATGTCGAAGGTGAGCTGGACGCCGAGCCGTCCGCGCTCCTCGAGCAGCCGGCCCAGGTCGCCGCCTGCGACGTAGCGCGTGGCGCGATAGAGGATGGCGTCCGTCTCGCCCACGTCCAGGATGGGCAGGACGTTGGGCTGGTAGAGGGACGCCGCGAGCTTCGACTCGCGGACGAAGCGCTCCCGGAACTCCGGATCCCGGCTCCGGTCGGCCGGGAGAACCTCGAGCGCGACCTCGCGGCCGAGCCGAACATCCGTGGCGCGGTAGGCAATCCCCGTCTCGCCGTGGGCGATGACGGACTCGATACGGAATCCGGCGAGCTCGGTGCCGCTCTCGAGCACGGTCGACGTGTGAGCCACCCGCGCATGCTTTCACACCCCCAAGACGAGCCAAAAGCCTCGCCGGGTGCCGGCGGGATCCTCTCCTGAGCGGGGATCCGATCCCCCTCACACCGGCGCGCCGCCTGGCTCACCGGACACGTTCGCGAGGAGCGCGGCAGAACCGCGCCTGCGGCTGCTCCACCGGCACGGCGTTCGCACTGGCGCAGTACCGGCTCGGTGCGTCGACGACGACTTACGCTGCCGGTCTACTTCGGTGCCGACTGCTCCGGGCGTCGCTAGAAGGCTTCGATGCTCGGGCTCGTCCCAGGCCGCACGGGGGTGTCTATCGCGGTCAGGCCTGCTCCTGGGCTGTACACGTCGACATGGCCTGTCCCCTTGGCCTGGAAGGCGACCGCGTAGTTCCCGTCTGCCAGAAGCGCGATGCACGGGCTCGTTCCCGACGC
>Ga0070734_10004665_pt1 | contig 12804 bp, 7 predicted proteins | sample Coa_R1_8_FD_66444 | JGI IMG/M metagenome (GOLD analysis project Ga0070734, IMG submission 66444) | Surface soil microbial communities from Centralia Pennsylvania, which are recovering from an underground coalmine fire - Coalmine... | ecosystem: Environmental > Terrestrial > Soil > Unclassified ...
GATTTTGCTGACGTGGCCGCGCGCCGGCGCGAGATCCAGAAATGTGACGGCGATGCGGCGGCGGGCGAGCTCGTGAATCAAGCGCAGGCTCACCTCCGAGGTCATGATGGCGACGCCGCGCACGTTGTGCTCCATCATGCGTTCGGCGGCTTCCTGGGTGCGCCGCGGATCGTAGTTGGTGTCGCTGAGGATTGCGTCGTAGCCGAGCTGGCGCGCGCGCGTCTCGAATCCTTTGACGACTTCCGGAAAAAATGGATTCACGATGTCGGAAACGATAATCCCCAGGGTTCTGCTGTCCCGCGAGGCCAGATGACGCGCATGCGCGTTGGGGAAATAGCCGAGTTTTTTTACCGCCGAGAGAACGATGTGATGGGTGCGGCGGCCGACTTTTCCCGTCTTATTGAGGACATTGGAGACGGTCGCGGTGGAAACGCCGGCGGCCTTGGCGACATCGCGAATGGTGAGAGCCATAGCGGGTGCAGCAAACCTCGGGAGCAAAGAAGCAGCAAAGAATGCGCAGTATAGAAGAAAAAAAAATACTTGACAATGAAAGTGAGCGCATGCTATTTCACGAACACTAGGTTAAGCGGTTAAGTTGTCTGGGGGTTCTGTCAAGGTGAAGCGGTTTACATTCGACCCTCTTCCAGAGGGATCTCCAGTAAGCGTTATCTCAGCTTTCTAGCGGCGGAGCATTGCTCCATGCCGCTTTTTTGCGCTTGCGCCTTTGCAATCTCTCAGGCGTCAGCGCGCGCTATTGATACCGCAGTCGAGGATGCAGTCGGACCCAAGTGATTTAGGAGGAATGCGATGAGAAGGACGCCCGTATCAGAGTTGATCCGGCGAGCATCCCTGACGCTGGTTGTCGCGGTACTGCTGCTGTTCCTGACCAGTTTGCCGGCGCGCGCGCAGGTGGATAGCGGCGCCATCCTCGGGACCGTCACCGACACGTCCGGCGCAGAAGTCCGCGGCGCGCAAGTTACGGTCACCAATGAAGGCACAAGCGCTGCGTTGTCGAGCACGACCGGCAACGACGGCTCGTACAAATTTACACCGCTCCCGATTGGTCAATACACGGTGACAGTGACCTTTCAGGGCTTTTCAACCGTAACCCAGAAGCACGTTACGGTGCAGGTCGGCGGTGAGGTCGTCGTCAATTTCAGCCTCAAGCCTGGCGCGGTCAACGAAACGATTGAAGTTGCTTCGACTACACCCGTGCTGGAAACGCAGGACGCGTCGGTCGGCCAAGTCGTCGACAGTCGCAACGTGAACAACCTGCCTCTCAACGGACGCAATTTCACGTTCCTTGCGCAGCTCGCGGCCGGAGTTAACACACCGCAGGCTGACACGCGCGGTAACGCCGCTTCCGGCGCATTCGCCGCCAACGGTAACCGTCCGGCTCAGAACAACTACTTGCTCGACGGAATCGACAACAACTCCGATACGGTCGACTTCCTGAACGGCACGAACTACGTCGTCCTGCCCCCGGTAGACGCCGTCGAAGAATTCAAAGTGCAGACCTCCGACTTCAGCGCCGAATTTGGCCGATCGGGCGCCGCGGTTCTCAATGCGACGATCAAGTCGGGAACCAACAGCTTCCACGGAGCCGCATGGGAATTTTTCCGCAACGACAAACTCGACGCCGCTGACTTTTTCGAGAATGCGGGAGGTGTTCCCAAGGGCGAACTTCGCCAGAACCAGTTCGGCTTCACGGCCGGCGGGCCGGTGGTTATTCCGAAGCTATTCGACGGCCGCAATAAGGTTTTCTTCTTCGGCGACTATGAAGGGCTCCGGCGCGTGCAAGGTACAATTCTCACCGGTTCGGTTCCGACCGATGCAGAGCGGGCCAGCGGGTACACCAATTTCCAGGACCTCATCACCGGCCAAGCGTCGTCCGCGCCACGTACAGACGATTTGGGCCGATTGATTCCTGTCGGTACAGTGCTCGACCCTGCCACAACGCGCGCGGTCACCGCCGGGGTTGTCGACCCTGTCTCCGGGCTTCCGGCCACTGCTACGGGCTTTGTACGAGACCCGTTTGGCACCTGTGCTCCGTCAACCACAACCTTCACGATCGCCGCTTGCGGGCTCAATATCATTCCAGCCGGTCGGTTGGATCCCAACGCGATCAAGTTGTTGAATCTCTATCCGGCGCCCACGAACGGCTCTCTGTTCTCGAATTTCGCCAATTCCCCGGCGCTCTTCGAGCACCGCAACTCCTTCGACACGCGCCTCGACATCAATTTCAACGAGAAGAACCAATTATTCTATCGCTTCAGTTTGGTAGATGATCCGCAATTCATTCCCGGCATTTTCGGCGGTATCGCTGACGGTGGTGGCTTCCAACAGGGCAACCAGACGGCTCTCGCGCAACAGAGCGCACTGAGCTATACCCACACCTTCTCACCGACGTTAATCAACGTCGTTCGCGCAGGTCTCAATTATCTGCACACCACGCGCGTTTCACCGTCGGCCAACGACCTTACCGACATTCCATCGACGTTCGGTATCCAGGACATCCCACAACTTCACGAAAATGGCGGTCTTCCGGCGTTCGGTATTAGCGGCCTCCAAACGCTGGGTAGCAATGCGTTCCTACCGTCGGACGAGGTTACGTCGACATTTCAGCTGACCGACGACGTGACGAAAATCCTTGGCAAGCACACCTTCAAGATGGGCTTCGAGTGGCAGCATGTGAAGTTTTCGACGCTGCAGCCACCCTGGTCGCGCGGTGAGTTCGACTACAACGGCGACTACACCGACATTCCGAACAGCAACCAGGGCAATACGGGTCGCGTTCAATTCCTGCTGACCCCCACCGCCTCAACGGTTCCAGGTGGCGTTCCGTTCCTGGGAGGCGCGACGGACATCCGCGCTTCCAACATCGCCGAAACCGACAACGGCAAGAACTACTGGGGTGGCTACCTCAACGACGACTGGAAGATCACCAACAAGCTGACCGTCAATCTCGGTCTTCGGTATGACTTCTTCGGCTTGGTGTATGAGCACCACCACAACCAAGCGAACTTCATTCCAGCCGGCTCTGGCCCATTCACGGCTCCGACATACCTGATTCCAGAAGGCCCAAATTCAGGAAACTTGTCGCCCAGCTTCCTTGCCCTGACCGCCGCGGACGGCATCAACGTGGTCGTCAGCAACAAGTACGGCGCTGGCCTCGGCAACTCTCAAACTACCAATTTTGCTCCGCGCATCGGTTTCGCGTATCAATTGAATCCGAAACTCGTTATTCGCGGCGGCTGGGGAATGTTCTACAACGGATTTGAAAACCGAGGATACTCGCCGAACATCGGTGAAAACTATCCGTTCCAGTTCCAGTTCAACTTCCCTGAGCCGAATCCGAACGCGCCTATCACTTTCGCCGGCTGCCCCACTGCGGGACCGGGTGGAACAGGCACATTTGAAACCGGCTTCTCGTGCACCCCACTGGACCCCCTGGCCGTAAACGCGAATGGCCTGGGATTGCTGGGCATTCAGTTCAACTACATCACGCCCTACACCATGAGCGGCAACTTCACGGTGCAATACCAGCTGACTCCGACCATGTCGGTTCAGGTCGCTTACGTGAACTCACTAGCCCGGCATCTTGAGGTTTTTCCAAATACCTCGAATGGTGTGACTGCGCTCTTGCCTGCAAACGCAAACGCGCAGAATTTCGTGCCCTTCCCCGATTTCGGTCGGAATCCGAGCTACGCGGCAACGGAAGGCAGCAGCAACTACAACGGACTTCAAACCAAGCTGGAAAAGCAGTTTGCGAATGGTTTGAACTTCCTTCTTACCTACACGTACTCCAAGACCCTGGGCGATGCCAGCGATCTCCTGAACGGAGGAAGCTCTGAAAACAGCGCTTCAGGAAACGTCAACGGCTATCGCGCACCGGGCATCCTGGGCATCGGCGCCGACTATGGCCTCGCCAACTTCGACATCCGGAACGTCGTTCACGTCAGCGGAGGTTACGAGTTGCCGTTCGGTCGTGGCAAGAAGCTGATGTCCGACGCGAGCGGCTTCAAGAACCAGCTCGTGGGCGGATGGAGTGTCAACTGGAGCGGTTCATTCCAGGGCGGTCAGCCCATTGCGATCGGCTGCCCGACGCAGACAGCCGCCGGTGTTGCATGCGGTGCTCTTTACACCGGCCAAGGGCTACATCTTGGCCTGCACAACGACGCGAACGGAAAGCTCAGCTGGTTTGGCAACCCGAACGCGTTCGTTCAACCGTGCGCCCTAGGTCCAGGTCTGGTGCCCGAACCGAACACTCCGACCGGCTGCGTGCCTTTGACCGGTAATGCCGCTCTAGGCGGGGTTACGCAGGTTCCGGGTCCCGGCTTCCATCGGTTCGACATGTCCGTCTTCAAAGACTTCCCGATTAAGGAGCGCTTCCGCCTGCAATTCCGTGCGGAGTTCTTCAACATCACGAACCATCCCAACTTCAACGCCCCGAACTTCGGCGGCAACGGTGTTGTGGCCATCTCCAACTCCGGCAACTACAACAGCTCGACCTTCGGCGAAATCGGTTCGACGCGCGATGCTCCTTATGATCCGCGCCAGATTCAGTTCGCTCTGAAGTTCTTTTACTGACGCTCCAACCACCCCAAGAAACGCGGGCAGCGCCTAAAAGCGCTCCCGCGTTTTTGTTTTTGTACGGTTGGTACGATCGCATCACCGCTGGGTTCGCCTGTCGGTTCAGCACCGGTCGCGGATGCTAAAATCGAAATCGTGACGCTGGATACTCAACGCCGAAGCGCAGGTTTCGCCCGCACGCTGCTTCTATCCCTCGTCGCGCTTTTACTCCCGCCGCTGACACACGCCCAATCCGCCGTGCGTCCCGCCAGCAGCGATCTCGATCGCCAATTCCAGCAAGCCGTCGCTGCGTACGAATCCGCCCACTACGCCGAGTCCGCAGCTCTTCTCGAAAAGCTGCTTCCCGCCGCGCCCGAAAGTTTCGAGCTCCACGAACTTCTCGGGTTGGTTTACTCCGCGCAATCTCAGGACGCCAAGGCCGCTGCGCACCTCGAAAAAGCGGTGCGTCTCAATCCCAGGTCCGCCGAAGCCCACACCAATCTCGCCGCTAACCAGCTTCGCCTCGGCAAAGCGGGCGAAGCGCTGCAGCAATTCCGCAGTGCCGCCGAACTCGAGCCCGACAATTTCGACGCCAATCACAATCTTGGCGAAGCCTACATCCGCCAGGGCAAAATCGCCGACGCCGCGCCCTATCTCGAAAAAGCGCAGCACCTCGACGCATCAAACTACGACAACGGCTACGACCTCGCGCTCGCCTACATCAGCGTCGGTCGCGCGAAAGACGCGCGCGTGCTCATCCAGACGTTCCTGCAACAGAAAAATACCGCCGAGCTTCACAATCTTCTCGCCGAAGTCGAAGAAAAAGATGGCAACTTCGTCGTTGCCGCCAACGAATACGAAACCGCCGCGCACATGGAACCGAGCGAAAGTAATCTCTTCGACTGGGCCAGCGAACTGCTCGTCCATCGCACGCTTGAGCCATCGATCGCGGTTTTCCGCGACGCGGTGCAGCGCTATCCGCAGTCTTCGCGCCTCGCAATCGGACTTGGCATGGCGCTCTACTCGCTCGGAAAATACGACGACGCCGTCACGTCACTTCTGCGCGCCGCTGATCTCAGCCCCAACGATGCGCGCATCTATCCGTTTCTCTCTCGCGCCTACGACAGTTCGCCCGGCCAGGCCGACGAAGTCATCAAACGCTTTCGCCGCTTCGCCGAACTGCAGCCGCGCAACGGGCACGCGCAGTACTACTACGCGATGAGTTTGTGGAAAGGGAAGCGCGCACAGGATCCCAGCGTGGATTTGCACGAGGTCGAAGCCCTGCTCAAGAAATCGATTGCGCTCGATCCGTCGCTGGCCGAAGCCCAGCTCCAACTCGGAAATCTCTACTCCGACCAATCGCACTATGCCGCGGCGATTCCTTACTACAAGCGCGCCATCGCCTTGAATTCCGATTTAGCCGACGCGCATTATCGATTGGGCCAGGCCTACGTTCGTACCAATCAGAAGGACCTCGCGCAGCCTGAGCTCGCGCTTTATCAGCAACTCCGCGCGCAACATCTTGCCGACCTCGACAAGCAACGCGCCGAAGTCCGCCAATTCGTCACCTCGTCCAAGGCATCTGCCCCGCCGGCGAATCCCTGATCGTTCGCGAGGCAAGGTTATGTAGGGGCGCAGCATTGCTGCGCCCCAAACGCCCAGGCGGATGCATTTGCAGCCTCTCACGCTCTCCAAAGGTGCTAAATTACTAATCGAAATCGATACAGCCCAGGCCCGCACAAGGAATCACAATCATGCCCATCGAACGCCGCGACTTCATCAAATCGACCACCGCCGCCATAACCGTTGGCGCCGCAACTCTCGCTTTAGGTGGCACATCGAAAGTCCTCGGCGCCAACGATCGCGTGCGCGTCGCCATCTGCGGCACGCGCGGACGCGGCGTCGATCACATCCACGGCTTTAACAAGGTTCCCAACGTCGAAATCGCCGCGCTCTGCGACGTCGATGAAAATATTCTCAACGAGCGACTCGCCGACGTCGAAAAACTCGGTCGTCCCAAGCCGAAGTCATACACCGACATTCGCAAACTTCTCGAAGACAAAGATATCGACGCCGTCTCCATCGCCACTCCCAATCACTGGCACTCGCTGATTGCGATCTGGACCCTGCAGGCCGGCAAAGACGTCTATGTCGAAAAACCGTGCTCGCATAACACTTTTGAAGGACGCCAGCTCGTCGCCGCTGTAAAAAAATACAATCGCATCTGCCAGCACGGCAGCCAGTGGCGCTCCAATCCCGGCATGATCGAAGCGATGGGCCACTTGAAAGACGGCACCGTCGGCGACGTCTACATGGCGCGTGGGCTTTGCTTCAAGTGGCGCCCATCGATCGGCAAAGCGCCGCAAGAGCCGGTGCCCGCCGGAGTCCACTACGATCTCTGGACCGGCCCTGCGCCGTTGAAGCCCTTCACAAAAAACCGATTCCACTACAACTGGCACTGGATCTGGGACACCGGCAACGGCGAAATCGGCAACCAGGCGATTCACGAAATCGACATCGCGCGCGCCGGCCTCGGCGTCGGATTCCCCGTGCAGGTTTCAGCGATCGGTGGACATTTCATGTTCGACGACGATCAGCAAACGCCCAACACGCTCAACGCCGCCTACATTTTTGAAACCGCCGACGGCAAACGCAGAATGATGGAGATCGAGGTCCGCCACTGGATCACCAATCACGAGGCCGAAATCGGCACCGGCGCGTACGGCGCCAGCTCGGTTCCTCCCGCGGGACTCACCGCCGCGCCAAAACCCGCCGTGAAAAAATCCGCCGGCACCCCACCGCAAACTGCGTCGCTCGGCCCGAAGGACGCAAAGACCAACACCGTCGGCAACATTTTTTACGGATCAAACGGGTATCTCGCCGTTGACGGCTACGACGCCTACAGAACCTGGGTCACCGACGAAGTCGAGCCCGGCCCGCACGGCAAAGCCAGCGGCGATCATTACGCCAATTTCATCGATTGCGTCCGCTCGCGAGACGCCAGCAAAATCAATTCGCCGATCGAAGAAGCGCACATCTCCACAACCCTCGTGCACTTGGCGAATGCGTCGTATCGCCTCGGCCGCACATTGAAGTTCGATCCCGCCACGGAAAAAGTGGTGGGCGACGACGAAGCCAACATAATGCTCCGCGGCACCTACCGCGCCCCATACGTAGTCGAAGAAAAAATCTGAGGGTACGGACGCGGTATGCCGTGCCCGTCTTCACTTCACTTCAGCGAGCCTCCATTACAATTGGCCGCGATTTCTCCGTGTTTCTCGGCGTGCTCTGCGTCTCTGCGTTATCTTTTCCTCCGCTTTCATTTCCTTATCGCCCTTACTTCACCACCATCGTCAATGCAAATTTGCTCGCCGGCGCGGTGTCCTTCTCCCACGGCCGGTGGTAAATCAGGCCCACCGCGCATGTCCCTTTATCGACGGCTCGAAAATCCCAGTTGTGCGCGCCGCCGCCGCCCGCGAGACCATTCGTGTTCGCCACATATTCATCGGTCACAATCACGCAGTTCGGCTCCGGCCTCGACGTAAATTCCCACCTGAAACCCGTTGTCGGATTCTCGTCCAACGACAATTTCACCCCGCCGCCAACGCGCAAGTTGATCGTGCGCCCGTCATAACTCTTATCTGCGTTTATAAGAAGCGAACTTCGCGAACATGCCGCGCCAATTACAGCCAGCAACACGAGCGCGATCCGATGAGCGAGCCCGAATCTCTTATTGCTGAGCATAGACTTTCACCAGTCGATATAGAAATGTCCTTCCTTCGTACACTGATTCGATTCGCACGCGCTCGTTCAATCCATGAATGTGCCCGCCATCGGGATCGGTGAAAATTCCATCGACTCCATACGTCGGAATTCCCACGGGATTCATGAATTGCGCATCCGTCGCTCCCGGCTCGAGCGTCGTGATCACAGGGACCCCCGGCCACATTTCGTGCGCCACCTGTTCGATCGGTTTCAGAATTTGTGGAGTCAATGGAGCTGGCTGCGCCTCCGGCCCTCGAACTTCCGGAATCGTCACCGAGACCGCTGGGTCGTCCACAATTTTTATCAATTGCGCCTTCACATCTTCGCGAGAGACGCCGGGGAAAATGCGGCAATTGATGTTGGCTCTCGCTCGCTGCGGCAACGCGTTCGTCGCGTGCCCTGCCGACAACATCGTCGCGACGCACGTCGTTCGCAGCATCGCGTGCCAGTTCACATCCTTGTCGAGCACTGCCACCGCGGCGTGATCCTCCGGATTCTGCACCACCGCCAGCATCGCGGCGCCGTTTTCCCCACCCACCACCTTTGCCATGCCGGTGAAGTATCCGCGATTTGCGTCGTCGAGCTGCACCGGAAATTCATACCGGCTCACTCGATCCACGGCTCGGACCAGGTGATAAATCGCATTGTCGGGCACTGGCCGCGAGCTGTGCCCTCCCGCGTTCGTCACTTCGAAGGCGTAGTTCTGCGAAGTTTTTTCCGCTGCCAAGACCTCGAGCGCGATCTTGTTTCCCTTCGCGTCCAGGTCGCCGTCCACGCCTTCCGTCAGCGCGAACTCCGCGTCGATCGCTTGCCGCTCATTCTTCGCCAGCCAGCCGGCGCCATTCAGCGCGCTGTTCGTTTCTTCTCCGCATGTCAGAGCCAATTTGATCGAGCGCTTCGGCTTAAAGCCTTCCTCGCGATACCGGATCATGTTGTCCACCCAGATCGCCGCTTGCGCTTTCATGTCGGCTACGCCGCGCCCGTAAAAATATCCGTCCTCCTCGATCAGCTTGAATGGATCGCGCGTCCAGTCCTCACGCTTCGCCTCCACAACATCCACGTGCGCCAGCATCAGAATCGCTTTTGCATTTGGATCGGTGCCATGCAGCACCGCGATAAGCCCGCCTTCCTTCGCGTGACCCGGGGGCTCAAAAATTCGGAAATCCGATTCGGGATAGCCCGCTGCCTTCAGCCGCGCCTCCATCTTCCGCGCAGCCAGCGTGCAGTCGCCCGCCGAAAGGGTGGTATTTGTCTCGACCAATTCTCTATAGATCGACCGAAACCTCTCCAATCCCGGATCGCCAGCTGCCTGCGAGGCACCTGGCGGGGCAGCATACGGTGCCGCATCGCGTGCAAACCCGTTCACAACCAAAACACCTGCAGACGCGGCCCACACGAGCACGCCGACACAAAGCGATTTCACAGACCGATTCATCGATTGCCCCCGAGGTCGACGAAACTATCACAAAACGCTCCACTTGCCCCGGGTATTCAAGGGCGACTCTTTCGGAAATGTGGGGGGAGCTCGATTCGAATGCTCTGGCTAACTCCAATCGACTGCGATACTTACGTTATCGTATTGACAAATAGTAACGACTGTGTTATTCTCCCTTTTGGGTTTTGGTCGCCGTGATGCCCTTCCAGCGATGTCCCCGCCGTGCCGATTCAAAACCTCTACAAGTTTTCATACCTCAACACTCTTTAGACACAGTCGTTTTGCAACATCTCTCTCTTCAGTATGTTGCACACACTTTGGAAAAGAATGGGGGTGTACCCCTAAGCTTCCCGATAAGGAACTCGACCTCCTTGACTTCGTTCTATTCGGGGCGTAGCGTTACGCTAAGAGTCGTGTTTCCAATGACCTACGTTGCATTGAGCCGGCCGTGGCGATCCTTGTCGATCGATCCTTGGAGAACCTCGCAGTGAGCCGACCTCCCACCAACCCGCTCGAGATCGCGCGTCAGTTCGCGCTCTCGCGGCGCGACTTTATTCGGTCTGCGGCGGGTGTTGCGCTAGGCAGTTCGCTGCTGCAATCTCCGATAGCGTTTGCTGCGGGCGCGATGAAGAAGCGCAAGGTTGTGGTCGTCACGTTCGGCGGTGGAGCGCGCGATCAGGAAACCTTCGCACCCGAAGGCCAGGAAAACATCCCGCACATGATGCAGGAGATGATTCCGCAGGCATCGTTTTTCACGCAGGTGGTGAATCGTGGAATTCTTGGGCACTACGTCGCGACGGCGAGTCTCGCCACCGGAACCTACGAGACCTTCAACAACTTCGCCGCGGTACCACCCAACAATCCAACCGTTTTTGAATATTTCCGCAAGGATCTGAAACGCCCACCCAACGACGCGTGGGTCGTCGCGCCCAGCAACGGCTTCAATCGCATCGGCGAGAGTAACAACCGCGCATATGGTCCAGGCACAGGCGCGCGCGTCATTCTTCCCAAGCATTTGCTCACCGCTGCCACTTCGGGTGGCGGCGATTACAGCCATCTGCTGCGCGACAATTACGAAACGCCGTTTTACACGCCGGAGCTTGGCGGCAACGAATTCGAGCTCCAGCAGCTTGGAAATTTGTTAAAGCTGAGCGTCGATGATTTCAAATCGCATGCGCTCACGTTGTCGAGCCCTGACGAACTCAGCCTGTACATTACACGTCGACTGATGCGCGAAGTCTCGCCGAGCCTGCTATGGATCACGATGCATGACATCGACATCGCGCACGCCGGCGCCTATTCTCTGTATGTCGAAGGCATTCGCCGCACCGATCGTCTCTGCGGCGAATTGTGGAAGGCGATTCAAGCCGAACCCGAGTACGCAGGCAAAACCACGATGCTGATCCTTCCAGACTTCGGTCGCGACGCCGACGACGATGCCGGCGGCAACGGATTCCAGCATCACCGCACCGGCGACGCGCTCTCTCGCACGACCTGGATGCTTGCGATGGGCGCCGGCGTTCGCGAAGGCGTCATCTACGATCGGCCGATGGACTCGACCGACCTTGTGCCGACCATTGGATCGATGCTCGGATTCCAGGCCCCGCTCTCGCAGGGAAAACCGATTCCGGAATTGTTGTGACATGCAGCCCACCGAACTCAAGCCCGGCCAGTTCAGCAATTACCCGCCCGAAGCGCGGAAACTCGCCGAGCACTACACCGCCACGCTCGCGTCACTTCCGCCGAGTTTTGTGCCGAGCCTGCTGCGCGAAGTCATTGAGTACGACTACAAATTTCCGGTTGAGCGAAAAGCCGTTGATAAAGAGCTGGAAACGATCACGAATCTGTCGCCTTCGGATCGAACCGAATGGTTCGCCGATTTCGAGCGGATCCAACTTTCCCAACAGTTAGTGAATTACGACTGGGTGAATTCGCCGGGACAATTCGTCGAGCAGCTCTCGGCGCATTTGTGGGCCACACATCAGCTCGACGCGTTTCGAGCCGCTGCGACGAGCTATGCAAATCGGCTTGCCGCGGCGAATCCGCCGGAGCCTCCGCCGGTTCCGCGCCTTGGCATCAGCATCATCGGCCAGAGCGTGACAACATATAACGATCCTTTGTTTCGCAAACTGCGGCCGCACGGCGTTCACTTCACGCAAGTGAAGACCGAAAACGCGCTGGATACGATGCTCAACGTCGTCGCCGAACGTGCGAAGTCGCATCCGGTGCCGTACGGCCACTGGTATATCGATGGCGGCGCTGAAGCGAAATACGATCCGGCGATCACCTGCATTTCGTATCGAGCGCTCGAGCCGGCCCGAGCTGCTCTGACCACGAAGATGCGCTCCGAAATCGAACGGCCAGGCATGGGACCCGAAGCATTGCGCACGCTGATGGCGCGTATGAAGCCCGAAGACATCGGTTTGCGAACGAGCGCGAACGGAAATTCTGATCCGGTAATCACGCGCTTTCAATTGAAAGTTCTAACCGAGGCGTCAGGCACGCAGATTTTCGCAACTACCTTCGCGCAATGGACTGCGCGCGAGGCGTTGCGCCGCGCGCAACCCGTGACGCTGCTGGTTCGATTCGCTCCGCGCCAAAAGCAAAAGCCGATGAACGAAATGATTTCCGCGTCGGCGAATTCGCCGGAACTCGATCCGGTCGGTTCGCTGGTCGACGCCGACTTCGGCTCTTATTACAACTATTTGAATCAGCAGCGACTCCCCGGCGCGGATCAATCTTCGTTCGTCGCCTGGTTCGAGGGCCACAACGAAGCCGTCGTTATCGGCCCCAAATGGCCACGCAACACCCAATCGAATTCGCCCGCCGAATTCAAAACGCTACTCGCTGAAGCGTCGCCAAAGGAAAGCTAGATCATTCCCCACGCAAAACGTTCACGAGAGCGGTCGCGAATCAGTGAAAGTTAATGGACTGATTTGGTCCGCATTGATTTATTTGTGGTGTTCGAGGTTGCGTGGGCAACGGACGTGTAGTATCTAGTTAAGGTGCTTTGAGGCTGAGGGGCCTTCAAA
>Ga0070734_10004666_pt1 | contig 12803 bp, 19 predicted proteins | sample Coa_R1_8_FD_66444 | JGI IMG/M metagenome (GOLD analysis project Ga0070734, IMG submission 66444) | Surface soil microbial communities from Centralia Pennsylvania, which are recovering from an underground coalmine fire - Coalmine... | ecosystem: Environmental > Terrestrial > Soil > Unclassified ...
CAGCAGACATGTGCGCGAGCGATCCTGACTCTGATGAAACGTTAACAATTCGCGGCGCTCGGCTCTTCCGCAGCAGTGGCAGAAATGCCTGGCAGACGCGCCACGGGCCTAACAGGTTCGTGGTGATCGTCTCCATTACTGTTCCGTCGATGTCTAGGTTCTCAACCGTCTCCCACGTGTCGTAATTGATTCCGGCGTTGTTGATGAGGATATCGAGATGACTGTATCGCCTCGCTACTTCGGCTGCGGCTTGCTGGATGCTGGACGGATTCGCAACATCCAAGGCGAGAGGTTGGACTGCACCGACGTTGGCGAGCTTCCTTGTGGCGTCTTCGGCCTTGCCGGCATCTCGCGCTGTGAGTCGGACAACGAAGCCTTTCTCCGCTAGTTGCCGACAGACTTCAAATCCGATTCCGCGATTGGCACCAGTAACTAAGGCTATGTGTTGCCGCCTTTCAGCCATCTTCTTTCACCCGTACTGCGCTTGCGACGATTTGGCACGTTTCTCAATGACATCCTTCACGACGGGCAGGGCGGAGAAGGCATTCGGCCAACCGGCATAGTAAGCTAAATGCGTGACGACCTCGCCAACTTGCTCTTTCGTCAGGCCGTTATCCATCGCCCTATTAAGGTGGTAAGTGATCTGGGCGACCTGGCCGGACGCAATCAACGCGCTGACGGTCACTAAACTCCGGTCCCGCGCCGCCAGATCTGGACGCAGCCACAAGTCTCGAAACAGAACATCAGTCGTGTATTGCACTAGTCCGGGAGCGACCGTTCCGAAGTTCTGTTGAACGCCAGTTGCGCGTTTTGCTTCGGCGTCCTTGTCCAGTGGAAGAGGCGTAGGCGAGGCTGTAGGCAGTTGATCGGCGCCTATCTTGCGTTGCGAAAAGACATTCTTGGCAACGGCTACCGCTGACGTCGCACTGGCCCAACCCGAGTAAAACGCAAGATGTGTGATGATTTCGGAAATTTCTCGTGGTCTGACGCCATTGTCGAGTAACAGATTCATGTAATAGGACATCTCAACTGTCTGGTTACGAGCGATCAGGGCCGCGATCGTCGCGATGCTGCGGTCGCGCGGCGAGAGCCCAGGCCGTTTCCATAGTTCAGCAACCGGTCCTTGCGCGTACTTCACAAGTGCGGGAGCGACTGCCTTTATGTCATCGAGTGTCTGCATTGGCTCGATTCCTCTCTGTTGTTCCTCACGGCTACCCTGAGCCCATGATGTAGTGAAAAGAGCGCCACACGCCATCATTACCGCTATGAATCTCATTTGAGCCTCACAGGTCTTTTTCGTCGTAGCCGGGCTTCTTGTAGAGCTTGTCCAAGTTTTTCTTGATTTCGGGCTTGTATACCTTCTCCAGCCAATCCCCAGCTTTGACTTCTTCCATCGCCACGGAAACGGCCTCATCACCGTAGTGCAGAATGTTCATTACGTCCTTGGTGATGGCTTCAGCAAGCCGGGTCTTCTGTTGCCCCGATTTGCCTGGCCACAACTTCACGATTACATGCGGCATCATTCTCTCTCCTCACTCTTGTTTCCGGTATTGTTCGTCCGTGACTTTTTCCAGCCAATTGCCCGTCTTGCCATCGAGCTGTTCCAGGATGGCGATGTGGGTCATCCCAGTTGACGTCGTACCTCCATGCCAGTGCTTCTCACCAGGAGCGAACCACACCACATCACCCGGCCGGATTTCCTCAACAGGTCCGCCTTCGCGCTGGACCCAGCCACAGCCAGCGGTCACGATGAGGACCTAGCCGAGCGGATGCGTATGCCATGCCGTTCGGGCGCCGGGTTCAAACGTGACACTGGAGCCAAGTGCGCGTGCCGGAGCTCTCGCTTCGAACAGCGGATCAATGCGCACGGTGCCGGTGAAATAATCGGCTGGACCTTTGCCGGACGCTTGCGAACCAACTCTCTTTATTTCCATTTCCCTACTTCCTTCCATTCGGCTGCAAAAGTGTCTTGATCGCTCGGCGTTCGTCCATCGCACGGTAGCCCTCAGCCACCTGGGCAAGTGGCAGCGTGAGGTCGAATACTTTGCCGGGGTTAATCTTGCCGGCGAGCACGAGCTTGATCAGGTTCGGCAGGTAACGCCGTACGGGAGCGGGACCGCCGTGGAGTCGAACCAGTGTAAAGAACACCTGCTGCAGGTCAAGATTCGCTCCATGCGGTACCCCAACATAGCCGACCGAGCCGCCCGGACGCGTGGACCGGATCGCCTGCATCATCGAATCCAAGGTGCCGACGCATTCGAGCACGCAATCCGCGCCTAGGCCTTTCGTTATGTCCTTGATGCGAGCGATGCCTTCATCGCCGCGCTCGCTGACAATGTCCGTTGCTCCGAACTCTTTTGCGAGCTTCTGTCGCGACTCGTGACGGCTCATAGCGATGATCCGCTCCGCTCCCATCTGCTTCGCCGAAAGCACCCCCAACAAGCCGACCGCTCCATCGCCTACGACGACGACCGTCGAGCCGGGCTTAACATTCGCCGCGTCCGCGGCGAACCAGCCGGTTCCGAGCACATCAGAGGCAGCGAGAAGGCTGGGAAGAAGATCGGCCGACGGGATCTCGGGCGTGGCAACAAGCGTGCCATCAGCAAACGGCACTCGCGCGTATGGCGCCTGCGCTCCGCTCATAAATTCCAGGTTCTGGCATCCGGATTGGTAGCCGGCCCGGCAATTCGGACACGTGTTGTCGGAGATACAGAACGATCCCACAACGAAGTGGCCCTTCTTCACTGTTTTGACCACACTTCCGACCTCCTCGACCATTCCGCAATACTCGTGCCCCATAGGCATAGGCTGCTCGATCTTCTGAATGCCGCGATACGGCCACAGGTCGGAGCCGCACACGCATGTGACAGAGAGCCGTATGATAGCGTCCGTCGGCTTCAGGATCTTGGGTTCGTCTCGCTCCTCGAAGCGCACGTCACGCGGTCCGTATAGGACAGTTCCTCGCATTTGTGATCTCCTGATTTCCGGTTTTACCTTGATCAGATTCTTTGCCGATGGTCAGGGTGCAATCGTCATTCCGCCGTCCACGGTCAGATCGTGACCTACCACGTAGCTGGCCCCTGGGCAGCAAAGCCACAGCACGACTGAGGCGATCTCCTCAGGCCTCCCCGCGCGACCGATCGGAACATCCTTCGCTATTTCGGCGTAGGCGTGCTCGTCGCCGCTGACAATATCCCTGGCAATCTGCGTGTCGATCAGGCCAGGATTGACCGCGTTCACGCGTATGCCGTGCTTGATGTATTCCAGAGCAGCCGTTCGCGTCAAGCCGACCACGCCGTGTTTCGAGGCAATGTAGGAACCGATACCGGGGTTGCCGGTCAACGCGCCGACCGACGCGTTGTTGACGATCGCGCCGCTGCCCTGGCGTTCCATCTGCCGCAATTCATGCTTCATGCAGCTCCACACGCCACGCAGATTGATTCCGATCACCCGGTCCCACTCTTCGCGGGTGCTGTCGGCGGTTGAAGCAATGCGGGCCATGACGCCCGCGTTGTTGAATGCAGCGTCGAGTTGGCCGAACTCAGCGACGGTGCGGTCGATCATCGCCGCTACCTGCGCGTCGTCACTCACATCGCAGCGGACGGCGATTGCCTGGTGACCGGCGGCGACCAGCTTCTCCGCAGCTGCCTTCACCGCGTCTTCTTTGAAATCGGCGAGCACGACGGCTGCTCCGGCTTCGGCGAAAGCATTTGCCGTGGCTAGTCCCATGCCTGCCGCGGCCCCTGTGACGAGTGCGACTTTTCGACGGAAATCTAACGGATTGCGCGTGATCGATTTCTGTTTCAGTGCTTCCTTCGCAGCCATTCTTTGATGTTGCTCCTTATCTAGCGGTAACTCATTTGCTCGATATGTTCAGGATATCGTTCTCCTTGCACGCTGATGTTTGAGGCGGCGCGTACAATCTCCTCGAGTTCGTTCGATGAAAGTTCAATCTCCGCCGCGCCGATGTTTTCTTCCAGGCGAGGCAGCTTGGTGGTGCCGGGAATGGGAACGATCCACGGTTTCTGTGCCAGCAGCCATGCAAGCGCGATCTGCGCGGGCGTCGCTTTCTTCTCTTGCGCAAATTTATTGAGCAAAGCTACCATTGCCTGATTCGCATCCATGTTCTCCGGACGGAAGCGCGGAAGCGTGCTGCGAAAATCAGTGCTTTCGAACTTTGTGTCTGAAGAGATTTTGCCCGTCAGAAAGCCCTTGCCCAGCGGACTGTAGGGAACGAAGCCGATGCCGAGTTCTTTGAGAGTCGGCAAAATTTCCTGCTCCGGCCTCCTGAACCAGAGCGAGTATTCGCTTTGGAGTGCGGTTACAGGTTGAACCGCATGGGCGCGGCGGATGGTTTGCGCGCTGGCCTCAGAAAGCCCGAAGTGCTTCACCTTCCCCTGCTGGATCAACTCCTTCACCGCTCCCGCCACATCTTCAATGGGCACGGTTGGATCGACGCGGTGCTGGTAGTACAGGTCAATGACTTCGACTCTCAGACGCTTCAGCGAGCCTTCGATGGCCTCTTTGATGTGTTCGGGACGGCTGTTTAGGGTGCTCCATCGTTCCTTGTCACCGGGAGCAGGTGCCCAGCCAAACTTGGTCGCGATCACCACTTGTCCACGGAAGGAAGCCAGGGCTTCACCCACAAGCTCCTCGTTTGTTAGTGGTCCGTAGACTTCGGCGGTGTCGAAAAATGTGACGCCGCGTTCAACGGCGGTGCGAAGCAGCGAAATCATCTCCTGCTTTGCTTTCGCCGGCCCGTAGGACCAGCTCATGCCCATGCAGCCAAGGCCAAGCGCCGAGACTTCAAGATTACTTTTCCCAAGCTTGCGTTTTTTCATGGTTCGGATCTCCAAATTGGTTTAGTAGCGTTCCCAAACGACTTTCCAGTGATCGTTTGGGTCGGTGGATCTCACCGTCAAGCGATTGCCGGTAATTTCGTACGCTCGCTTCAGGTCTTTGCCGATGAGCGTTCGCACAAGTGCGCCGTCGATGTGAAATGTGAAGGTTGGTGAGTCGTCTACGCGGTAGCTGCCGAAGGACGCCTCATAGCCACCTTGCGCATAGTCGCTGCCAGTCTTCAGATTTCGGAACATGACCTGGACAGATGCTTTGCCGTCGCGGGTGAAGACGAACATGCCGTCACAGTCCGCCTTGTGGACCTGTCCGTCTGCGCCGGGCTTTTCGAGCGATACCAGTTTCCATGCGCCGACCAAACGGTTCTGAACTTCCGGGTTATCGTTGGTCGCAGACTGTGCACCAATTCCGGCACTGAGGAGCACGAGAGTCAGCACGAGCAGCGTTTGCATCCCGATTGTTCGCATCTGAACATTAGAGACCTGGCGGCGGCGAAGCGGATATCACGATCCTGCCTATTCATTGCCTAATCCTGTCGCTACTTGAACTTTTTTGGGTCGGGAAGGCGGCGCCGGCGGTAAGATTCAGTTGTGAAGCAATCGGTGGTCACGCCAATGAAGCGCCACGTCCCCACTAAGAACGATCGTCCTGGGCTGGTGGAATTGCGATCGGAACTGGCGCGCAAAATTGCTGCTTACACTCGAACCCCAGGCGCACACACAACGCCAATTGCAGGCCTGACGCTGTATCGGCGGACGACGACGACTGCTTGCTATCCCGCCACATACGAACCAAGTCTCAGCGTCTTCGTGCAAGGCCAGAAGCGCGTGACCCTCGGTGGCACGACCTACCTATGCGACGGATCTACGTTCCTGTTGAGTTCGCTGGATCTGCCAGTCGTGAGCCAAATTGTCGCGGCGAGCGAAGAAGTTCCGCTGTTATCGTTTCTGCTCAAGCTCGACATGGCAGCGGTGAGAGAAATCCTGAACCACGCGGAATTTCAGGACCAGAATGATTCATCGGAAGCCCGAGGCATCGCCATCGGGAAGACTACCGTCGATCTGCTCCAGCCTTGCTCTCGCCTTCTCGATCTGCTTGATGCTCCCCAAGACATTCCGTTCCTCAGCACCGGGATTCAGCGTGAAATCGTGTATCGCCTGCTTCGAGGCCCGCAAGGAGCGCGTCTCCGTGCCATCGCCACCCTCGGCGACCAGAGCCATCGAACGGCCAAAGCGATTGCCTGGCTCAGGGCGAACTACGCGAAACCTCTGCGTGTAGACGAACTGGCGGAAGTTGCACGGATGGGCATATCAACGCTGCACCATCATTTCCGTGCGTTGACGGCCATGAGTCCGCTTCAATATCAAAAGCAGCTTCGATTGGTTGCGGCACGCGAACGGATGCTCATCGAGGGTCTAGCTGCTGCCACGGCAGCGTTTGAAGTAGGATATGAAAGCCCGAGTCAATTCAACCGCGAGTACAAACGTTTCTTCGGTCAGCCACCCATACGCGACATCAAAACGCGTCGATTCTCGGAGTCTACAACACTGGGTCATTGAGCTACGGTTGCGGCACATGCTGCAGGCCGAATTGCCTTCGTGCTCAAATGGTTGTTACCTAGCTCCTCAGAACGTCAATCTCCATCCTTTAGAATCAACGATTCACAACTCTACATGCCACTGACCTGTTCAACGAAAGATTCTAGATCAGGAACCCACAAATCAATGGTTTCAGCGGTTTCCAATCCGGGAAACTGAGATCCGGCGGTGGACTACTTTTCCTCCGCCGCATCGCCCCGCTAAAGCGGCGCGACGCGGTCTATTTTTGCTCCGGCGTTTACAATAGCCCCTGTGGCGAAATCTATAAGAAATAGAAGAGATGGAGAGGCTGGGCATTCCAGCCCCTCTACTCAGCACAAAGAGCAGAACGCGATCCTGTGCAGACAGCGATTACGTTGCCGTAATTCCGGTTTTCTTCCCCGTCAATTCAGCTTCAGCTTGCAGCCAATCGTCCATATCGCGCCCGTCTGTCCTGCCGCGCTGTTCGTAAAAGTCATAAGCACGGCGGCGGATTCGCTCGTCCAGTTCAGCTGGATCGGTTTGCTGGGTTTGTGGTTTGCTGGAGGTTGAAGGAGTTGGCATACGAACCTCCTTGCTGAATGAGTTAATGATTTTGTCCATCATCCTACCGTGCGCCGATAAGGGCAAGTCTCTGGCGGTAATCCGTACCGAAAGGCAGGTGCGCGTGCGCAGGTGGTGAAAGGAGCAGCGATCCCACATGCGTGTTGAGCATGGAGTCACTGCGAAGAAAGTACGGCTGGAATAGGCTGCGGCCCCGGCTGCGGTGATTTCTTGCGAAGAAGAACGGTGGCCATGATCAAGAATGCAACGATCAGACCGATGATTATCCAAAGCAAGATCATTCCCGGGCGGCGTGCTTGGTCAGCCATCGTGCGCTTTTCCCCTCAAAGGCATGTACATCGGGCTGGGGTGGACGACCAGTCGAAGGCCCAAAATGCCTTTGGGTGTCGGCTGAGGCCGGAGACAGCAAGCGTGAACAGCCTCCCTGCACCACTCGTAGAGACACGCTCCCAGGACGGCTGCCGCAAGCAGAGTACCCAGCCAGCCGATCACGAATCGTTTCATCGCATCCCTGTAAGCCTATTTCCCCGCTACCTGCTGCAGGGCGGACACAAAAGGCTGTGCTGACTCTGGCGCTTGCACTCGGCCATCCAGCACTGCAGGCGCTCCAACGAGGCAAGGGAAAAGGATTTTGCAAAACCTTTGACCACCAACTCGGCAGAAAGCCCGCCTAGCAATGAATGATACAGTTTTGCTTAACTCGATGGCTTCGTCCGTCCGGTTCTGGGAACCGCCACATGACTGCACCAATTCCAAAGCATTGACAAGGTTCCTCAAATGTGTGCAGGGTATGGGTGTGAAGTGATGTCTTAGCAGGCCGAGGAAATCTGTCACCGGCCAACCGCTACGAAATTCGTGAGTCACGCGCATCAGATCGAGAGGAGGAAACACAATGGGAAAGCTAGCCATTTGGGCGCAACTCGAAGCCAAACCGGGCAAAGAAAAGGAAGTCGAAGAGTTTCTGAAGTCCGCCCAGCCGCTGGCCGAGCGTGAGGCGGCGACGATTAGCTGGTACGCGATCAAGATGGGGCCTGGAAAATACGGCATCTTCGACACCTTTGCCGACGAAAATGGCCGCAACGCTCACCTCAACGGAGAGATCGCAAAGGCACTCTTTGCCAAGGCGAAAGATTTGTTTGCCAAACCACCGGAGATTGCAAAGCCTCAGATTCTCGCCTCAAAATCGGCTAGGTAAAAGCGACATGCCAATGCAGATGATCGTGACTGGCCGGATCGTTTTGCATCGAAGGGGAGACCCGCAGAACGAATACCGTGAGTTGCTCTTGTCCGAGGATGATGGGCATTGGTTCCGTGTAAACCAAATCATCGGCTTTGCAAGCTCCCCTGCGGATGTCCACCATCGTGAGGAACTGGGGATAGGGACAGAACGAGAAATGAGAAGACTCTTCTTTGACACTGCGGCTCAACTCTCTCAGGACGGGTCTTCGTGTGTGACGAGAATGACTGAGGATAGCTATGCCGCTGCCTTTTGAGGCGGGCGGCGTTCACCCTTGATTCCCAAATCAATAAGGGTGCGGGCAAGCGTGTTTCGGTGCATCCCCAAGATGCGGGCTGTCCTGCTTTGATTCTGGCCGTTTTCCCGCAGCACCGTCAGGACGAACACCTTCTTAAATTCCCTGACGGCTTCATGGTAGAAGATGCGCCCGTCCACCATTCGGCGTACGAGGATGTCCAGTTCGCCTTTCATGGAAAAACCTTTTTTCGGACGGGAAGGCCCCGCGGTCTGAGGCCTGTTCTGGCCCGTGCTGGCCCTCCTCGGTGGAATAGTTGTAGGGATTTTCCCACAGCTTGGGTGTGAAGTGAAAAAACTGAACCCGACCGTGTGCAATGAGCTATTTGCGCCGTTTTTAGTTGAGTTTGGAGAGCGTTGCTCGGCTGTTTTGCACAGGGTTTTCCACTATGCTGTGGAAATCATGAACAGCGATGGCGACCCGCGTGCTATAGCGCGATGAGGTCGCCCTATGCCTCGTACCCACAACAAGACCATGCCGTCCACGCCGACCTGGACATGCTCTCATTGTGGGCGTGTCCCCAGACACTCCCAGGCAGCTGGATGCGACAACATTCAATGAGTGCCTCCGTGCATTTGTATCCGTTCCCGACAACACAAACGCAACGGGCGAATCGCTCGGCTCATCGTAAAATAGCCGCATGGAGGAGAAACAAATCCACGATCTGGATGTTGTGGCCGACGTTCTGATATTTGCCGCTCAGCAGGCAGGCCTCGGGGTGCGCGACCTCATCAGGTTGTTGGAGGCGGGCATGAGTGCCGAGCAGCTCATGGACTACCTGGGGGCGAAGCTGGCCGAGAGACCGATTTGAAAACTAATTAGCGTTTACCGAAGTCAATGGAGGCGGATCAGATATCGCGAGGGCTTGTTCTGCTCCTTGGTGCGGTTTGCCTGATGTTTGCCCTCGTGTGTGCCAATTTGGCAGGGTTGTTCCTCGCCCGTACTGCGCGGAGGCAACGCAAGATGGCAGCGCGTGTGGCGCTGGGCGGGACTCGAGCCAGGCTCCTGCTGGAGTCGCTGGGTGAATCCTCGGGCCTCGCCCTTGTGGGCTTAAGCGGCGGACTTGTGCTTGCGCGTGCAGGCGGTCCCGTTCTGCTCCATTTCTTGCCCGTCGGCAAAGGTCCCCTGCCCATATCGCTTCGGCCGCGCCCGGGAGTGATGGCTATCGCAAGCGCCATCGTCGCCGCTGTTAGCCTCTTGTTTGGCACTGGTTGTGGCATGGCATGGAGCCCGACAGAATGCTTTCACGGCATTGCGTAGCAGTACGGGGACGGGCCGGTTGGGGCGGGCAGGGAGGTCGCTGGTGCTGGTACAAGTCGGCCTCGCACCGCTGGCTTTCTATGTAGCTCGGCGTGCGACGTGTCGCAGAAGCATTTCAAGCTTCGCTAACCCAGCCCACGAAATCTGGATCAGCACTGATGTGCTCACGTATTGGCTCTCTCGCCGGGCGCACCAAGCGGAAGATTACCCAGGCGTGACACTGCCGACAATGCGGGAAAATCTCATCCAGCCAAAGGAAAGCTTCATGCGGTGGCCGGTGTCCCAGGTGCATAACTTCGTACACACCGCTGATTCGGACAGGTTCGCCGGGTATGTAGAGCATGGCGCGGCGCGAGGATACCATACCGCACCTTGCCGCCCCTCAACCTTTTTCTGTTCTGCAAATCTCCTTGCAGTCGTAGTCCCGCAAGAACGGTGCCAGTGGCCTGACGAATTCTCACAACCGCAACTGCCCAGTTCCTTCGTTAGGCCGCGCGTGCCGCCCGTAACAAAGAGATCCCCCGGCCTGGAGGTCGGCAGGAAGGGTGATCGAGCGGGCTCTCTTTGTTCGCTGAAGCCAGGAAACGTTCCGCAAAAACCTGCTCACTGTTAGACGTTTGTCTCGCGTTTTTACGGGCTTCCCCTCTGTAGGTTAAGGTTGCGACCCGCGGCACCCTTATGTAAGGCTTTAGGATACTGACAAGGAGGCTTGATGCGAAAGTGATATGTGCCATTGGCGTGCCTGGGAATTGCCGGGCTGGGGGGAGCGCTGTTGCTGGCGCTACGCGGCCGGCAGAGCCTGCGCTGGCCGAGCGAAAATCTGCAGCGTGCGACGGGATGGAACGAAGCGGCACAGCGGGAACTGGATCGCATCCAGACCGCTCTGAACCGGGTCGCTGAATCCCTCGCAGCGGTACAATAATCCCCTTTTTTCTAACGCTGGTTACGCGATCCTAACCGGCCTGCTTTCGCTTTCTTATCATGGAGAGAGGTGGCGGTATTCCCGAATCACTCTATTCATTTCTTCGTCCCTGAAAATGGTTTTCAGCGAGGCAACGGCCGGATCCGTATCCAGTTTGAGAATGCGCGCAATCTGAACTCGTCCGGGCTGACATCCCAAAACAAAGAGCGTAACTGCTTGGGGAATCATCGCTGCCGTAGCTATATCGCGTCACGATATATGTTAAAGGAGGTGTATGAGGCCCGCTTTCTGCGCTCGGCGGACAGTGCGTCTTCGCTGCAATGGCGCCTCCCTACTCCTCGTGGCACGGAGGGTATTTTTGCGGGGCTTCTCCCGTCAAAGAGAAACGTATGCTGTCGCCGAGAATCTTCCAGACATCGGATATCTTCGTGCGTAGGACGCTTTGGGATTCCGGATGTTCGCCGGCAATATTCGGCATGTCGGCAAAGAGTTCGTATTTTCGTTCTGAATGTAAACAGTCGTCGCCCGTGCGAATGAAAAACCCGAACGCATGATCGAAATCAAAGCCGTACGCCTGGACGATCGCCTCGACAAGATGGTGGGGATTCGAGTCTTCACGAACCTCAATCTTCCGCATGACGGGGTGGCCGGGGACGAAGGCACCTCCCAAAACGTTGACGCGGAAGATATGCGTTTTCATGGGATACGCTCGGGGCATTTCAATGCGACTTGCTGGGACGCAAGCTACAGAAGTCGCAGGGCTTTTCGCGGATGCTCTCTCTTCCACAGCCATTCGTGGTATGAGAGTCCTGCTATGGCGCACGGCGATGAGCCAGAGAGCGCACGGCGAGTGCGCCAAGAAACAACTCTCCAGCCGGTATCGCAAACGTTTCCGCCGCAGATGAAAACCAAGACCTGTCCGCTTTGCCGAAACACGAAGGCGGTTTACCTCTTTGGCTTCTCGAGCAGTACGAAGGACGGCTATAGCCGAGTATGCGCCGCTTGCCGTCGAGAGCACCGCCGAGAGTCGCTGACGGGCAAGCCGAGAGGATATGCTTGGCGCGGCACACTGCGCCTGCCCGGTTCGCCCGATTGAAGTGCGCGAGTCTCCCTGCAACGCTGGAACTGCCGTATGTCTTCCCGCAGCTCGATTGCTCCGAGAGAAGTCGCCGACGCTTGAAGGTCGGCCCCAGGAACTCTTATCGGGTCGTCGTGCGTCCGAACTGCCCCGGAAAGCCTTGACGGGGCTGGCGCTGGAACGCGATGCGCTGCATCACGGCGTGCAGGATGTACCCGCTAATGGTGCGGCGTTCTTGCTGCGCCGCCTTGCGGATCATTTCCGCTTCCTCGGAACTGCACCGTACGAGGAGCGCCGCCCGTTTACCTTGTCGACTGCGCGCCATGAAACGAAATGGTACGCCCAACTGGCTCGGTTTGGTATCTATTGATAACACATGATATGTCGGCCCCCGGAGTACTTCCGGCGGTTACCAAGGTTACCTTTTCTGTGGGAACTGCCGCCGCGACAATGGGCGCAACGGCGAGGAGTCCATGCGAATTGGGGCTTCGGCATTTGGGGTGCTTGTACTCGCTACCGCCTTGTTCGGACAGGGCGGGGCACCAGGTTCACTGCAGCGAGCAAGCGGGCTCGCGCAGCTGCACGCTAGAGGTCGCCGCACCCTCCCGGTGACCACATCCTCGGAAGAAGCCCGCAGGCTCTACGAAGCCGGCATTGCGAGCTGGGAGAACTTGCAGATTGATGCGGCCCTCAAACGCTGGCGTACCGCTGTGAACATTGATCCGGATTTTGCCCTGGCCCATCTCCTCCTCTCCTACTGCACGCCGGACCCAGCCGAGGAAGAATGGGAACAGGAGAAAGCGCACTCTCTGGCGGGCAAGGTAACGCCCGACGAGCGGCTGCTCATTCGCTGGCTGGCGGGTGTCCGCGAGGGCAACTACGTCGCTGCGATTGCCGCCATGAATGATCTGCTCACCCGCTACCCCCACGACAAGCAGCTTCTTCTCTGGGCGGGGAGCTGGCTCTTCCACCAGCAGGAATACGAGCGGGCCCAGAAGAAGCTGGAGCGGGCG
>Ga0070734_10004667_pt1 | contig 12803 bp, 10 predicted proteins | sample Coa_R1_8_FD_66444 | JGI IMG/M metagenome (GOLD analysis project Ga0070734, IMG submission 66444) | Surface soil microbial communities from Centralia Pennsylvania, which are recovering from an underground coalmine fire - Coalmine... | ecosystem: Environmental > Terrestrial > Soil > Unclassified ...
GATGTTGCCCTGCGCATCGAGCCCGGCGCGCTGGTCCATGAGAAACGGAGTGCCGTAATTCTCTGAAGTGAACTCTTCTTTACGCGTCAGCTGGACCCGGACCGGCTTGCCGACGGCCTGGGAAAGCAATGCCGCGTCGTAGGTCACGGTATCGGCTGCGTTTAAGCCGTAGCAGCCCGAGCCCCGGCGAAACATCACGTGGATATTTTCCGCTTTCATCCCGAGGATCATCGCCAGGGTGCTCTTCTGATACCACACGCCTTGCGTTGGCGACCAAACCGTCGCTTTGTCGCCCTGGACGTCCGCCACCGCACACGAGCTACCCATGGATCCATGGGCCTGGTAGGGATGCAGGTAGGTGGCCTTCAGAACTGTAGCAGCCTGGGCGAGTTTTTGATCGACGTCCTTCGAATCCACCAGCAGCGTGTCGCGCGTAGGCTTGCGCTCGCGCAACCTGGCGACGTAATCGGCCTGCGCGGGCAGCGCCGCCCCGGGGGTCCAATTCACCTTCAGTCTTTGCGCAGCCTGCAGCGCCTGCCACGGCTTCTCCGCCACCACGCCGACGAAGTTCTTTTTCACCACCACCTTCACCAGGCCCGGCATGCCCGCGACCGAGTTCTCCTCCACGCTCCGAACGGTTGCGCCGATTGTCGGCGGGCGGACCATGCGGCCGTGCAGCATCCCCGGGACACGCACGTTATGGACGAACTCAAATTGTCCGAAAACGATCTCAGGAATATCCGCGCGATGCGCCGCGGTGCCGAGCACGGTCCACTCCGACGGCGGCTTGCGTTTGGCGTTGGGATCCACTTTCAGGTTGAATTTCTTACCGCCCAGGAGTTCGCCGTAGGTGACCTTCTTCGACGCGTCGCCCTTTACACTAACGATCCCCGCTGCGGCGGTGAGCTGCGCCCCGGGAACGCCCAGTTTCTGCGAGGCCATCTGGAGCAGCGCTTCACGCGCCGTCGCTGCAGCTTGCGCCAGATTGGAGCGGTTGAAATTCGCGGGATGCGACTGGCTGCCCGACGTGTAAGCCTGGTCGGGCGTAAGAGCAGTGTCGCAGTACATGAGCTTGACGCGATCGAGCGGCACCGACAGCTCTTCGGCCACCAGCTGCGCCTGCGCGGTCGAAATTCCCTGCCCCAATTCTTCTTTGCCGCTGTAGGCGACCACGCTTCCGTCGGCGGCGATCGCGATCCAGGAATCGAGCTGATTCATCGGCGGAGCGCCGGGAGTGGGGCCGCCCTGGGCATGCGCGGAGTCAGAAGCGAAATCCGCCATGCTGAAACCGACGATCAGCGCGCCGGATGTCTTCAAGAATACGCGTCGCGAGAAGCCGCTGCGGTGGAGCGCGCGGCGAGCGTCTGCGGTCAGGGCTTGTTTCATCGCGCGGCCCCTTTCGCGTATCTCTGAATGGCCGCGAACATCCGCACGTGCGTAAAGCAACGGCAGAGGACGCCCGCAAGCGCCTGCTCAATTTCGGTTTCGGTCGCCTTCGGATTCTTGTCGAGAAAAGCCTTCGCGGTAAGAATCACGCCGTTGACGCAAAACCCGCATTGGACCGCCTGTTCCTCGATGAACGCCTGCTGTAGCGGATGCGGCTTGGCGGGGGTTCCAAGGCCTTCGAGCGTCGTGATCTCCCCTCCCGCGGCAACACGGACCGGCGTGACGCACGATTTCACCGCCGTCCCCTTCAGAATTACGGTGCACGCACCGCACTGCCCTAGCCCGCAGCCGAACTTCGGGCCTCGCAGTTCCAGATCGTCGCTCAAGACATAGAGCAGAGGTGTAGCCGGATCCACGTCTACTGTGTGGGTACGGCCATTCACTTTCAAAGTGATCGCGCTCACATCGTCCTCCCGAGGTTCTCCCCGCCAACCACAAGTATCGGACAGCGGCGGGGACATTGGCGTCGGACCCCCGGAGTCAAGTGGTTCAGCAGCACCGAGGGCGCTTATCCGAAGACGCTCTGCGCACGCGAGAGGCTTATTTGGCACCATCTCCGTGGTAGTGTACGATGGACATCGACGCCCGAGATCGCTGAAATCGGGCGCTTTGGAACCACAAAATAATCATGATGATGAAATTCGCGAGAACGGCGTTGCTTTTCACCGTAGCTTCGGTGGCGGCGTTGCCCCAGACTAACGTGGGCGAACAGAAGCCCGAAGCCAGCCTGCCTTTCAACATGACCACGGTGGCGACCTTCGAGTTACCCTGGCGGATCGCCTTCCTGCCCGATGGTCGCATGCTAATCACCGAAAAGGTCGGGCCCGTTTGGCTGGTGTCCCAGCAGGGTCAGAAGATCCCGGTCGCCAATACCCCGCCAGTCTACTGGCAGGGCCAGAATGGCATGATGGGAGTTTTCCTCTCGCCGCATTACGCCACCGACCAGAGTATCTATCTCACCTACGCCGAGCCCGGTGACTACGGCGGCGGCCTGGCGCTCGCGCGCGCCAAACTGAACGCTACCGCAACCACGGCCAGGTTGGGAGACTTTGAGGTGCTGTGGCGCCAGATGCCCAAGGGCAAGGGCGGGCAGGAAGGCGCACAGATCGCGTTCTCACCGGACGGCCAATATTTGTTCCTCGCGGTGGGCGACCGCCAGCGCATGACCCCAGCCCAGGATCCGGACCAGCCTGTAGGCAAGATCCTGCGCCTGACATTGGACGGCAAACCCGCCCCCGGCAACCCCAATTTCGGCAAAACCGGCGCAGCCACCATTTCCTTGATCGATCCGCCCCGTGATACCGAAGCCGCCAAGACTGCCAAGGTGGTGAGCACCTATACCTTCACCAGCCCGAACCTGACCCCGGCGGAAACTTGGGCCAGCGGCGTCCGCACGCCTTACGGCTTGGCATTCTCGCCGACCGGCGAACTGTGGGAAGTGGAGCATGGCCCGCGCGGCGGCGATGAACTGAACCTGATCGAGAAGGGCAAGAACTATGGTTGGCCGCTCGTCTCCTATGGCCAGAACTATAACGGCGTGCCCATCCCCAATCCCGACACGCGGCTCGACTTGGCAAAGCCGGCTCTCTATTGGGTGCCGGTCATCGCGCCGGGCAATCTGATGTTCTATACCGGCACCCAGACCTTCCCGCAATGGAACGGCAACGGCTTCGTCAGCGGCATGGCGACCATGACGCTCAACCGCATCATCTTTGACGGCCATGGCGGCGCAAAATCCGCCGAGCGCTGGAACATGGGCCACCGCATCCGCGATGTGGAAGAAGGCCCGGACGGATCACTGTGGTTGCTCGAAGATTCCAACCCCGGCGCCCTGATCCATGTGACCCCCAAGTGATCCATTCGCGTAGGTGAAGGGAATGCGCTCCGGCAGGGCCGCAGCCGTCAGGCAATGAAGGACCGAAGGGAAATTCGGCTGCTGAGCCTGCTTGCCGCACTCGGCTTGCTGTATGTCGGCATCGACCGGGTCTTTTTCGACAAGATTGTGGGTGCTGACCCGCTGTCGGTGATCCAAAGAATCCTGACCATCGTCGTCGGCATAATGCTGACCGCACTCGGTGGTAGCCTCTTTGTCGTTGCCTGGAGGGGCCGCATTCCGGGCACCGAAAAGAACGCCGTTCTGGGGAAGCTACTGGCCTATGTTTTTTGCGCTGCACCCTCAGCGTTCGTGCTGGGTGCGTTCTTGGTACGGACGCTAAAGCACTCGAATGTTCTGGACTTCTCGGTGGTGTTCTTGTCCGCAGCTTCTCTCCTGTTCGTGCTGCTGTGGACGCGCGCTGCGGTCCGGTCGTTAGCCGCCAGTGAGGCTGCAAAAAAGCACGCAGATCAATTTCTGTGGTCTTGTGTTTTCTTCAGCATGTTTTCCTTCATGCTTGGCATGGCAGTGTCGGGCTACGTTTGGTTCAGTACGGATTTCATTCGGAGTTTCGGTTTGATCTTCTGGAGCGCGATGACGGCTGTCGCGATTTACCCTGTTCGCCGCGATGCGAAACGACTTGCCGACGCTACTTCTTCACGAACTTCCTGACGTCGCCCTGGAAGTCGGCTCCGTAGACGTTGCCTTCCGAGTCGGTAGTGACGCCCTCGGCCATGCTGGACCCACTGGGATAGGGATACGGACACGGATCCGGGATGAAATACTTGACCGACCCGTCGCGGGCGCTTCCGATGCGGATGCCCCTTTCGGCTCCTAAGTTGAAGCCGTAGCCGGTTTGCGGCAACGCCGGTCTCCCCGTATTGGTGCGGCCGTCGCGCGATTCCGAGTCGGCCACGTAGAGCGTATCGTTCTTGTCGATGTAGAGGCCGCTCGGGCGCCCGAACTGAAACCACTGCGCCAGGAATTTACCGTTTTGATCGAAAATCTGGATGCGGCTGTTCTGCCGGTCGGCTACAAACAGCCGTCCCCGCGAATCCATCGCCAGGGCGTGCACCAAATCGAACTCGCCTGGCCCCATCCCCTTCTTGCCCCACGTTTGCAGAAACTTTCCATTCTTATCGAACTTCATGATGCGAGCATTGCCGGTCGCCCCTCCGCCATCCGTGTGGCCATCGCCGACAAAGATGTCTCCGTTGGGCGCCACCGCGACGTCGGTCGGCGCATCGAACTCATCCAAACCGGGGCCCGCCACTCCCTTCTTACCGAGAGTCATCAGAACCTTTCCGTCGTGATCGAGCTTGAAGATCTGATGACCGCCGTTATCGGCGAGCCACAAGAAACCTTGGCGGTCCACCGCCAGTTTATGCGGGCTGACGAACATGCCCGCGCCAAAAGTCTTGAGCACCTTTCCGGAAGTGTCCAGCTGAAAAATCGGATTCACCCCGGCGCTGGCCCCCGTACAGGTCGCGCCTCCCGAGCCGGAATTGCCGCAGCGATCCGCCACCCAGATCGTGCCGTCCGGGGCGACTGTTACACTGGCCGTCGATCCCCATTTTCTTCCCGTCGGCAGAAGCCCCCAACTCATCCCCGGACGAAAAGGATTCGGGAGATCGTTGCGCGCGCCCAATAAGGAGACGGCCGGTAACTTCACCGGATATTGACCGGGCGGGAACACAGGCGTCGCGCCCGCACCGGGTGCCTCGGTCTGGGACGCAGGAGGAACTCCGCAGGACTCTGCGAGCGGCCCCGCGGACTGCGCGTCGACTCGCGCTGCATACGTCCCAAGCAAAATTCCGGAGACCGCGATGGCTATCCGCATAACTTATTGAACCCTCCCGGGTCCGTTCTTCTGAAAATTTATCGCGTAAGCATTCTACTGCAGCCGCCCGGCCAAAGCGCAAGTTCGGGGAGGCTGTGGCTTAGGCCGCGTCGATCCGCATGTAGATGTGCTCAATATTTGTGTTCACGCGCGATTGCAAGGACGCCAGGCCTCCCCGTCCGGAAAGGAAGTCTCCATAGCCGTCACTTTGCAACGATTTTAGAGAGCCAACCGTGATGGACGTCTGCAAATCGGGGACGGCCTGGCCTGCCTGCTTGCCGGCGATCACCCGCGTGGTCAATTCTTCGATGTAATTTCTCAGATCGGTCATGCGCTGTCGGCCCTGCTGCACAGTTCCGTGCCCAGGCATGACGTAGCTGATGTCGAGTTTCGAGACCGCATCGATTGTGGCGGGCCACTCTTTGGGGTATCCATCCGCGATAAATGGACTCGAGCCGACGATCATGTCGCCCGTTGCGACGACGCGTTTCTGCGGGCAGAAGACTTGCACGTCGCCGGCGGTGTGGGCGCGGCCATGAAACTCCAGATGAAGGTCATGCGCCTTGTCTTTGATGACGTAAGTTTTGTCGAAAGTGATAGTCGGCAGAACCGGCTCGTAGTTCTTCATTTCTGCGGCGAAGGCCTCGAGCTGCTGGATCTGCCCCTCGATGGCGGCACGCTGATCGGCCGAGGTTGCGCCGGCCAGGCGGGCGCGGGCGGCGTCGAGCACCTCCGGAATCTGCGGCTGACTGGGGAAAGAATGCCCATGCGGATCGAGCGACTCGTGCAAACGCTTGGCGGAGAATTCCATCAGGAGCTGCTTGGTCTTGTTGCTGGCCAGAATCTTCGCCCCTTGCGCTCGATACGCAGCGTTGCCCTGCGCATGGTCCCAGTGGAAGTGCGTATCGACGAGATAGCGCACCGGTTTGGGCGTGACCTCTCTCTTAATCTGCGCCATCAGCGCCCCAGCAGCGGACGGTTTCGAATGGGAATCCACTACCAGCACGTCGGCTGAGTTCACGAAGATGCCGGCATTGCAATTAGTCACCGCGGCCGGACGCGCACGCGCAAAGTACACTCCCTCGGCAACCTTTTCAATATCGAAAAGCTGCGCGTCTGATGCCGGGACCATGGCTTGCGCCCAAGCGGCCCGGGCACGCGCCGCCTCCAGGATCGCAGCCCCCAGGAGCGCATTCCCGACGGTCATGCGGAAAAACTCGCGGCGGGACGAGAAATGCGCGTGAGGATGATGGTGGTGGTGCGGGTGGTCGTGAGAGTGACGCGGCATCGCGTTTCTTCCTTTCGGGAGCTGAATGCCCTCGCACTATTCTGGACCCTGTTCCCTCAGAACTCAACTCGCCGTTTAGCCCCCGCGGCGCGATCGTGTCCGCCTGGCGCCTACCGCACCCCGGCCACTCTGAGCCTCTTGAAGAAATAAGCCGGGTAGGTCTGGGTAACCATCGGCCTGGGCGCCATTTCAGGAGTCCCGTGTTCTTCGTTCTTGAAGATGTAAGGCACGACGCCGACCAGCTCCCAGCCCTGGTCCGCGAGCATCTGCAATTCTCGCGGCTCCACTTGTTGGTATTGGGCCGGCGAAATTTCCCGCGGGAAGACGGATCGAACTTCGTAAAGGCCACGCTCGTTCGTCTGGCTGCGTTGCGCCCACAGCAGGCCTGTTGCCAGACAGACCGCGACGAATAGGCCAAAAGCAATGAATTTGGACATTTTCCCTCCCAGTCTCAGAAACAGACGAAGAGGCGGGCGCACCCGTTGAATACAAGTTGCCCGGAAGCCGGCTGAGGATGCCAACCGGAACTTTGGTTAACAACCGACGTCAAGGATTCATGCTGTAGAACTTGAGCTGCGAGAATTGCGTTTCGCTCTCCTCGGAGAGGAAGCCGATTCTTCCCGATGGCGAGAACAGAAAGAACGACTGCATCAGGAGGTCGTCGACGTAGAGATCCATCTGTCCGCCGCGGAGCCAAAGCCGGAAGGTGTGGTCTTTGCCATCGTCCAGGCCGGTTACCCTGGCCGAGTAGCGGCCCGTTACGTCCAGAGGTTCGAAGTCGAAGTCCGCACCGGTTCGAAGCTTGCCGATCTTCGATTCGCGCCAAAGCGGCTCGCCGATCTGCAGCCGGATCGCTGTGCCCGGATTCCGGTCGGCGCCCTCCATATAGAATCCCGCGTATGACTGGCCTCCCAGGTTGGGATTTGTGCCACGCACGTGGCCCTCAACAATAAGGCCCTTGTCGAGATCGAATTTCTGGTTCAGCATCACCACCGCCTTGCGGCTCTTCGAGCCGTCGAGCCACGGAAAACCTCGCCAGACCTTGTCGAACGAAACCAGCAGCGAGTCCTTGGATCCCGACACGTTTACGATGGGATTCGAGGCAGTCTGGCCCTGCGGGAACACAACCAGATTCTGCGACGCATCGGCGGCGATTTCTGGCCCCTTGGCCAGGTCGTTTTGTTTCCAGTACGCCAACCGCAGATGTCCTTGGTTGTCGACGATGGCCTTTCGCATGGGAAGAAACCATGTGCCATGGCCGTCGGTTCCGGGATATAGGAAAGTAAAGGGGACGCTGACCAGATCCTCAGGACTGTCCTTCACAAACGAAACCACCTCTTGCACCATCCGGGTTCCGTCAATCCCGGAGGTTCCATTCAAATAATAGGCGCCCAGGTCCGGGCGAAAGGGCCCTGTGGGGGAGTCGGCCACGTAGGTGAACATGCTGTAGCCGTAGAATCCGAAGTGGTTGCTCGAGACGGCGAGAAGATAATATTTCCCGCCGATCTTCTTGATCCCGCCATTCTCAACCCGGGGAGGAACGCGGAAGTCCGCCTGGATTTCGGGAGCCTTGACGGGCTTGAAGTGAATGCCGTCCTCTGATTCCATCATTCCCCATCCGCCGTGATCGATTGGAGTGGCCACTTGGTATCCCCAGTAGCCGTCGCTGAGCCTGGCTTCGTTTTTGGGGATCATGTACATGTGATCCCAGAGGCCATCGGGCTTATAGAAATGGGTGTCGACCGGGAGGTCGTATGAATGTGTCCAGTGAGTCAGGTCCTTCGATTCATAGAAGCGAAGAAGATTTTGGGGGCTTCCTACATCAGTGAACGCGCCGAAATTCATCACGTAACGATCGCCGACCTTGTTCAGCGCTTGCATGAACACGCGGTTGTTCTTGAAGCCTTCCGACTTCAGGACGACTCCATAATCTTTCCAGTGGACGCCATCCTCGGACGTGGCCAACCACACCGAGTCGAAGGTGGGATTGCCATACATTGAAAACATGTAGTACTGACGGTTGGCATAAATCACCGTCGGCGCCCAAAAGTCCCCGACGCCGGGCTGATATAGGAATCCGTTCTTCCGCGAGACCGGCCGTTGCGAGAGTGGCGTCGGCTGAGCGGAAGCCCAAGGTAGCGTGACGCAAAGTGCAAGGAACGCCGGGAGCGTTTTCGAGAGAACTGCGCGCATCAGTCTCCTTAAATGTTCGAGTGAGTTTCCCATCCTGCATGAGCAGATTGAATCGATCTGCCTTAAAGAGTCTCAGACATGTTATCCGCGGCCCGTTCGCTTGTCAACGCCCGGGCCTTTAGATCACTGGCTCACGCAATCGAAGGGGAGCTCGGAGCCTTACCTGGGCCGTCGGACCACCCTCACCTTCCCGCTAGTCCCTCCGCCGCAAAAGAATTGATCGCTGCCATCGCATTCCAACCCCGACACGCCGACACCGGCCGGCATATCGAGCTGCTCCAACACTTCGCCCGTCCGTGGATCGATTCGCCTCAGATCGCTTTCGTCACCCTCCCAAGTGCCGTGCCATAGCTCTCCCTCCACCCAAGTGACGCCCGTCACGAAGCGGCTGCTCTCTATCGTGCGAAGGATCGCCCCGGTTTCCGGATCGATTTGATGGATCTTCCGGTCACGATACTGGCCCACCCAGAGCGCGCCTTCGGCCCAGGCGAGCCCGGAGTCGCGGCCGCCGCCGGGCGAAGGAATCGTAGCCAGCACCCGGCCGGTCTCCGGATCGATCTTCTGGATCCGATCCTCGGCAATCTGAAACAGGTGCCGGCCGTCGAACGCCGTTCCAGCGTGCGCGGGGACATCGATCGAGCGCATTGTTTCGCCGCTTGCCGGATCGAGGGCGTTCAGCTTGTCTCCGGAGGCAAACCAGATTCGCCGGCCGTCATAAGTGATGCCATTCACTCTCTCGGCCCCGGGAAAGGGCCCGTATTCTCGAACGATTTTGGCCGCTGATCGATTCATGTTCCCATGCTAATCACTCGGTAGCGGCGCTGGGAGTAACAATGTCGTCGTGAATCCGGGCACGGGCGGCGTCAACCAGCGGCGAGCCCGGGCGCGACCGAACGTCTGCACCTTGCCTGCGGCCGCGAGCGAATCGAGCGCTCGCTGCACGGTGCGCTGGCTGGTGCCCAGCGCCACCGCCAGAGCTGAACTCGACCAGGATTCCCCATCGGCGAGGAAGGCAAGCACCGCCGCATGCTCGCCTTCCACGGGCCGCGCCAGAACGACGACTTCCGGCGCCACGCCAGGCTCCAGTTGAAACCCGCGCTTGGTCGCAGTTACTGTTGCGAGCGTCCGAAGCACTCTGCGCAACCGCCCGATTTCGACACGCAACCGCGCGCGGTGCGACTCGTCTGCCAGCCTCGCTCCGAACGCGCGCGCCAGAAGGACATCCCGCGCGACGTCTCCGGGCCACGCTTCGCCCAGCGCACGCACGAGCTCGAACAACACCGGACGGCTTGCGAGCGACACAGCCTTGCCGGCGGCACGCACGACGTAACGGCACGCGTCCACGACGAGCGCTGGGGAGGCCTGCAGCGCTTCGACATCTTCGAGCAGCAGGGTCCGCTCTACGCCCTGGGCGATCAGGCGCGCAGCCGGCATGCTCAGCATCTGGGACGCATTTTCCACCTCGGCCGTGAGCGCGGGAATGGCGGCCTGGCTCGCAGCAAGCCTGGCGCGGGCGAGGGCTTCCTGCGCTGCCCGGGTCCGGACCCGCCGCATCGCGATCCCGGCGACCACCAGCTCGTAAATGGTCTTCAAGGCGGGTGGAAGACTCGCGGGGTCGAGCTGCGCGAGTGTGTGCTCGGCATCGTCGAGACGCCCGATCAGCAGCAAACGCCGCACGTCGAGGCACCTTGCGTGCGCTGCGTTGACCGCATCACCGTGCGCGTCGAGTGTCGCGCGAGCCGCTGCAAGCGACTTCACCGGCCAGCTTAGATCACGCGACGCGAGCGCAATTTCTGCTTCGGCGACCAGGCATCTGGCTCGGGCCACAGCCTCTTTCGGACTGAACGCCCGAGCAGCACTTCGCAAGAGAGCCCTGGCGCGGACCAAATCGCCCAGTTGCGCCATCGCTATGCCGCGAAGGGCCAGTGCGGGCGCGTCGTCACGCAGGGCCACCCGCTTCAACGCCCCCAGTGGATCGCCGACGGCCAGCGCCCGCGCCGCGGCCGTGATCAGCGAGTCCATGCTGAGCCGGCGCGCTGCTGTCCCCGGAATCCCGCCACACTTGTCACTCCCGGAAATTCGATCATCGGCGTTAAGTTGATCTCGTGAACACCAACCACCAGCGTATATCGAGAGCGGAAGCACCGCCTCCGAGGCGCGGGAATCAGGAATCAAAGGAGAGACAGAATGTGCCCAGCATGCATCGCAAGCACAGCCGCCATGGTCGCCGGAGCAGGATCCACGGGAGGAATCCTGGCGGCGTGTGTCGGCAAGTTGAGAAGAGTTTTCCGGGCGAATCGTCCCGGTCTACTTCAGAAAGTAAAGGAGAAATAAGATGACAACCATTAAGAGTAACGGGCCGGAACACCAGCCAGGCCGTGTCGCGGCGAACCATCCCCCGGTTGTGTCGCAGCAGGAGTGGGAAGCCGCGCGCCAGACGCTTCTGATAAAAGAGAAGGCCTTGACCCGCCTGCGGGATGCGCTCGCCGCCGAACGCCGGCGAATGCCTTGGATGGCCGTCGAAAAAAAGTACGAGTTTGTCGGGCCACAAGGTAAGGCCAGCCTGGCCGACCTCTTCGAGGGCCGCCGGCAATTGGTCCTTTATCGCGCCTTCTTCGAGCCTGGGGTGTTCGGCTGGCCCGATCATGCGTGCCGTGGCTGCTCCCTGGGCGCCGATCAGGTCGCCCATCTGGCCCATCTGAATGCACGCGACACCACGCTCGCGTTCGGCTCGCGCGCTCCCCAGAAGGACATCGAGCGCCTGAAGGCACGAATGGGTTGGAAGATGCCGTGGTACACCATCACCGACAGCTTCGACACCGACTTCGGCGTGAACCAGTGGCACGGCCATAACGTATTTTTGCGCGATGCCGACAAGATATTCCGCACCTATTTCATCAACAACCGCGGCGACGAGGCATTGGGCACCACCTGGAGCTACCTCGATTTAACAGCGCTGGGGCGACAAGAAACTTGGGAGGACTCGCCGGAGGGTTACCCCCAGACTCCGCCGTACAAGTGGTGGAACTGGCACGACAATTACGATTCTGAGGCCTCGCCGAACCCCAAGTGGATCGACATCATAAACGACCCTCAAGAAGCCGCCCGGAAGCGCGACGCGGAGGCCAAAGCTTGATTTGGTCTCAAAATGTATCGTCAATCGATAGAGCATTGCTCTAGCAGCGCAGACCGCCATACCTGGCGGGAAAGGCGTCTTGAGCCCAAATCAAAGCGGTCAGACAGGTGCGTTGCACTTGCAAGAAGGACTAGAAAAGCGCTAACAATCGTTTGTGTTAAAGCGGCATATCGCAAGTGCGGCATCGGAAAGAATGAGCCTACGACCGCTCCATATATGCATCGACATTTGACTTGACCAATCGTGTCCTCTGGCATACAATTAGTGCCATTGGTCAAGGAGGCGTTTCGCAGTGAATCGATACGTTGTAACCACGTGGTTGCTCCTGTGCTCGGGTTTTACCGTTTTTGCTCAGGACCGCGGTTCTATTGAAGGCACGGTGACTGATGCCGCGGGCGCGGCGGTCCCGCAGGCAAAAATCGAGATCGTCCAGCTCGATACCAATGCCAAGTGGAGTCTGGACACCAACGACACCGGCCGGTACTATTCGCCGAACATGCCGCTGGGTCAATTCCGGGTCACCGTACAGAAGGACGGCTTCAGCACGGCGACCAGCAACCCGTTTGAGGTTTCCTCGCAGAGTAACGCACGCGTCGACATAAAGCTCCAGGTGGCCTCGGTTTCACAAAGCATTGACGTAAGTGGGCAGGCGGAAATGCTCGACACCGCGGGCGTGACCATGACGAAAAGCCTCACGACTAAGTTCATGGGTGAGCTGCCTCTGATTAGTTTTGGCCAGAAAGCCGACGTAACGGCCTATCTTCAATATCTGCCGGGCGCGGAGAACAACACCACCAGCGCGCCGGTCATGGATGGGAGTCAGGCCTCCACGAACGAAGTATTCGTCGATGGCGCGCCGGCGAGCGACGGCGTCTTTCGCGGATCGATTTGGGAGAACGGCGCCGCGGTACAGCACTACGGCGAGTTCAACGTGGTCACGAATTCGTTCAGCGCCGAATACGGGCGCACGGGAACGTTCTTTTACACGGTCACGGTGAAATCCGGGACCAACCAGCTGCATGGCAGT
>Ga0070734_10004668_pt1 | contig 12802 bp, 4 predicted proteins | sample Coa_R1_8_FD_66444 | JGI IMG/M metagenome (GOLD analysis project Ga0070734, IMG submission 66444) | Surface soil microbial communities from Centralia Pennsylvania, which are recovering from an underground coalmine fire - Coalmine... | ecosystem: Environmental > Terrestrial > Soil > Unclassified ...
CGTGGCCGTCGCCGCAGCCGTGTTGGTCGGCGTTGCCGTCGGCGTATTGGCCGGGGTGTTGGTGGGGGTGGCGGTTGCGCTGGAGGTAGGCGTACGGGTGGCGCTGGAAGTCGGGCTGTTGGTGGCCGTCGCGGCGGTGGTGTTAGTCGGGGTCGAGGTGGCGGAAGAAGTTGGGGTTGAACTGAGGGTCGCTGTGGCCGTGAAAGTAGTCGTACGGGTCAGTGTCGCAGTGGGACTAGAGGTAGGTGTGGCAGTGGGTGTTGCCGTGGGCCCGCAGGCGGCGGGAGCGATATCGGGTGGAAGACTGCCGAGCCGGGACTGGAGCTGGGCGTCGAAGAGTGAAGGCGGATTCAATCCCGTCCGGTTGATCCCTTCGTAAGCCACGTTGCCCCGGGGGCCCACTTGGGGGGCCGTGCCGGTCATGACGGTGCCGTAAAGATAGGTGGCCGAAAGGTCCTGGGAGTTGTCGAAGATGGTGGCCCCGCCCGTGGGGCCGACCAGGATGGCGTCCGAATCGGTGGTATAGGTGGCGGGCGAGCACTGCACCGAACCGGCCTGCCAGTTGCCCAGGGGGTTGGAGGCCGTCCCCGAGTAGTTCCAGACCACGCCGCCCGCGAAGGTCTCATAGGCGGCCGTGCTCTGGCTGTCGCGGTTTTCCGCGAGCAAGCCCGTGCCGGACTGGTTGTGCATATCCCACAACAGCCGCTGGGAATAACCGTAATGGGTGTCGTCGCACTCCATGGTCACCGAGGCGGAATTGCTGATCGTTTTGGTGGAGTTACAGCGCGTGTAGACGACCATGTTGGTCATCGCGTATTCGTTAGTGAAGTTGTGCCGCAGGTTCAGGGCCGAACAGCGCTTGTAAAGCACGTCGGAGGAGGCATAGGTGTAATAACCGTAGCCCCAGCCGCCCCCGCCGGTGTCCTGGGCCCCGGAGATGGAGCAGTCCATGCAGGTGATGCGGGTGGACCATGCCGGTTTGATGCCATTCTTCGCGATGTTGAGGATATGGATGTCCCGAGCCCAGCCGTTGAAGATGCTCTTGAAGGCCAGAGCCGTCCCCGAAGGGCGCCCCGCGTTATTGCTGTTGGCCAAAACCTGAATCGTCATCGCCTCAATGCCGTCGTTCTCCAGGTACTGGCCCGCGTTGGGCTTATAGAACCAGACGGTGGCATTGCTGTTCTTCAGGGAAAAAGGAATGGGGGCATCCAGGGTGACGACGTTGCCCGCGATGGCGGTGATCTTGCGGGGGTAGCAGAAGCTGTAGCTGAAGGCCCCGTCCGTGCCCGTGCCGGGCGGGTTGGTGGTCCAGTTGTTGGCGCTGTTGAGGCTCACGAAGTTGGGCCAGAAATACTGCTGCACCACCACCCAGTTCCCCACCGCGAAGCCGGCGGTAGACCCCAGGGTCACCGTTGTGTCCCCCCGGTTCACGTCCGCGCAGGAGGCGGTGACCGGTGCCTTGCCCGGCTCGGCCCATTGGCTGTAGCCGATGCCGCCCCCGCCCATGAAAGTGAAGGGCGCTTCGGTGAGCTGGTCGCCGGGGTTGTAGGAAGAGGCGATGACGACGGTGGTGGCCCCGCTGCCCATGCCCATGATGCGGATATTGCCCGAGGTGATTGTGACAGTCCCCGAGAGGGTGACCGTGCCCGAGGAGATCCATAAGGTGCCCCCGCCCAGGCCCACCAGGGTGGAAAGGCTGGTCCTCAAGGCCGCCGTGACGTCCCCCGTCGCTGAAAACGTCACGTTGTTGCAGGGGATCTGGTCCCCCACCCCCACCTGCGAAAGCTTGTACCCGCAATAGGAATAGTCGTCGAGCTTGAAGGCCCGTCCGCCCAAGGTGACGCTTTGGGCCACCCAGTTGGGGCCGCTGGGCTGGAGGAAGGACGAATTCCAGGTTGCGGAAGTCGCCGTGGGGCTGGCCGTCGGGGAAGCAGTGGCCGTCTTGGTCAAGGTCGCGGTGGGGGTCAAGGAAGGCGTGAAGGTAGGGGAGAAGGTCGGCGTCCGGGTGGGGGTGGAACTAGGGGTGGCCGTGGGGGTTGAGAGGCTGCAGGAGTTGGAGGCAAAGGCCGAGGCCACCACCATGTAGGAAGCGGTGTAGTAAAGGCCCGTCTCGTTCACCACCCAGGGAACGGTCGAGACCCCGGAGCTGTCGGCGTAATCCCAATCCCGGTAATCCTTCTCGTAACGGGGCTCGGCCCCTCCGGCCAAAAGCGGCGGCACGGCCTTCCCGTTGTTCTGGAAATAACCGTCGCTGGGCCCGTCCGGCACGATGCCCGGCGGGGGGCCATAGGTCGAGGAACCGCTGTCGCTGATGCCCCAGGCGTCCGTCCCGGAAAAATAAGGGTAGAGGGGGTCGGCCACCGAAGCGGGCTTGCCGATGAAGTTGCTCAGGGAAAAGGCCACGCCGTAGTTGCCGAACCAGGAATGGTAGATGCGCCAGACCCCATGGGAGGCGCCGATGGCGGCCGAATTGGTCATCAGGGTCATGTTGAGGGGGTTGGCGCCGTCCATGTAATGCAGGAAATCCTCCGCGTGCTGCAGGCATTGGGCCGTTGTCTTGCTGCCCGTCATCCCCAGCTTGGCCGCCCAGATGAGTTCGAGGGCGTAGTTCATCTTCACCTCGTCAGCCCCCCAGAAATAATCGTAGGTGTGCATGCCGGAGTTGTAGACGTCATCCTGGGCGAAGATGTCGCCCGCCAGGTTTCCCCAATCCGCCTTCATGTTGGTGACCACGGCCGCCGTGGCCCCCGTGGCCTGGATATAGGCCAGGACCCCCCAGTTGATCTCAAACTGGTTCTCGTTCATCCAGAAACCGCTCCAATTGGTGGGTTTGTAGCCGTCCACGATGGTTCGCGCCGAGGAAATGATGGTGGGTGAGCCGCCAAAGGCTTCCTCCATGCGGAAAATCTCGGCGGCGGCCCAGAATTTCTTGTCGGTGGAGGACCAGGAGGCCGAATAGGCGTTCCAGGTGTTTTCCGCGGCCGTCCTCAAGGTCACCGCGTAGCTGGCCATGCCCGGGACCGTGGACATCACCCTTGCCGAATCGGACATCATGGCCACGAAGGCCGCCTCGCCCGAGCCGTCGGAGTTGGGCGGATAGTAGTACCGCGTGGTGGTATCGGTGGAAGGCGGGGAGCCTGTGGTATAGACCTTCTGGTGCACCACCGAAAGGACGTGGTAATCGGTCATTTGCATCTTCAGGTACCAATCCAGTTCCCATTTGGCTTCGTTGAGGATGTCGGGGTTGCCGTTGCCCGATTCGGGGATGTTGCTTTGGAAGCTGTTGAAGAGTGCCGTGTTCCACTCATAAGCGGTCATCAAATCGTGGATGGCTTCCCCGCCGTCGCCACCCCAGCTGTCGCAGGAACCCGTTCCTCCCGTGGTGCCGATGTACTTGTTGTAATCCCCCGCGTCGTGCCAACCACCCGAAAGGTTGAGGGTGCCGTAGGAAGCGGGAAAGGTGCAGCCCGGGGCCGCGGGGCAGGTGGCGTCCTGCATGTGGCAGGCGGAGGCGTCGGACCAATTGGTGCCCGCATAGGCCGCCGGTTTGGCCGTGCCGCAACGCTGGTAATAGAGGGCCTTCAAGGTCGCACTCATGGGGGCCTGGTAGACGCAATCGTTGATTTGAAAGTTATAGGAGATCTCGTTGAGGCTGGTGGAATAGACGTAATAGGTCCCCGGCGTGGTGAAGGCCGAGAAATCGGCCCGGTAAAGGGTGTCTCCTGAAATCCAGGTGGCGGCGCCGGAGTCGGTGAAGGGGCCAGTGATGTTCGCCCCCGGGACCGTGTAGGCCAAAACGCTGGTGGCCGCGTTGTAGACCCCCACCGTGGTCCCCGGGTTGGAGGTGAAATAGGCGATCTTGGTGTCGGCGGTGCGGTAGCCGAAGTTATCAATCTTGATATGCCCGGCGATCGTGGCGGCGGCTCCCCAGCAAGGGGCCAACAAAAGCAAAAGGAAGAATAGGGTTTTGAGGGCGGCTTTCACGAAGGATCACCTGGCTGAAAATGTTATGAGTCGGGTCCCAAACTGTTTCAGGACGAACCACTCAATTTTATCCCAACTGGAACATGGGATGGAATCTTAGGGGGAACAAAAGAGGGGCTCCCGATAAACCTGGATGGTTGAAAGAGCATCTGATGAAAAGGCTTTCACCAGAGCGGAATCAACCAAAGCCACGGGAACGGCTTTTTTTAACGGAGGAGAAGAAGTTTGACGACCGAACGCTGGTGGCCGTCGGCGGTGATGACGACGTAATAAAGGCCGCTGGCCAGGGGGTTGCCCCAGCTGTCCTGCATCAGGATTGGGATGCGCCAGTTGGAGGCCGAGGCCCCGGACATGGTGGAGGCGCTCACGCCGCCCGTCCCCGAGTTCACTGTGTTGTCCTGCACCTTGCGGAAGGCCGTCGTGAAGATCTGGACGTCCACTTGCTGCACCGGCTCGGCAAAGGAAGCCGCCACCGTTACCGGCCCGCCGGTGGACGGATTGGGGAAGACCACGGGCGTTGCATTGGGCTGGGGCGTGAAGGTGATCGTGGAAGTGGCGCTGGGCGTGGAAGTGGAGCTGGCGGCCGGGGTCGGGGTGGAAGGCGGCGTGGCCGAAGCTGTCGAGCTGGGCGTCGTGGTCGGCGAAGAGGTCGGGGTGGAAGTGGGCTGGACCACCGTAATCACGGCGCCCGCCACCGGCAGGTTGCTGAAAGCCGCCGGCTGGCCGTTGTTCCCGCTCAGTCCCGGGATGCCGAAGTTATAGATACCGCTGGCGTTCGTGCCGAAATCCGCCGTCACCGTGTAGGTAACGCTGCCGTTGGGGGGGACGGTTCCCGTGATCAGGTAAACGGCCGTATTGCCGGTAAAGGTCGTGGTGGTGATGGCCGTCGCGCCGTTCCACAAAGTCGCGCCCGTAATGTCGGCCGGGTTGCCGCCGCCCGAAACGGTCAAGGTCACCGCCGTCACGTTCACCGTCGAGCTGCTGGGGTTGGACAGGACGATCTGCTGGACCAAAACGTTGGAACTGCCCGAGATCTGGGTTGAACTGCCGGGCGGGTTGGAACCCTGGCTGGCCGCCACTGTCACGATGGTGGGCGTGGAGGAGGGGGTAAACGCAAAGGTGTTGGTGGGGGTGGCGGTCGGCGTCAAGGTGGCCGTGTTGGTGGCCGTCCGGGTCGGGCTGCTGGTAGTCGTCAGGGTGGCCGTCGACGTGGCCGTGTTGGTCGGCGTCAGCGTCAGCGTACGGGTGGCCGTGTTGACCAGGGTGTTCGTGGGCGTCGATGTCGCCGTATTGGTGGCGGTAAAGGCCAGGGTATTGGTGGGCGTGAAGGTGGCGGTGGAGGTGGCCGTATTGGCCAAAGTATCGGTGGCGGTGGCCGTGGTCGTCGAAGTGGCGGTGCGCGTGGCCGTCGAGGTGGCCGAATAGGTCGGGGTGGTGGTGGCGGTGTCGGTCGTCGTCTTGGTGGCTGTCGAGGTGGCTGTGCCGCTGGGCGTCAGGGTGGGGGTGTTGGTGGCCGTGGGGATGGTGCCCGTGGCCGTGGGCGTGGGCGTACCGCTGTCGGTGGGCGTGCTGGTGATCGTGGCGGTGGCCGTACGGGTGGGCGTCGAGGTCGTGGTGGCGGTGGGCGTGCGGGTGGCGGTCCCGGTCGGGGTCAGGGTCGCTGTCAAGGTGGCCGTATTGGTCGCGGTGTTGGCCAGGGTATTGGTGGCGGTCGCCGTCGGGGTGGAGCTGGGGGTGCGGCTGGCCGTGCTCGTCGCCGTATTGGTCGTCGTGTTGGTGACCGTGGAAGTCGCGGTGTTGGTGGCGGTACTGGCCAGGGTATTGGTGGCAGTTGCCGTCAGGGTGGAGCTGGGGGTACGGGTGGCGGTATTCGTGGCCGTATTGGTGGTCGTGTTGGTGACCGTGGAAGTCGCGGTATTGGTGGCGGTGCTGGCCAGGGTGTTGGTAGGCGTAAAGCTGGGGGTATTGGTGACGGTCTTGGTGGCCGTGGAAGTGGCCGTGAAGGTGGCCGTACTGGCGATGGTATTGGTTGGGGTGTTGGTGGTCGTGGCGGTAGGGGTCCGGGTGGGGGTAGCGCTGGCCGTACCGGTTGGCGTCAAGGTGGCGGTCGAGGTGGCGGTCTTGGTGGTGGTGGAAGTGGCTGTATTGGTGGCCGTACTGGCGACGGTATTGGTGGGAGTATAGGAAGGCGTGCCCGTGGCCGTCCGTGTGGGGCTGGAAGTGGGCGTGCTGGTGGGTGTGCCGGGCACCACCGAGGGCGTGGCCGTGTTGATGACGACGGGCGTGTAATAGCCGTTGGAAATCTTGGCGAAGTGCATGCAAACCTGGTCCACCCAATAACCCACCGTCGCGGGGTTGCCCGCCGTGTCCCATTGGACGGAGGTGACGTTGGTCAGGGCCATGCTTCGCGTCAGGGACACGCTTCCGTTGGAAGCCAGCCCATAACAAACCCCCGCGCTGTTCCAATCCTGGCACATGATCGCGTTATAAGTAATGGTGACGGCCTGCCATGAAGTGCCCACGGGGAAGGTATAGCCGAACTGGTTGGCGTTGCCGCCGTTGGAAGGGTCCAGGGCCGGGTTGTAGAAGTTCACGCGCAGGGTCATGGCGGCCGAGGCCTTGGTGTAGAAGGTCATATCCACCAGGGAACAGGGGCCCGCACCCCCCACCGTCAGGTTCAGGAGGTTGTTCCAGGGGGGGTTCAACTGCGTGGCGATGGCGAAGCCGCCGTAAGTGGCCGGGCTGGCGAGGCCGTTGTCTATCCAGAAACCCGTGACCGCCGCCGCCCAGTTGGTGCCCGCGGCGCCCGGCGATTGCAGGATGTAAGAGGCGGTGGAAGCGATGGCGCGGGTGGGGGTCGGATTGACCGGGGTATTGTTCAAGCTGGCGTAGGAGAAGGTGAACCAGAAGCCGTCGGTGGAGTTGATCAGGTTGTCGTCCTCCAGGTCGTCCAACATGAAGCAGGGCATGGCCGTGGGGGTGGCCGGCGGGGCGGAGGCGGCGCAACCGCTGCAGGCCATGTTGGGGAAGTTGCCTGTGCCCACCATCAGGCACATAAGGCCCAGGGTATCCTGGAAGTATTCGAGGGTCGGGCAACCGGTGTTCTGGAACAGGCGCCTGTAAAGTTCGTCATAAGTGTCGTCCACGAAGGCCTGGTTCACGGGGGTGTTGGGCAGGCCCGCCATGCAGCCCACCAAAGCAGGACCGATCTGCAGGTGGGAACAGGGAGAAGTGGCCCCATCCGTGCCGGCCTTCACCGCCGTATTCCCGTCGGTGGCGTTGAAGTATTCTTGCAAGTAATTGAGGTAGCCGTTGGTGGTCACGCCTTTTTGCATGGTATAGGCGAACATGGAAATCGGGCCCTGGCTGGCCCCATTCCACAAATAGTCCGTGCCGATCCGCCATCCCCAGCGGGAGGCGTCGTAGCCGTGATTGTTGGCCCCTTCACTGCCCAGCGCGATGGGGGAATGGAAGGTGCCGTCGTTGTTGATTTCGTTGGGCACCAGCCCGTGGGTCCACTGGCTTTCCAGGGCCGGGCAGAGGGTGTTGTAGACCCAGTTCGCCGCATTGGTCCAACCGGTGTTGCCGGTCTTGGTGGCGAAGCAACGGTACCATCCGGGTGCGCAATAGTCGGGGTAAATGACGCCCGTGTTGCTGTCGCCGCCGGTGACCCGGCTGCTGCCGAAGCAGGTGTTCATCAACCCCGTGGCGACGGTGTTGGCCTCGGTGGAGTAGGTGGTGTTGTTCCACTGGTAGGCCGCCATGTAAAGGGCAAGGCACATATCCTGGTCGGCGTCCGTGGCCGCGTTCCCCGTACAGCTGGTGCCGGTGGGGCCCGCGCAGATCCAGTTCATCAGGTTGTTGCCGTCCAAGTGGGCCTTGCGGTAGCTGTCCAGGCCGTCAAAGAGGGTCTTGTCGGCCATTTCGACCGCGATCAGCATGCCGTAGCCGATGCCTTCCGAAACCGTCTCATAGTTGGAGCCCCCGCCGCTGCCCGCATCAGGCCACCACACCCGCGTGCTGGCCCCCGATCCGGTGACGAAGGCGGCGTACCAAGAGACGTAAAACTGGGAAACGGCGGCGGCGTATTGGGCCTGGGTGTAACGGCTGGGTTGCAAGCCGTAAGCGTAACGGATGTTATGGGGAAAGGGACAGGCGATGGAAGAAGCGGAAGAGTCGTTGATAAGAGGGGCGGAAAAGGCGGTTGGAACGGCCAAGAGTAAATAAAGAGCCGCGGCCAAAACGGAAAAACGATTTTTATGAAAAAAGTTTCTCATTGTTACCTTGCAAGGATTCTTCAAAAACCTTTTGGATTTCGCCCTATGGATCGATTGGGATAGTTCCGTAAGAGTACCGCAAGAACTCCGCCCCGTAAATCTCCAATCATCAATATTACCCGCGGTATTTATCGATAAAACCGTTTAATTATTCGGGAAAGAACTTCCCGGAAGCTCCATCGTCAATAGAAGCTGACATCATCAATCCACAAATCATAGGTGGCGCCTGGGAAAGTATTGTCAAATTCCCACTGTACGCCCAGGAGGGAGGTCGGGTCCCATGGGACACTGATATGGCCCCATCCCAGGGGGGCGAGGATGGGCGTGGTCATGGGGATTTGCACCAGTTGCCAGGAAGTCGAAATCTGGGCCGTCGTCAATTCGTAGCAGTAATGGTCGTCGCACTGGAGCGTCTGTCCCATGGAATTCACGCCGCTGGCGGTGCAATTCCCTCCCTCGGCGGGCGTGGAAGTCCCGACCTCCGGGAATTTGAGGAAAACACCGGCCGCGTTGGAGGCAGGGCCCCACTTGGCGTAAAACTGGATGCCATGGGCGAAATCGGTCGTGGCCCAGGCGCTGGCGTCATAGGCGCTCTCAGGCTTGAGGAAATTAAACCCGAACCCGGCGAAGGCGCAGGTGTTGTAAGGCGGGCCGCAGGCGGATCCGACCGTGCCCGAGATATGGGCGGCGAAATCCTGGTTGCCGTCGTATCCCGGCGCATCGGGGAAAAACGCCGTGCCGCTGACCGCGCCATTGGGGCATTCGGAAGTGCCGATCCCGAAAGTGTCCTCGAAGACAAACCAATATCCCGTGCGGCCGCTGGCCGCGCCGGCATAAAACGGCGAGGTGTTGTAAAAGACCACGTGGTTGCTGCCGTCCTTGAGGTCGCTGAGCAGTGTCGTCCCGGGGGCCGTGGGGGCGGGAGGCGGCGAAGTGGTCACCAATTGGACGTCGTCGACGAGGAAGTCGATGTTGAAGTTGTTCGTCCCAAGGTTTTGCGGCTCGAACTTGACGGCCAGGATGGAAACCGGGTTCAAGGCCGTGGAGCTTCCGTCCTCCGCCGAGTCCCAGCCCGCCTGGTTGAAATAAACCGTGAACAGCTGCCAGGTGGTGGTGAAGGGAAGGGCCGTCTGGTGGTCGGTGACCGGCCCGTTGTCGACGAAGTCGATCCAGAAGGGCACGCTGGAAGTGCAGATGGTGGTGGGCATGGTCCTGACCTTGGCCCAGAAGCTGATGCCCGTATAACGCCCGCCGACCGTGGCGTCATAATAGGAAACCCCCGCGTTCAATGTCCCGCTCGGGTTGGTGAAGGTAAAAAATAGTTGGTCGAACCCGCTGGTTCCGGTGGGGTTGAAGGTCACGCTTTGTTCGATGGCCGTGGGGTCCACCGTTCCCACGCCGGAGAGGATGGTAGTGACGCCCACATCGTTGGTGGCGGACCAAAAGCCGTCGCGCCAATGCCCGTTTTCGTCCTGGATGGAGTAAATCTGGCTCACGCTGTCCGATCCGCCCGTCCCCTTGAAATCGTCCAGGAGGTGGTAATTGGGGGTGGGGGTCGCCGTGATGGTCATGGTGGGAGTGGCGGTGGCGGAGGAAGTGGGAGTGCCGGTGGAAGTGTTCGAGGGTGTGTTCGTGGGAGTCGGTGGAGTGCCGGTAGCCGTCGGTGTCCGGGTCGTCGTTCGGGTGGGCGAGGCGGTGGGGGTGGTCGTCGGGGTGGAAGTGGCCGCCGGAGTGGAAGTCGGGGTGGTGAAGGAAATATTCGCGACGACGGGCGAGAGCAGATGACGGGAGCAACCCACAACCGAGCCTAAACCCACCAGCCCGATCAGGACCCCGCCCCAAGCTAAAACCCGCCATGATTTCATTTTTTCGGTCCTATTAGAATTTTTATGAATGGGGCGCCGTTCTATTCCCCCATTTCCCGCCAAAAGGGACAGCTTCCACAAGACCTAATATTGGGGAAAGCTCCGGCTGGAAATGACCGCCGTAATTTCGCTTCGCCCAATTTGAGGGGAAGTCTCATTCGGAACGGGTTGGCGTAAAGGTAAGGATACCAAATCTTCGGAGAATTTTTCCCCTTTAAATCCACACAAAAACCTAAAGCCGGATTCCTTGCGCTGGAGATCGAAAAGGATTTTAGTTGAATAGGAGTTTATCGGTAAATCCACTGTTGCTTTAAACCATCGATCAACGCACCTGGACTGAGGCCTCAAGCCGAAGCCCAAGCGTTGGGGTGTTGACACATAAAAACGTCAGCGCAAGAGAAGCAGTTTCACCACGCTGCGCTGGTCTTTCACTTCAATAGCCACGTAATAGAGGCCGCTAGCCAAAGGATGTCCCCAATCGTCGATGAGGTCGACTTTCAAGGGTCCGTAAGGCACCGAATGGAAGGTGGCGTCCTTCGCCTTCCGGAAAGCCGTGGTGAAGATCTGGATATGGACGTCCGCCGTTCCCGTATAGGCGGGCGGCAGGACGCTCACCGGTCCGCCGTTGGAGGGGTTGGGATAAACCACGGCCGTGGAAGACGGCTGGTGCGTGGAAGTCGAACTCACGGTGGCGCTGGCCGTCGGGGTGGAAGTCGCCTGGGCTACCGCCACCGTGGCTCCCGCCACCGGCAGGTTGCTGAAAGCCGCCGGCTGGCCGTTGTTCCCGTTGGCACCCGTCACCGCGAAGGTGAAGGTCCCGGCCGCGTTGGTCCCAAAATTGGCCGTCACCGTATAAGTCACGCTGGAGGAAGGAGCCAGGGTGCCGTTGAAACCGAAGGTCGCCGTCGAACCGGTGAAAGTGGTGGAAGTTACAGCCGTTCCGTTGGCCCACAAGGTCACGCCGGTGATGCCGGCGGGATTCCCGCCGCCCGAAACGCTCAGGGTCACCGCGGTCATGTTCACCGTCGAATTACCGGGGTTGGACAGGACGACCTGCTGGACCGGCAGGCTGGAAACGCCCGGGAGTTGGTTGGAATTGCCCGGCGGATTGGGGCCTTGGGAGGCCACGACTGTCACCACCGTGTTTGTCGGCGTTACCGTCCGCGTGGGCGTACCCGTCGGCGTGGGGGTCCTCGTCGGGGTAAAAGTCGGCGTAGCGGTAAAGACCGGGCTGTTCGTGGCCGTAGCGGTGGCGGTCCGGCTCGCCGTAAGGGTCGCCGTCAACGTCGCTGTGTTGGTCGGCGTGGAGGTCGCGCTGGGCGTCGCCGTCCGGGTCGGGCTGTTCGTGGTGGTGGAACTGGCCGTTGCCGTAACCGTGTTGGCCGGCGTCAAGGTCGGCGTATGGGTGGCCGTCGCCGTCGGCGTATTCGTCGGGGTGAAGGTGTTGACCGGCGTGTTGGTTGAAGTGGCGGTCGGACTGCTGGAAGCCGTCAGGGTGGCCGTCGGCGTGGCCGTTGACGTCGTCGTGCTGCTCGGCGTAGCCGTCGGCGTGGAAGTGGGGCTGTTGGTGTCCGTGGCGGTTGCGGAAGAAGTCGCGGTGCGCGTGGGCGTGGAAGTCGCCGTCGAGGTGGCCGAGGAAGTGGCCGAATTCGTGGGGGTTTGCGACGCGGTAAAGCTGGCCGTCTTGGTGGCCGTATCGGTGGGCGTCAGGCTGGGCGTGCGGGTGGGTGTGTCGGTGGCGGTGGGCAGGGTTCCGGTGGGGCTGGGGGTCGGGGTGCCGCTGTCGGTGGCCGTGTTGGTGACCGTGGCGGTGGCGGTCCGGGTGGCCGTGGCCGAGGGGGTGTGGCTGGCCGTCGCCGTCGGGGTATTGCTGGCGGTGGAAGTCGCCGAGGCCGTCGCGGTCACTGTGGGGGTGGAGGTGGCCGTGGCGGTCGGAGTGCGGGTGGCGGTGGCCGAAGCCGTGAAGCTGGCTGTTGAGGTGGAGGTGCTGGTGGCGGTCGCAGTCGCGGTACGGGTAGGAGTCGCCGTGGCGCTGGAAGTGGATGTATTCGAAGGGGTGGCCGTGGCGGTTTTGGTGGGGGAAGCCGTTGAAGTGGCGGTGGGTGTGGGAGAAGCCGTGCCGCTGGGCGTGGAAGTGGCCGTGGCCGTTGTAGTCGATGTCGTTGTTCCCGTGGCCGTCGAGGTATCCGTTTTAGTCGGCGTGTTGGTAGGCGTTCCCGTGTTCACCAGCGTCGCGGTAGCCGTATGGGTCGCTGTCATCGTCGGCGTATGGGTCGGTGTGGCGGTCGTGGTGGAAGAAGCTGTTCCCGTAGCCGTCGAAGTGGGGGTTTTAGTGGCCGTACCGGTGGGAGTCGAAGTCGGAGTGGCCGTCGCCGTTTTGGTCGCGGTATTGATGGGGCTGTTGGTCGGGGTTGAGGAGGTTGTCGGCGTTGCGGTGGAAGTAGCCGTCTTGGTGCCGGTGGCAATGGGTGTGTTGGAGGGCGTCGCCGTGGGGGAATAGGTCGCCGTCGACGTAGCCGTGTTTGCCTGTGTTAACGTCGGCGTCGAGGTCGGCGTATTGACGGTGGTGCTGGTGGGGGTATTGGTCAGGGTCGATGTGGGCGTTTTGGTGGAAGTGGCCGTGGGGGTGGAGGTGGCCGTGCTTGCCGGCGTCAAAGTCGGTGTGGCGGTCGGGGT
>Ga0070734_10004670_pt1 | contig 12800 bp, 13 predicted proteins | sample Coa_R1_8_FD_66444 | JGI IMG/M metagenome (GOLD analysis project Ga0070734, IMG submission 66444) | Surface soil microbial communities from Centralia Pennsylvania, which are recovering from an underground coalmine fire - Coalmine... | ecosystem: Environmental > Terrestrial > Soil > Unclassified ...
ACACCGAGGGCCTACTGATTTTGCTATTCGGCATCTTGCTTCAGATGCGGCTCTTTCGCTTTGAGCTTTGTCAAATGGATCGTGCTTCTGTGTCGTTCTGCACCAACAGGTGCGCACGCCAGATCGACCTCCGTATTTTTGCGGAGCCTCCGGTTTTCTACTTAGGGGAACGACCCGAATTTCGAAAATATCTGAAAACGGCAAACTCCCGGCATCAACGATCGAAACCGGAGTTTCGCCATGCTCACCGCCGTTGCAGCCACCAAGTCCCGAATCTACACCCGCCCAGCCACCGCGGCTTTGCTGCCCGAAGGTCCCTTGGGGCTGATGGGGGCCGCGATGCAGTTCGCCCGCAACTGCGAGATCTACGGCGAAGACGAGCCGGCCGAGTACCTCTATCAGGTCATCTCCGGTGCGGTGCGGGCCTACCGGATGCGCGATGACGGTCGGCGCCAGATCATCGCCTTCTATTTCCCCGGCGATATTTTCGGTGTCGAAGCCGGAGACGTTCATCTGTCATCGGCGGAAGCGATCAGCGACGCGCAGATACTGGTTGCCAAGCACAGCGCCGTGATGGCTCGTGCCGAGCAGGAGAAGACCTTGGCCCGGCAGCTCTGGATGTTGACCGTGCGAGAGCTGAAGCGCGTCCAGGAGCATTCGCTGGCCCTCATCAAAAGTGCCGAGGAGCGTGTGGCGGGCTTCCTGCTCGAGATGGCAGGCCGCAATCCGGCCAGCGCCTCGGTTGAGCTGCCAATGTCGCGGCAGGATATCGCCGACTACCTTGGTTTGACGATCGAGACGGTATCGCGGACCTTCACCCAGCTGGTGCAGTCGGGGACGATCACCCTTGAAACGACCCGGCGCATCCAGCTTCGCAATCGCCCGGCGCTCAATCGACTCAACGCCTGAGGCATTCGCAGAAACTGAAGTGCGGAGCGATCACGCCGATCGTTCCGCATTTTTGCATGTAACCGCTTTTTTATTCGCCCTTTTTCGCTCCAAGAGCCGCTCCGCTCACGGGGTCGATGAAGTGAACGCCCGCGCAGGCCAGGCACGACACGGGTTCATATCGCGGGTCGCCGGCACTGAAAGCTTCGTCCGCAAATATTCCCTGTACCGTTTCTCCGGTTCGCGGGCAGTTGAACAGAGCAGGGCGCCAGCGTTGCCGATCGGTCATTTCGTTGTTCTGCTTTTTTGTCGTTCAATCGTTCCTGGCATAGCGCTCAGCTTGCCGAGCCAGATGGTTCTAACCCTCAGGCGGCTTTTTGGCCGACCTCCTCGGCCTTGCATTGCGTCTGTTCTTCGGCGGCCCTACGACGTAGCCATTGGGTGGTCGAATGATCGGCCCAGGCGACCGCGAAGGCGAACACCAGGAAAGCGATACATACGCCGAGCGATACGAGAAGCGTGTCAGTGGGCATTTGGTCCTCCGAAATCCCTGCGGCCAGTATCGAGCAAATGCTGAGCGGCGGGTTGATGTGGATCAAAAATGAGAGCTTGGCCGTTTCGGCCAAAGCGCAAGGAGCGCGACGAGTGCAACGATAAGAATGATCGCCACCAGGGCCTGGATCACGCCAAAGCTTGGGAGATCGCGGGACACGAATAGCGCTACGACTGATCCCGCCAGCGCCAAGAAGATCCGGGCAATCCAGGAAAGCATAGGAGACCTCGCCGACGATCTATTGCGCCGCTTCCGCATCTTCCGGCGACTCCACGTAGAAGCCGGAATAGGTATCGACGAAGCAGAGGTGGTCATGCACCTTCTTGACGCCGGCCGTATTCTGAGCGGCCACAATCGTGGCCTGACGGGCCTGGTCGGTTGTAATGATGCCGTGGAGGTGGACGACCCCGTGCCGGACCGTCACCTCGAAGCCGATCGGGCGCCAGTCGGTCGCGTTGACGGTACGCCTGATGCGATCGCGAATATGGTCGTCGTCGGCCGTCGGATCCGGGATCTCGTGGGCGATACTCGCGACAGCCTGGAGCAGGTTTGAGCGCGTAACGATACCGACCAGCTTGTTGCCGCTCATCACGGGAAGCCGCTTGACGCCTTTCTTTTCCATGAGCGCGACGAGCTCTTCAAGCGGGGTGTTTTCAACCACGGTTACGGGATTCCCGCTCATGACGTCCTCGACCTTGCGGCCACGCTCATGAACGAAATCCGCAGCCGCTCGTCCGGGACCGATCAGGAACTGAAGCCACGCTGGACGCTTGCGTCCGGTGCCGATCTCGGTGCGGCGGAGAAAGTCGCTTTGCGAGACCATTCCAACGAGCGTGCCCGCGTCATCCTGCACGGGCAGGCCGCTGATATGCATCCGCAACATGATCCTGGCCGCGTCCTCGATCGAGGTGTGCGGCGTAACTGTGACGACGTCCTTGGTCATGATTTGATGAGCGCGCATGGCGAGTCTCCATTTAAATTCGCTGTCACGAGCATAGGCGTCACCGCCGGGTCGCGCTTTGACTTGGCGCAATCTTTCGCAATGCTTGCGGAAACGTCATTCCAGAGTTTTCAAGAAGGCGATGAAGTCGCCGATCTGGTCGCCATCGAATCGGAATTCCGGCATGGTCGGATGCCCGGTCACGATGCCTTCCGCTAGTGCCTCTTCAAGCATCCCAACGGGATAACGTTCGTGCAGTGTCCGGAATGGCGGAGCAATCTTGAGAGGACTGGGACTCACCTTGTCGATCGCATGGCACCTGGCGCAATGAGTGAGAGCCAACCGTTTGCCCTGCTCAGCCCTGAAGGCGAGGCAAGGAAGGCTGGCCGAGGCAGCGATGACAAAGCCAAGGATACTTCTGATCGCGACATGTGCGCAGCGCATGGAATACCTCTGTGGTTCAATGCGACATCAGGGCTGGCACCGTCATGGATCGGAACATGTCGCGGGTAACGCCGCCAAGCATGACCTCATGAAAACGGGAATGCCCGTAACCGCCCATGACGAGCAGATCGAAACCCTCGTCAGCGGCGGCGGACATGATCAGCGGTTGAATGCTGGAATGCTCGGACTGGAGTGAGATAACCTTGGCCGGCAAGCCAAGCTTTGCCAGTCGCGGCGCGAGCCGGTCCGGCGATGCCTCCGCCGAAACAGGCTCATTGACGGTCAGAATTGTGAGTGCATCGGATTGGGAAAGCAGAGGCATCGCATCCCGCACTGCGCGTGCGGCCAGCCGGCTACCGTCCCAGAGAATCCCGACACGACCGACAGTCAGAGCGCCGCGGAAGGTATAGGGAACGACAAGGACCGGGCCGCCGGAGCGAAATAGAATCTCGATCGGCATCGTATTGTCGGAAATCGCCTGCCCAGGTTCGGGCTGCGAAACGATCGTCAGATCGGACAGCCGCGCGGCCGCCCCGATGATATCGGCGGCTTCCGCGAAGGAGGCGCCGATAGCGCGGCACTTGTAGGTGATGTTCGCCGCAGCCGCCTCGAACTCAAAGACGGCCAATGCGGCTTCGGCGCGCGCGACAGCTTGCTCGTGCTGCGCATCGAAAATCGGTGCCATTGCAACGCCTCCTTCTGCAACGAAGGGAACGTCGTTTACCGACTCATAGCCGGCCGCGATGGCTTCAAGGTCGGCGCCGCAGGTCATCGCCAGCGAAACCGATCCGTCGATTGCCGAGCGTGGTGAACGTTCGGTCGGGATGTGCACCAGCAACTTTCTGAACATGAGGGCTCTCCGTGATCTTGCGGACGGTGTCAATTTAAGACCTTTGGCCCTCACGCTATTTGATGCACGTCAAAGTCGGTCGCGCGTGATCGGCTTATTTTTCTATTTTGGATAAAGCGGCGTTTACCACCGACGCGACGTTGTCGGTCAAACGGCTGTCCGCGTCCCGATGCTTTAATGGAGGTGGTAAGAAAAATGACAGCTTTGGCGCAACAGGACGAAGCCCATCGCCGGGCAGTTATCTGGATTGATCACCTCACGGCGAAGATCTTTTCCATGGGACTGACCGGTGTCAGCTCCATCGTTGTGCACGCTCATCTCGCTTCGTCGCATCTTCATCATCATGCCAATGCGATCGGCTCGGGCCATATCGGGCCGGATCCGAAATTCCTGGTGGCAGTCGCGAGGGCGGTCGAAGCCTGCGACGACATCCTGATCCTTGGGCCAGGGACCGAGAAGACCGCTCTGACCCGCCACCTGCAATCCGCAAGACCGAAAATTGCGCTTCGGATGGAGCCGAACGATCATCCGACGGATGATGAGATCGTGGCGATTGGCCGCAAGCATTTCGGTCTTTCCGAACCGCGCGCGTGACATTTTTGGTAGAGGAGTCCTTCCATGTCGTCTCTTGCATCAGCTAATCGCTTGAACAACTTCGCAGAGGAGCAGGTCGATCTTTCGTCGGCTCCGGAGCAAATCGAGCTGCCGCCGCCAGATCTCTCGGCTTCCACCGAGGCGACGGATCGAGCGTTCCACGCCGGCGTTGCGCGGCTAACCGGCGGTCTCTCGCCAGCAGCGATCGCCCTGGCGTTTGCCGACTGGCAACTTCATCTGTTGGCGGCCCCGGCAAAATGCGCCTCCCTGACCGGGGAAGCGTTACAGCATGCCAGGGAATTCGTGGACGCCCTGACACCGAGGCAAGCGCGGTTTCTGCCGTGGTCGGTGATCAAGCCGCCGGCGACCGATCGCCGCTTTGCGGGAAGGGATTGGCAGCTGCCGCCCTTCAACCTTCTGGCTCAGGCATTCCTGATGACCGAGGATTGGTGGCATTCGACCACGGCGAATATACGTGGCCTCGCGCGGTCAGACGCAGCGATCGCTGACTTCATTCTGCGCCAGTGCCTCGATACGATCGCTCCAACAAACTTTGCGTTCACCAACCCGAAGGTGCTGCGCAAGATCATGGAGACCGGCGGCGGTAATTTTGTCCACGGTTTCCAGAATTGGCTTCAGGACTGGCTGACATTGGCTCGCGGCGGTCGACCTGATCAGCGGCTTGCCGTCGGTAAGGACGTTGCGGTAACGCCCGGCAAGGTCGTCTATAGCAACGAGCTGATCGAACTCATTCAATATGCGCCGACGACCCCGACCGTGAGGCCCGAGCCTGTGCTGATCGTGCCGGCCTGGATCATGAAGTACTACATTCTCGACCTTTCGCCGCACAATTCGCTGGTGCGATTTCTGGTCGCAAACGGGTTTACCGTCTTCATGGTCTCCTGGAAAAATCCGACGTCGGACGACAGGAATCTTGGCCTTGAAGACTATCGCGACCGCGGCGTCGATTCGGCGGTGGCCGCGATCAATGAAATTGTGCCGGCACAGCCTATCCACGCGGTTGGCTACTGCCTCGGCGGTACGCTGCTGTCGATTGCTGCCGCGCGGCTCGAACGCGTCCGCCCGAACTGTCTCCGCACGGTAACGCTGCTTGCCGCACAAACCGATTTCACAGAGGCGGGCGAACTCACGCTGTTCATCAACGAGAGCCAGGTCGCTTTTCTCGAAGACATGATGTGGCAGCGCGGCGTTCTTGGACCGATGCAGATGGCCGGAGCGTTCCAGATGCTTCGTTCCAACGACCTGCTTTGGTCGCGTCTGGTTCATGACTACCTGATCGGCGAGCGCGCGCCGACCAGCGACCTGATGTCTTGGAATGCCGACGCGACCCGTATGCCCTATCGGATGCATTCGGACTATTTGCGCCGACTGTTCCTTGAAAACGACCTGGCCGAGGGTCGCTACCAGGTTGACGGAAAGCCGATCGCCTTGTCGGATCTCCACAAGCCGATGTTTGTCGTCGGCACATTGCGCGACCATGTCGCCCCATGGAAGTCGGTCCATAAGATCCATTTCCTTGCGGATGCGGATGTGACCTTCGTTTTGGCCAACGGTGGTCACAATGCCGGGATCGTGGCTGCGCCCGATGAAGCTGAACACAGCTACCAGGTGCTGACCAAGAGAACGGACGATCCGTATGTCGGTCCGGACGAGTGGATCAAGCTTGCACCATCTCACGAGGGATCGTGGTGGAAGGAATGGATGGTATTCCTGTCTGCGCATTCGGGCCCGCCCGTCGCGCCGCCGTCGCTCGATAAGGTGCAGCCTGACGCGCCCGGGTCATACGTCCTGCAGCACTGAATGTACCGCCGTCTCATCTTTGCGGCAAAAGAGCTTTGCTTAGCTCAAGAGTCTGCGCGGGTGAACCGGATGCATCGATGATGGGCCAGTCGAGCTTTCCGATCTGGTAGTTGTCCTGGCCGGCGGCGACTTCGGCTGTGGCATCCGACGCGTCACGCTTGCGCGATTTGATGCGGTTGAGACGAATGGAGACATCGGCCGTGAGGAAAACAGGACGGAAGCGTGCGCCCAGTGCGTTCGCTGCTTGAGACAATCCGTCGCGTTCCGACTCATTCAGGTAAGCAGCGTCAATGACGACAGAAAAGCCCTGATCGAGGATCTGCCGGCTTCGTTCAATGAGTGCTTGATACACTCGCGCAGTAACTTCCGGCGTATAGGCGGTTTTCGGAAGAGCCGTGAGCGGTTCAAGCCCAAACAGTTCCTTGCGGATGACGTCGGAGCGCAGGACGATGGCACCCGGAAGGGGCAAGAAGAGTGCTGCCATCTCGCGCGCCAGCACGCTTTTCCCAGTCCCCGATTTGCCGCCAACTGCGATCAGCGATGGCTGCGCTGGTTCCAGGCATCGGAGCGCAAGATCAAAATAGGCTTGCGCATCCCTTTCGTCGTGGTCATGGCGCGGCGCCAAGAGGCGTTTGGTAAAAAGGACATTGGCGCGGATCGCCGCACGCATGGACAGGAAGAGCCGCAATAGCCGAAGCGCGTTGCCATTTTGCAGCCAACTCGCTTGCAGGTAAGCATTGAACATTCGGTTTGCGCACGCGGATAGACCGAAATGGCAGAGATCCATCAGCGGAAAGGCCAGATCATAAAGCAGATCTGTTTTCGCGATCGTCGGGTCGAATTCAATCGCGTCGAACAGGACCGGCTTTCCGTCAATGAGGACAATGTTGCCGAGATGCGCGTCGCCGTGGCAGCGACGGACAAGACCTTCTGAAGCACGTACCCGCAAGAGTTGCCAGCAATCGCCGAGTTCCTGCTGGCTGAGAGCATCCAACCTTTGCACTTTATCGCGTGGAAGCTGCGCCTCGCCGAGGAATATCTGTGTATTCCGATCGATGATCTCTGAAATAGAGATAAGCCAGCTCTCGCCATCGGAAGCAATGGCGTTTTGGTGTGCGCTCTGAAGCATCGCGGCAAGCGCCTCAGCGAGCTCAGGTGCGATACCGTCGGCTCGAGCCAGATGATCAAAGGTCTTGTTTTCGTCGAACCGCGTCATTTCAACGGCCCATTCGACCGCCGGACCCTTGCCGTCGACTTCGAGGCCGCCCTCGGATCGCGTGACGGGAATGACCCGGCGATAGAGTGCAGGCGCGAAACGTTGGTTGACGATCAGTTCTTCTTCGCAGGCATGCTTTCGCTTCTCAAGCGTCGAATAGTCCAGGAAAGGAAGGCGGACGGCCCGTTTGACTTTAAGAACCCGCTCCTTTCCGAGAAGGACGATGGAGATGTGGGTGTCGACGCGCTTGCACGTGGGATCACTGTCGGCCAGGAACTTGAGAACGGCTTCCTGATCACTTTCCTGCGCCGGCTGTCCAGACGCCGTCATGGGCGCAACACCGCAGCGCCAATGAGCTTGCCTTCGCGCAAACGGGCGAGCGCATCGTTGGCCCGGGCCAAAGGAAAGGCAGTCGTGTGCGTCTGGATGTTGGCGCTGGCGATTGCCTTGAAGAAGTCGATGCCGTCCCTTCGGGTCAGGTTGGCGACCGACAGGATCTGTCGTTCGCCCCAGAGGATGTTGTAAGGAAACGTTGGAATATCCGACATGTGGATGCCGGCGCAAACGACCCGACCGCCCTTGCGCACGGCTCGAAGCGCTTGCGGCACCAAGGGTCCGACCGGTGCGTAAATGATCGCGGCATCCAGTTCGGTGGGTGGAAGATCCTCCGAAGCTCCGGCCCAGGCCGCCCCGAGCGACAAGGCCAACGTTTGAGCTTCAGTGTCGCCGCGTCGGGTAAACGCATAAATCTCTCGTCCCTGCGCACGCGCAACTTGAGACACGATGTGGCCGGCGGCGCCAAAGCCGTAAATGCCGATCCTGCGGGCTTCCCCAGCCACCACGAGTGACCGCCAGCCGATCAAGCCTGCGCAAAGCAAGGGCGCAAGAGCTGCATCATCGCCGTCTTCGCCAAGCGGAAAGCAATAGCGAGCGTCGGCAACTAAGTGACTGGCAAAGCCGCCGTCGCGCGTATAGCCCGTGAATTTCGGACGGTCGCAAAGATTTTCCTTTTCAGCGCGGCAGTAGGAGCACTCACCACAGGTAAAGCCAAGCCACGGGACGCCGACGCGCATACCGATTGCAAGGTCGGTAACACCGGCTCCCATCGCGTCGACCCTTCCGACGACCTCGTGCCCTGGAATGATGGGATATGGAATGTCCGGCAACTCGCCATCTAGGACGTGCAGGTCGGTCCTGCAAACACCGCATGCGCTCACCTTGATCCGGACTTCGCCCGGGCCAGGTACCGGGTCTGGCCGTTCCACCGCCATCAACCGTTCGCCGCGTGCGGGAAGAACCATCGCATGCATATCGATCAAATCCTGCTATTGCGGGCACTCTCGTCGCTAATGCTTTGTTGCGTTTTGATCTCCGTCAAAGCCGAAGCCGGACAGGTGTTCTAGACATAAGCTAGTTTGAAAGGGAAACCGACAATGTACGAGTTCCTTCAGGACACCGTTGGCAATAACATGACTCGACCGGTCCGGAGTGTCACTCCGGAAACGACGGTGGGTGACCTCTACCGGCTGTTCGCCGCCGACGGTTTCGAGGCCTATCCGGTGGTGCGTGACGATGTCGTGGTCGGAATGGTCTCAAAGCTGGACGCGCTGAAGCCGTTCGCCTTTGCTGAGGACCAACTCATACCTCATTACAGGGACGGCATGGCCACAACGGTCGACGACATCATGTCGGCGGACGTCGTTGCCGTCGAACCGGAAACCCATTTGCAGCGCGTGCTTGAATTGATGATAAGGCATCGAATCAAGAGCCTGCCCGTCATCGACAAGCGGCGAGTACTTCGGGGAATGATTGCGCGCGAAGACATCATGCAGGCGATGGCACGCTCAGTAACTTTGCAGTATCCACCCGTGCTGCCTTTCGCAGAAGCCTGATGTCCACCTTCGGCCTGGAGCGCATCTTCGCGCCGAAGCACGTCGTTGTCGTAGGCGGTAGCCCGCGACCCAGTTCGCTCGGAGCGATCGTCCTTCAGAACCTGGCGAAGGGTGCGTTCTCGGGCGACGTCGCGGTCGTGAACTCCCGGTATGGCAGCATCGGTGGTCGAAAGACTTATCCGGATCTCAAAAGCCTGCCTTTTGTGCCAGACCTGATTGTGGTCACGGCGCCTGCGGCGTCAATGATCGAGATCATTCGCCAGGCGGGGGAACTCGGCATCGGCGGCGCGGTCATTATCTCATCGGGCCTCGGACACGGCGCGGGATCGATTGCGGAGGCAGTCGCAGAGACGGCCCGCACACATGGGCTGCGTATCGTTGGCCCGAATTGTCTCGGCGTCATGTTTCCGGGCATCGGATTGAGCGCAAGCTTTGCAGCGCGACATCCGGTGCCGGGATCTCTGGCGCTGGTCTCGCAATCCGGCGCAATCGCGGCCGCGATGGTCGATTGGGGCGCGGAGAAGTCGGTCGGCTTTTCGGGGATTGTTTCGATTGGTGACCAGCTTGATGTCGACGTCGCCGACCTCCTGGACTATTTCGCGCTCGACGACAGGACGAGCGCGATCCTTTTATATCTGGAAGCGGTCAAGGACGCGCGCAAGTTCATGTCGGCTGCCCGCGCGGCCGCTCGCCTCAAGCCCGTCGTCGTCGTCAAGTCCGGTCGGATGGCAGAGGGCGCAAAGGCCGCCGCGACTCACACCGGCGCGCTTGCCGGATCAGATGCTGTGTACGACGCCGCCTTCCGAAGGGCAGGGCTGTTGCGCGTGTTCGACTTGCGCGAATTGTTCGACTGTGCCGAGCTTCTCGGGCGGCATGTTCACGTGGCAGGCGGCAAAAACCTCGCGATCCTGACCAACGGCGGCGGCATCGGCATACTCGCGGTCGATAGGCTTTCGGAGCTCGGAGGCAATGCTCCCGCTCTCGATCCCGCCATATCCGCAAAGCTCGATGCGGTGCTGCCGCCGACCTGGTCGAGGGCCAATCCGGTGGACATTTCCGGCGACGCGGACGCCGCACGGTACCTCAGGGCGCTGGATGTTTTGCTCGCCGATCCCTCAAGCCACGCCATTCTGGTTATGAATGTTGAAACCGCGGTTGCTCCGGCCGATCGCATCGCCGAGGCGGTTGCCGAGCGCGTCAAGAGCCATCGGGCCAAGGTCGGGGCGCGGAAGCCCGTATTGGCCGCCTGGGTCGGAACCGACCAGCTGGTGGCGCCGATCTTCGACAAGGCAAAGATTCCGCATTTTCCAACCGAAGACGACGCAGTGCGCGCCTTCATGCATCTCGTCAGGCATCGCGAGGCCACAGAGTCGCTGATGGCGACGCCGCCGAGCGTTTCCAGGCTATTCGCACCTGACGTGAAGGCGGCCAGGAACGTGATCGGCAAGGCTTTGGCCGAGGGAAGGGCCTGGCTTGATCCGATAGAGATCGCTCGCCTGTTCGAGGCCTACTCGATCCCGATGGTGCCCACGTTGGCGGCCTCTGGCCCTGATGAAGCAGCTGTTAAGGCGGAGCCATTTCTTGCGCAGGGGCTTGCGGTCGTAATCAAGATCCTCTCGCGGGATATCACCCACAAATCCGATGTCGGCGGCGTCAAGCTAGGCCTTGTGACCGGAGCGCAAGTTCGCCTAGCTGTCGCCGAGGTGATGGAGAAAGCGCGGAGCGCGCGTCCTGACGCCGGTATCGATGGCGTGATGGTTCAGCCGATGATCGTTCGCGCAGCGGCGCGCGAGCTGATCCTTGGTATTGCCGACGATCCGACATTCGGACCAGTGATCGCCTTTGGCCGGGGAGGGACAGCGGTCGAGATCGTCAAGGACAAAGCATTGGCGCTGCCGCCTCTTGACATGAACCTCGCCAACGATCTTGTCAGTCGCACTGCGGTCTCGCGGCTGTTGCCGGCGTATCGCGATGTACCAGGAGTTCCTGCGGACGCCGTGCCGCTGACGCTCGTCAAGCTGTCGCAGATGGCCGCCGATCTTCCGGAAATCATCGGGCTCGATATCAACCCCTTGTTGGCGGATGAGACCGGCGTGTTGGCCCTCGATGCGCGAGTGGCCATCCGACAATCGGACAAGCCTTCTGCTGGACAAGCGAGATTTGCCGTTCGGCCCTATCCAGCCCAGTGGGAACGAGAAATCAAGCTGCGGGATGGGGAAGTTGTTGCGGTCCGCCCCTTGCGTCCCGACGACGAGCCGGCCATTTCCCGGTTTCTGGCCGGCGTTTCGGCCGAGGATTTGAGGCTTCGTTTCTTCCACGCGGTGAAAGATTTTTCCCATCGGTTCACTGCGCGGCTGACACAACTCGATTATGCGCGCTCGATGGCCTTCGTCGCGCTCGGCGCTGAGGGCCAGATCATGGGCGTTGCCCGGCTTCACTCAGACTCGCGCTACGTGACCGCCGAATATGCAATTCTCATCGCCTCCGATCTGAAGGGCCATGGGCTCGGCTGGGCTCTCATGCAGCTGTTGATCGAATATGCCAGGGCCGAAGGCCTGAAACATCTCAGCGGCCAGGTTCTGCAAGAGAATGCGACGATGCTGGCAATGTGTCGCGAACTGGGATTCAGCAGTGCAGCGGATCCGCAAGATGCCGGTATCGCGGTCGTATCGCTGGACTTACAACACGGTGCGAGATAGACGGGCTCTGCCCCTGTTCAATGCGCGAAGATTTAGGCACAGGAAGCAGCGGACTGTTTATCGCATGAGCCTAACTGGTGCTTCGTCGAACATGTGCAGGTAGACTATCAGCTCCTTGATCTTTTGTTCGTCTCTGACCCCTGCGAATATCTTCTTGGTGCCCGGAATTTTCGTCTTGGGGTCTTTAACGTACTCGCTGAACGTCGCCTCGTCCCACGTGATGTCCGACTTCTTGTTCGCATCCGAATAGCTGTAGCCTGCTACGGAGCCTGCCCGGCGTCCAAATAGCTGGTTGAGTACGGGGCCGATGGCGTTCTTGGCGTTGTCCCCGACCTGATGGCAGGCCTTGCAGATGGTAAAGGCCGTTTCCCCTTCGGTCGCATCCTGGGCGCGGGCCGGGTCAGGACCTGCAGCCAGGAGAAAAGCGATGAGCAGCCTTTTCATCCAGTCTGCCATGAGCGCAATCGCTCCGGTCCAACGCGCCATGGTCGTGAGCTTAAAGCGGCATTACGGACACGACGCGATAAACGTTCAGACCGTCGGCCTCCCGAACGGAAACGTACTCATTGAGTTCGAATCGCTGATTATCAAAATGATTACCGGTATCATCGGGCGCGCCCGCAGTGACGTCGTAGTGAAATCGCCAGCTTCCACCAGGGCCATGAACGAGGTGCCCCAGAGTGTCGTCATGATCGGGACGCCTTCGCACGATGCGACAAGCCTCGCGGTTCTTCGCCCAAGCCTCGGCATCGATCCGATATTCCGCATCGAGCGGAGCGATCAGGATGTAGGCGATCTTATTGTCCCCTTCGGGGTGGTGATGATCGCGCGCTCGTTCCAGCCGGATGTAGCGAAAACCATGTGGCAGCGAGGTGTTTCGGATAGGTTTGAAAGCGGATTGGT
>Ga0070734_10004671_pt1 | contig 12798 bp, 9 predicted proteins | sample Coa_R1_8_FD_66444 | JGI IMG/M metagenome (GOLD analysis project Ga0070734, IMG submission 66444) | Surface soil microbial communities from Centralia Pennsylvania, which are recovering from an underground coalmine fire - Coalmine... | ecosystem: Environmental > Terrestrial > Soil > Unclassified ...
AGACCGATTTCACGCCGGACCGGCTAGCTGCCGAAATTTCCGCGCTTGCCGCCGAGCCGGCGCGGCTCGGCAGGATGGCCGCGGCCGCGCGCGGCGTCGGCCGGCTCGACGCCGCCGAACGGCTGGCCGATCTGGTGGTGAAAACCGCTGGAATTTAGGCGAACAGCGGGGAATTTCGGCGTTCCGGCGGAATAGTCGGGCTTGTCCCGGCCACCCACCCATTTAATAAAGCGGATCGAACAGAGGACCGAGCATGAGACTGCCGCGCGAGATCGGACCCATCCACTTCGTCGGGATCGGCGGGATCGGCATGAGCGGCATCGCCGAGGTGCTGAACAATCTCGGCTACACCGTGCAAGGCTCGGATGCCGCCGATGGCGGCAATGTCGCGCGCCTGCGGGGGAAGGGGGTCAAGGTCTCTGTCGGCCACAAGGCGGAGAACATCGACGGCGCCGACGTCGTCGTAGTCTCGACCGCGATCAAGCGCGACAATCCGGAGCTCATGGCCGCGCGCGCGCGGCGCATTCCGGTGGTGCGACGCGCCGAGATGCTTGCCGAGCTGATGCGGCTGAAAAGTTGCGTCGCGATCTCCGGCACCCATGGCAAGACCACCACCACCACGATGGTCGCGACCCTGCTCGATGCCGGAGGCCTCGATCCGACCGTCATCAACGGCGGTATTATCAATGCCTATGGCTCCAATGCGCGAATGGGTGCGGGCGACTGGATGGTGGTGGAAGCCGATGAGAGCGATGGTACGTTCCTGAAATTGCCGGCCGATGTCGTCATCGTCACCAATATCGACCCCGAGCATCTCGATCACTTCAAGACGTTCGACGCGATCCGGGAAGCGTTCCGCAACTTCGTCGAGAACGTGCCGTTCTACGGCTTCGCCGTGATGTGCACCGATCATCCCGTGGTGCAGAGCATGGTCGGCAACATCGAAGACCGCCGCATCATCACCTATGGCGAAAACCTCGAGGCCGATGCGCGGCTCACTGATTTCTCGGCGATGGGGGGAGGCTCGCAGTTCAAGGTCGTGATCCGCGACCGCAAGAGCGGCGCTGCGCACGAAATATCCGATCTCGCGCTGCCGATGCCGGGGCGCCACAATGCGTGGAATGCGACGGCGGCGATCGCAGTTGCGCACGAGCTCGGCATTTCCGACGAGGCGATCCGCAAGGCGCTCGCCGCTTTCGGCGGCGTGAAGCGGCGCTTTACCAGAACCGGCGAATGGAACGGTGTCACGGTCATCGATGACTACGGCCACCATCCCGTCGAGATCGCGGCGGTGATGAAGGCGGCGCGCGGGTCTACCAACGGTAAGGTTATTGCCGTGGTGCAGCCGCATCGTTACACGCGGTTGCAGTCCTTGTTCGAAGAGTTCTGCACTTGCTTCAACGATGCCGACGCGGTCGTTGTTGCGGACGTCTACCCCGCCGGCGAGACGCCGATCGAAGGCATCGACCGCGACCATTTCGTGCAGGGCCTGCGCGCACATGGTCAGCGCGACGTGATCCCGTTGCCGAAGTCTTCCGACCTCGCGGGCATCGTCAAGGGCCTCGCGAAATCCGGCGATCTCGTCGTTTGTCTTGGGGCCGGCAACATCACCCAATGGGCGTATGCGCTGCCCGGCGAATTGAAGGCATTGGGCTAACGTGGCGGCATTCCCCGACATCACGCCGGACCTAAAGACCGCGATGCCGAAATTGCGCGGGCGGCTGCTCGCCAACCAGTCGCTCGCGGAACTGACATGGTTTCGCGTCGGCGGCCCGGCGCAGGTTTTGTTCACGCCGGTCGATGAGGACGACCTCGCTTATTTTCTCGCGCATCTTCCAGACGATTGTCCCGTCTCTGTCGTTGGCGTCGGCTCCAACCTGATCGTGCGCGATGGCGGCATGCAAGGAGTGGTGATAAGGCTCGCGCCACGCGGCTTTGGCGAAACAGGCGCGAGTGACGATATCGTCAGCGCTGGCGCCGCCGCGCTCGACAAGCGAGTCGCCGAGACGGCAGCAGCGGCGGGTCTCGCAGGCCTCGAATTCTTCTTCGGTATCCCCGGTACTGTGGGCGGCGCGCTGCGCATGAATGCCGGTGCCAACGGTAGCGAGACCAAGGACGTCCTGATCGAAGCCTCGGGCGTCGACCGCAAAGGCAACAAGCTCACCTTCGCGAACGCCGAGATGAAATTCGCCTATCGCAACTCGGGCGTCGATCCCTCGATCATTTTCACCTCCGCTCGCTTCCGCGGCACCGCGGCCGTACCCGAAGCAATCCGCGCGCGGATGAACGAGGTGCAAAATCACCGTGAAACCGCGCAGCCGATCCGCGAAAAAACCGGAGGCTCGACGTTCAAGAATCCGCCCGGCGACAGCGCCTGGAAACTGATCGATGCCGCCGGTTGCCGCGGCCTGCGGCTCGGCGGTGCGCAGGTATCGGAAATGCACTGCAATTTTCTGATCAACACTGGCGATGCAACCGCCCACGATATTGAGGCGCTCGGCGAGACGGTGCGCGAGCGCGTCAAACAAACGTCCGGAATTGAGTTACATTGGGAAATCAAGCGCATCGGGATCGAGCAGACATAATGCGGATTACCATTCTGTTTGGCGGCACCAACAAAGAGCGGCTGGTATCGGTCGCCTCCGCCCAGGCGCTGTGTGAGGCGCTGCCGGAAGCCGAACTGTGGTTCTGGGACGTCGATGACAGTGTGCACGAGACGCAATCAAAGACGCTGCTCTCGCATGTGCGCCCCTTCGAGCGCGATTTTGCGCCCGGCGGCCGGCGTGTCGGAAAATCGATCGAGGAGGCACTGGATCAAGCCAAGCGCGACGAAAGGCTGTTCGCGCTCGCCTTGCATGGCGGCCGGGCGGAGAATGGCGAGCTGCAGGCGATGTGCGAGCTGCGCGGCATCCCATTTACCGGATCGGGCTCGGCATCCTCGCACCTTGCCTTCGACAAGATCGCGGCCAAACGCTTCGCTGCGATCGCCGGCGTGAGGATCACGGTCGGCGTTGCCTTGGAAGACATCAAGACGGCGCTTGCCGAACATGGCAAGCTGATCGCAAAGCCCACTCATGACGGATCAAGCTACGGCCTTATCTTCGTCAACGCAAAACAGGACGTTGTCGCCGTCCGCAATGCCGCGAAGGCCGAAACCTATCTGATCGAACCGTTCATCTCCGGGATTGAAGCGACCTGCGGCGTGCTGGAGCAATCCGACGGCTCGTTGTTCGCGCTGCCGCCGATCGAGATCGTGCCGGCAGATGGCGGCTTCGACTACACGGCCAAATATCTGCTCAAATCGACTCAGGAAATTTGTCCCGGCCGATTTTCGCCCGAGATCAGTGCGGCGCTGATGGATCATGCGCTGCGGGCGCATCGCGCACTGTCGTGCGGCGGCTATTCGCGGTCGGACTTCATCGTCTCGGCCAATGGACCCATCTACCTCGAAACCAACACCTTGCCCGGCCTGACCAAGGCCTCGCTCTATCCCAAAGCGCTCAAGGCCCGCGGGATCGAATTTGCCGATTTTCTAAGAGATCAGATCGCGCTGGCGGGACGACGCGTGCGGCAATAGTCATCTCCGGCGCGGCCCCCGCTGAACCCTTTGGCCGGGCGGTGGGTAAAATTGTTAATATTTCACAGCAAATACCTCACAGGACAGACCAAAAATCGCTCCTGATCGCCCGGTTTTACCCTTTGTTTACCAGGAAGTCCGAAGGTTAACGCTGGCGGCGCATATGCGCTCGGCTGCCGGGGCGTGAGCTGTTGCGGATTTCCGCTTCGACGACCGCATCGAGGGAGGGCCTCCTCTGTTTTTGAGGCCAAGAACTCGACCCGGCGTGACCGAGGGAGTCAGATGTGTCGCAACCCGCAAAGCGCTTGCGGGACGCAACAATGTGACGAGCTCGTGCAATGGATGGTGCAGGACGCCTCGCTCGATCGACAGGATCGCGGGGGCCTCAAGCTGACCTGAAGGCGGCCGCAATCGGCGCGCTCATTCTGCTGCGCGAGCACTTGGGCCGTCACCGCGCTCGCCCAACGCCATCCCTTGAGCGCGAGCGCCCGCCGCGCCTGGTTGCGCTGATCGAGCGTCATGTGCCGCGCCGCGCCGGCATTGCTGCGACGCTGATGCTTTTGCTTGCGAGCGCCGGTTTCGGCATCGTCAAAGGGGGCCACCTCGATGAGCTGAGCACCGCGCTCGGCGACACCCGCAACGCGCTGGCCAATTCCGCCGGATTTCGTATCACCTCCGTCACCATCGACGGCCGCAAGCATTTGAGTCAGGACGAGGTGCTCGCGACGGGCGGTGTCACTGGCCGCTCTTCGCTGTTGTTTCTCGATGCGAGTGCGGTCCGCGAGAGGCTCAAGGCCAATCCCTGGATCTCGGATGCCACGGTGCTGAAACTCTATCCGGGCGCGCTGCAGATCAACATCGTCGAGCGCGAGCCGTTCGCGCTGTGGCAGGAAAACGGTCGCGTCTCGGTGATCGCGGAGGACGGCGCGGTGCTCGCGCCCTATGTCACGCGCCGCTTCCTGTCGCTGCCGCTTGTCGTCGGAAAAGGTGCCGAAACCCGCGCGCGGGATTTCCTCGCGCTGCTCGCGCAATATCCGCAGGTGCAAAGCGCGACCAGGGCCGCCGTGTTCGTCGGCGAACGGCGCTGGAATTTGCGGCTCAAAGACGGCCTCGATGTGCGCCTGCCCGAAAACGACGTCGACAAGGCGCTCGCCGAATTGAGCCGGCTCGACAGGGAAGATCATCTGTTCTCGCGCGACATCGTCGCCGTCGACATGCGGTTGCCGGATCGCCTCACGGTGCAGTTGTCGGAGGACGCGGCAAAAGCGCGCGAAGAGCTATTGAAGAAGCCGAAGAAAAAGGCCGGTGACGCATGACCGGGCTCGATCTCACCCAGACCCCGAAGACGCGGCCGATGCCGCAGAAGCGCACGGCGCTGGTGGCGTCGCTGGACATCGGCACCAGCAAGATCGCCTGCATGATCGCGCGGCTGAAACCATGTCCGCCGAGCGATGCGTTGCGCGGGCGCAGCCATGCCGTTGAGCTCATCGGCTATAGCCAAATCCAGTCGCGCGGCGTCAAGGCCGGCGCCGTTGTCGATCTTGCCGAATGCGAGCAGGCGGTGCGGCAAGCGGTGGCTCTCGCCGAACGCATGGCCAAGGTCCGGGTCGAATCCGTGCTGCTGTCGGTGGCGGGCGGCAGGCTGCAGGGCCAGTTGATCGAGGCGGCCTCCGACATCAAGAGTGGCGCGGTGACCACTGCCGACGTTTCGAGGGTCACCTCTACCGGGATGCGCCACGCCACCGGCCAGGGCCGCACCGCGCTCCACGCGCTGCCGATCGGCTACGCGCTTGATGGCGTGAAGGGGGTCCGCGACCCCCGTGGCATGGTGGCGCGGCAGTTCGGCATCGACATGAATGTCGTTACGGCGGACGCGACGGTAGCGCGGAACCTGATGCTGGTGGTCGAGCGCTGTCATCTCAAGGTCGAAGCCATGGCGGCGAGCCCTTATGTGGCGGGCCTTTCCGTATTGACCGACGATGAAGCCGACCTCGGCGCCGCCGTGGTCGAGATGGGAGCGGGCACCACCACGATCGCCACCTATTCCGGCGGACACTTCGTCCACGCCTCGGGTTTTGCCATCGGTGGCCACCACATCACCATGGATTTGGCACGAGGGCTCTCCACCTGCATTGCGGATGCCGAGCGAATCAAGACGTTATATGGCACCGTGCTGACCGGCGGGTCCGACGCGCGTGAGTTGATGTCTGTACCGACGGCCGGCGACAACGAGCGGGATGTTCCGCAGATCGTATCCCGAGCCACGATCGCGAACATCGTCCGACATCGCGTCGAGGAGACTTTTGAGATGGTCCGGGACCGGCTTGCCGATTCCCCATTTGCCGCAGAACCCAAGGCACGCATTGTTCTCTCAGGCGGCGCTTCGCAGCTCACCGGTATTCCCGAGCTCGCTACGCAGATTCTGGGACGGCCGGTGCGCATCGGCCGTCCGCTGGGTTTTCACCGGCTGCCGAACGAGGCCAAGAACGCCTCCTTCGCGGCGCCCACCGGGCTCCTCGTCTATCCCCAATACGCTCATCTTGAACATGTCGAACCGCGGCATACGCGGCAGCTCAGGACAGGGACCGACGGTTACTTCGGAAAGGTCGGACGATGGCTTCGCGAGGGCTTCTGATGGCTGTTTTCCAACCTGCACGAATTCCACCAACTCCCGCGGCCGCCGGCCGGGGCGAACCCACGCGCGCGTGATCGAGAGGCAACCATGGCACTCAATATTACTCCCCCAGACATCCACGAGCTGAAGCCGCGGATTACCGTCTTCGGAGTCGGTGGAGCCGGCGGCAACGCCGTCAACAACATGATCACGGCGGGCCTCCAGGGCGTCGACTTCGTCGTCGCCAACACCGACGCGCAGGCGCTCACCATGTCGAAGGCGCAGCGCATCATCCAGATGGGCACGCAGGTCACGCAGGGGTTGGGTGCAGGCTCGCAGCCGGATGTGGGTGCGGCCGCGGCGCAGGAAGTGATCGACGAAATCCGCGATCACCTCACCGGCGCCAACATGGTGTTCGTCACCGCCGGCATGGGCGGCGGCACCGGCACGGGCGCCGCACCTGTGATTGCCAAGACCGCGCGCGAATCCGGAATCCTTACCGTCGGCGTGGTCACCAAGCCATTCCACTTCGAGGGCCAGCGGCGCATGCGTACCGCTGAAGCCGGCATCGCCGAGTTGCACAAGGTGGTCGACACGCTCCTGATCATCCCGAACCAGAACCTGTTCCGGGTTGCCAACGAAAAGACCACTTTTGCCGACGCCTTCGCGATGGCCGACCAGGTGCTCTATTCGGGCGTCGCCTGCATCACCGACCTGATGGTCAAGGAAGGTCTGATCAACCTCGACTTCGCCGACGTGCGCGCCGTGATGCGTGAGATGGGCAAGGCGATGATGGGCACCGGCGAAGCCTCCGGCGACAAGCGCGCCTTGACCGCGGCGGAAGCTGCGATCGCCAATCCGCTGATCGACGATTCCTCGATGAAGGGCGCCAAGGGCCTCTTGATCTCGATCACCGGCGGCAAGGATCTGACGCTGTTTGAGGTCGATGAAGCCGCAACGCGCATCCGCGAAGAGGTCGACCAGGACGCCAACATCATCGTCGGCGCGACCTTCGATGAGGCGCTCGACGGCGTGATTCGCGTCTCGGTCGTCGCGACCGGTATCGATCATGCCCAGACGAGTGGTCGCTCCGTCTCAATGCCCGCCGCAACCCTGACCCAGCCCGCAGCGGTCCCCGGCGTGGGACCGGAAAACCGTCTGGCCGATCTGACTGCGCGGCTCCGCGCCGACAATGCGCGGCTTGCCGAACGCGCCGCCAAGCTCGAGGCCCACGCCACCCCGGTGCAGTCGGTTGCCCCGCCGCAGCAGCGGCCCAATGTGGAGCGCGCCGCGCTCGCAGCCATCGCGGCAGCGGTTGCGCCGGAGGCTCAGTCCGCAGCGGCGTCGGTGCAGCCTGCCCATTATGGCGATGTCACGGTTCGTCCGATTGCGCAGAAGCCGTCGCTGTTCCCGGATCATGACGTCCCGCGCCCCGAGATCGAGGAGACGGTGACGCCGGAAACCTTCATTCCACCTTCGGCGGAGCGTCCGACCACCCGTACGCCCCGGATGCCGAAGTTCGAGGATCTCCCGATGCCGGCCCAGGCCGAAATCAGGCAGGCCCGCGGCGAGGCCGAGGACGACCACCCGCAAAAGTCCCGCCTGTCCCTGCTGCAGCGCCTTGCCAATGTCGGCCTTGGCCGCCGTGACGAGGAGAGCGAGCCGCCGATTGCGGCCCGTGCCGCGGGTCCGGCCATGCCGGCGCTGCCTGACCGCCGCTCCCAGCGTGCGGTCCACCAGCAAATCACATCGAGTGAGCCGGTATCAGAGTATGCAAAGCGACCGCCGCCGCAAGGTCTGGATGTGCACGGCCGTGCCGCGCCTGTTGCGCCGCAGCCACAGGGTGACGATCATCTTGATATCCCCGCCTTTCTGCGGAGGCAGTCCACCTGAGATTGTTACAGTCTATGTCATGGAAAGGGGCCCGGCTTGGCCAAGCCGGGCCCTTACTTTTCCACAAAGCGGCGAACTTGTGGATCTCATCGCAAGCAACTGATTCTCAATAATTAATCTGGTATTAATACTCTCGGAGCGGAGCGCCGAATTGCTGCCGGCAATCGCCGGATTTTGGTTAACCGCAGGCGCGAATGCGGCAGAGATGGGGTAACAATCGGTAAAAAAGCGTGAGTTGGCGCTCTTTGGAGCGGTGATTATGGTTGCGGCGACTTGGGGAACCTAGAGTTGAGTCGCGAGGCCGAAGGCCACGCGCTGTCGCTTGGGTGTAGTTGGGCGGGTTTTCGCATGAAATTGAGCCGGCAAACAACGCTTCGCTCGCGAGCCTCCGTGACGGGCGTGGGTGTTCATTCCGGTTCCCCCGTCAGCCTCACGCTTGGACCTGCATCGACCGATGCAGGTTTTGTTTTTGTCCGCACCGGTCTTGATGGAGCCGCCGACCGCGAGGTTCAGGCCAAAGCTGATTCCGTCATCGCCACCGAATTTGCAACCGTGCTGGGTGATCAGGACGGTCCGCTCGTTTCCACCGCGGAACACGTACTTGCCGCGCTTCGGGGGATGGGCGTCGACAACGCCACGATCGAGGTCGACGGACCGGAAGTTCCCATCATGGACGGCAGCGCGGCGGCCTTTGTCACCGCCATCGATCAGGCCGGAATTGTCAGCCAGTCAGCGCAACGGCGCTTCATCCAGGTTTTGAAGCCTGTCCAGGTTGCCATCGGCGATTCCTATGGCGAGTTGCGGCCGCACGCGGGTTTTCGCGCCGAGGTGGAGATCGAGTTCAAAAATCCCGTAATCGGCCACCAGAAATACGCCCTCGATCTCAGCGCGGAAGGGTTCCGCCGCGAGGTGTCGCGCGCCCGTACCTTTGGCTTCATGAGCGATACCGCGCGGCTATGGAGTGCGGGCTTCGCGCTCGGTGCCTCCTTCGAGAACTCGGTCGTGTTCGACGGCGACCGCCTGCTCAATCCGGAAGGGTTGCGCTACACGGACGAATGCGCCCGCCACAAGGTGCTCGACGCAGTCGGTGACCTTGCACTCGCTGGGTTGCCCATGCTGGCCGCCTATCGCTCGGTGCGCGGCGGTCACAAGCTCAACCACGCTGTCCTCACCGCGCTGTTGGCCGATCGCAGCGCTTGGCGAGTGGTCGAGGCCGAGACGCAGCGCCGCTCCCGCACCCCTGCGGAAGCGGGCCACGGCATGGTGGGCGGTATCGTTGCCCCCGCTTACGGACCAATCGTCTCCTGACCTTCGCGCGGGCGAATCCAGCGCAGTAACCACGTCTGTTAGGAGCTGCTTCACAGCGCCTTAATCCGGGCGAAATGCGTGCTTATTCGATTGGTTAACTAGGTATTTTCGGCTAAATAAACCTTGGGTGCATGGCAGGCGCCACGGGCAGGACAAGTTTCGTACCTACCATCCGTTCATAGGTAGGTAGGCACCGCTTCAGCAAGCTTCGGATTCAAGGTTCATGTCGGTACAGCGTGTAACGCGCGAACTACGCAGGGTATGGGCCGGTGGAAGGCAGCTGCGGCTCGCCGCCTCGCTCATCGTGCTTGCGATTCCCTTGAGCGGCTGCGGCACCGGCGCGCTATGGGACAAGTTCTTCGCCAAGGACGACACCTTCGTCGATGAGCCGGCGGACAAGCTCTACAATGAGGGTTTGTACCTCACCAACGAGAGGCACGATCCGAAGGCAGCCTCGAAGAAGTTCGAGGAAGTCGATCGCGAACATCCTTATTCCGATTGGGCGCGCAAGTCGCTGTTGATGTCGGCCTACACCTACTATCAGGCGGGTGATTTCGACAATTGTATTGGCGCCGCCACCCGCTACGTGACCTTGCATCCCGGCAGCCCGGATGCGGCTTATGCGCAATACCTGATCGCAGCCTCGCACTACGACCAGATCCCCGACGTTTCGCGCGATCAGGGCCGGACCGAAAAGGCCATCGCCGCGCTGGAAGAGGTCGTGCGCAAATATCCGACCTCGGAATACGCCATCAGCGCCAAAGCCAAGCTCGAGGGCGCCCGCGACCAGCTCGCGGGCAAGGAGATGGAAGTCGGCCGCTATTACATGAACCAGCACGACTACACCGCGGCCATAAATCGCTTCAAGAGGGTGGTCACCCAATACCAGACCACGCGACATGTCGAGGAGGCGCTCGAGCGGTTGACCGAATGCTATCTGGCAGTCGGCGTTGTCGGCGAGGCACAGACGGCGGCCGCTGTGCTTGGCCACAACTTTCCTGACAGCAAGTGGTACAAGGACGCCTACAATCTAGTAAAGTCCAACGGTCTCGAGCCAAGCGAGAACGAAGGCTCCTATATCTCCAGGGCCTTCAAGAAGCTGGGACTGGGCTAGGTTAATTCTCCATGCTGGCGCGTCTGTCGATCCGCGACATCGTCCTGATCGAGCGGCTCGATATCGAATTCTCCCGCGGGCTTGCGGTGCTGACCGGCGAAACCGGTGCGGGCAAATCCATCCTACTTGATGCGTTCGCGCTTGCGCTCGGCGGCCGCGGCGATGCCGGGCTGGTCCGGAACGGCGTGGAGCAGGGACAGGTCATCGCGGTATTCGACGTGCCGAAGGGGCACCCTGCGACTGTGATCCTGTCGGAGAATGGTCTTGAGGACACCGGCGAGATGATCCTCCGCCGCGTGCAGCTCGCCGACGGCCGCACCCGAGCTTTCATTAACGATCAGGCGATCAGCGTGCAGACCTTGCGCGCGGTCGGTTCGGCGCTGGTCGAGATTCACGGCCAGCATGACGAGCGCGCGCTGGTGGATGCGGCGACCCATCGCCGGCTGCTCGATGCCTTCTGGGGCCTGGAAAAAGATGTCACGGCGCTGGAGCGGCTTTGGGACGGGCGGCGCACCGCGAATGCCGCGCTTGAAGAGCATCGCGCAAGCATGGAGCGCGCGGCGCGCGAGGCGGATTATCTGCGTCACGCCTCGGACGAATTGAAGGTGCTGGCGCCAATGGACGGCGAGGAGACGGCGCTCGCCGCGCGGCGCACCACGATGATGCAGGGCGAGAAGATCGCGGCCGATTTGCGCGAGGCGCAGGATGCGGTCGGCGGCAACCATTCGCCGGTGCCTGCGCTATCGACGGCGGTGCGACGGCTCGAGCGCCGCGCGGCCGCTTCGCCTGCGCTGGTCGAGCCTGCGGTGAAGGCGATCGATGCCGCGATCAATGCGCTGGAAGAGGCGGGCCAGCATCTGGCCGCGGCGCTGGCCGCCGCCGATTTCGATCCGGCTGAGCTCGAGCGCATCGAGGAGCGGCTGTTTGCGTTGCGCGCGGCCTCGCGCAAATATTCGACCCCCGTCGATAGGCTGGCGGCGCTGGCTGTGAAATATGCCGCCGACGTGGCGCTGATCGATGCCGGCGCCGAGCAACTGAAGAAGCTCGAGCTTGCTGCGAAAGAAGCCGACCAGCGCTATGTGGCTGCCGCAAAAAAACTCTCCGCAGCGCGCGAAAAATCCGCCGAGAGGCTCGACAAGGCCGTCAATGCCGAGCTTGCGCCGCTCAAGCTCGATCGCGCGACATTCACCACCCAGATCGAAAGCGATCCTGCCTCGCCGGGACCACAAGGGTTCGACCGCATCGAGTTCTGGGTGCAGACCAATCCGGGGACGAAACCAGGCCCGCTGATGAAGGTGGCCTCCGGCGGCGAGCTTTCGCGCTTCCTTTTGGCACTCAAGGTGGTGCTGTCCGATCGCGGCTCGGCGCCGACCCTCGTGTTCGACGAAATCGATACCGGCGTCGGCGGCGCGGTGGCGGATGCCATCGGCGCGCGGCTGGCGCGGCTCGCCGGCAAAGTCCAGGTGATGGCGGTGACGCACGCCCCTCAGGTCGCAGCCCGAGCCAACCAGCATCTTCTGATTTCCAAGGACTCGCTCGACAAGGGTAAGCGCGTCGCCACTCGCGTCAACGCGCTGGTCGCCGATCACCGCCGCGAGGAGATCGCCCGTATGCTGGCGGGCGCGGAGATCACCGCCGAAGCCCGCGCGGCCGCCGAGCGACTGCTCAAAGCCGCCGCAGCGGCGTAGCTTCATTCCGCGACGAAGCGGCGCCGTCCATCTTTCCTCTCCGCCATCTTCGTCGTAATCAATCATCATGGCAAAATCAGCGAAAGCCAAGGCACTTCCCGACATCGCCGACCTCACCAAGGCGCAGGCCAAGGTCGAGCACAAGCGGCTCGCGCTGGAGCTCGAGGGGCATGACAGGCGCTATTACCAGGACGATGCGCCCAGCGTATCGGACGCCGAATATGACGCGCTGCGCCAGCGCTTCAACGACATCGAAAAGCGCTTTCCGGAGTTCGTCACCTCCGACTCGCCGTCGCAGAGGGTCGGCGCGGCGCCAGCGCGCGGTTTCGCAAAAGTCCGCCACGCGCTACCGATGCTCTCGCTCGACAACGCGTTTGCGGAAGCGGATGTGATCGATTTCGTCGGCCGTATCCAGCGCTTCCTGAAATTGCCCGACGACAAGATTGATTTTTCCGCGGAACCGAAGATCGACGGGCTCTCGATGTCGCTGCGCTATGAAGGCGGCGAGCTCAAGACTGCGGCAACGCGCGGCGACGGCGCCGAGGGTGAGGACGTTACCGCCAACATCCGCACGCTTGAAGATGTGCCGAAGAAGCTGAAAGGC
>Ga0070734_10004672_pt1 | contig 12797 bp, 12 predicted proteins | sample Coa_R1_8_FD_66444 | JGI IMG/M metagenome (GOLD analysis project Ga0070734, IMG submission 66444) | Surface soil microbial communities from Centralia Pennsylvania, which are recovering from an underground coalmine fire - Coalmine... | ecosystem: Environmental > Terrestrial > Soil > Unclassified ...
CAGCCGCCGGGGAACGGGACAAAGCCGTCCAGATTTGCTGAAGTGGCTGCAAGTTGGATGGCAGCTCGCAATGGGAGGTGGCCGAGACGATCAGGAAATTTAGGTACTCGGGATTCGGGTGCGGGGTAGAGTGCGCATTTTAGGCCTGTGTCAGCGTTGGAGGCCTTTAGCGGTCAAACGATCCCGTGCCGCCGGGCTAAAGCCCGGCTCGCAACACAACCGACTGCGTGTGGACGCGGCGCTGAAGCGCCGCACTACCGTGTCCCGAGCCCGTCGTCAACGCGCCGCGGTGGCCGTGCCTAGCGCCTTGGCGGCGTGCATCTGGATGGCCGGTGAGCCGGCGAAGGTCAGCTCGCCCGTCGGCAGCGCATCCAGCGCGGTTACATCGGGCGCCAGGAAGGTCCACACCAGCAGCAGCTTGTTGTAGCGCGTGGCAAACATGGTTTGCGAGTGGCGGACGCCGAGTTCGGCGCCGCGCGGCACGGTGGAGATGGTGCCGTGAAACACCATAAACAGGTGGCCGGAGATGGAAATCAGTTCATCGGAGCCGATCTGGCCGAATTCGCGCAACTCCTCGAAGCTGGCGGCTACTTCGTCGGCGGCGCGCTTGTCGGTGAGCGAGTTTGCGATGTGCAAGGCCAGGCAGTTGGGATCGAGCGCGCGCAGCACGAGGGCCGCGCCTTGGTTGGCTTCGCTGGGCTTCTGCTCGGGCGGGATGGCCTGCAACAGCGTCGCCGAGCAGGCGTGCAGGAAGCGGTATTCGCGCAGCGCGGTCGGCTCGGTCGGCGGATCGAGCGGCTCGGTCACGATCGGCTTCCATCCGGCCGGCAGCGCGTATTCGAAACCGAGATCGGGGTTGCGATAGATGCCGTCGGAGAATTCGCCCGGCGGAATTTTCTTGCCCGGATCTTCGTGCAGCGCCGCATCGACGCGAAAGGTCGGCACAGTCGGCCCGGCGTACGGCTCGCCCATCACCAGCACCGGCTTGCCCTGGGTATCGAGCAGCGTGCCATCGTCCTGTGGGCAATAGAAGCGCACGTCAGCCAGGTCATCTTTCGCCTTGCGCAGGAAAGCCTCGTCATTAGTGGAGACAAAGATCTTCACCAGATAATTGTTGATGCCCGTCCAGTATTCGGCGGCATAAGTGCGCCCGCGCCGGCTGAAGCGATGATGGAAGTGCCCGTTACGCAGCATGAATTGCGGCACGGGAACGGGAACCACGCCAGCCATTGCGCCCGTGCTGTTCGCCCAGCTGTCCAACTCGCGCTGCCGTGCCTCGGGAGTGTTCACGTCGAAGCCGGGCCGCGGATCGTCGGCCGTTACCAGGAGGTAGCCCGATTGCTGGCCGTGCTCGTACTGCAAAGCCAGCAGCGCGTGGCGCTTTTCCGGCATGAGGGGCATGATGACGCGGTGGCCTTCGACGGTGAGCGGAAGATCGAAGGAGAAGCCGAAGAACTGGCTGGTGTAGTGGGTGTCGGAGAGCAGACCCGCCTCGGGGAGCACGGGCTCGGGCGCAGCGCGCTTCTCGACCGGCAGCTTGGGGACGAAGCCCGAGTCGAGGCCCTGGGTGGGACATTGCGCGGCCGCCAGGCCCGCAGCAAGCAGCGCGAACACAGCGCAGGCCAGCGAGATGTTACCGAAGCGGAACATTCAGGCACGATTGAAAGTAGAAGGCTAGCTGGAAAACCTTGCCGCCCATCATGCCAGCATAAAATTGCGCGCGCAAGGGGCGAGACGGCGGCCTCGTTGACTTCCGCCTGCGACCTGACCTACTATGTCCGGCCAACGGGAGGAGTGTTCCCCGTGGTTGGGTTGGCCGATGGTTGCGCGCCAGCTATCGCGCCGTCGAGATCGCGAAAGTTGTCGGCCTGGCCGTGGTGTACAACAGGCGGAAATTCCGCCAGCATCGCTTAGTGCCCTGCAGTTCCTTCCTGAAAGCAGGCCCCGAATGTCAGGGCCCGCTTAACTCCTAAAGAAACGCTTCAGCCTGCTCTGCACCGGCGACCGTGCATGGCTGACGCGGGCTAGTCAAGGTCGCCAGATACACGCACGTCGCTCGGCGAGGGCTCGGTGTCCTCGGCGGAGGTGGCGCGTGCATTCGCAACCTGCAAGCACAGGCGGAAACACCATGCCCGCATCGCATCTCACCAACCCGCTCGATCCGCCCGGCTGGTATCCATCGGGCGCGCGACCCACCATACAACTGGTGCCCGAGCCCGAGGATGCGCCGCGCCGGCGCGGCATCTACACAGCTCTCGCTTCACGGCGCGCAGTGGCCCTTCTGGCGCTGATGCTGGCAGCAGCAACCGCCGCCATTTATTACCCGGTGCATGCCTTTCCGTTTCTCGTGCTCAACGATGGCGACTATGTGACCCAAAACCTTCGCATCCAGCAGCTGAACTGGGATTCGGTGGTGTGGTCGCTGACCACGTTCCATGCCGCCAACTGGCATCCGCTCACGTGGCTGTCGCATGCACTCGACTATCGCCTGTTCGCGCTGAACGCCGGCCCGCACCACGAGGTCAACGTGCTGCTGCACGTCGCTAACGCGCTGCTGCTGTTCTGGGTGCTGTGGCGGGCAACCGGGTATGCGGGGCGAAGCTTCATGGTGGCGGCGCTGTTCGCTGTTCATCCCATCAACGTCGAGTCGGTCGCCTGGGTGGCGGAGCGCAAGAACCTGCTGAGCATGTTTTTTCTGCTGCTGGCGCTGGGCGCTTATCGCTGGTACGCGAGCCGGCCGGGGGTGGCGCGCTATAGCGTGGTCGCCGCACTGTATGCGCTGGGATTGATGTCGAAGCCGCAGGTGATCACGCTGCCATTGTTGCTGTTGCTTTGGGATTACTGGCCGCTGGGAAGAATTGCTTTTCGCCATTCGCTATTCGCTTTTCGCCAGAAAGCCTGTAGTGGCGACTCTGGCGAACAGCGCGACTCTGGCGAAGGGCGAACAGTGAGTAGCGAAAAGCCATTCCTGTGGCTGGTGCTGGAGAAGGTCCCCCTGCTGCTGCTGTCGGCGATCAGCGCTTTGATCACCGTACACGCGCAACGTGCGGGCGGCGCTATGGGCGGCGCGCTGCGTTTTTACCCCTGGCCGTTGCGGGTGGAAAACGCTCTCATCAGTTACTCGCGCTATGTCGGCAAAGCGATCTGGCCGGCGCACCTGGCCTTCTTTTATCCGCATCCCAGCGGGTTTCAGATGCAGCAAGTGTGGCAGGCGTTGGTGCTGCTGCAATTGGCAACAGCATTCGTGTTTTACTTTCACAGTCGCCGGTATCTCGTTGTGGGATGGCTCTGGTTTCTTGGTGCGCTGGTACCGATGATCGGCGTCGTCCAGGTGGGCGGGCAGGCGATGGCGGACCGTTACGCCTATTTGCCCTTCGTCGGATTGTTCATTGCCTTCTGCTGGGGCGCAGCCGACCTGGCGCAGTTACGCCATGTGCCCGGGAGCCTGATGGCCGGCGCGAGCGTCGTCGTGCTCGCACTGTTGATGCTGGGTACGCATCGCCAGCTCGGCTACTGGTCAAGCGACCTGGCGCTGTGGTCGCATACGGCGCAAGTGACCAGCAACAACTCCGCCGCTGAAAACCTGCTGGGTGAGACGCTGCAGCGCTCGGGACACCTGGAAGCTGCGATGGCGCATTTCCGCGCCGCCTCTGCCATGGACCCGCTGCTTCCATTTCCGCGCTACCACATCGGCGTCTACGAGGCGCGGCACGGCGACGCACGTGAGGCGCTCGAGCAGTTCCAGAAGGTCATTGCGGTGACCGAGCGAGATCAGGGAGTGCTGGCGGAGTTGCGCGCCGATACCTATCTGCGAATGTCGGCAGCCTACGAAGCGATGGGCGACTTGTCGGATGCGGAGCGCTGCGTCGCCCGGGCTCTCGCGGAGCGCCACAAGGAGCGCGGCTTCGAAGCGAGCATGCGGCCGTAGTTCAATTTGCAGAAGTTCAATCTGCCGAAGTTCAATCCGAAGCTGCCGCCAGCACGCGCAGGTCCTGCCCCGTCATCTCCTTTGGCTGCGAAATGCCGAGAATCCCCAACATCGTGGGAGCGATGTCCTGCAGCGCGCCATCGGGACGCAGGGTAAAGCGCCGCGCATCGCCCTTGTGATTTGCCGCGGTGACCGCGTGCTCGGCGACGACAATGAACGGCACAGGATTCGTGGTGTGCGCGGTCTGCGGGCCGCCTGTGGCGGGGTCGATCATCTGCTCGGCATTGCCGTGGTCGGCGGTAACGATCATCGCGCCGCCGCGCTGTCGCAGTGCGTTGTAAATCTGGCCCAGGCAGCCATCGACGGTCTCGACCGCGGCCATCGTCGGCGGAATTTTGCCCGAGTGTCCCACCATGTCGGCGTTGGCGAAGTTGACGACCATCACGTCGAAGGTGCCGTCATCGACGGCCTTCATCACCGCGTCGGCGATGCCCTGGGCCGACATCTCCGGCTTCAGATCGTAGGTCGCGACCTTCGGCGAAGGAACCAGCACGCGGTCTTCGCCCGCGAAGGGCTTCTCGACGCCGCCATTGAAGAAATAGGTCACGTGCGCGTACTTCTCGGTTTCGGCCACGCGCAGGTTGCGCATGCTGCGGTCAGCCATTACGTTAGCCAGAATGTTGGTCAGCGACTCGGGCGGGGAGACGACCGGCAGCGTGAAGTGCTTGTCGTATTGCGTCATGCAAATGTAGGTAAGCTCGCGCGGCACGCGATCGCGCGGGATGACGCGGTCGAGGTCTTCGGCGCCTTCCAGTTCGCGGCCGTCCTGCGGGGTGAAGTGGCTGTTGCGGCAAAGGCAGCGCGTGATCTGCCGCGCGCGGTCGGCGCGGAAATTGAAGTTGATGCAGACATCGCCATCGCGAATGGTGGCGACCGGCTGGTTGCGCTCGTCGGTCAACACAAACGGCACGATGAACTCGTCGGTGACATCGCGGTTGTACGATTCCTTCACGCCTTGCACCGGATCGCGATAGCGGGCCTCGGCAACGCCATCAACCATCGCGTCGAAGGCTTTCAGCTCGCGCTCCCAGCGGCGATCGCGGTCCATGGCATAGTAGCGCCCGCTGACCGTGGCGATGCGACCGACGCCGTATTCGCGCATCTTCTGCTGCAGTTGCTCGATGTAGCCGGCGCCGTTGGTGGGCAACGTGTCGCGCCCGTCCATGAAGCAGTGCACGAAGAGGCGATCCACGCCATTCTGTTTAGCAATACGCAGCAGCGCGTAGAGATGGTTCTGGTGCGAGTGCACGCCGCCGTCGGAGAGCAGGCCGAAGAGGTGCAGGCGCCGCTCGCCGGTGCACGCTGCGGTCATCGCTTGCAGCAGCGCCGGGTTGCGGAAGAGCTCGCCATTCTCGATCATCAGGTCAATTTTTGTGATGTCCATGTAGACGACACGGCCGGCGCCGATGTTGAGGTGCCCGACTTCGCTATTGCCCATTTGCCCGGTGGGCAGGCCGACGTAGCGTCCGCTGGTGTGAATCAGCGTGTTGGGAAACTCTGCGAGCAGGCGGTCATAGTTCGGCTTGCGCGCCAGCGAGATGGCATTGGATTTCGATGGCGGAGCATAGCCCCAGCCATCGAGAATGATGAGCACGAGCGGTTTGGGCATGGTGTTTGTCGCGATCCGAGAGCCTGGCGCGATGAGAGAACTATACAGTTCTCGTGTTCGGAAGTGCCATCCCGCGCATCGGAGACGGAGCCCAGGCAACTGTCACAAACGGGCACCTGTTGCGCGCATCTTGCGCATTTTGAGACAGCGAATGAATTGCCAGCCGGCCGCCGTGGGCGCATCCATCTGGTTTCCGGAGTATTGTCGTTAGTGCCGTCTGGAACGGCGATTGCACTACAGACGCGCGCCGGCAGACGGCAAAGTCATGTCATCGTTCGCCCGTGGTATTGCCGCGATAGTCGCAGTTGGAACCGTGCTGCTGGAAGGAGTTGCTCATGGGTGACCGGCCGGCACAGGCTGTTCCATAGCCTGCGTGATGCGGTGGATACTGTTGTTACGAGGCTGTTCGCTGGGGATCTTGTGTGCGGTCTGCAGTGCCTCTTGGAGTACCCGGCGAGCCTCTGCGATTTCTCCCTTTTGCATCAAGGCGCCGGCCTTGATCTGCAGCAGCCAGGTCTGTCCAGCCGCGCCTGGCGTGCGAGCCAGACCACGATCACATGCTGCGATTGCCTCGTCATAGTTCTTTGCGGCTTGCTCCATCTGAGCGACGCGCAGGGACGCATTCCAATCTCGGGGCATGGCGCGTTCCGAGGCGATGAGCGCCGGCAGTATCCGTTGTGGGTCGCCGATGATTTGTATGTTCTCAACCCGCGCGATATCCACCGCCGACCGAGCCTCGTCATTCAAGGGTTTTCTCGCATCCAGTTCGTCAAGCCAGAGATTGCCCCATTTTGCCGCACCCGCCTCGTCCTTTCGGGACATGTACAGATACATGAGCGTCCGATAAATCTCGTCGCGATGATCACGAACTGTCGTCGGCAGGGAAAGTGCTTCCTTCGCGAGTGGCTCCAGCCGAGCGGCTGCTCCTTTAGACCACGGAGCAGGATCAGCCGAAACCAGACACCACATACCCGCTACGACCGTGCGTCCGAACATCGCGTCGCGCTTCATCCCAGCCGCTTCGGTTGCCGCCGTTTCCGCGCAGTCCTGCCATTGCTGGCTATCTTGCAGCGCCCCAGTGAGTGAGGCTGCGGCCAGATCGCGCCGCGGCCATGCAGCGGGCGCCAGCCGAAGCGCTTCACGATAGGCCATTACAGCTTCCCCGGGTTTTTGAGCAAGGAGAGCGTCGCCTCGCATGAGCGCGGCGTCGGCGGGCGTTCGCCTTTTGGCGAACACGCCATTTGCTCCTCGATCGAGAAACTGAGTCAGCTCCGCCAGAGACATCGCGCCGGTTTGGGTCGCAGTAACCTTCCCATCCTGCGGATCGATGACAAAGAACGTCGGTGTGGCGGCTGCTCCGTACTCCGTCAGGAACGCGCGGTTCTCCTCCTGGTCGTAATTGAGTTCGAGCCAGACAAACTGTCCGGCGTACCTGGCGAGGTCGGGACTAGCCAATACGCCTCGCATCAGGCGACACGTAGATCACCACGGTGCCCAGCATTCCACAAACAGCGGCAGCTTGCGGCGCATGGCTTCAGCACGGGCTTTGGCGAAATCGTCCTGGATGAAGGGAAGGCTTGCTGCGCTGGCCGCTAGGGCCGAAACGGAGATGAACGCAAGCAAGCCCCAAAAGAACTTCTTCCCCATTGCTTCCTCTCAAGCAAATGTGTGCTACCGGAGGCCTATTCTTAACACGAGAACTGGCATAATTCTCGCTCGCTGCTGGCGGTCGGAAATAAAATACATTTTCCAAATCCGCATGACATTGCGCTGGAAGCTGCGAACGGTGCGGCCTGACCTCCAGCGCCATCTCTCAATGGCCCAAGTATCGTGCCGCCACCAATCCACCGTTGCTGGCCTGGCCCACCACAACGATCTTGCCATCGCTCTGCAGCGCGATGGCCGCGATACTCGCAGTGGTACCGCTGCCGAAGCTGGTAGTGACCAGACCACCTGTTCCGAAGGTGCTATCGAGCTGACCGGTGGGCGCGTATCGTGCCAAGGCGAATTCCGAGCTTCTCGCGCTGGTACCGGCTGAGCCCGCTGCCACGATGAAATTGTTGGTCTGGATCGCCAATGACGAAGCGCCCGTCATGGGCAGGTTCGGGAACGACGTAACCGCTAGGCCGCGTGTCCCGAAGAGCAGGTTAGGAAATGCCGAAGGGAACGATCCGGTCAGGCCGAAACCGGTCGAGTTGCCCGACACCGATAAAGCGCTGGTGACCGTTCCAGCGGTAATAATCTGGCCGTTGCTCAGCACACCAACGGCGGCGGGGCCCACCAGGTCGGCTGCCTCACCCTGACCGCCGAAGAAGATATCGGCACTGCCGTCAGTGTTGTAGCGCGACAGCGAACCAGGAGCGCCGGTAAGTCCCAGTGTCGAGCCGGAACCAACGAGGATCTTGCCATCGGCTTGCAGGGCAATGCTGGCAATGGCCGAGAAGACCGGCGCCATGCCTCCATTGCCGAATGTGGTGTCGATTTGACCATTGGAGTTATAGCGGATCAGCAGTCGCGTCGCACCGTCGGACGCTGCACCGCTGGTAAGAATTTTGCCGTCCGGCTGCAACGCGAGCACGGAAGGAGTCGAGGTCAAGAACACTGATCCATTGCTGCCGAAGCTGGTATCGAGTGAGCCGTTGGGATTCAGACGGACAAGTTGCCCACCTCCGGGCAGGCCCGTCCCCACCGCCAGAATCTTGCCATCCGTTTGCACCGCTACCGCAACCGTGAAATTGTCGACATCCCGGAAGCGGATGCTGACCAAGCCCGCGGTTCCGAATGTATTGTCAACCGTGCCATTCGAGTTCAGGCGCAGAATGATGCCGGGATTGCCGGCCTCTCCGCCTACGATGATCTTCCCATCCGCTTGCAAAGCCACCGACGTCGCAAATACTGGAGAGCTATTGTTGAACGTACTGGCGAAAATTCCATTGCTGCCGAAGCTGTTATCCAAATGGCCCGCCTGCGCCCAGGCCAAGGCTGGTAGAGCGGCGAGTATCAGGGTTGCTGCCACCCGGCCGAGGGCCGCAGCGCTAAGGTTGACGGACGACCTGCTGAAATACGACATGCTCACCTCACACCTCCAATTTCGCTACGGCCACCCGCCTGCTGTCTGCAGGAGTAGCTGGCCGATTGTTGTAAGTCTCAGGTCAGTGTGAGGAGCAGGTTGTCAGGGGCATGCAAATGTTTTGTCACAACTACGGTGACAACCGGGAGCGCAAGCGAGAGGTCTTGGTAACGGCAGAGCGCGCGGATAGCAGAACTTGAGCACTTAATATCGGTGATCGCGATGGCGGCGCATTTGTTTCTGAACGTTGCTGGGATCGTCCGCCTTGGGGCGGGCCTCATTCACGTTCACACGCCGCCCATCGATCGTGGTTCCATCGAGCGCGCCGATGGCAGCTTTAGCCTCGCTGTCGCTGCTCATTTCGATGAAGGCAAAGCCGCGCGGGACTTTGGTATCGCGATCTTTGACGACCTTTACACTTAGCACCTGGCCAAATGCTTCGAAGAGCGTTCGCAGTGCCTGCTCTGAGGTGTCGATGGAAAGATTGCCAACAAAAATGTTCTGCATAACACTCTCGCTGCGGAATTACTCTATGAGTCAACTTCAACGCCGGCAAGCCGTCGCAAGTTCAGGTACGAACCGCCATCTGCCACCGCTGCAGTGATGCCCGGGCCTCACCCTGGCTGACGTCGGGTTTTATGCTCAACTCCAGCGCTACCGCGGAGGAAAGTTCCACGTTGTACTCTTCCCGCTCTTCCATGGTATTCGGTGGACTGAAATTCCATTGCTGGCGAACGACATCCTTCCACGATCCTGCCCCGTGAGACAGCCATCGCAACACGAATTCCTGGGTGCGCGCCAAGTCTTCTTCCCTGAAGATCAGCCGAATGAGGTGGATGGTCTGGGGATGATCGAACAGAAGCCGAATGGTTTGCGTGCCGGGCGTGTCTGCGCGCCAGCCATGACCGTCGCGTAAGAGGGCTTCCTCAACCGGAAAGCCTTCCGCCTCGGAAGTGACTTCGACCATAGCGGCTTGATCCAGTTCCAACCAGCCGCGTTCCTGGCCGGCCGCCGTTCTGCGAATTGGAGAGACCAATCTTTTGCGCATGCTATCCAAATTTCCTTCGGCACCGCTGCCCGCGTTAACTCTCCAGTTTTTCCTGACTCTTTCGCAGGCGATCTTTCTCCAGCGCCAGCCGCACCTGTGCCTTTTGCAGTTTGGCTTTGAGCTTGTCGCGCTCCTCGGTCGCCTTTTTCACCCGTTGCTGCCCGGACTTAATTTCGGCGATCGCGTCTTTATGTAGCTTCAACATGAATCACTGTAGGCCAGGGAAGGCCCCGTGAACTTCCAACGTGGCATCGGTGGTTTGTTGCGGGGTGGGGACGCGAATGTCAATTGTGCCGTTGGTATTCGGACCACGAGCATGAGTAAAGAGGTCCTGGTTCATCAGTATGGACTGCAGCAATCGCGCCAGCTGTCGTGAGTGAAAGCCATTGGAGAAACGCGGCCCATCCGTCCAACCAACGTTGGGCGTGTAGTCGCAGATCAGGCTCCAATAGTCTCCGCCGCAGGCCCAAAGCTTCAAAGATTCGACAGATCGTTCGCTGCCGACGCGATATTCGATTCGGATGGAGGCCACGGCCGTACCCAATCCTAAGGAGCTCCAGTTAAGAACTACCGAGCTACCCAGGATCTGGTCGAAGGGAACAGTGCTACAGGGTTTGAAAGCTAAATCGACTTTCATGCATTCACCATTTCTCTGCGCATTTATCTCGAGCTGCGTGGTTAATCTGCGGCGGTGACAATTTCGACCGGCAATCCATCCGAAGCTTCTTCAGCCATGCCCCGGGGTGGCACACCTCTCATTTTTCTTGCCACGGCAATCCGGTACCCCACCTCTGCGAAGCCATTGCGTTGCGGGAGCGCGTTGCAAGAGTCCAGCACTGCGCGACGAAGCAACTGTCCCCACTCCGTGCCGTGCGCTTCCGCGACATAGGAATCCGGCAGCGGTTCCAGATCCACATACCTGGGTTGGCCTACCAGGAAGGCCACGATTTGTTTCGGACTTTCTTTCTTGATTTCGTCGCGCCAGGCCAAACAACCGCGGTAATCGCGGCGAATGTCAATCAGCACCAGATCGTAACGGTCGCGATGCCACATGGAGCTGGCTTCCGTCAGATCGCTTGCGCCGATCACCTCGATACCGTGCAATCCCAGAATCTTCCTGCGTAACGCACGCCGTTCGGCATTCGCGTCCATCAAGAGAACGCTCGCCTTTACAGGAGGTGTCGGAGCAACCCGGCGATGTGCGTTGTGCATATGTCCTCGCCTGAAGCGCAGACGGGCCGTCGTCCAAGAGAAACTCTCGCCGCTGGCAGGAGAGCGTGGGTGAGGAGCTGAACGGTGTGCCTTCTTCCCATTGCAGGGAAAAGGGCAAGAAGCCATCTCGAATGCGGCGAGACAGCTTTATTATACGCTCCGCCGCGCGGCGATAATTTTTTACGAAAACACCTCGCCCGGCATGCGGGACAGAGTGCGGGTGGGCAAGGTGTTGCGCATGACGCGTGGCGGCCGTTGCTGATCGCCGTGCACCTGCTTGCGCGCAATCTTCAACTTCAGCGCCCGTTCCAGCGATCGCAATTCTGCAATCTCCGCTCCGGAAACCAGCGTCGAGGCCCGTCCGGAGGAGCCCATGCGTCCCGTGCGCCCCACGCGATGGATGAAGTCTTCCGGAATCTCCGGCAGATCGTAGTTGATGACGTGCGCCACATCGTTGACGTGAATTCCCCGCGAAGCGATGTCGGTAGCCACCAGCACCTGGAACGTGCCGTCCTCGAATCCACTGAGCGCGCCGTTGCGCTGCGATTGCGTGCGGTCGCCATGAATCATGGCCGCGGTGAATCCATCGCGCACCAGGTTCTTGGCCAGGCGCTCGGTGCCGCGCTTGGTGCGGGCGAAGACCAGCGTCTGTCCTTTTTCCGAATAGAGCAGCTGCCGCAAGACTTCAGCCTTGTCGGCCTGCGGGACCTCGAAGGCCTGCAACTCGACGGTGTCGGCGGGCTTTGAGGTAGAACCAAGAGCCACGCGGACGGGCTTGTTCATGTAGTCGTTCACCAGGTTGGCGACGGAAGCTTCCAGCGTGGCCGAGAAGCACAGGGTCTGGCGCTCGCGCGGTAACGCCGCGACAATCCGGCGGATCGAGGGCAGGAAGCCCATATCGAGCATGCGGTCAGACTCGTCCAGGACCAGGGTCTTCACCTGCCGAAGGTCGACCAGCTTGCGGCGGAGATAGTCTTCCAGCCGGCCCGGAGTGGCAACCACGACGCTTGCGCCGTTGCGGACTGCCTGGATCTGGCGGTACTCGCTCATGCCTCCAATGACCAGGGCGGCGGGAGGAGCGGTGCGTGCGCGCAGCTTTTCATACTGCTCGTGCACCTGCATGGCCAGCTCGCGCGTGGGCACCAGGATCAGGGCCGAGATGCGGCGCTCCGTCAGCGGCAATCGCTCGATGAGCGGGACCAGGAAGGCCAGCGTCTTACCGGTGCCGGTCTGCGCCGTTGCCAATACATCTTTGCCCTCCAGCGCGGGAGGTATAGCGGACGCCTGGACCGGCGTCGGGGTAGTGAAATGGTATTGCGCCAGCTTCTGCTGGAGCCCAGCAGATAGGGGCATATCTTGAAATTGTGTCAATCGATTTTTTTCTTTCTTGGAGGGGCGTCTCGCGAAATTGCATACGAGATGCGTGTCGCGAAGATACTACTGAAGCCGCTCGAGTTGTATTCGGCGCTGAACGAAACGGAAGCAGGAAAGGCGGGAATCGGATCGCACTGCGGATCGGATGTCGCTTGCAAGCGGCCGTAGCCAAAAAGCGTCTGATAAGCACTGTATCACAGTGCAGTTGTACATGTCACGAACAGACGGACTAGGGACCTTCCGGCACGTGCGTTGTCGAGGGAATGAACACGTGGCCGTTTTCGCAACGGTAGCTGAGTATGTCGCCCTCGACATCCGGTTCAATGTGCGAACGAACGTCCTGACGCCGCGAGATCTGGAGGACCTCGGAATCGCAAACAGGACAATGCTTTGGCGTGCCGGCAGGATTCTCTTGCATACAACCTTCCCCGAATTGGGTGACGCAAGAGAACCGCGGAATGCGGGCGGATGCGACGACAATGCTAGCTGTACTTGA
>Ga0070734_10004674_pt1 | contig 12790 bp, 12 predicted proteins | sample Coa_R1_8_FD_66444 | JGI IMG/M metagenome (GOLD analysis project Ga0070734, IMG submission 66444) | Surface soil microbial communities from Centralia Pennsylvania, which are recovering from an underground coalmine fire - Coalmine... | ecosystem: Environmental > Terrestrial > Soil > Unclassified ...
AGGAAGGTATAGATGGCCGCCTCCAACTTGGAGAAGCCCAGTGTCTGCAGTACCTGAACACTTTCTTCCATACCGGAACTCATCGAGATCGTCCTTCAAGAAGCATAGTAGCTCTAAGCTACTGCTATATGGATAGACGGGTTTATTGTCTCGATGTTTCAGAGAATTTTGTGTCGGCCCAGAGGAGAATGATACGTGAGACCACTTTTAATGTGGAACCGTCCCCAAGCCCGGTGAGGTCAGCCTCTCCCACCATGGCGTCCTCTTCCTCGACGAACTGCCCGAGTTCAACCGCGACGCCCTCGAAGTCCTGCGCCAACCGCTCGAAGCCTGCTCAAAGTCGCTCGCACGATAGCCGACCTTTCAGGCGATGAAGCCATTCAAGTCGCTCACGTTGCCGAGACTATCCAGTATCGCTCCCTTGACCGCAAATTCTGGGGGAAGTAGAATTGAGGGCTGGACTGTGCTAGAATCAGAGCGGAGGTGAGTACTATGGCCACCATCAGTTTGGAAGAGCTTTATGACCGCTATATCAAGCCGTTGGCGCCCGCAGAGCGGATGCAATTGATGGCAATGACAGCCCAGGATCTGGCGCAGGTTACCGAACAATCTACCTTAAAGCCGAAGCGAAGCCTTATCGCTGCGGCCATCGGCGCAGGCTGTGAAGCGTTTCTGACAAATGACGCACAACTTCAGCGTGTCGCGGAACTGCGCGTTCTGGCTTGGATGATCTGGAGTTGTAAGACGTATAGACGAACCCAGAAGAGGGAAATCCAACGATGAATTGTCTAATCTGTGATAGTGCAAAGTTAAGTAATGTTGGTGCCGTAGAAACTAGCAAGCATTTTGATGTGGTACAGTGCAAAGAGTGCCGCTTTGTTTTCACCTTACCACGACCATCTCAAGAAGAGCTCATCGCCCATTATGGAGCGGACTATTTTACCAACAGCAGCAAAGAGGCCGGATATAACGATTACTATACAATCGGTGAGATGAATATGCGCGCCATGTGGCCTTCGTTTAAAGAATATATGGGGAGAGTCTATCAAAATGAGCAAACCATTTTAGACGTTGGTTGTGCGAGCGGTGCGTTCCTTCTCGAAGCTAAAAAAGATGGCTGGGTCACGAAAGGTATAGAACTAAGCGATGACGCGGTGCTACGGGCAACAAGTGAGTATAACCTTGATGTCAAACAAGGAGATATTTTCTGCAATGAATTGAAATTATCATCGTTCAACGTCATTACAATGTGGCATGTACTCGAACATACGTTACAACCCATCGATGTCTTACAGCGTGCCTATGCTCTTCTTACTCCCGGAGGTGTAGTTTTTATTGAACTGCCGAATTGGAATAGCTTAGGACGTATTCTAAAAGGTACACGATGGAAGCAACTTGTGCCACCTGCGCATCTTAACTTTTTCATTAGACAAAGCATGAGAAAAGCTTTGGAGCGAGTGGGATTCGAAGTAATTCGGTGCTCGACACACAATGTCGCGGGTATTGATAAGTTAAGAGCGCGCTCTGCAAAAGTTGTAATACCAATGATAGACGGTGTTGCTGCAGCAGTAGGCTACATGGGATGCGGAGGTTATCTCAGAGCGTTGGCGCGAAAACCGGAACGGTCAAGAGCTGGCATGTTTGAAGAACCGCACCTTGTCTCCTAAAAGCGGAAGAGGAACAAAAGGAAGCTACTAAGCTCTACTTCGTCTCGGGAATGCTCTCCTCCGAGGTCGCCCTCGTCAACACCTGGCCCTTCCGATCCCCTCACCACACTGTCTCGACCGTCACCTGCACGGCAACCATCACCGACCCGAAGGGAGCCCAGCATCAGGTCATAGGCACTGCACAGGTCAATGTATACGAACCGATGCATACCGAGCAGGTCTCGCCCGGCAGGGTTGGTATATCTGATGCTCTGCTCCTGCTCGCAACCGGGGGTAACCTGTACAACAAGGGGATCACCTGGGATGGATTGGTGACTCAGCCCAATGGCACTACATTCCTAGTCACATCGAAGGATCAGACCACAACCAACATGCCGGATTGGATCAGGGCCATAACCAATTTGTAGCCAGGTTCTAAGAGGCATCGGCCATTGTGCTTCAACGGGAGAGCCAGGGGCTCTCCCGTTGAAGCACGGCTGGTTTGGGCTCAGATGCAGTACCATCCAGCCTGCCCAACCGATAGGCCGACTACTCCAATATGCAGTCGCTGCCTCCAAGAGTGAAGTTGGCCGATACAAGGTATATGCCGGTTTGGGAGACCGCCTTCGCGTTAGAAATCGTTGCACCGGGAACGAAATTGTAGAGGTCGGTATACGTAAAGGCGCCGGACGGACTGATCACCCAGACAATCCCATGTTGCTGTCCGGAAATGATAGCATAGCCCACGGCAACATCTTCCCCGGTGACGGCATTTCGAGCGACATCTTCGGCCACGCTGCTGGTTGCGCCGGGAGGGTTCAGATCGATGGTAACGCTTGGACTGCTGGGATACCAAGCGCATGCGTGCTGCTGTCCTGAAGGACCTCCCGGATAGAAGCCGACGATCGCGGGGTTGCTACCATTGTCCAGAGCAACCGCGACACCGTTTTGGAGCCTAGTGCCCGGATATAGCCCGAGAATGGTCGGTCCGGACGTGAGACTCGACCAATAACAGGGATAACTGTAGTCCGTGTGGTTGGGGTTGCCCACGCCGCATACCTCTCTGGCGTCGTTAATGTCGTAAGCGGTCGTTGTATAGAACGGAGAGTTGAGGTCCCAGTAGAGTACAGGGGGAACAGGATTGGGCAAGCCGGGAGGGAGGGGGCTGGCGACGGGAGGACCAGGAAGAGCCCAAACCAGAGCGTGCAATGGTCCGGCGCCCTGAGGCGGATGCCCAGTGGCAGGGCAGGCAGCAAACGCGACGTCGCCATTATTGTTGATTGCGGCGGTGGGCGATGGTCCTAAGTAGTTCCCCCCGCCGATAAGCCATCCGACATAGGGGCCACTGGTGGTAGCAGCGCCGGACGCTCCCCCAATAACGGCCAGGCTGTGTGGGCTCGCGCGGAGATTGTATGCGGTGAAAACTCCCAAATCGCTTCCCTGTCCAAGACCACAGACGACATCGTTATTGTTGATGTCGGTCGCTACGGCGGTGCTGTTTAGAAACCGCACAAACGTGTTGGTACCGTCGTTGTACCATAGGGCAGCACTCTCCCCGTAGAGGCCACAAACGTCCCCTTTGTCGTTGATTTTCACACCGCCGATGGGTATCGGGATAAGCGTCTGCGTACGTGCATCCTGGCAGGCGATGACGCTATAAAGCGTGACCGCGGCAGCAATGACGGCGTTCAAGCAATGTTTTCGAGGCATATTGCAATCCTTTCTTTCCAGAGTGTGTCGGAAGACCTACCATCCAGTGACGTACTCGCTTTGCACGGGTACGTAGGTGCGATGGCCCATAACGAACTCTCACCTTCTAAAGAGCAGGCTTTTGCGCGACTTGTGCCACCGAAGAGGCCATTTTGTAAATTTTCTTGCAGCCTTACATGGAGGCCCAGACAAAAGGGCGTTACAGTGGGTGCGATGCAGATTGGTGGTAACTTGCTTTACGGCAGAATTTGCCTGATGTCAGAGCAAACCGAATGTCTACATGATTTTGATGGAAACTCAAGGTAAACTGTCAGCACATACCAATCTGCGCGGGATAGGAATGAGAACTGCTCTGACAACCGATGCAAACAGAACGGAATCAGTGATAGCCGCTTTAATGGCAACATGGGCGAATCCCGAAACAGATCCGCGTTCGGCGGAGCGCTGCCGTATCCAACTGGTTATGGACTTTGCGGAACCGCTCATTCGAAGCATCGTCAGACACAAAATGCATGCGGATCCCGGACCTGCAGCAGGACAACGGACCGACCGGGAGGAACAGGCGCATGATGCCTATGGCGAGGCTCTGATCGCGACCTGTCGTGCGTTGGAGAACTGGCGGTCCGGTAAAGCTCAGGCACCCGACCGTTTTCTGAACTATGTTGCAATCATCGCCTACCGAGCCTGCGGGAGAGCGATCGATACCGGGCGTTCGGTCGCGTATCTGCTCACGCATCAGCAGGGCTTTGCTCTCTGGAGTGAGGAGGCCTTCGTACAGGTCGGCGGATACCTGGATTGGAACAGGGAAGGGCGTGCGCCTGCATCCTCGGACGTTCTGGAGGCTCTACGGCGGGATCCGGAAGGGTTTGCCGAGGAGGGAGTGCGAAAGCGCTCTCCTCGCAAGTCACTGCGCAATTGCAACGCGGTGGAGCGCCTGATGGCGCTGCTGGATCAGGCGGATGCGCCTATCGAACTTGGAGCCCTGACGATAGCCTATCACACACTGGAACGGGCCTTCCCGTATACCCTGCGCCCCGTATCGCTCTCGCCTGTCGGCAAACAGGGGAAGGAGATCCACGACATGGGGCCGGAGGCGCTGGACGCCGGCATCGACCCGGCAGCCGACGTTGTCGACGCCATCGGGCGACGCCAGGAACAGCAGACTTTTCTGGCGATATTGTGGCGCAGAATCGTAGAGTTGCCGTCCCAACAGCGGGCTACTCTGCTGTTAGGTCTTGAACGTTCGATCTTCCTGTCTCTGGTCAAGAATGGCAGCGCCTCGTTCCAGGAGATCGCGCAGGCTCTCGAGAAGACACCGGAAGAGTTTGCGCAGATCTGGCAGCGCCTGCCGCTGAACGATCAGACGATCGCACAGGAGATGGGCCTCTCCAACGCTCGAGTCAACGACAGGCGACAGTCCGCCTATCGGACTCTGGCATGGCATCTGCGCCCCTATGATCGCGGCGCGCTGCGCCGGATCTGGCATGCCGTGTTGCACCTCGACCCGCCGCGCCCGGCCATCTATCTCTTGTGGGCGCGTGACATCTATGGTTCCAGCCTGCTGTCGCTCATAACGCGCGAGAGCATCGCCAGACGCGCCGAGCTTCCGGACCGGCTTCACATTGCCGTTTCGGCTCTGGAAGGCGCCCTGAACCATCTCCCTCTATCCTTTGAGCAGATCGCGCAGTTGCTTGCGAAAACGCCGCACGAGGTGGCATATCTCTATATGGAGGCATACAGCGCGCTGCTGTTGGAGCTTACCGAAGACGACGCGGTCAGCCAGACAATGCAGGCGGTTGTCCTTGACCGACAGCAAAAGGAGTAACTTCATGTCCCCGCCCCACCTGACAGCAGACCAGGCGGATCGCTTCCACCGCGCGGATCTGGATATCGAGGAACTGACACGTATCATGCAGCATCTGGATGCGTGTCCGCAATGTCGCGGGCAGTATCTGGCGGAACCTGTAGATACCGCCGCAGTAAGGAAGATGGAAGCGGACTTGCTCCTGATGACCTGGGCCAGGGGAGAGCATTTGCCTGACGAGCAGATCATCGCATTCGCGGAAGGAAGCCTGGATCCTGAGGAACAGCAAGAGGTCTCCTTTCATCTGGAGCGGTGCGCCTCGTGCCGGGCGCAGGCAGAGCGTATCCGCGCGCTGCACGGCCTGCTGATGGAACAGCGAGAATCGGTCGTGTCGCCGCTGTCCGGCGTCACGGTCCGGGACACTTCCGGATCGATCTCCCTGCAGGGAGATCGCATGCGACTTGAGGACGCGCGGAAACTTCGCCCCATGACATCCCGGTGGATCAGCCGGCTCCTGACGGAAGGTAGCGTCGCACCCTCCAAAGCTCTGAACGGCATGCTCTCGCTCTTAAAAGGCGCGGCGACACCGGCCCCTGCCCTGCGTAGTAGATCCCACTCTCTGGTCGCCCCCGTGAACACCGTACTCCGCTCTTCACCTCCGCGATTCCGCTGGCTGCCCGTCTCTGACGCCGCGGAGTATTCGGTCGTGGTGATGCAGGTTACCAGAGAGAACAGCAAGCTGATATGGAAGGGAAATATGGGGAATCGTACCGAAGGCAGCCTGCCGCCGGAGGTCGCACTTGAGCCGAAACAGCTCTACCTCTGGCAGGTTACAGCCACGATACATCCTATACAGACAAGATCCGCCTTTGCCTGGTTCTCCATACTCTCCGCAGATGCCGCAGCGGAAATCGCACAGATCGAGCGCGAACATGCCAATTCCGCCTTGATCCTCCTCGGCGCTTGCGAGCAACATGGTCTCTATGAAGAGGCCCATGCCCATCTCCATCGCCTCATGGAACTTAATCCGGATAGCGATCCAATACGCAATATCGCGCAGAAACTTGACCGACAGCGCGGCATTACAGAGGAATCGACCGGATGGTAGGCAGAGGTGATCCAGCATCGCTCCCTCGACCGCATACCTATTCGGAAGAGGGAGAGATAGAAAGCGAGACGGTCAAAATACAATTAAAGGCGACCATAACCTGACCGTCCTCAAAGATGGACAAACCATTTCCCTCTCTGTTGAGCGAGCCGACACGGAATTCTGGTTGCGCGAGTGGCTGCCTGTAATCCTGATTGTTTACGATGCACAAGCGGAGATTGCCTACTGGGTTCACATCCAGGACTATTTTCGGCAGCGACCGGAGTTTGCGCTGACACTTGTAGGCGATACCCTAACCATCCATTTCAACAAGGCGAACATCGTAGATAAAGCAGCAATGTACCAGTTCGCACAAATCAAGGCGGACGTGCTAAAGTACCAACTACAGGGGGCGTATGATGAACGCTAAAACACTTACCTATGGTCAATTGGAATACCTACTGGGTGAACTCGGCTATCACCTGACTTATCGTGAAGGAGGCCCACGTATCTGGGAGAATCGCAAGTTTGATGCGGTGCAATTGTTGCCTGCAGAACCTGCCGAAACACCGGCACGTGTGCATCATCTGAGGTGAAGAGCCTGCTACGTGCCGCCATTCAGCAGTTGGGTCTCTCCGCTCGCGCCTACGACCGCTTGCTCAAAGTCGCACGCACGATAGCGGATCTCTCCGGCACGGAGGCGATCCAGGTGGCGCATGTGGCCGAAGCCATCCAGTATCGCTCCCTCGACCGCAAGTTCTGGGGAGTGTGAACGCCTGGCAGTGTGGGCCTGACAAAAACTTTCCCTGCGTACGCTGTGAGCGCAGCAGGGAAAGAGTGGAAGGGATCGGATCGAACTACCGGTGCAGGTAAGCCACCGTATAAAGGATGTTGCCCAGGGTGTCTGTCACGGGAATAAAGTTGCTCCGGGACACGCTGGAGAGGGAAACTGGAGTGTAGATCGGGCTCCCGGTGACACCCAGCAGTCCACCAAAGTTGAAGATGTCGGCAGTATCCGGGATCACCGAGGCATAGAGTTTGATCGTGCCGCCCGCGCCGCCGCCCGTACCGCCGATGCCGCCGAACCCTCCTATACCGCCTGCGCCTCCGCCTCCGCCCAGTCCTCCATTGCCGCCCGCACCGCCCGATCCGCCGTCCGCTTGGGTACTGGCTCCGCCGCCTCCGTCGGCGAAGGCTTGAACGAAGCCTGCCAGGTCGTAGGGCAATGTCAAGAGGGTGTACAGGGCGTACCGTTGAGTATCAAGTTCTACCAACTTCCTGAGAACAGGATGTAGGCCCTCCCATGCGAATGCCTGTCAGGCGGCATGTTAGGGTTCATTCAGGACGATTTCACATTTCCTTAATCTAATCTTCATCGAACCTTAACAGGGACGTGCTATAGTCGTGCATCCAAAGCATCCTGATGCCGCCCTTAGCCGACGACCTTGCCGCTCGCCGCAGGCGCTCATATCGCGGTGCGGGTGGCTTCCCCACGCGGAACAACGCAGGAGAATAGGACCGTTGCCCACGTACGATCTCGCGAAAACCAGATCCGGCGGATCTTCCCATCTGAAGACGGCGCCCACGCCGAACCGAGGGCCGATCCTCGGCGCTGTGATCGCTGTCCTCATCCTGCTGGGGGTTGTCGTGGCGTGGAGCCTTCTCGGCGCGCGCCGCGGCCCTACGCCCGCAGCTCCCGGCCACCAAGTCGTCATAAGGCATGACCCGGAAAGCCCAAATGACCTCCCTGCGCAGAGCCCAGCCTCTCCGTAGGAGACCACGCAATTCACTCGATGTACCCCATCCACGATGCCAGCCAGCAAAGGAGACGACCATGCCCTTGGAAATTCACTGCCAACGCACAAGAAGAGGCTTTACGCTGATCGAATTGCTCGTTGTGATCGCTATCATTGCGATCCTCGCTGCGATCCTCTTTCCCGTGTTCGCCCAGGCGCGGGAAAAGGCGCGCGCCATCTCCTGCCTCTCCAACGAGAAGCAGATCGGTACGGCCATGATGATGTATTCCCAGGACTACGATGAAGGGCTGCCCGCCTGGAGCGAATACTACGGCCAGTCGGGTTATGGCGTCGAGCAACCTCCCTATTGGGGCGACCCCACGCCCGCGGGCTACTGGCAGGCCAAGCTCCAACCGTACGTTAAGAACGGCAATCCGGGCGACCCGCTCCATCCGTCGGACACGGGGGTATGGCAGTGCCCGGACCAGGGGGACGAGGGCGAGTATACGATGTTTTCGGGCACGAACCCTACGAACCAGGGCGGCGGCAGGGCCTATTCCTACGGGTACAACGGCGACCTGGCCTATACCAACTATACGGGCCTGGCGGGGATTACCAATACCACCCATGGGTATTATCGGTATCCCATACTATCGGAGATGGGCGAGCCGGCGAGCCTTATCTTTGCGGGTGACGGCGGTGGGTACAACGCCCGTATCGCTCCACCGTACTCCATGAACTGTTGGCAAAAGCGCGTGCTGAGTTCCGGAGGCGCCACGCCGAGCGGCACCTATCGCGAAGAGTGCTGGGAAGTCCCGGACCGGCATAACGGCGGCGCGAACTATGTCTTCTGTGACGGCCATGCCAAATACATGCTGGCCAAAATCGCCTATCCGGGCGCCGTCAATCCGCTCGCCCCGACGCTAGCTGAGTTGAAGGCAGCCTACTTTGCCAACGGCACCTACTTCGCCTACTCGGACCAGGAGCGCCAGGAGTGGCTGGACGCCTCGAAGTAACCGAGATCGGCAACCCGCGAACGCGGGTTGCCCCACGTCGGCAGCGGACGATCTGCGTCGGCCCGGGGGTATGAGTTGCTGCTACCCGCGGGCCGGTTCCTTATCCTATTTTTTCGTAACCGCGCACGGATGCCTGGCAAAACGGCGTCTGGTCTCAAAACTGCCTCCTATGCCACTGGCACCTTCGAACATGAAATGCTCAGGCCCCAATGCCTCAAGACAGGAATCCGCAGCCCGCCCGTTGAATGCCGCTCTCGAACAATTTGTCTGGACGCATCGTCATCATCTAAGTGATACTGCTGTGGGATGGCTACGGATTATGGACGTATCTTTTTCTTGCAACTGTCGGGAGGAAGAGCATGCTGGTCATCGAAAGCGTGGAGGCAGGCAACCTGGCAGGGCAGGCGGGCATTCAGGTGGGAGATCGTCTGCTGGCCTATGACGGGCTTCCATTGCCCTCGCCTGCAGCGCTGCAGGCTCTGGAGGAGAACACTTTCGGCCGGGAGAGCGTGCGCGTGCAGATCGAGCGCGCCGGGAGAGAGCAGGCGTTTACCGTTCCTGTGGGCAAACTGGGAGTTGGGGTGCGGTTCGAGTTGCCTACCGACCTGATGGCCGTTTATGAGGCGGGGCAGGAGGCGTTTCGAGCGGAGCAGTACGCTGTGGCGGCTCAGCGATGGCGCCAGGCAGCGCAATATGTACCCGAGCCTCCCCACGATCCGAGTTCCTCTTCAAAGCCGAAGGCGGTCCTATCCCCGACCCCCGACCCCCGATCCCCCCTTGTTGCCTGGCTGTGGGGTCTGGCCGGTGAAGCGTGGGAGAAAGCGGCAGAGTGGGAGAAGGCATTGGAGGCGTATCGGGCGGCGTGGGAAGGGTGGCAGCAAGTTGGGGACACTGCTGCGCGGGCACGGACGGCGGCAGCGCTAGGTCGGTGTCATTGGAACCGAAGCGAGTGGGATGCCTCGGTGGGTTGGTACGATCAAGCATGGCAGATCGACCAGAAGGTGGGGCGACCAATGTGGGAGGCGAACACCCTTAACAACCTGGGCCAGATCGCCCGGCAACGCGGAGACATAGTGACGGCGCAGGACTACCTTATCCGTGCTCTGCGGATCCGAGAACGCCTCGCTCCTGATTCGCTGGAGGTGGCAAACACCCTCAACAGTCTGGGGCTTGCTGTCAGGTTGGGTGGCGACCTGGCGACGGCACAGGACTATCACACGCGTGCACTGCGGATCCAGGAGCAACTTGCTCCCGGCTCGCTGGAGGAAGCAGCCAACCTCAACAACCTGGGTATCATCGCTATGAAACGTGGGGATCTGGCGACAGCGCAGGACTATTATACTCGTTCTCTACAGATCATAAAGCGCCTCGCTCCGGGTTCGCTGCAATTCGCTATGGGCCTCAGCAATCTAGGTATTATTGCCTTGCGACGCGGAGATCTGGCGACGGCACAGGACTATAACATACGTGCTCTGCAGATCCGAGAGCGCCTTGCACCGTATTCGCTGGACATGGCAGCCAACCTCAACAATCTGGGTATTGTCGCCAGTATGCGCGGCGACCTGGCAACGGCGCAGGACTACTATGTCCGTGCTCTGCAGATCAAAGAGCATCTCGCGCCAGGCTCATTGGATGTAGCTAATAGCCTCAACAATCTGGGTATGGTCGCCAGAAATCATGGTAATCTGGCGGCGGCGCAGGACTACTATATCCGCGCTCTACAGATCAAAGAGCATCTCGCGCCAGGCTCACTGGATGTAGCTAATAGCCTCAACAATCTGGGCGTTATCGCAAAGTTGCGCGGCGATCCGGCGATGGCACAGGACTATCACACGCGTGCTCTACAGATCCGAGAGCGGCTTGCGCCCGGCTCGCTGGAGCAAGCCGACAGTCTGACCGATCTGGGACGGATCTTGCTCCGACAACACCTCCCTGAACAAGCCATACCGCTTCTGCAGCAATCGGTCCAATTCGTCGAGCGCCAGCGCCAGAGCATCCCCACTCCCGAAGCGCGCGCGCTGCTGCTCGCGCAACACACCGAGAAGTGCGCCGCTCTCATCGCGTGCTACCTCGCCCTCCAACAACCCGACGCGGCCTTCACCACCCTCGAACGCTCCCGCGCGCGCTCCCTCCTCGAACTCCTCACCGAACGCCGCCTCGACTTCACGACCGAGGCCCCCCCGCCTCTGCTCCAACAACAACACGACCTCGACCGCCAGCGAGCCGGCGCTTATGATCAACTCGCCCAACTCAGCGCCACGGAGGAGAATGAGAGCCGGATTGCAGAACTCCACCAACAACTGCGCGACCTGGAACGCCAACAGCAGGAACTCACCGCTCAGATCCGGGCCACCTCTCCGCGCTACGCCGACCTGCAGTATCCACAACCGCTTACCGCGCGACAGGCGCAACAGGCCCTGCCGTCCGGCTCCCTGCTGCTCTCCTATCTCGTCGATGAGGAACAGACGTTTCTCTTCGCCGTCACCAGAAAGCAGGTGCAAGCGTTTATCCTGCCCATCGGTAGGCAAGACCTCCAGCAGCAGGTCTACACCTTCCGCTCCGCCCTGGATCTCAACGCCCTCGAAAACCAACTGGATCCCGACCACAACCTGGCGCAAGCAAATGAACTCGGTCACCAACTCTACAACCTGTTGTTGGCTCCGGCCCAGACCTTGATCGCCAAGGCGCGCCGCCTCCTGTTGTGTGGGGATGGTCCGCTGCATCTGCTCCCCTGGTCGGCTCTGGTGGTCCACCCGGGCTCCTCCCTGCGTTACCTGGGGCTCAGAAAGCCCCTCTCCACCACCCTCTCGATGACCCTCTATGCGCAGGGCCGCCCCGCTCACATCGCGGCGCAGCGCGCTTCCGCCGAACCGGGCGCAGTCCCCTCCGGGCAAGCACGGTCGGCAGCCGAACTCCCCTTCACACGCCGCCTTCTTGCGCTCGGCGATCCGCTCTACAACGCCCCTGGTTCCACTCTCTCCCCTGCCTTGGCCCGCGCTGCCGACACCTTCCCGGCTCCTTCTTCGGAACTGGAGCAGTGGCATACCCGAGGATTGAACCTCCACTCGCTTCCTCACACGCGCCGGGAAGTCCAGGTCCTGCAGCAACTCTTTGGAGAGCAGGCGCAGGTCAAACTCGGCGCGGAAGCCACCAAGACTGCCGCGCTCCAACTGGGTCCCGGCGCCCGCCTGCTCCATTTCGCCTGCCATGGCTGGCTCGATGCCCGTGACCCCCTCTCTTCCGGACTGATCCTCTCGCAGCCTCAGGCGCTGGGAGAGGAAGCTCCGGTAGGAGACAATGGCCTGCTGCAAGCCTGGGAGATCCTTTCGCATCTCAAACTCGATGCCGATCTGGTGGTGCTGTCGGCCTGTCAGAGTGGATTGGGGCAGGAAGTGCGGGGCGAGGGGTTGGTGGGACTGACGCGCGCGTTCACCTATGCGGGCGCCCGCAGTATGTTGGTGAGCCTGTGGGAGGTGCATGATGCGGGAACAAGCGTGTTGATGGAGGCATTCTACACAGGGTTGAAGGCAGGGCAGCCCCAGGGGACGGCGTTACGGGAGGCGATGCGCACGTTGCACCGGGATCGCCGGTATCGGCATCCTTACTACTGGAGCGCGTTTGTGCTGCAGGGAGAGCAGTAAGGAGCGTGTTCCGAGAAATCTATCTCCGAACACTACGCAATATCGCGCGGAAACTTGACCAACAGCGCAGCATTACAGAGGAAAGTCTGTGGGAGGAAACTTTACGAAAGGAAGGAGAAGGGGAGTGGCTGCCTCCTGCGGAGTGCAAGG
>Ga0070734_10004676_pt1 | contig 12788 bp, 13 predicted proteins | sample Coa_R1_8_FD_66444 | JGI IMG/M metagenome (GOLD analysis project Ga0070734, IMG submission 66444) | Surface soil microbial communities from Centralia Pennsylvania, which are recovering from an underground coalmine fire - Coalmine... | ecosystem: Environmental > Terrestrial > Soil > Unclassified ...
AAAAGCGCGCTCGGGAATTAATGGCAAACTGAGCATAGATGAGGTGCGGGCACGAATCAGGCTCGAGCCGAGCGCCGGGAAGTGTTTTCCCAGACTTCCCAGGGCGCCATGCCGCGGGAATGAAGTTCCTCCAGCTGTTGCTTATCTTTGAAGGTGTCCATGCTGGCCCAAAAGCCGTCATAGAGGTAAGCCAGCAGTTGCTGTTCGGCCACCAGCCGCTCAAAGGGCTCGCGGACGAGCTCTTCGCCATCTGCCATATAGTCGAATATGCGGCGCTTGAAAACGAAATACCCGCCGTTGATGCGCAGATTGCATTCGTTCATGGGATGAATGCCTGCCACCAAGTGGCCGTCCTGCAAGGACACCAGATGGTAGCTGAGCTGGGGTTTGACACAGACAAAGCTGGCAATTTTGTCGTGGGCTTGGAAGTGCCGAATCTGTTCGGGCAGAGGCAGATCAGTGAGGCCATCGCTGTAGTTGGCCAGAAAGGTGTCTTCGCCCTGCAGATATTTCTCGGCCGCTTTCAGGCGCTGACCGATATTGGCGTGCACACCGGTGTCAACAAAGGTGATGCGCCAGTCATGAATGTCCTGATTGAGCAGCTGCGGTTCTTGTCCGCTGCCATTCAATACAAAATCGTTGGAAAGGCATTCGTTATAGTTCAGAAAGTAGTTCTTGATGGCGTCTGCGCGATATCCCAGGCACAAGATAAAGTCCTTATGGCCATAATGAGCGTAATACTTCATCACGTGCCATAAGATCGGCCGGTAGCCGATGTGCACCATGGGTTTGGGCAAATCTTCCGCATGATCGCGAATACGCATGCCCAAACCACCGCAGAAAAGAACAACTTTCATATGCGCTAACTCCTGGGACCCGAGTAAGACTTAATCGGAGGCTGAGCTGCCAGCACCCTGCAGTACGGCTTCCGTACCCAGCGGATGCCAACGCAGGTCAGAATCGAGCCGGCCGGCACGCTGGAGCTGCTGAATCGTCTTGATGCGCTGATAGCGCGCGCCGAAAAAATCGTCGCGATTCAAACCGTTCTTCTTGAACGCCGTGTACAACTCTTCCATTCCCTGGCGGACCGTCCACTGGGGGCGGAACTCGGGCAATGTCGCGGCGATCTTATCGCAATTGACGCGGTAGCAGCGCGGGTCAGGGCCCCCGCCCGCGGCATACACCACTTTGCTGCCGGGCACGACTTCAGTGACCATGCGGGCGAGATCGCGAACCTGGTAGTTCTCCTGCGTACGACCAACGTTGAATGCCTGATTGTGCACCAGCTCACGGGGCGCGTGCAGGATGGCCAGAAAGGCTTGGCTGATGTCCTGGATGTGCACCAGGGGACGCCAGGGTGTACCGTCGCTTTGAACCAGCACCTCACCAGTAGTGAACGCGGCGGCCACGAGGTTGTTGACCACCACGTCGCCGCGCAGGCGGGGCGAAACTCCATAAGCTGTCGCATTGCGCAAGTAGGTGGGGCTGAATTCGGTGTCAGCCAGCTTCGAGACTTCCTGTTCGACCCTCACCTTTGACTCGCCGTAAGGAGTAATGGGATTAAAACGAGCTTCCTCGGTAAGCATCTGATCGCCCCCGGTCACGCCATACAGGCTGCAGGAGGAAGCAAACAGGAAGCGGCGAACCCCCACTTGCTTGGCGATCTCGGCAAGACGAACTGAAGCCAGATAGTTGATCTCATCAGTGCAGCTACGGTTGAGATTACCCAGAGGATCGTTACTGAGCGCGGCCAGGTGCAGCACAGCGTCGAAGCCGTGCAGGTGCTCAGGTTGCACGTCGCGGACGTCTACGCGCAAAGCCGGCACATCCGCCGGGCGGAGCCCGAAGGTGCACTCATCGAAAAGATACGTGTCCAGGCCGATGACTTCATGGCCGGCCTGTTGCAACACTCCCGTCAGAACCGAACCAATGTATCCGTTATGACCAGTAACCAAGACCCTCATTTTTTCCCTCATGTGCAGTAAATTAGGGGAGATGTAGCAAACGATATTCCGCTAAAGCACCAGACGTTAATGCGCGGTCAGTACCATGCCCACCTGCCGCCGGTACCATGCAATGGTCTGCAGCAATCCTTCCCGCATGGAAGTAGTAGGCTGATAGCCGAGCCTCTGGGTAAGGAATGTGATGTCAGCCGGGCGTTGCTGTTCCAGGCGACGGTCCGCCACCGCCCCAAAGGAAGGCTGCAGGGAAGTTGCGGTGATATCGAGGATCTCCTCCACCACCTGCCGAACGCTGCTCAGCGAGCCCGTGCCCACATCGAACGAACAGCCCTCGATTCCCGGAGTCACGGCCGCGCGAAGCAGTGCTTCGACCACGTCCGCCACGTAAATCCAGTCGGCCAGCCGGGTCCCGCTGGTGAGGCGCGGGGTCTCGCCGCGCAGCAGCGAGAGAATTACGTACGGCACCAGCTTGCTGCCATCCTTCTGGTCCGGCCCGTAGGTCATGAATATGCGCGGCATTACGACCGGAGTGGCAAACAGCTCATGGAACATGCGGCCATAAGCCCGCGCCGACCACTTCGACGCGGCATAAGGCGAGCAGGGAACGGAATCATGATCCAGACCAAGCGGCTCCTCGCTGGAGTTCGCGATAACGATTCGGCTGCTCATTCCGGTTTCTGCGGCATGGGTGAGGAGATGAACTGTGCTGGCCAGGTTGCTGTAGAACGTGGGCAAGACTTGGCTGGGTTCGCGGGCGCCACTAACGTGGCCGGCCAAGTGAAAGATGAAATCCGGGTGTATAGCCTGCAAGAGCTGGCGAACCTCAGCGGAATCGGCTAGATTGGCGCGCTGCCAAACCAGGCTGCCATTGTCGGACACGCGATGATCGCGGGAGACGGCAAAAACCTGCGCGCCCTCGTGCAGTAGACGGCCGCAGAGGTGTGATCCGATAAAGCCGCTGGCGCCGGTGACCATGACCGACGCGCCACGGACGGAATGAGTCCGCGCGTTCATGAGTGCGAAACCGGTGGCAAAGAGCTGTGCAGGGCCTTGGCCTGCGGGTTACATTCCTGCAGAAGTTCGTGTGCCACAAGCAGGTCCGCTGCCTGCCGGATCACGTCGAACTGCAGGCCTGACTTTTCGGCAATGTCCAGCAAGGAACAGGAGCCGTCCGACTGGTTGAGTACCCACAGCAGGGCAGTTTCCTGGAGTTTCTCGTTCTGCTGGCCGCCCATGGCGCGGTACAACCCCCGCCGGCCGAGCTGGGGCTCACACTTGGGGTTGCGATTCAGGTAAACCCGCTCATTTTCCAGCAGGTTCACTACCGCCTGGCAGTTGGCCAGAGAATCGGCGAGGCTGGCAGCGTCCATGAAATCCAGATTATCCCCGGAAGTGTGATACACGGGGTATTTGCCATGAGAGGTGCGCATCAGGCAGCCGACCGGCAGATTGAACCCCGGCGAGCAATACTGACGTTCGTCGTAGCCGTAAGGGGAAAATTCGAGGATTTCGTGGGCGCGTCCGGAGCTTCGGAGCACGTGCGCCACGGCGCGGTCAATAACGGCATTACCGCGGCGGCTCTTCTTGTAAGTCATGTGGCCGGCGTCGCCCAGGCAGGTGAGAACCAGGCCATGCTTGATCGCCGCGACGCGATCTTGGTTGCGGGCCAGCCACGTGATCGCCCCTATGGTACCGGGGATAAACAGAAAGCGGTAAGAGTAATGCCGCGGGAGGGAGGCGAGATGTCTAGCCAGGAAAGTGCCCACTACAACACCGGAAAGATTGTCATTGCACAACGACGGGTGGCAGGTGTGGCAGGAGATCAGTACTTCATCCGTGCTTCTGCCCGGCAGCCAACACTCCCCGTAGGTCAAATGTCCGTCTTCCAGAGTGGAGTCAATACAGACCTCGTAGCCGTCCTCGGGTAATTGAGCAAGTTGCCGGTGTGGGAGGCAAAATCCCCAGGCTTCCTTGTAATAGGAGGTGCGATAAGGGATCAGATCGGGCTGCTCCGGAAGCGTATGAAGGAAGGGGCGCAATTCGGCCAGTGACATCGTGCGACGAACCGGAATACTGTAGCTGACCACGTGCAAATTGTGTTTCTTGAAATCGATTACCCGTTCACCTCGGGAATTCTTTACGTAGGCATCGCGAATGTTCCACTCTTTGGGCACAGTCCAGTCGAACACGCGAGTACCTGTGGGCACCTCGTGCATTTTGAGAGGAATTTCTTCACTAATTCGTGCCAGCGTCTGCCGGACTCCGTTGCCGGTAATGCTGCGGCAAATGGGGTATAGGTCCGACATAAGGGCCAGCATTTCCCGGCCCGGAACGGGTGCATCCCGGGTGGTGCGGGCATCGACGAAATGTGCTGTCTCGGTAGCCATCTTCATCCAGCAAAGTCTGGATAGTTGCGATCGCGGTCAAGAACAATGGCGTCGGCAATGGGCCACTTGATAGCAAAAGCGGGGTCGTTGTAGCGAACTCCGCGCGCATATTCAGGAGCGTAGAACTCGGACATCTGGTAGAAGACTTCGCTGTTGTCCTCGAGCGTCTGGAAGCCGTGAGCGAAACCTTCCGGCACGTAAAAGCCCCTGTAATTACTGCTGCTCAGGATTTCTCCGACGTGTTGCTTGCGGGTTGGCGAGCCTGGGCGCAGATCGATGATCACGTCGTAAATGGAGCCTGCCGTACAGCGCACCAGCTTAGCTTCGGCCGACGGCGGCGCCTGATAATGCATTCCCCGCAGTGTGCCCTTCTTCTTATTGAACGAGATATTGCACTGCACCAGGCGAGCATTCAGCTGATGGGCCGCAAATTCCTTCTGGCACCAGGAGCGGGCAAAAAAGCCACGCTCATCGCTATGTTTTTCTAATTCGATGATGAATGCTCCCTTGAGTTTGGTCTCGATGAAGGTCACTAGAGGACTTCCACCTCCGGAATGGGAACGAGGAGTCTTCCGCCCCAAGAGCGGACATAAGAGAGCTGGCTGCAAATCTCGTCTTTCAGGTTCCAGGGGAGAATGAGCACGTAATCGGGCTTGGTATCCGCGAGTTTATCGGGATGACAGATGGGAATGTGGGTGCCAGGCAGAAACTTGCCCTGCTTATAAACATTGCGGTCCACGGTGTAATCAAGAAAATCGGTGCGGATGCCGCAGTAGTTGAGGAGAGTATTGCCTTTGCCGGGAGCACCGTAGCCGGCGATCGACTTGCCGGCACGCTTGGCGGTGATGAGGAATTCCAGCAGCTTGCGCTTAGTTTCCTTTACCCGCTCGGCGAAGGAAGAGTAACACTGGAGCTGATCGAAGCCCAGCTTGAGTTCGCGCTCCCGCAGCTCGTGGACACGCTCGCTTACCGGCTTGGAGGCGTCTTCCACGTGACGGCCATAGATGCGGAGTGACCCACCGTGGGTGGGCAGCTCATCAACATCGAACAGAGTCAACCCGTGAGCAGCAAAAATTTTCTCGGAAGTGATGAACGAGAAGTAGGAAAAGTGCTCGTGATAAATGGTGTCGAACTGGTTCTGCTCCATCAGTCGCATCAGGTGGGGAAACTCAACGGTGATTACGCCTTGCGGCTTGAGCACGATTTTCATGCCGGCGACGAAATCGTTGACGTCCGGCACCTGAGCCAGGGCGTTGTTGGCAAGCAGAAGGTCGGCGTACTTTTGTTCCTTTGCAAGTTCGCGCGCCGTTTGCACCCCAAAGAACTCTACCAGGGTCGGGACACCCTTTTGGACCGCGACTTCAGCCACGTTGCGGGCGGGCTCAATGCCGAGCGACGGAATACCCTTCTTCACAAAGTACTGCAGCAAGTAGCCATCGTTGCTTGCCAATTCCATTACCAGGCTGCGGTGGTTGAGCCGAAAGCGCTCGACCATCAGGTCGCAATAGTTGCTGGCATGCCGCAGCCAGCTATCGGAGTAGGAAGAGAAATAGGCGTATTCGCTGAAGATGGTTTCCCGGCTGACGTACTCCTGCAGCTGCACCAGGAAGCACTTGCCGCAAACATACACGTGCAGGGGGTAAAAAGGCTCCATCTGGTTGACCTGCTCGGGGGCGACGTAGCTCTCGCACAGGGGGGACATGCCCAGATCCACGAAGGTGTGGCGGAGGGCCGCGCCGCAAAAGCGGCAGGAATTAGCCGGAGTGCCGGGCGTAGTGCTCGATGTCGAAAACGCGTGATCCAATACCGTCCTGGTGGTCATAAGTCGAGGTTCCTAGCCCTGAAAGGTTGCGCGCCGAGACAGTAGAGAATGGCCCGCCTGCGCGGCAACGAATTTCAAATCTCCCAATAACCGCCCTGCATTGTCCTTGATCCATTTCAGCAGTTCCAAGTAGCAAGTTATGCGCTGCCAGAAAGTGAGGGGCGCGCGGCGAACGCCGGCAATGTACTCGGCCAGCTGGCGAAAGTGCGGGAATACGAATCTCAGGTGGCGGTCAGGATTAAGAAGAAACATTCGCTCCTGTCGCGTGGGATACTTCCGGGTCACGCGCATAGAGTGTTCGCGATGAAAAAAAAGATATCCGGGAAGCTTGTGAAATTTCCCATAAAGCGCGAGTTCGGCGAGCACGCAGCGATCCGAGTCAGGAAAGTCGCCATGAACGGATGTCTTTTTCAAGACCTCAGCGCGGATCAGGCCGAAAATGGGCTCGCAGTTGTGGTCCATGCGGATCAGTTGCCGGAAACGCTGGTGGACAACAGGGGATTCGCCGTCCAGTTTCTGTTCCTTGGGCGCAAGCTGAGTGCCGTGCTCATCAATGTCAATGCTTCGCGAGTAGCAGAGAACCACTCCGGGATCGCGTTGCAACACGTCCAGGCAGCATTCAACATAATTAGGCGCCAGGACATCATCGTGCGCCATCCACAGGAAATATTGCCCGGAAGAAAGAAGAACAACCTGCCGAAAGTTCCAGGTGACGCCCCGGTTGCGGGGGCTGCGGTAGTAGCGCACGCGGCTGTCCTGGGCCGAATAGCGACGACAGATCTCTTCGGTGCGGTCGCTGGAGGCATTGTCGGAAATGATGAGTTCAAAATTACTGACGGTCTGGCTCAGGATGGAGTCGATGCAATCTTCCAGGTATAGCTCGCCATTGTAGACCGGCAGGCCGATGCTAAGGGCGCACGACGATGGCTTGCGGGGCTCGACCGGACTGGAACTGATCTGTGTAGTAGCGCTCACCATTGCGAACTCTTTAGGAATCGCCCAGCAAAACAGAACGAAACTTGTCGTAGGCAACATTGCCCAGCGTTCGTTTCGCCAAAGCAGTACCGAAATCACGGCATCGAGCCAAGCGCAAGCCTTTGCCCTGGCAGATGTCGTCGAACCGGGAGAGGTTAGTACCGCGCATTACTCCGATGCGGGCCAGGGAGAACGGATCCGCCCCGGGGGGATTGATCGCGCGCCGGCTGGTGGCAACCGATGTGTAGCCGATGTCCCTGGCCAAGGCCGCCAGGGTGGCGTTCCAGCGGCCCCCTGGACAAGAGAAATGTTTCACTGGCCTGCCGATGATCTGTTCCAGCGAATCTTTGGATTCCTGCAATTCCCTTTGAGCGTCGGTTAAAGGCAGATCAGGCAGGTAAGCATGGGTTCGGGAATGAGAGCCGATCTCAAATCCCAAGTCACTCAGAGCGCGTAATTGACTAACGGAAAGAAAACCGGACTGCCCGATGAACTCTATCGTGATGTAAAAGGTCGCGTCGAAAGAATATTGCTGCAGAGCCGGAGCCGCGCTGATCAAGTCGGTTTCACAACCGTCGTCGAAAGTGATTACCGTGCCGGGGCGCTCCGGCTGGCTGAGAGCCTGGCTGACGCTGATGCCTCGCAAACCACGTTCTTTCATTCGGCGCAGTTGGGCGCGAAAATCGCCTTCGGCGACGCAGTAGCGGGCGTAGCCTTCCTCCAACCGGCACAAAGAGCGGCCCGGAAGCTGCAACTCGTGAAACATGAGAAAGACGCGACCGGGGCTGTTCATCACAGGACTTTCCGGAGATTGGCCTTGACGTTCGCTGGGATGGGAACGCCCCAGCGATCCAGAACGCGCTTGCCCGATTTCAACACGCTGCGCAAGGCCTCCGATTTGCGACGACGCTGCGCGAAGCGGGCCAGCACGACCGGAGGAAGCTCGCCTGACGATGGCAGCCTCAGATCGCCTTTTTGGCCGTGATAGTCGCCACGACGCAGTGCAGCGAGGATATCACCGCCAGTTGCAGGCGGGCTCATGACCATAGTCATCAGGCCGCGAAACTGCTTTTTCCAGTGGAGATCCTGCCCGTAGAAAGCAAGCGTGGGCGGCCGGCGGCGGCGCAGGCGATGCAAAAGAGCAAAGGTATCCGGGCGGGGAGCATACCGGCCGTCGTACTTGGAGTTCCAGGTCTCAATACCGTCCGGCAGGGTAGAGAATTGTTCGATCTGCTGAAAATGAGTGTCCTTGGGATGAGCGATCACGCAGATGCCGGCGCTATCCTGGATATGCTTGATCACTTCCTGCGGATCCTGACTGCTAATTGGCCGGGTGCAGCCGTAACCCAGGATGTGCATGCGATCTCTGCACTCATATTCCAGACCGGGGATGAACTGGAAATTCTGATCGGAGAGGGTGGCGCACTCGCTCAGGTATTGGCGCAGTTGGTTTTCATCGAAGGCCTCGGCATGGTCGGTAACGCAGGCAAAGCAGCAGCCCTCAGCCAGGAGCACGCGCCGCAGTTCCGGCAACGTAAGTTCCCCATCCGAGTAAACACTATGGATGTGAATAGCACCCTTCAGCATGTACCTGCTCTCGTTCCAACACCCTTCTTACCAGCTGGCGTCCGAAATTGATCCAGTCCGCGAATTCCGGAAGCGGATCAGACCACTGAAAATTGTCGTGCATTGTGCCTCGCACCGGCATCAGGAACGCCCATAGCGTGCTCAGCCGTGCGGGAAATCTTCCCGGAAAACCCGGGGGGGCGCCGCGCCAGACTTCAAGCAAGTGGCGGAAGTCGCCCAATAGCCAGCGGCAGCGGAGCCCGGTTTTGAAGCCGCCCTGTTGCGGGATGTCGCCAAACTCAGCCATCTCCGCCAGGCGAGCGGGAAAATCCACCCCCGCATAGCAAGCCAGGGCCAGAGAGTGCCAAAAACGGCCGTTGACCTCGAGAAACACCGGAATGCCATCCTCGCGAACCCGATACTCAACCATCGCCGGCCCGTGCCAGTGGAGCTCGCGGAGGAGGCGGAGAGAGGCGGAGCGCAAGGCGGGATCGGGTTCCACACTGACCCTGAGAACGCTCCCTGAGCCACTAGGACGAAGGTCGCGCAAGCGGCGATGGGCGAATTCGGCGCGCAACTCACCATGGTTCAACAATGCGAAGTAGCCTGCCCCGTACCCTTCCACAAATTCCTGCACCAGAACCGTCGAGCAGCGCTGGGCGACATCGCGATACGCGGCGCGAAACTGATCCCGAGTGCGGGCATATTGAGGTCCTCCCGTGATGCGAATGCCCTTGGATGAAACCTCACTGGAAGTGCTGGGCTTGACTACCACCGGCAAACGCAGGGAATCGATGGCGTCCGGCAGCTGCGCGGGTGTGCTGATCACGGCGGTGCGGGGCACGTTCATGCCCAACTGCTCGGCCAGGTCCGCGGTCGAGCGCTTATTGAAGGCGCGCTGCAAGTCGGCGTGAGCCGGTAATACGAGCCGAGCTCCCGCTTGCAGAAGAGAGTCGCGATGGGCAGACACCAGGAAGCTGGTGCGCTCCGTGAGCGGCAGTACGAGAGTGCCCGGCTGACGTTTCAGTTCCGCCACGACGCTGGCGACAAACTTGGCCGCGTCATGCAAAGGATAGATGAAGGTCCCACGACAAAACCGTGAACATCCCGCCTTGGGCCAGGCGTAGGCATCGCCGACAATAACGGTATGCCCGGCGCGCCCCAAGGAACGCACGCAGGCTACTGCCTGATTCTGGTCACCGTCGAGAACTAGGACTCGCATCGTTTCTTTACCAGCACCACCAAGTCAGCGGCTGCAACTGAGCAGACCTGGTCGAAAGACAGATGATGGGCCGCCGACATTCGTGGATCAGGGCTGAATGGCACTGTGGCGCTGACCCAGGCGGTCCAACTCACGGCGGGAGGGTATAACCCGGCCCAGGCGCAGCCCATGATATATCCAGGCAAACAGCGCCGAGTTCACTTTACAGAAGTAGTAGGGCAAACCGACAACCCGCGGGAGTGGCAGCAACGCCCCAAGCAGAGCCAATGAATAAAAAGCTATCTGAGCCATGCCTGCGGTCTGGTACAGGGGCAAGCGGCGGAGCCACCAACTGGTCACGGCCAAACTTACCATGGCAATCGGTACGAGGAGGCGCCCGCCTTTGTGGGAAAGGAAACAGAAAAGAGTAAGAGGCCTGGAGAGGAGCCTCGGCACGGCGGCAAGTTGTTCGACGTTGCCGGCAGTGATGCGCACCCTGCGGCTAAACCCATCCATTTCGTGGGCTTCTTCATAAGCGACCGCGGTCGGCTCGTAGGCGATTATGTAGCCGCGGGGAAGAACAGCTGCCGGGATGACGAAATCGTCATTGATGGTCCGCTCGTGCGGGAAGCAGTACAAATCGCGACGAATCGCGTAGAGCGAGCCATGTGCTCCCATGAGGCAGCCGAGTTTTGCTTCCTGGTTCTTGAGAAAGGTCTCGTACTTCCAGTAGAAATCTTCCTGGCCGCCGGTGTGAGATGAATCATGCTTGACCACCCGGTAAACGCCACTGGCTGCTCCCACCCGGGGGTCAGCGAAATTTGAGATCAAGGCGCGAACTGCGCCCGGATCTAAAATGCTGGAAGCGTCCGAGAACACCACGATCTCTCCCCGCAGCTGGGGGATCACGCTGTTCAGAGCCGCGACTTTGCCATGGTTTTCACTGAGGGCGAAGAGGCGAACGCGTCCTTTACCCTCCGCGGCAATAAACGAATCCACGATTTTGGCGGTGGAGTCCGTGGAACCATCGGAGACCACGACTACTTCCAGGCGCCCGGGAGAATAGTCCAGTTCCAGTGCGTTGCGCAGTTTGCGTTCGATAACATTTTCTTCGTTGTAGGCTGCCACTACCAGAGACACGAAGGGTTCGACGGAGCCTTTCCGCAAGCGGCAGGGGAAAAGCGTGCGCAACAGCCACACTACGAGCGGGTAGCCGGCGTAAACATAGAAAATAAATCCGGCGGAGGCCCAGAATACGAGCTTGAGTAGACTCAGCATTAAACGGGAGTGGACTTCACGAAATAGAGCTGGCCGCAGATTTCTATCGAATCCATGCGAAACCCTGCCTGCTCAAGGTAAGCCTTGATCTGCTCGGGCCGCCAGAAATAAACCGGACAGCCGGTGATCTTGAGGCGCACGCGGCGAATCAGAGCGCGCAAAGTTCCTGCGCGCGGCCAGGCGGAGAGGAAGGTGCCGCTTGTCATGCGGCGGATAACTGCCAACCGGCCAGAAGGGTCAGCGACATAATCCCAGAACCCGATGGCGATCACCAGGTCGAAGGTTTCTTCGGTCTTCCAGTCGAGAACATCGGTCAGCACGTAGCGGCACCGGCTGCCGACCCCCTGGTGGGCCGACAATTGGCGGGCCAGATCGAGCATACGAGGAGCGAAATCGAGTCCAGTAACTGTGGCGCCTTTCTGGGCCAGCGCGGTAACGAAACGGCCGGAACCGCAGCCCACATCACATACTTTCTTGCCCTCCACATCCCCGGCGCAGCGCATCACCCAGTTGAAACGCTCGTACATATCCCAGCGTAACCACTTGTCGAGACGGCGAGCGAGTGGTGACTTCTTGCCTGTATAGATAGCGTCGAAATTATCGGCGATCTTGTTCCAATATTCGGCAACCTGCCGGGCCTCAGCACTGGTGGTCATGATTATTCCTCGTGGTTAAGTGACATTCGCGAGCAAATTGAGACAGTTTACTGTCCCGAAAACTGGTGAAGCGATACGCCTGCAGCATCCTTTTCAGGCGGTCGTAGGTTTTAGATAAGTTGGTGTAATGCCGCAGGCGCTTGTGGGGGCGTTTCTCGAGCCGAGGCTGTTCGGGATCAATTTCCCAGGGGTGCACGTAACAGATGAGCGCCAGACCCTCGGCATGGATCTTTTTCAGCCCCATGCGGGTATACCACTCAGGAAGCAAACGCAGGTAACCCCCGCCACCGAGGGGAAAATTCATTTTCTTGAACACTGCGAAAGTCGTAATGGGACATTCCAGGAACGGCCCGGCGCTGGTCGGCACATAGAAGGGAACGCGGGGGGCTTCGGGAATGCCGTAACGATCATGCCGAATAGGGAAGATGCTGGAGTCATACTTGAACTGCTCCTCGGCGAGAATATCGAGCGCCCAAAGTGATTGCTTCACGATGGAGAAGGTAGGAGCGCGGTAGCCAGTGACGGTTTGTCCTAGTGCCTGCTCGATCACGTTCTTGGCCCGCACGGTGTCCTTGCGGAACTCGTCTGGATTCAGCTTGTATATCGGCTTGTGCCAATAGGAATGGCAGGCAACCTCATGGCCCATAGCGGCGATTTCACGAACGAGGCGAGGTTGCCGCTCCGCCACCCAACCGAGCACAAAGAAAGTGGCGCGCACGTTGAAAGTGGCAAACAGTTCCAGCAGGCGCATCGTATTGCGCTCCACCCGGCTGGGGTAGGATTCCCAGCTGGAGCGCGGCACCGTGTCAGAAAAAATCTCGGCGTGAAAATAATCTTCCACGTCTACTGAGAGTACGTTCGTTACCGGGCTGGGTACAGGCGTCATATTTGCTCTATGCCGAGCGTGGGGGTGCCAACGACTACCGGCTTTCACTGGCGGCT
>Ga0070734_10004677_pt1 | contig 12786 bp, 11 predicted proteins | sample Coa_R1_8_FD_66444 | JGI IMG/M metagenome (GOLD analysis project Ga0070734, IMG submission 66444) | Surface soil microbial communities from Centralia Pennsylvania, which are recovering from an underground coalmine fire - Coalmine... | ecosystem: Environmental > Terrestrial > Soil > Unclassified ...
CTGCCCACGCCGTAACGACGGCTCCGGCTGAAACCAAGTAACCTGTTAGTAGAGTGTCCACCGAAGTTGTGTCCCCGCCGGACGTGGTAGAGCAGCTATACAGCGAGCTCGAGCAGAAAGTCCGCGCGGTGCGCCCCAAAGAAGACCTGGCGCAGCTCGAGAAAGCCTACCGCATGGCCAGCGCTGCCCATAAGGATCAGAAACGCGAGTCGGGTGAGCCGTATATGGTCCACCCGCTTCACGCCACGATCATTCTTGCGGACATGCAAATGGACCTCGTATCGCTGGAGACTTGTCTCCTGCACGACGTCCTCGAAGACACCAAGCTGACGGCCGACCAGCTGCGCAAGGAATTCGGCGATGAAGTGGCGCGTTGCGTCGACGGAGTAACCAAACTCGGCAAGCTGCATTTTTATTCCCGCGAGGAGCGCCAGGCAGAAAGCGTCCGCAAGATGCTGCTGGCCATGGTCAATGACATCCGCGTCATCATTGTGAAGCTGGCGGACCGGCTGCACAACATGCGCACGCTCGAATTCCTGCCCCGGGAACGGCAGGTCCGGATCGCGCAGGAAACCATCGACATCTACGCGCCCATCGCTCACCGCCTGGGAATGGGAAAAATCCGAGGCGAACTCGAAGACCTGGCGTTCCGCTACCTGGAGCCGGAATCTGCCGCCGAGATTGGCCGCGACATCGAATCGCAGCGTCAGCAGAACGAAGAGTTTCTCAAAAAGATGCGGGAAGACGTCGAGATCAACCTCAAGCGCGAGAATATTCCCGCGCGAGTCGACGCCCGCATTAAGCGTCCTTACTCGGCGTATCAAAAGATGAAGCGGCAGAAGATCGGCCTCGACCAGGTGTACGATCTGCTGGCGTTGCGCATCATTACGGATTCGGTGAAGAACTGTTATGCCGCGCTCGGCGTGATCCACAATGAATGGCACCCGATTCCCGGCCGCATCAAGGACTTCATCGCCATCCCTCGGCAGAACTTGTACCAGTCACTGCACACTTCCGTGATCGGCCCGGGCGGCCGCTCGTTTGAAGTACAGATCCGCACCGATGAAATGCACCGCCTTGCTGAGGAAGGCATCGCGGCGCACTGGAAGTACAAAGAAGGCAAGAAAGGTCCCGGCGCAGACGACCAGCGCATCGTCTGGCTACGCCAGTTGGTCGAATGGCAGAAGGAAATGCACGACCCGAGCGAGTTCATTTCCACGCTCAAGGTCGACCTTTATCCGGAGGAAGTTTACACCTTCACGCCGATGGGTAAAGTGATCGTGCTGCCGCGCGAGGCGACACCGATCGACTTCGCCTACGCCATACATAGCGACGTCGGCAACACTTGCGTCGGCGCAAAGGTGAACGGCCGCATTGTTCCGCTCAAGTACAGCCTGAAGAACGGCGACGTGTGCGAGATCCTGACGCAATCCGGCCATCTTCCCAGCAAGGATTGGCTGTCGCTCGCTAAGACCTCCCGCGCGCGCAACAAGATTAAGCACGTTATCAACACCACCGAGCGCGCCAAGGCGATTGAGATCGGGCAGAAGTATCTCGACCGTGAAGCGCGCCGGCTCAACGTGCAGCTGGGTCGTTTTACCAAGACTGACCTGGAGCGCGTCGCCGGCGAATACGGTTACGGCAAAATCGAGGATTTGCACGCAGCGCTCGGCTATGGGAAATTCTCGGCCCGTCAAGTACTCCAGAAGCTCGCGCCGGACGAGGTAGAACCGCTGCTTCCGCCCGACGCGCCGAAGGCGGCTACCGCTCCCTCGCCTGCATCTCCTGGGCCCGAAACGGGCGATCTGGTGATCAAGGTGAAGGGCGTCGACGACCTTCTGGTGTATCGCGCGAAGTGTTGCAACCCGATCCGGGGCGAGGGGATCGTAGGATATGTCACGCGCGGCAAAGGCATCGCCGTACACTCCGTGAATTGTCCCAACGTGCAGAACCTGCTGTACGAAGTGGAACGCAAGATCGACGTCGAATGGGCGCGCGCGGCCGAAGAAAAATTCCCGGTAAAGCTCGTGGTTCACACCGACGACCGTCCCGGTATGCTCAATCAGCTCACGTCGGTACTGTTCGCCGAACAGAGCAACATCCAAAGCCTGGAAGCAGTCTCCGACGGCAAGCGCGGCGACGGCGCCGTCATCGACATGACCGTCGAAATCCGGGACAAGAAGCAGCTTGAGCGGGTACGAGCGGCGATTCGGCGCATCTCCGGCGTGCGCGACGTGGAAAGAACTCAATGATCGAGACCCAGGCAGAACCCGAGCACATCGCAATCTCGAGATCGAAGGGCATTCAGGTGGATTGGAAGGACGGGCATCATAGCGACTTTTCCTTAGCTTACTTGCGCGACCATTGCCCGTGCGCGACCTGTACGGGCGCGCATGGCACCACGCCCCAGAAGAGCAGCTATTCGTCGCCGAGTGCGGATCCGTTCAAGCTGTACGCGCCTGCGCTGAAGATGCTCAATGTCGAGCCGATCGGCCACTACGCATTTCGTATCGACTGGAACGATGGCCACAATTCCGGCATCTATTCTTACGATCACCTGCGGCGAATTTGTCCTTGCGACACCTGCAGGACGGTCAGCGGCTGAGCTTGCCGTTTAGCGCTTCGTCCACGGATACGTGGTTGCGTTCGAGCGTTTCCCCTAACACCTGATCGAGCGAGCTGCGCGCATGGCGATAAGCGGACTGCGCAGAGATTTCGGCAGACTGGGCCGCCAGCAGCTCGGCTTGCGCCGCCACAACGTCGTTGATGCCGGCTGATCCGAACGAGAACATCTGCTGCTCTTTTTCGAGGAGATCCTGCTTCAAGACTCGGCTGGCGGAGGCCTGCGCGAACCGCGCCCGCGCCTGGCGAAGCGCGACGGTCTGGCTCGAAATCGCAACCACGATCTGATTCAGGTCGCGCCGTTCGATCAAATCGCCCTGCTTCAGTTGCAGTTGGTCGACGCCGTAGTCGCCCTGCGCCTGGCGATTCCCGAACGGAATCTGGAAGCCGACGGCGGCCCGTTCCGTCGGGTAATTGCGCCGGAAGACCTGAGCGAATGCGGTGCCGGGGCCGCCGACAAACACCGCCGGTGGAATCGCGCCGGAAGCCGGGTTGGGCTTGCCGCCTTGCCCAATATCGGAGGCAGAGGCGATCCCTACGAGCGTTGGCAGCAGCACGTTCGCCGTACCGACGGACGCGATCTCCTGTTGCTCATCGCCGATCTTCATGAGCGCGACATCCGGCCGATTTTTCAAGGCGCGCGCGACCAAGTCGCGCAGCGGCGGAAGGTCGTCGCTCTCCGGAACCTCGATGGTGTCTACCGGAACAAGTGCGGCCTGGCTGATCTCCGGATCCGCTAGGCCGTCGCGGCTTAGAGCGTTTTTGAGCAGAGTCTCCTGCTGGCGCACATTCGCCTGGGCGATGGCCAGTTCCTGGCCGCGGGCCGCGACCCCGGTTTCCGCCCGATACGCTTCAACGCGGGCGAGCGCACCCAGCTCGATCTGTTTCCTGGTATCTTCGAGGGTTTTCTGGGCGGCCTCGAGAGCGCTCTGCCTCACGGCCACTTCGCGATTCAGCGTCACCAAATCCCAGTAAAGATTCAACACGCTGGAAACCGTGTTGAGCAGTCGAGAACGAAACGTCTCGCGCGATGCCAGCACGCCTTTCTGCGCGCCGCGGATATAGATGTTGTTCACCGACACACCAAAGCCCTGCAGAAACTGGTGTCGAATATATAGACCAACCACTGGAGCAACGGTCGGGTTGAGAACATCCGTGGGAGCATTCTCGCTCAGGTAGGAATAATTGACAGTTGCCTGAACGAAACCGCCCGTCAGCAATCCCTGCTGCACAAAGGAATTGACTTGGTCATGCGTGTCGATCAGTGATGCCGCCTGACTCACAGCGGTGTTCGGTTGCGGCGCAGTGGTATGAGAAAAGACCGTAGCGTTCTGCAGAACCGGGTCGAGGTTGGGGGTGATCGGCCCGATCTGAGAAACGACGGCGTTGGTTCCGTTTCCGCCGCCGGTTCCGGTCGTGGTGAGCAGGCCAGCCGCCGCGACGCTTCCCAACACGCCTTGGCCGGTGGTGATCTGGTTTACCACCGAGTTGCCACTGGTCACCCCGCGCAGCGCGCCGCCGGCTTCCAGTCGCTCCAGGCTCCATTGGGCTTCGAGCGGCCCGTAGCGGTCGATCTCGAGGTCAAGATTGTTTTCCAGGGCGCACGCGATGGCGTCGCGCACGGCCAGATAGACGATCCCGGCCCGCATCCGTTGACGAAGACAGTTTGTGTCGCCGAGGCGCGGCGCGGGCACGGCAGCCGCCTGGTATGGGCGCACGAAAATCGATGCCTGTGGACGCAGCACGGTCTGTTGCGGCTGCTGCGCGCAGATCGGCACCGCGAGCACGAACAATGCCAGCAATTTCGCGCGATCGCTCATTGCGGCAGCCTCGCCGGCAGCGACGAGGAGCGCGCGACACGTCCCGCCGCTGCCTCGTCCATCGAAATGTTGTTCGCGGACAGGGTTTGGCCGCAGGCCTGATCGAAGGCGATCCTGGCGTGCGTGTAGTTCGCCATGGCTTGGATTTCGGCGCCCTGGTCGCTCGTGAGGTCCCGTTGCGCCTGTACCACCAGCGTTATGGTGGATTCTCCAAACTTGAATCGATTCTGCTCGGCTTCGAGCATCTGCTCCGCCAGAACCCGCGTGGCGACCGCCGTCTCGAACCGCGCGCGGGCCTGCTGCAGGCCAATGATCGCGTTGCGCACATCCACACGAACCTGGCTGGTCGCCTTCTGCAGTTGCAACTCCGCTTGACGGAGATTCAGTTGATCTGCCACATAATCGGCCTGCGCCGCCCGATTGCGGAACGGAATATTTAAGGAGAACCCGGCAGAGTAGTTGGGAAAGTTCCTGCGGAACACCTGGCCGAGCAGATTACTGTATCCTCCAACCACGTACGATCCCGGGACTTGGCCGGGATTGAGCGCGTTGGGATCGCCGGTGAGGCCGTTGTTGGTGAGCTCAAAAAATCCCTGCAGCGTCGGTAGCAGCGCGTTCTTGGTTCCCGCGAGATTGATGGCGGCGCTGTCGGTGTTGATACGAATCTGCGCCAGGTCCGGACGGCCGTCGAGGGCCTTCTGGACCAAATCGGTTTGCGCGGGAAGGTCTTCCTTCTCTGGAACCACGATGCGGTCCAGCGGAATGACGTGCACGTCGTCCAGTTGAGCGCTGGCAACGCCGGCACGGCTGAGTGCGTTCTTCAAGAGCGTCTCCTGCTGCGCCACGTTGGTTTGAGCAATCAAGAGACTCTCCTTATCGGCGGAGACTTCCGCAGCGGCGCGCGTCACCTCGATCGGCGGCAGCGTGCCCAACTTTACCTGGTTCTGGTTGTCTTCGTACAGCTTCTGCGCCGTAGCCAGAGCCTGTTCCTGAATGTGGACTTCGGCGATGAAGCTCACCAGGTCCCAATACAAATTGAGCAGCGCGGAAACCGTGGTGACCACCTGGTTTTTGAGCTGCAGATCGCTCACCTTGATGTTGTTGTTGGCGACGCGAATGAAGCGGTTGTTCACAGCGATGCCGAAACCTTGCAGGATATTCTGCGTGACCGAGAGATCGAGGTAGCCGCTGGTGTACGGGTTCAGGACATAATTGGGGCTGTTCACCTGATAACGTGCACTCGAATACGTCACAGCGGCATTCGTACCGGTGATAAAGCTCTGGTTATAACCGTATTGATACACGCGCAGGTTGGTGACCTGATAGGGAACGCCCCCGAGAATGGTGTTGCTGAGCGGCGCCGTGGAGTGCTGGAAATTGGCATACGCGAACAGACTGGGATCGAGCGAGGGCGGAGCGGGCCCCAGCGCGATCACCAGTCCCCCGCCCGAACTGACACCGGACCCGCTCTCCGGCAATCCGACCGCGTTCACGTTCACGCCTTCCAGGCTGACGCTGACCGGGCCGGGACTGATCGGTTGCCCGATGCTGCGCAGCGCGCCACCGCCTTGCGTACGTCGCAGCACTTCGCGAGCCAGGGGGGTAGCGTAACGCTGGATGGCGATGTCCAGGTTATTCTCAAGGCCCAGCGCGATCACGTCCTGCACCGACAGATACAGGTTGCCGGCGCGAATCAGGGACTCAAGGCGCGGCGAATCGGCTAAAACGACAGGCGCGACCCGTCGCTTTTCGAGATGAAACGGCCGGAGCAGGCCTCCCACAAGCGGCTTGGGAGGGGGCGACTCGATGACCACTTCAGGCCGCTGCGCGAGCGCTGTGGAGGCGCCCAGGACAGCGACCACGACAGAGAAAGTTCTAACAGATTTCATTGTTCACAGACCTTGGTTTCGCGCGGTAAAGGATACCAGCCGCGCACCTTATCTATTTAACTGACAAGTTCAAGGCGTGTGCAATTTTACGGCCAGCCCGACTCCGGCTGATGTGTAGCGCGCGCCACGGTCTGGCACCCCGTTCGACGTTTTCAGGGCCCGGCTCTGTCCGATTTCGCCAAAGACTGTTCGGATTTGTCACAGCGGCCCGGGCTAGGTTAACGCCGAGATGTAACACAAAAAGGTGATTGATTTTGCCGTGGAAGTGCGTCAAAAGTGGAGTGCAAGGTACGCAGGTGAAGTTGACCTGCCGGATTGGTCCCGCCCACAGTCCACACCTGCCAGCAATCGGGCTAAAGGAGTCCCCTTTGAAGAAACTGTTTGTAGGCAACCTCCCCTATCAGGCGAGCGAAGCCGAGTTGCAGGATTGGTTCACGCGAGCCGGCTTTCAAGCCGACTCAGTGCAGATTATTCGGGATAAGTTCACGGGCGATCCGCGCGGTTTCGGATTTGCCGAGTTCAGCAACGATCAGGAAGCCGATCGCGCCGTTCAAAACTGCAACGGTCAGGATTTCCTGGGCCGATCTCTCGTGGTGAACGAAGCGAGACCGATGCGCGAAGGGGGCGGTGGAGGCCGCTCTTTCGGCGGAGGTGGTCGGCCGGCACAGGGAGAGCGGCGAGGTGGACGGAATCGTTACTGATCCCCGCACATAACCTGTCGCAAGCTATTCGTCTTCAACGATCACGGCGTACACTTCTCCGGGACCGTGTACGCCGCGCACCAGGATCTGCTCAATATCGGCCGTGCGGCTGGGGCCGGTGATCAGCACCAGGGAACTGGTTTGATCGGCGGGCCGCGGAAGCATCGATAAAAGCTCGTCCAGGTTCGCAAGGATTCGCGAGCGCGGAAACACGGCGATGTGCGCCGGCGGAAGCAACGAAATCAGACGTGCGTTATCGGCACTCGAGAGCATCACGAACGATCCGGTTTCTGCGAGCGCATAATCGACGCTCGTGATCCCCAGGTCAGCCGACGCGCACGCGTCGCGCAGCGCATCGCGGTCCGTGATCCCGGATTGCACTCCCGGCATTTGCGTGATTCCGCACGCGGCAACGAACGGTGAATTGGCGGCCACTGCGCGCTTGCCCTCCAGCAGCGGCCGCAAAAATTCCACCACGTGCGCTCGAGAGGGGACCAGCATCGTCTTCCCGTTGAGCTTTTCGAGCTTTTGCCGGAACAACGACACCGCGACGCCGATGTCCATATTCGGAAAGCGCAGCATCGGCGCCGGGAGCGGCGCCGCCGCGGAGGTTTCCGTGCGGCCCAGCGCGCCGCGGATATCGGAGAGGATCTGTTCGCGCGCCGTCATGAGGTCTTTCCCGTGGCGCGTTTGCGCTCCGCCCACAGCTTGTGGAAACTCCTCGGCGCCAGCTTCGGAACCTCCCGCTGGCTGGCCCAACTCCGCAATGGCCCTATTTTTGGGATCATGCCGCGAAAACGGGACCCCATCGAGGCCAGAGACAAATAGATTTTGGGGTGCGACATGAGCCAGGCCCAGGCCCGGAATCCGGAACGTTCCAGCCCTCCCTGCCCGGTGCTCTGCTTGGCTGCGGTGACCTCGGCGCGAAGCTTCAGCAACAACTTCGGAATTTCGATCTTGACCGGGCAAACTTCGGCGCAGGCGCCACATAAACTCGAAGCAAAGGGCAGCCAGGGATCCTGGGCGACGCCGTGAAACTGGGGCGTGATGATCGCGCCGATGGGGCCGGAGTAGACCCAGGGGTAGTTATGACCGCCGATTTTGCGGTAGACCGGACAATGGTTGAGGCAAGCGCCGCAGCGGATGCAAAACAGCGACTGACGCTTCTCGGGATCGGCGAGCAGCCGTGTCCGCCCATTGTCAACCAAGACAAGGTAAAACTCGTCGGGCCCGTCGATCTCGCCCTCGCGCCGTGGTCCCGACAGGAATGACGTATAAACCGTGAGCGGCTGGCCGGTAGCGCTGCGTCCGAGCAGGTTCAGAAAAACGGCCAGGTCCTGCGCGCGCGGAATCAGCTTTTCGATTCCGGCCACCGCCACGTGGATCTTGGGCGTCGACGTCGACAAGCGCGCGTTGCCCTCGTTCTCCACCAGGACTACGGCGCCGGAATCGGCAACCAGGAAATTCGCGCCGCTGACGCCGATATCAGCGCTCAGAAACTTCTGCCGCAAGACCCGCCTGGCGATCTTGGTCTGTTCCTCGATGACCTCTTCTCGCTCCACTCCCAGCTTTTCTGTGAAGAGCGCGGCGACATCCTGGCGCGTCTTGTGCAGCGCCGGAGCGACGATGTGATACGGCCGTTCGCCCGCAAGCTGCATAATGTACTCGCCCAGGTCCGTCTCCACCACTTCCAGATTGTTTTTCTCGAGCGCGTCATTGAAGTGAATTTCCTCGGTAACCATCGACTTCGACTTGACGATCCGCCGGGCGTTGCGCTCCTTGGCCAGGCCAACCAGGAACTCCGTGACGTCGCCGCTATCTCGGCAAAACACGACCCGGCCGCCGTGCGCCGTGACGTTCGATTCCAGCTCGGTGAGGTAATGGTCGAGATGATCGATGGTGTGGCTCTTGATCTGGTTGGCTCGTGTCCGCAGCTCTTGATAGTCCGATAAGGCCTCGGGCGCGACCACGGCGGCGCGGTGGTCCATCAGCCGTCGCGTTGAGGAGTAGATCGCGAGCTGGAGCCGCGAATCGGCCAGCGTTTTTTGGAAATCTTCCTTGGGCGTCGCAGGCATGGGATTATCGGGAAGCTAAAATCTCCGCCAGGTGCATGGTCCGGATGGGGAGGCGCGCACGGTCCATGACGCCTTGGAGTTGCATCAGGCAACTGGCATCGATCCCCACCACTGCGCCGACTTCTGTCTTGCGAATAGAGTCGATTTTCGTACGAGCCATGCCGCCCGAAATTTCCGGAAATTTCACCGAGAACGTTCCGCCGAACCCACAGCATTCCTCTGCAATTTCCATCTCGCGCAGCGTCAGACCTTGCACATGGGCCAAAAGGCGGCGTGGTCCCTGCTTCAGGTGCAGTTCGCGCAGCGCGTGGCAACTATCGTGGAAAGTGACGGTGCCCTCGAACCGCGCGCCGACGTCTTCCACCTTGGCAACTTCGAGCAGGAATTGCGATAACTCCCAAACACGCGGCGCGACTTTGCGGGCTTCTTCGAGGCGCTTCGAATCGTGCTCGAAAATTTCCTCGAAATGATGCGTGATCATGGCAGCGCAGGAGCCCGACGGAACCACGATGTGCTCAGCGTCGCGAAACGTGTCCAGGAAACCGCGGGCCACGGTGGCCGCCTGTTCCGGGTACCCGCTGTTGAGCGCCGGCTGCCCGCAGCAGGTCTGATCCTCCGGGAAATCGACCTGGTAGCCCAGACGCTCGAGCACGTCGGCAGTGGCGATTCCGATCTGCGGAAAGACCTGATCGACGATACAGGTGACAAAGAGTGCGACGCGGGTCACGATCTACCATTGTGCCGCATCGGGTGGGAGAAGTCTCCGCCGAATTGCGCTCGGCCGGGTCGGCTTTGAAGGCGTCGCTACGCCCCCTGGACAACCCAATTCAGACTCTGGTACCCTAATAAGGCGCTCCCCGCGAAAAGTTTAGAACTCAGTGGGAGGCAGGGGTCTTTTAGCATTCCTGCCGTCTGCACCAATGAGGAGACATGCCGAAGCAAGGTAAGAAGTTCAAAGCTGCGTCCCAACAGGTCGAGCAACGACCCTACAATCTGACCGAAGCTGTTCCGCTGGTCCAGAAGATCAAGTTCGCAAAATTCGACGAGACGGTGGAATTGCACCTCCGCCTGGGCGTCGACCCCAAGCACGCCGACCAGATGGTCCGCGGGACCGTTGTTTTGCCGAATGGCCTGGGGAAGTCGAAGACCGTCCTGGTAATCGCTTCGGGCGATAAGCTGCGCGAAGCGGAGGCAGCGGGCGCTGATTTCGTGGGCGGCGACGATATGGTCAACAAAATCCAGACCGAGAACTGGACCGCCTACGACGCCGTCATTGCGACTCCGGACATGATGCGATCGGTCGGTAAACTCGGCAAGGTACTGGGCCCGCGCGGGTTGATGCCGAACCCGAAGACCGGCACCGTCACCACCGACATCGCCAATGCAGTAAAGGAAGTCAAGGCCGGCAAAGTGGAGTTTCGCGTCGACAAGACGGGCGTGATCCACGTCCCGGTCGGAAAAGTAAGCTTCGCCACGGACAAGCTGCTCGAAAACGCCGCCATGCTGATCCAGGCGGTGGTCAAGGCCAAGCCAGCGGCGGCCAAGGGCAAATATGTCCAGAGCGTAACCATCTGTTCGACGATGGGCCCGGGCGTTCACCTGGACGTGACCTCCTACAACGCCAAGCAGGTTTGACGGAGAACGAGCATGAAGAAGAAATCGGACAAAGAAAAAGACCTGGAAGCCCTGAAAAAGGATTTTGAGAACGCGCAGAACATCTTCGTCGCCGGCTTTGAGAAGCTTACGGTCGATCAGGATTTCGAGCTGCGAAAGACCGTCCGCGGCGCGGGCGGCAAGTACAAAGTCGTAAAGAATAACCTTGCGGAGAAGGCATCGCAGGGCACGCCGGCCGAGCCCATCATGGGCAGCCTGGCGGGGATGACATCGATGGCCTACACGGACAAGGATCCGGTGGCGCTCGCCAAGGCGCTCACGGCGTACGCCAAGAGCAATCCGACCTTCACCTTCAAGGCCGGAATCGTCGAAGGCCGCGTGATCGACGTGAAGTCGATTCAGGCTCTGGCGTCCCTGCCGGCGCGCGAAGAGATCCTGGCCAAAGTTTTGTTTTTGATTCAAGCCTCGGCGCAGCGTCTGGTCACGGCCATCAGTGGCGTGGGACGCAACGTTGCGGTAGTGATCGATCAGGGCGTCAAGGAAAACAAGTTCTCACAATAAGGGAGTAGAGGAAAAAGAAAATGGCGGACATCAACGCAATCGCGGAACAGATTCAAGGGCTGACGCTGCTTGAGGCGGCTCAGCTTGTCAAGATGCTTGAGGAAAAGCTGGGTGTGTCGGCGGCGGCAGCTACGGTCGCGGCGGCTCCGGCGGCTGGCGGTGGCGGCGCGGCGGCTCCGGCAGCGGAAGAAAAGACCGAGTTTAACGTGATCCTGACCGCCGCGGGCTCCAACAAAATCAACGTCATCAAGGCTGTTCGCGAGGTTACGAACCTGGGCCTCAAGGAAGCCAAGGATCTGGTGGACGGCGCGCCGAAGCCGATCAAGGAAGGCGTCAACAAGGAAGAAGCCGAGGCCATCAAGAAGAAATTCACCGAAGCAGGCGCAACAGTAGAAGTGAAGTAGGCGTTCGCGGCGCTTTGCCCGACGCTTTCGTTCTGGGCGAGCATCAACCCTGTTTTCAATGGGTTGGCGGGGTGTTTTTCCCGACGTCTTGCCTTGTCACGGCCGGATTTGACGTTCTGAATCCGGTTTGTTAAATTGAAATAGATACTGGCCGGAGACCGACCCGGATTCTTGCGCTTGTGAACCAAACATCCTGCGGACTTGGTGTGCCCATGCTCGGAAGGGGCGCACTGCTTTGCCATGCTCGTTTTTCTTCCGCCCGCAGTGTAAGCGTTTTCGGCCAGCGTAATTCGAATTTAGCCCGCTGCTGTTCTTCTTCACGCTCGATCCACCATGCCCGTGGCGCCGTGAGCGCCCGTGTCGAGTGATCCCGGAAGAGCAGTCGGCGGCGTTTGATTCTTCGGTTGAGTTCGGAGCCTATCGGCCGTAGGAGTGATAATGGAAAACCTGCCAAAGGGCGCAACACGCGAGCGAGTAGATTTTTCCCGGATCAAGACCTCGATCCCCATACCCAATCTGATCGAGGTCCAGAAGAAATCGTATGAGCGGTTTCTGCAAATGGACCTGTTGCCATCGGAACGCGAAGACACCGGTCTACAGAGCGTGTTCAATTCGGTATTCCCGATTTCGGATTTTCGCGGCCTGAGCCAGCTTGAATTCGTCGATTACGCGATCGGCAACTGGGAGTGCAAGTGCGGCAACCTGAAAGGGCTGCACCACCTGCGTTCCACCTGCCGCAACCCCAGCTGCGGCGCCACCATTCAGACCGACCCGTTCCATGTGGGCGACGTGCTCTGCCACCGCTGCGGCACGTTCAACAAAAACATCGTTACGTTCTGCAACCGTTGCGGCGATCCGGTGGGCTTACAGTTGAAGTACGACGTGGCCGAATGCGAGGAGCGCGGCATGACCTACGCTGCGCCGCTGAAGGTCACAATCCGGCTTACCGTCTACGACAAGGACCCGGAAACGGGCGTCAAGACCGTGCGCGACATCAAGGAGCAGGAAGTCTTCTTCGGCGAAATCCCGCTGATGACCGACAACGGTACGTTCATCATCAACGGCACCGAGCGCGTCATCGTTTCGCAGTTGCACCGCTC
>Ga0070734_10004678_pt1 | contig 12785 bp, 11 predicted proteins | sample Coa_R1_8_FD_66444 | JGI IMG/M metagenome (GOLD analysis project Ga0070734, IMG submission 66444) | Surface soil microbial communities from Centralia Pennsylvania, which are recovering from an underground coalmine fire - Coalmine... | ecosystem: Environmental > Terrestrial > Soil > Unclassified ...
ATCGGTTTTCGCGGAACAGCTCTGATGCCGGCCGCCATCGGCGAAGCCAAGGTGGAGAGCAAGCAGGGCGTTATCAAGATCGATGCGGAAATGCAAAAGCTGGAACCGGCGACCAAGTTCGGTCCGGAATATCTTACGTACGTGATGTGGGCCATCACGCCGGAAGGCCGGGCGACCAACGTAGGCGAAGTCCTGCTGAAAGACGGGAAGAGCAAGCTGGACGCGACCAGCGAGTTGCAATCCTTCGGTTTGATTGTCACGGCGGAACCTTATTTCGCCGTTACTCAGCCGAGTGACGTGGTAGTGATGGAGAATTTTGTGCGCCACGACACCACCGGGACCATCGAAGAAGTCGACGCAAAGTTTGAGCTGTTGTCGCGCGGCCAATACACTCTGAACGTGAACCCGGCCGACATCCGGCCGATCGTGCTGGATCGCAAAGTACCGCTGGAGCTCTACGAAGCGCGCAACGCCGTTCAGATCGCGCGTTGGACCGGTGCTTCGCGTTATGCGGCCGATACGTACCAAAAGGCGGTGATTGGCCTGGAGAACGCGGAAGGCTACTTGCAAGGCAAAGCGGGCAGCAAGCCGATCGGGACTGTAGCGCGCGAGGCAGTTCAAATGGCGGAAGATGCACGCATCATCACGGTCAAAAAGATTGAGGAAGAACAACTCGCGAACGAGCGCCAGGCGGGCCTGGATCGTGAGGAGCGGGCCGAGAAAGCGCGGCGGGATGCAAAATTGGAGACCGAGCGCGTGGCACTGGAAGCGGGCCGCGCAAAAATCGCCGCGGATGCGGAAGCCCGGCGGGTGACTCGGGAACATGAAGTAGAGACGGCGTCCTTACAGGCGGAGGCGGACCGAGCGAAAACGGAGAGCGACGCCCGCCTGGCGGCGGCTCAAGCGGAAACCGAGCGCGTAAAGCGAGACAACGACGCACAGACGGCCGCCGCTCAGGCGGAAGCCGATCGCCTCAAGCACGAGAACGACGCACAAAGAGCCGCGAGTCAGGCGGACCTGGACCGGGCAGCCGCGGAAAAAGCGCAAGCCGATGCGGATAAAGCGCAACTGCGCGCGCAGCTGTTGCTCCAATTCAATGCGATTCTCCAGACCCGCGACACTGCGAGGGGATTGATCGTGAATATGTCGGATGTGCTGTTCGACACGGCCAAGTTCTCGTTGCGGCCGGCCGCGCGCGAGAAGCTGGCAAGAGTAGCCGGGATCCTGGAAGGTCATCCGGGGCTGCGAATGCAGGTGGAAGGCTACACCGACAGCGTGGGCGGCGACGATTACAATCAAAAGCTGTCGGAAGATCGCGCTACTTCGGTGCGCGATTATTTGACCGGGGCGGGAATACCGGAAACCTCGGTGACGGCGAAAGGGTTTGGGAAAACCGAGCCGGTGGCATCCAACGATACCGCCGCCGGACGCCAGCAGAATCGACGGGTAGAGCTGGTAGTCTCGGGCGACCTCATTGGCTCAGAGATCCGGACAGCACCGTTAGCAGTAAAGTAATTCCTGTTCTTTTTGAGCGGTGATCAGGGCCGTCCTTGCGAACGGCCCTGAATCTTTTTATAGGGGGGTGTTCCATGAAACGTTTCGCGAATCACATGCTTACTCTGGGTGCGCTTATGGCTCTTACCAGCGCAGCGGGCATTGCTCAAGAACTCAAGCTCTTTCCGGGTTCCCATCTGGATGAGGCAGCGAGCAGCGAAGCATCCAAAACGGTGCCCGGTAAGGAATCAAAAGTCTACACCACCTCGGAGAGCTTTGAGAAGGTACTGGCATTCTACAAGAGCCTGTATAAACAGGACACCAGCATGCCGCCCGCAGGCCCCAAGTTGTCGTCGGGCCAGCAGATTCAATGGGCGTTCTTCATCATCGACAGCGGGACCAAGCTGTCGAATTCGAACTATTGGATGAAGATCCAACATCCTTTGGTGGGTGGAACGGACGGCAAGGACATCCGTGATGTCACTGTCATCCAATCAGTGCGTAAGAAGTAACCAGCCTCGACCATATCCGGTCACGTGACCCCGCACGGTCAGCCCCGCTCCGCGCGACTCTCCTCATTGCTCTAAGGATCCTCTGTATTAACACGGTCTTTCCAGGCGGACAGCCGATGGGCCGGAGAATGCTCTTAGAGAACCGCAACCAAAAGGAGAAGTTCAGTGAAATTATTCGGAACAGCAGCAACAGTGATTTTTTGTTTGGCACTCTCAGGAACCATGTTTGTGCCAGGCGCCAAGGCGGATGACTCGGATAGGAAGACCATCATCACCTTTAGCGCACCCGTGGAGATTCCTGGCGTGCATTTGGCGGGATGGGGAGTACTGCCGGCCGGCACTTATGTGTTCAAGATTTTTGACTCGCAGTCCGACCGCCACATCGTCCAGATTTTCAGTCAGGACGAGGCCACGGTTTACGCCACCATTCTGGCAATTCCAAACTATCGCCTCAAAGCGACCGACAAGACCGTAATGACTTTCAGAGAAAGACCCGTGGGACAACCGGAAGCGCTGCGGGCGTGGTTTTATCCGGGCAGAAATTGGGGCGAAGAGTTTGTATATCCGAAGAGCAGGGCCGTAGAGCTTGCCAAGGCAACCAATACGACCGTTCTTTACACGCCGGCCGAAATTGCGCCGGAAGTTACCGTGGCAGTGAAGTCGCCGGACGAACCCGTGGTGGTGCAACTGAAGCAAGCGCCGGTGATGGCGATCAAGCCTACGGGAGAAGAAGTGGCAGTCGCGGAAGTCGTTACACCGCTGCCGGAGCGGGAAGTGGCGGCCGTTGCGACGCCGGAACTGCCGGCGCAGTTGCCGAAAACCGCGAGCCCGATGCCGCTCATCGGGTTGTTGGGAATGCTGTCGCTCGGCGGCGCCTTCGCCATCCGCGCGGTGGCCAGCCGCCTTCGATAGGGGCTTGCTGATTGATTGTCGGGCAGGCGGAAATGCCTGCCCAACCGAAGGGGTCCAGATTCTGCATGCGACAGAGAGTAATTCCGTTACTGGCTCCCGCAGCCAAGCGCCGGGAGCATGAGGGCAACTGCCACCAGACCAAAGCACGCGGGCTGGACGTCCTCAATTCACCCTTGTTGAATAAGGGGACAGCCTTCACTGCGGAGGAACGGAAAACGCTCGGCCTGGCGGGCCTGCTCCCGCCGGATATCAGCACCATCGAGATGCAAGTCAAGCGCGCCTACATCCAGTACGAACGCTTGACCGATTCGCTCAGTAAGAACATCTACCTCACTTCTCTGCACGACCGCAATGCGGTGCTGTTCTACCGGCTGTTTTCAGAGCACCTGCGCGAGATGATCCCCATCGTCAACAATCTGACGGTCGGCATGGCCATGGAACAGTACCACCATGAATGCCGGCGCCCACGAGGCGTGTACCTTTCCATCGATCATGCGGACCATATTGAGGATGCGTTTAGCAGCCTGGGTTTCGGTCCGGACGATATCGACCTGATCATTGCGACTGATGCGGAACAAATACTGGGAATCGGCGAGTGGGGCGTGGGTGGTATGGAAGTGCCGATTGGGAAGTTGGCGATTTACACGGCGGCGGGCGGCCTTGACCCGGCTCGCGGGATCGCGGTGATGCTGGATGTCGGCACGAATCGAGAGAGCCTGCTGGACGACCCAACTTATATCGGAAACCAGCATGCGCGAATTCGCGGCGAACGTTATGACGCCTTCATCGACGCGTACGTGAAAGCGGTGACCAGGTTGTTCCCCAAGGCCATGCTGCAGTGGGAAGATTTTGCTCCGGGTAGCGGACGCCGCATTCTGGAAAAATACCGGGAACACCTGTGCACGTTCAATGACGATATCCAGGGAACGGGCGCAATCACACTGGCTGCCGCCATCTCCGCCGTGCGCGTGTGCGGCACGCCTTTGCGCAACCAACGCGTGGTCATCTTCGGAGCAGGTACCGCGGGCATCGGAATTGCCGACAAGCTGCGCAACGCCATGGTGAGAGAGGGTCTTTCCAAAGAAGACGCCACGACACGTTTTTGGTGCGTAGACAAGCAGGGATTGCTCACCACGGACTCGGCCGATCCCCTGCTGGATTATCAATCGAACTATGCGCGGCCCGCAGCGGAAAGTAAGAGCTGGAAACACGATCTGCCAGGAAACGGAGTGAGCCTGGCGGAGGTGGTGCGGCACGTATTGCCATCCATGTTGATCGGAGCGTCTACGGTAGCGGGCAGCTTCACGGAATCGATCATCAAGGAAATGGCGGCGCATACCGAAAGGCCAATCATCTTCGCCCTGTCGAATCCTCCCGTGCGATCCGAGGCGAACCCTGCCGATCTGATCGCGTGGACGAATGGGCGCGCGCTGATCGCCACCGGCAGTCCGTTCGCCCCGGTCACTTACAAAGGCGTCACGTATGTGATTGCGCAAGCGAATAACGCCATGCTCTATCCGGGACTTGGGCTGGGCGTGATCGTCTCCAGAGCCCGCCGTATTAGTGACGGCATGTTCCGCGCGGCGGCTAGCGCGGTGTCGAGCCTGGTGACGGTACGGCAGCTTGGTGCGTCACTGCTGCCGCACATCGACGATCTGCGCAGTGTCTCGACAACCGTGGCTGTGGCGGTGGCCGAAGCAGCCATCCAGGAAGATTTGGCTGGAGTCAAACTCGCCGACATCGTGCAGCAAGTGCAAGACGCGATGTGGCAGCCGCGATACCGCCTTCTTCAGGCGTGCTGATGCAATGGACGATCCGACTCCCGATCGTGGTTTTCCTGGCCGGCTGGGGGAGCTACGCCGCTGCGCAAGTCGATCCCGAGCCTGCGTCCTACCGCCTTGCCGTGGATGTCAATTTGGTTGTGCTGCCGATTGCCGTGCACGACCGGCAGGGGCGCTATATATCCGACTTGCACGCGCAGGATTTTGCGGTGTATGAAGACCGCATTTCACAACCAATCAAAGTATTCCGGCACGAAGATATCCCTGTAATCGCAGGGTTGCTGGTGGATCACAGCGGAAGTATGCGGACCAAGCTCGCGCAGGTGACCGCCGGCGCCCGGGCGTTTGTGCAGTTGAGTAATCCGCTGGATCGGATGTTCGTCGTGAATTTCAATGAAAAGGTCTCGCTGGGTCTGCCCGCGGGCACTCCCTTCAGTGCCAACGCGAACGAGTTGGCCTGGGCTATCTGGAAGGCGCCTGCGCAAGGCCAGACTGCGCTTTACGACGCCCTGATTGAAGCGTTGCAGCGATTTGAGACGGGCAGCCAGGATAAGAAAGTGCTGATTGTTATCAGCGACGGCGCGGACAATGCCAGCGCTCATGGCCTGGCGCAAGTGTTGGATTTGGCCGAACGGTGCAGCGCCATCATTTACACGGTGGGACTCTTCGACCCGGACGATCACGATGCGAATCCGAAGGTATTAACTCACCTCGCGAAAAGTACCGGAGGCGAGGCATTCTTTCCCGGCCAGCTTAGCGCGGTGGTGGAGATTTGCGAGAACATCGCTCACGATATTCGCAATCAATACACCATCGGATATTCGAGCGGGGCGGTAAGGAATGGCGCCTACCACTCGGTTCGCGTAATGGCGCGCCACCCAGGGCAAGGCAAGCTGGTGGTGCGGACGCGCGCGGGCTACATCGCCGGCGAAGCAGCGAGAACTGGAAAGTCCGGCGTTTCCAAGTGAAGCTCATTATCCGAAAAACATCGCTGCGGAGGGCGCTGGTGTGGCTTCAACGCGGCTTTTTCGGCGTCGCTCTTGTGCTGATTAGTTATGCCGGGTTGATGCGGGCCGACGCATATTTCTTCCAACAGCGTGAGAGCCATTCCTTCGAACGCCTTCGTCAGCAGCCGGTAGCGGTTCCGGTCGCGTTTGCAACTGCACAAGGTTTCATTGGCCGGCTTGAAATAAAGCGTTTGGGACTCTCGGTAATGGTGACAGAAGGCGATGACCAGAGGACATTGCGGCGCGCCGTGGGTCATGTTCCAGGCACCTCAGTCCCGGGCCAAAACGGGAATATCGCGCTCACTGGCCATCGCGATACGTTCTTCCGTCCGCTGCGCAATATTCGCCCGGATGACATCGTCGAGCTGAGTACGTTGCAGGGGCAATACCGCTACCGCGTCGTGTCCACTTTGGTAGTGAGTCCGGATGATGTGTCGGTTTTGAATCGCGGCCAGCGGGAAATCCTGACGCTCATCACGTGTCATCCGTTCTACTTCGTGGGAGCCGCTCCCAATCGGTTCATCGTTCGGGCCGAAAAGATCCAATGAGAATGAAACTTATGCTCGAAGAAACGCTTAAAGTTCGCAAGATCGCTTTTGTCGGCGACCACTTGCCGCGCAAGTGTGGAATTGCTACCTTCACCTCGGACTTGCTTGCCGCCGTCGCAAGCGCACATCCGGAAAGTCACTGCCTGGCGGTTTCCGTCAACGATATTCCGGAAGGCTACCAATACCCGGAAGTCGTTCGCTTCGAGATTGAAGAACAGGACCTTTCCTCCTACCTGCGCGCGGCCGACTTCCTCAATATCAGCAATGTAGACATGGTCTGCCTGCAGCATGAATTCGGAATTTTCGGCGGTCCCGCGGGCGGCCACATCCTGGCTTTTCTGCGCGAATTGAGAATGCCCGTTGTCACCACGCTGCACACTGTTCTACGGGATCCCCGGCCAGACCAGCGGCGGGTGATGCAGGAGTTGATTTCATTGTCCACCCGGCTGGTTGTCATGGTGGAGCGCGGCCGGACGATGCTGAAGGAAATCTACGACGCGCCGGCCGCCAAGATCGATCTGATTGCCCATGGCATTCCAGACGTGGCTTTCGTCGATCCCACTTTTTTCAAAGATCAGTTTGGCGTAGAGGGCAAGGTGGTGCTGCTCACCTTCGGCCTGCTTTCCCCGAATAAAGGCATCGAAAACGTACTCAACGCACTGCCGGATATTTTAAAAGAGTATCCGGAAGTTGTTTACATCGTGCTGGGCGCCACGCATCCGAACGAGCTGCGCGAGCATGGTGAAGCTTACCGCGTAAGCCTGGAGCTGCTGGCCAAAAGAAATAAGATCGAAAAGAACGTGATCTTCTACAACCGTTTCGTGGATCTGGAAAATCTGAAGGAATTCATCGGAGCGGCGGACCTTTACCTCACGCCCTATTTGAATGAAGCGCAGATCACCTCAGGAACCCTGGCTTACACTTTTGGATCCGGCAAAGCGGTGGTGTCGACGCCCTACTGGCATGCTACGGAACTGCTGGCGGACGATCGCGGCGTCCTGGTGCCCTTCGGCGATGCCCCGGCGATCGCACGCGAAGTAATCGGCCTGCTTGGCGACGACACGCGCAGGCATGCCATGCGCAAGAACGCGTATCGGCTGGGACGCGAAATGATCTGGAGCCATGTCGCGCAACTATATATGACCAGCTTTGAAGCGGCGCGGCTGCAGGGCGCGGCCCGCTCCCGCAAATCTCTGATCACCAAAACTCTCGACCTGAGACCGCGCGAGCTACCGGAGTTAAAGCTGGATCACTTGATGCGAATGACCGATTCCACGGGAGTCTTTCAGCACGCCATTTTCGGCGTGCCGAATTTCTCGGAGGGCTATTGCACCGACGATAACGCGCGCAGCTTCATCCTGGCCGTGCTGCTGTCCGAACTTGGGGAAGACCCGGAAAGCGCGCGCACGCTGGCCACCACTTCAGCGGCGTTCCTGCATCACGCTTTCGATTTCAAAACGAAACGCTTCCACAACCACATGAGCTTCGAGCGCGGCTGGCTGGACGCACAGGGTTCCGACGATTGCCAGGGCCGAGCGCTTTGGGCACTCGGGATCGGCGTGGGGCGCTCACCGTTCCGAAGCTTCCAGATGATGACCGGACAGCTTTTCGCCCAAGCCCTGCCGGCCTTGCTGGAGATGACGTCGCCGCGTGCCTGGGCCTTCGGCTTGATCGGTATCCATGAATACCTGCGCCGGTTGAGCGGGGACAGCCTGGTCAACCAGACGCGAGAAGCTCTCACCGGCCGGCTTATGGATCGCTTCGAGCGAAGCTCCCACCCCGACTGGCGCTGGTTTGAAGAGGAACTCTCCTATGACAACGCCAAGCTCGCCCACGCCTTGATCCTCAGCGGCTCCTCGACCGGTCAAACGGAAGTGTTTGAGCGAGGCCTGCAGGCGTTGCGCTGGTTGAATGAAATACAGACCTCCGAGAAAGGTCACTTCCGGCCGATTGGTAGCAACGGTTTCTATCGGCGCGGCAGCGCGCGCGCCAACTTTGACCAGCAACCGGTAGAGGCGCAAGCCATGGCTTCAGCGTGTTTGGAAGCTTATCGTACAACTTCGGATATCTGGTGGTTCGAACAAGCGCAACGGGCTTTCGATTGGTTTATCGGCTGGAACGATCTGGGTTTGGAGCTGTATTCGCCAGAGAGCGGCGGCTGCGGCGACGGACTGCACGTAGACCGGGTCAATGGAAACCAGGGCGCCGAGTCCACTTTAGCCTTCCTCCTCTCGTTGGCGGAAATGCGATTGGCGCAGAACATGGTGGCGAGTTTTAAGGAGCCCATCGCCATTGGAGCGTAATGTCAATCCCGATCAGACGTACTCGGTTTGTTCTGCGGCCCGACCCTTCGCGCGTGCTGCTGCGGCCGTTTACGCCGGGCGATTCCGAAAGGGTTGGCCGAATTATCCACCGGATTCTGCGGATTCCGGAAGAGCATGTCGCGGTTTTGCTGTCAGAGATCTGCGCCGAGTTCTGTAAGCGCCACGAGAATGTCCACGCAGTTTTTCAGGAGCGCTTTGCACAAGTCTGCAAGACGTTCGAGACTACTCAGGAGCTTTCCGAGCAAAGGCGGCAGTTGATCGGTTCCTATTTTCTGGCTGAATACTCGCTCGAAGCCGCAGCCTTGTTCAACCCGTCTATGGTCCCGCATCCGGATCAAACCGGGCTTCCGGCGGGAGCTTTGCGCTTCGTTCTCAGTCTGCGCGCCACCGGCGAAGGACACATTTCCTCTGTCACGTTTCGAACCGGTGTTTTGCACGCCGACCACCGAATCGACGTGGTAACGCCCACGGGCTTCCTGACAGAGCCACGTCAAGTTCCAAACCTGCTGTACGAGAAGGGGCTGTTCGAACGGAAACTCGCCGAGCTTGGACTCACCCGCGAGTGTTCCCGCCGGGTTCTCAACAAACTAGGCAGTTCGTTCACGCTGGATCAACTGCGCGCCAGTCTGCAAGCCGAACAATTTCGCCTGCCGGATGGAATGTCGCGGGAAGATCAAATGGAGTCGCAGGGCATTTGGCTGCTGGCCCGTTCCAACTACGAAGTTCAATTCCAGCCCGGTCAGAAACTCTCGGAGCGCGTCATTTTTCCTGCAACTCCATCCCAGCGCAACGGCATCGAGGATGCGCGGTTCGTCCGCTTCCAGAAGGAAGACGGCGCTTATATCTATTACGCGACCTTCACCGCCTACGACGGTAGAGTGGTGATGCCAGAGCTGGTGGAGACTTCCGACTTCCTCTTCTTCCGGTTCATCACTTTGAACGGTCCTGCCGCGCAGAACAAAGGGATGGCGCTGTTCCCACGAAAAATAAACGGACGTTACGCGATGCTCTCGCGGCAGGACAACGAGAATATCTACCTCATGTTCTCCGACAATGTTCACTTCTGGAATGAGTGCACCGCGCTGCTCAAACCCACCTTTCCCTGGGAGCTGGTCCAACTCGGGAACTGCGGCTCGCCCATCGAGACCGATGCCGGCTGGTTGGTGCTCAGCCACGGCGTCGGCCCGATGCGAAAGTACTGCATCGGTGCGTTCTTGCTGGACCGCGAGGATCCCACGAAAGTGATCGGACGATTGCGCGAGCCATTACTCAGCCCGAATCAAAAAGAGCGTGAAGGTTACGTCCCCAATGTCGTCTACACCTGTGGCGCTATGCTGCACAACGGCGAGCTGATTATTCCATACGGCCTGGCGGATCAGGCCACGGGATTCGCCACTGTTGCGCTGGTGGATGTGCTGGGTGCGATGAACTAGCACGCACGATTATCCGAGCAAAAAAATCGCGGTCCTCTCTTCCGTGCCATGACGGACCCCGCCCATGAAATACGGCGCATGGTGCGAATGGCAGGAGCTGTCGCCATTCCAACTGCAATGCCCAACTGCACGTTTGACAATCAATCTGACTTACCTCGAAATCGAGCATCCGGAAAAAATCCGGCTACTCGATGACGAAGAGGAAATCTTGCCCGGGATGCGCGCTCGCTGGGTCGGGGTGCATCATCGATCTTCCATGGCATTCGATGTTTCGACGACGGCCGGGCATGTCGTAATCACCGACGCGGCGTTTCACTACGGAAACGTGGAAAAGATGCACCCCCTCGGCATTCTCGAAAGCATGGAGGAGTGCCACCTCGCGTATCAATGGCTGCAGCACGCCGATATTCTGGTGCCATTGTATGATCCCGCCGTGATAGAGCGATATCCGGATGGACACATACGCGCGAGCCGGGAATTTTGAGACTAGGGTCACAATCAAATCCGCAGGCGCAAGGCTTGGTTCTTAAGAATCCAACTTGATCTTTGCAAACAGCGGCAAGAAGACTCAGCTGCGCAGATCACTGCAATCGAATCATCTCAGATGTTCGTGCTTTATCAGTCTTCAGGAACGAAATAACTTAGCTTCATGATCCGAACTGGAAAACGCAACTAAGGGCTCGCGTAGTTGGTTTCCCGTTAATCTCAAGAGAAACCATCGATTCGTTTTTCGGACTGTAGATGAAATTGAGGACGCGAGATTCCCAGAGTTCAACAAAGCTCAACAGAGTTCAACAAGCTGCCCGCATCTTCCTGAAAGAGCTTATTAGACGCCATTGTCCTTGTTTAATCGGTGCTCACATTCATAACCTCTCAGTCGCTCGAACCTTTCAGCCGCGGTCCTATCCTTGCCGTCGGGCAATATCGGACAAGTAGTCTTGGGAGTCGTGGCAGCGGTGGAGTTGCGAGTGTCCTGGAATCTGCAACTTGCAGAAAAATCGAGGCGGTCGAGGCTTCGAATCCCACCCTCACCGCCAGTTGCACCCGCCGGCGCCGGGGCATTCGGCTCTACGCCAAAAACGGGGGCAAACCCCGACTCCGACTGATTAAGCAAATAATTCCTGGACTCGCATTCTGTAGTTTTCGAAGTTGCGAAACCCGTACGCCTGGCGATTGATCAGTTCCATCTTGTTGTGGAAACCCTCGGTAATTCCGTTGTTGCGAGTGAACCTCCACATGGCAGCGCGTATCCGCGGGTCGGTAACAAAGGGCCGCACTTGTTGAGAACCGGAGAGATCGCTTCTTCCCGGAACGAGGTCATCCACTTGTTATAGGTGTTCTCAAAAAAATCCCGCACGGCCGGGATAATGGATTCACGAAACCCGCAGATGCTGAGTGGGCGGCGATTCGTCGTTACCGAGCAGAGTTGGTGGACATGCTGAATGAGGTTCACATTAGAGTTGGTGAAGCACCGGCGGGGATGAAGATTCCTCAGGAAAGCATCCGAGGGCTCCTGATGGCTTCGTTTTATCTGCTCGACGTGAATGAGGGACTTCGCGAAACGGATGAGGCGCACTTCATCGGGTCAGCAATAAGGGAGCTGGAAAGAGCGCTCGGGGCTCTTGGGCTCGGCGTGGATTACTTGGACAAGATCAACGCTTGGCGGTTGCGCGAGCTGAAGGAACGAGGTGGCACTGATTTTTTGACGTTGGAGTGACGGTTCGTTCTGGAGGCGTTCTCGACCGGCGCGGCTGAGATTTCCCCAATTGCGAATGGCGCGCATAGGCGGCTTGCAGCGAGAGGCGGGTAGGAGATCGAGCGTTAGGCTGGTTTTGCCAGGCGTAGTCATAAATCTAAGAGACTATCTCGGCAATATGACGGTATTATGGCAGGTACTCGAAATAAAGGGCGTCTGACCGACGTTAACGCAAAATGTCCCATCACCGTTTTCTGAAATCTGGAGAGTGGGGTATCTCTCTTATTTGAAACAGAGATCCCGTCCCTCTTGGATTCGGAAACCTGTAGGGCGGCGGTTCTGTCAAAAGTTTCGAAGTTATCGACCGCCGGCTTCGGTTTTTCAGTTTCGGCCTCCATTTCCTACCTACGGGCTTCCGCTTTGATTGAAGATTTGGACAGTTTCGCGTGATCTAGGTGCAGGAATCAAAGACTTTTTACGCGGCTCTCGCGGCCGACGCGGCAACGACGGTGCGGTAAAAGGCGAATTCGGCGGCATCCTCGAGCCGTGTGCAGTCTGGGAAGACCTGCGCGGGACGGCATCCTCCTACCTGTTGCTTTCCCAATGGCCTTGTGAGAGACTTCCATTGGGGAACCCAATAGACCGATATATGAAGAACAAGACCGATGTCCCTCAGGGAACGCTGGCTCTGATGGTTCTGAAAACCATAGAGATTCTTGGACCTTTGCACGGCTATGCCATCGCAAAACGCATCGAGCAGATAAGCGGAGATCTTCTCACTGTCAATCAGGGCACGCTTTATCCCGTGCTCTTGAAGTTAGAGCAGGAGGGCTCAATTGCCTCGGAGTGGGGCGCCTCGGATACGAATCGGAAGGCGCGGTTTTACCGTCTCACGCGCGAGGGCCGCAAACATTTGCAGGCTGAGGCGCGAGGATGGGAGCAAACAGCGGAGATGATTGGGAAATTCTTTGCAGCGAAGTCGGAGGATTTACGTTGAGATCACTTAGAAGATTCTTCAGGCGTCTCACTGCCTGGGCAAGAACGCGAGCGGATGAAGAGCGGCTGCAACACGAGATCG
>Ga0070734_10004679_pt1 | contig 12785 bp, 14 predicted proteins | sample Coa_R1_8_FD_66444 | JGI IMG/M metagenome (GOLD analysis project Ga0070734, IMG submission 66444) | Surface soil microbial communities from Centralia Pennsylvania, which are recovering from an underground coalmine fire - Coalmine... | ecosystem: Environmental > Terrestrial > Soil > Unclassified ...
CGCAAGCTGCGCGAGGACGTGCTCGCCAACCAGAAGCTGACCGCCATCGACGAGCACGAGCTCGCCACCATGCAGCGCCTGGTCAGGCGCATGGCCAAGAACCTCGCATCGAAATACAGCCGCCACATCCGCCGCGCCAAGCGCGGGCAGCTGGACGTGCGCCGCACGATCAGGAAGAGCCTCGGCCACGGCGGGCTGCCGTTCGACCTGATCTGGAAGAGCAAGACCATCGACCGCCCGTCGATCTCGGTGATGTGCGACGTCTCCGGCTCGGTCGCGCAGGCGGCGCACTTCCTCCTGCTGTTCCTCTACAGCCTGAACGAGGTGGTCGAGCGTCTGGACGCGTTCGCCTTCTCCAACCGCCTGGTGGCGGTGGGCGATATCCTGAACGACGAGGCGGTGTCCGACGCGATCGCCATGGTGATCAAGCGCATTGGCATGCGCTCCACCGACTATGGGATGGCGCTCGAGGACTTCTGCGCCTTGGAACTGGCCAAGATCGACAACAAGACGACGGTCATCATCCTTGGCGACGGTCGCACCAACTACGTGAACCCGCGGCTCGACCTGCTGCGGGCGATCAGCGAGCGGGCGCGGGCGGTGATCTGGCTCAACCCGGAGCCCGAAAGCCTCTGGACCCGCGGCGACTCCGAGATGGAGCGCTACAAGCGGTTCTGCACCGTGGCGAAGACCTGCAGCACGGCCAACGAGCTAGAGCGCATCATCGAGGACGTGCTCAGGACCTACATGCCGAGATAGCGGCTACTCCGCCGGCATGAGCGCGCGGATCTCGGCGTCCGTGCAACCGCACTCCTCCAGGATCTTGAGCGTGTGCTGGCCGACTTCGGGCGCCATGCGCGGCTGGGTCTTTTCGACGCCATCGACATAGAACGGACTGTCGACCGTCTTCAGGCCAAAGCCGTCCTCGAACTCGGGCAGGAAGCCGTTCGCCTCGACCTGCGGGTCGGCGATGTGGTCGGTGACCCGCCCGACGATGCCGAAGGTGACGCCGGCCTCCGACAACTTCGCGTGCCAGTGCGCCCAAGGCTCGCGGCCGAAGATGTCCTGCAGGATGGCGATCAGCTCGGCCGCGTTCTGCATCCGGGCCATCGGCGTCGAGAACCGCTCGTCGTCGAGCAGGTCTTCGCGGCCCACCGCGCGGGTCAGAAGCGCGTACTCCCGCGCTGGATTGACAACCGCCAGGATGAACGAGCGTTCGTCCGAGGTGTGGTAGATCTCGCCGAGCGCGCTCCGCATGCCGCCGCGCTGGCGCCCCGTCAACTCGATGTCGCAGAGCGCCGCCTGCACCTGGCAGGAGTTCGCCCAGAGCCCGTTGGCCATCAGCGAGGTCGCCACGGCGCCGCCCTTGCCGGTCAGGGCGCGCCTGTAGAGTGCGGTCGCGATGGCCGCATAGGTCGCCATGGCGGTCGGATGATCGCCCATCCCGGGCAGCGAGAAGCTCGCTTCCGCATCGGCGTAAGGCTTGACCATCTCCATGAAGCCCGAGCGCGCCCACCACGCCGTGGTGTCGTACGCGGTCCGGTTCCTCTCCGGCCCCGCCTCCCCGTAGGGGCTGAGCGACGCATAGATCAGCCGCTCGTTCAGAGGCATGAGGTCCTCGGCGCGCAGGCGAAGGCGCTCGCGCACAGGAAACGGGAAGTTGGTGAGGAAGACGTCGGCGCGCCTGACCAGCTTCTCCAGCACCGCCCGGGCTTCCAGAAGCTTCAGGTCGATGGCCAAGCTCTCCTTGTTGCGGGAGTCCATGGTCCAGAACCAGTCCGGAACGTCGGGCCCGCGCATGCGCGCGAGGCTGCGGTAGGAGTCGCCGAGGCCCGGCGGCTCGATCTTGATCACCCGGGCGCCGAAGTCGGACATGATCGTCGCCGCCGCCGGGCCTGCGATGAAGCTCGCGCAGTCGATGACCAGAAGATCGCTGAACAGGCTCTGCGCCATGCCATAGCCTCCGAACGCCTCCCCGCTTTATGGAGAAAGCGACGGCGGGCCGTCAAAGGCTCGGCGACCAAGCGCGAGAAGACACTGCGAAAGCGGCCCGGAGGGCGAAGTGTGGCCAGCCGAGGTCGCTCGCTTGTGACACGCAAACGCCGTCGACCCGGGGCCGGCGGCGTCGCTGCCGGGATCGGCGCCGAAAGTCAGGCGGTCGCCAGCTCTCTCGTACGGCGCTCGCTGGCGTGGATGATGTCTTCCGCCTGCCTGACGATCCGCTTCACGAGCTCGTCGACGCTGGGGATGTCGTGGATCAGGCCCTGGCTCTGGCCCGCCGACCAGATGCCGCCGTCGATATCGCCGCCGACCAGCACGTTCGCACGCCCGCGGGCCCCCGACACCAGCTCGCGCACGTCGTCGATCGTCTTGGTCGGGTCCTGCTGGATGCGCACGACCTCCTCGGAGATCGCGTTCCGCGCCACGCGCGAGGTGTTGCGAAGCGTGCGGTTGGTCAGGATCGTGTCGCGCTCGGTGTTGGCGACGATCGCGTCCTTCACGTTCTGGTGAATCTTGGCTTCCTTGGTCGCCATGAAGCGGGTGCCCATGTTGGCCCCCTCGGCCCCGAGCGCGATCGCCGCCGCCAGCGAGCGCCCGTCGGCCATTCCGCCGGAAGCGATCACCGGGATCTTCACCGCGTCGACAGTCGCCGGCAGCAGGACCATGAGCGTGACGTCGTCCTCGCCGGGGTGGCCGGCGCACTCGAAGCCGTCGATCGAGATCATGTCGACGCCCAGGCGCTCAGCCGTCACCGAGTGGCGGACGGAGGTGCACTTGTGGATGACCTTGATCCCGTTCGCCTTGAAGTCTGGCAGGTGGTCGACGGGGCTGCGGCCGGCGGTTTCGACGATCTTGATCCCGCTCTCGATGATGGCGCGGCGGTAGTCGTCATACGGAATCGGGTTCAGCGACGGCAGCAGCGTGAGGTTGACGCCGAACGGCTTGTCGGTCAGCGCGCGGGTCTTGTCGATCTCCGCCTTCAACGCCTCGGCCGTCGGGAAAAGGTGCGCGACGATGAAGCCCAGCGCGCCTGCATTGGCCACGGCGGCGACCAGCTCGCCATAGCCCACGCCTGTCATGCCGCCCATCACCACAGGGGCCTCGACACCGAACATCTCGGTGAGTTTCGTCTTGATCACGGGTTTCGCCTCTCCGACTGTCGCGTTCGCGAACGCTCGTTTGAACCGGAGCCCGAAAAACGCGCCGTCGTCAATCGGCCCAGGGTTGAAGCCGCCAGCCCTAAGCGTCGCAGCTTACGCAGACTCCCTCGCCTGTTGACTTGACCGACGCGGCTCCGGTCTATGGCTTTGCGGAGCCGGACCCGCGCGGCCACGGCCCGCCGACTTTGACGTCATATTCGCGGTTGGCGCCGGCGAACAAATTGCAGCCGAACACGCGCCTGGATTTGAAAGGTTGGGCATGAGCATCAAGGGAAAGGCCTACATCGCCGGCATCTTCGAGCACCCGACGCGCGAGGCGATCGGCTACTCGACGCCGCAGCTGCACGCCGAGTGCGCCAAGGGCGCGCTCGAGGACGCAGGCCTCTCCAAGGACGACATCGACGGGTACTTCTGCGCCGGCGACGCGCCTGGGTTCGGCGCCATGTCGATGGCCGACTACATGGGCCTGAAGCTGCGCCACGTGGACTCCACCGAGACCGGCGGCTCGTCCTATCTCATCCACGTCGGGCACGCGGCGGAAGCGATCGCGGCCGGCAAGTGCTCGGTGGCGCTCATCACGCTCGCCGGCCGCCCGCGCAGCATGCGCGGCGGCGGGATGGGCGGCGGCCGCGGTCCGGGCGGCCCGCCCGGCGGCGGGTTCTCCGACGTGCCGGAAGCGGGCTTTGAGAACATCTACGGCGGCTCGACGCACAACACCTACGGCATGTGCGCCGCGCGACACATGTACGAGTACGGCACCACCTCCGAGCAGCTCGCCTGGATCAAGGTCGCGGCCTCGCATCACGCGCAGTGGAACGAGCACGCAATGTTGCGCGAGGTGGTCACCGTCGAGGACGTCCTGAACTCGCCGATGATCGCAACGCCGCTGCACCGCATGGACTGCTGCGTCATCTCCGACGGCGGCGGCGCGGTGATCGTGACCTCGCCGGAGGTCGCCAAGAGCCTTAACCGGCCGAAAGTGAAGATCATCGGCGCCGGCGAGGCGCCCAAAGGGCCGCGCGGCGGGAACGACCTCGACCTCACCTATTCTGGCGCGGTTTGGTCAGGCCCCGCCGCGTTCGAGGAGGCGGGCGTGAAGCCTTCCGACATGAAGTACGCCTCGATCTACGACAGCTTCACCATCACGGTGCTGATGCAAATCGAGGATCTGGGCTTCTGCAAGAAAGGGGACGGCGGCAAGTTCGTCGCCGACGGCAACCTTATTTCCGGCGTCGGCAAGCTGCCCTTCAACACCGACGGTGGAGGCCTTTGCAACAACCACCCCACCAACCGCGGCGGCATCACCAAGGTGATCGAAGCGGTGCGTCAGTTGCGCGGCGAGGCGCACCCAAAGGTGCAGGTGCCCAACTGCGACCTCGCCATCGCCCACGGCACAGGCGGCTCGCTCGGCACCCGCCACGGCTCGGGCACGGTGATCATGGAACGGGAGGCCTAAGGAGAGCGCGATGAGCGACGTGCAAACGCAAACCCGGGCTCAGACCCGTCGCATACCCGCGCCGGCGATAAACAACGAGAGCAAGCCCTTCTGGGACGCGGCCAAGGAAGGGCGCTTCCTGATCAAGCGATGCGGCGACTGCGGCAAGGCGCACTGGTACCCGCGCATCATCTGCCCCTACTGCTTCAGCGAGAACACCAAGTGGGAGGAGTCGCCGGGCGAGGGCGTGATCTACACCTTCTCGATCATGTACCACACGCAAGGGCCGCCTTACGCCATCGGCTACGTGACGCTGAACGAGGGTCCTTCGATGTTGACCAACTTCGTGGGCGACCTTGACGCCCTGAAGATCGGCCAGCAGGTCAAGCTTCGCTTCCAGGAGACCGAAGGCGGGCCGCCGGTCCCGGTGTTCGCGCCGGCGTAACGCCGGTCTTGCAATTCGACTTGTCCCACTGAAGGATCGCGTTTGGCCGGCGCTGAGCGCCGCCGCTCGCTCGGGGGAAGCCAATGAAGAAAGCACTCGGGATTGGCTGCGCGTTGGCGCTCGCCGCTTCGACCGCGGCCGCGGCCTCGCCGCAGCTGGTTGCGCCCTACCTGCACCCGGCGCGCACCATCGTCACGCACGTCTATCGCTGCTGGGCGTACGCGCCCAACGGCGCTTACGGCTATTCGGCGTGGGTCACCAGCCTCGCGCTGGCGCATCAGGAGGCGCTCTATCAATGCGCGATCCGCACGCCGCGCGGACTGATCTGCGTCATCACCCGCTGCCAGTAGGCCGAATGTCGGCCTAACCCGGCGTGCGCGCCTGAAGCAGGCTGCGGAACGTCTCGAGGTCCGGCTCTGCAACGTCGGAGACGGCCCAGAACGTCATGCCGCCGTGCGTCCAGTGTAGCAGCGTGTAGCCGTCGCCAGGCTTGGCCTCGCCAGGACCCAGCGGATGCGCGTCCGGCCAGATGAACAGGTTGATCACGTGGCGGCCGCGTCGATACACGACCGCCGCCACCGTACGGCCGTCGAGGTAGTCAAGCCGCCCCCCGACGATCGGGAAGCCCCGATCCACCAGGTCGACCACCGGTGGCGAGAAGTCCGTCTTGCCCCCGAACCACGGCTTGACGACATGCTGGTTCGACGTCGCGACATCGATCAGGTGGCCGGCGAGCTGCGAGCGGACGTGGCTCGCCACAAGTTCGTGCTCCAGATCTGCAGTCTGCATGACAGGAACGAGCCCCAGCACCAGCGCCGCGCAGGCCAACAGCGCCGCGCCGGCGCCGCCAACCGCCCAGAACGCGCGCTCACGCGGGCGAGCAGCCGGTTTGCGAAGGCTCACCGGCGCGGTGGCCGCGCTTACGGCCGCGTCGAGCCGGGCCAGCAGACGGTCCGGGGCCCGCGCATAGACCGCTTCGGCGCGGAGCGCCCCGCGCAGCTGCAGCGCGGCGCCGTAATCGGCGGCGCAGTCGGCGCACGTCGCAAGGTGCGCCTCGACCTCGGCCGCGTGCGCGGCGTCGAGCTCGCCATCGATCAGGCCTTGCAGCCGGTCGCCCCAGACCTCGCAGGTTGTCATGACAGCGCCTCCTCAGCTTCCCGCTCGCGCCACGCCTCGGCGAGCGCCGACCGCGCGCGGGAAAGGCGCGACATCACCGAGCCAATCGGACTTGCCGTCACCTCGGCGATCTCGCGATAGGATAGCTCCTCCATTTCGCGGAGGACGATAACCTCACGCAGGCGGGGCGGCAGCCGATCGATCAACGCGTGCACCGCGCTCGCCTCGCTCTTTTTCTCTAGCGCTTGCTCGGGGTTGTCCTGTTCCAGGTCGGGTGGGTCCCAGCCGTCGTCGTCAGAGTCATCGGTCGGCGCCCCAAGCGGCGCCGCCGCCTTCAGGCGCTGTTCCCGCAGCCAGTCGTAGAAGCGGTTGCGCACGATGGTGAGGATCCAGCTTCGCCCATCTCCCCGGCGGTAGCCGCCGAACGCCGCCAGCGCGCGAACATAGGCATCGTGCACGATGTCCTCCGCCACATCCGGCCGCCGTGAAAGTCTCAGCGCCAGGTTGTAGACCGCATCGGCATGCGGCATCACCACGGCCCGGAAGCGGCGCGCTTCATCGGGAGTCAACGGGCCGCCGGCCGGCGCCGTCACAGCTGATGCCTCAATGCGCGTCCCCTTCGCCGGGCTCCGCGTGGCCGCCGGCGGCCGCGCGCGCGCCATGCTAAGGCGTGACGACGACTTTGCCGACCAGGTGTGGCTGCGGGCCGCGACCATACCCATAGGTCCCAGGCTTTGAGAACGCGAAGGCATAGTGGTCGCGAGGGTCCATCGGCGAGGAGCGGAAACCGTCGGCGTCGGCCACGGTGTCATGGGCGTCGTCGTCATCGTGATTGACCCAAAGTCGCTTGCCTCCACCGGCGACGGTGATGACCGCCGGGGGTCCTGTGCGCCTAGACGGGCGAAGACCGCGCTTTATTCTGCGCGGCTGCAGCATGAGCCTAGCCGCCGCATCCCAAACGCCCGATATCGCCCCGCTCGCCCGCGCCGAGCTGCCGGGCGACGCGGTCGCGTTGGCCCGCTTCCTGATCGGCAAGACCCTTACCCACGATCGCCCCGAGGGGCGCACGAGCGGGCGGATCGTCGAAACCGAGGCCTATCCGCCGGGCGACCCGGCGGCGCACAGCTTCGTCGGCCAGACCGCGCGCAACCGCTCGCTCTTTCGCGAACGCGGCCATTGCTATGTCTACCTCGGCTACGGGGTGTCCTGGCTGGCCAACGTCTCGGCCGAGACCGACGGCGTCGGCGCGGGCGTCCTCTTTCGGGCGCTCGAGCCGCTCGAAGGCTGGGACCTTATGCTGGCCCGCCGCGGGCGCGAACCGCTCGCGGTCGGCCCGGGACGGCTGGCGCAGGCCATGGGCATCGACCGCCGGCAGGACGGCCTCGACTTATGCGGCCGGGCAAGCCCGCTCTGGCTGGGCCAATCAGCGCGGCCGGCCGGCGACATCGGCGTCAGCGTGCGGATCGGCATCACGAAAGCCGTGGACCGGCCCTGGCGCTATTTCGAGCGCGGCAACCGGTTCGTCTCAGGCCCGCGCAAACTGAACGTTTGAACGGCTTCCGGCCGGCGGTTCCCTCCTGCTATCAGAGCAGGCGCGACCGACGCGTCCCTGGGAGCCTTTCTTATGAGCGACAAGATCGAGAAGCCCTGGGCGCTGATGCGGCACCATGCGGGCTGGGCGGATGTATTCCGCATCGAAGGTGAGACGGCTGACGCGGTGACCGGCTTCTACCCCGATCGCGAAACCGTCGGCCCGCATGTGAGCTACTCGGTGCGTGCGGTCCTTGCGCGCTTCCCGACCTTCGAAGCCGCTCACGCGGCGCGCGAGGGCGGCGTCGCCGAGTGGCGGAAGCACGACGCGGCGGTGAAGGAAGCCGAGACCAAGCTCCGCGCCGCTGAGAAGGTGCGCGAAGACGCCTGGATCGCCTGGCTGAAGGCGGCCGGCGAGGAGCGTTGAGGGCGGCGGCCCGCCTCGCGGCGCTCGCGGGCGCGGCCTTTGCCGGGCTCGCGGCGGCGGCGACGGCGGCCGCGATGCCGTGCCGCGGTGAGAACTTCGAGGGCAGCCGTTTCGTTGTCTGCCCCTACTTGCCCGCTCTCGACCGCCTAGAGCTCGCCTGGCGAGGACCGCGCGGCGCGCTGGACAGCTTCGAGGGACTAAGGCGAGCGCTGGGCGCGAAGGCCGCGCGCGTGGAGTTCGCGATGAACGCGGGCATGTACGAGACCGACCAATCGCCGCTCGGCCTCTTCGTGGTCGACGGTCGGCGCGTGAGGCGGCTGAACCTGCGCTCGGGTGCAGGCAACTTCTACCTGAAGCCGAACGGCGTGTTCTGGCTCGACAGCGCCGGGACGCCACATATCGACGAGAGCGGAGCCTACGCCGCCAAGCGCCCGCGCGCCCGCTGGGCCACGCAATCCGGCCCGCTGCTGGTCGCAGGCGGCGTGTTCAACCCGCAGATCTCGCCGAACGGCGCCTCGGAGCTGATCCGCAACGGCGTCGGCGTCCACGGCCGGGAAGCCGACTTCGTGATCAGCGACGATACGGTCTCGTTCGGCCGCTTCGCCCGCTTCCTCCGCGACGCGCTGGGCTGCCCGGATGCGCTCTTCCTCGATGGGACGGTCTCGAGCCTCTGGGCGCCGTCGCTCGGGCGCGAGGACACGCGCGCCGGGCTCGGGACGTTCGTTGTCGTGCTGGCGCGTGGCCGCCCGCCGCGCTAGGCCGGCTGCTTCATCCGCATCTGGCCCATGAAGTCGCGCTTGCCGAGCGGAACACCCTTGTTGCGCAGGATGTCGTAGGCCGTGGTGGCGTGGAAGTAGAAGTTCGGCATCGAGAACGACATCAGGAAGTTCTCGGCGACAAAGGGCATCTCGAAGCTGCGGAACTTGAACACCACGTCCTTGCCCTCGAGCGCGTTCACCTCGGCGGGAGTCAGCTTCTGCAGCGCCTCGCGTGTCTCGGAAACCATCGCTTGCATGGCCTTGTAGCCATGCGGCGGAATGTCCGGCGGCGGAGCAAACTCGCCCTTCTTCACGCCCTCGATCGCGCCCAGCGAGTGGTGGCAGACCGACTGCAGCTGGAATCGGAACGGAGCCATGTCGGGGAAGAGCCTGAGCTCGACCACCTCGTCCGGATCGATGTTGTTCTCCGCAAAGTGCGACATGCCGCGCTCGAGGAAACCCTCAACGCCGCCGATCGTCTGCAAGAAACTCCGAACGCTCAGGTCATAGAGTTGGGTCGCCATCGCCGTCTCGCCTCCTCGGTCGAAGTTGAACCTATCGGCTGCGACGCCGCGGCAAGCAAGCGCCCGCTCTTGTCCGACTTTCTTGCGGTCCCTCTCCCGCTCTGGATAACTGACGCGGCAAGAGTGGAGGAACGGCATGCGCTTCGGGATCTTCTACGAGCACCAGCTGCCGAAGCCCTGGAACGAGGGCGACGAGGAGCGGCTGTTCCACCAGGCGCTCGAGCAGGTCGTGCTCGCCGACCGGCTCGGCTACGACTACGCCTGGGAGGTAGAGCACCATTTCCTCGAGGAGTACTCGCACTCTTCGGCGCCGGAAGTGTTCCTTGCCGCCTGCGCCGCGCTGACGAAGAGCATCCGCCTCGGCCACGGCATCCGACAGGTCATCCCCAACTACAATCACCCCGCCCGCACGGCGGAGGGCCTGGCGACACTGGACATCATCAGCCGCGGCCGGCTTGACTTCGGCATCGGCGAGGGCGCGACGCGCCTGGAGCTGGGGGCCTTCCACATCCCCGCCAAGGAGAAGCGGGCGATGGCGATCGAGGCCGCTGAGCAGATCGCCAACATGATGGTGATGAGCCCATACCCCGGCTACGAGAGCGAGCGGTGGTCATTCCCCTGCCGCAACGTGGTGCCCAAGCCGGTCCAGAAGCCGCACCCGCCGATGTGGATGGCGTGCACCAACCGCGACACCATCAAGGTCGCGGCGTCGCTCGGCGTCGGCGCGCTGGCCTTCTCGTTCATCAACCCGGATGAGGCGCGCACCTGGGCGGACATCTACTACGGCATCATCAAGTCGGAGGATTGCCGGCCGATCGGGCACGCGGTGAACGCCAACCTGGCGATGGTGTCGAACTTCTCCCTGCACAAGGATCGCGCCGAGGCGATCCGGCGCGGGCAGGAGGGCTTCGAGTTCTTCGGCTACGCGGTGAACGCGCTCGTCGCCCACGACACCGTACCAGGCCGCTCCAGCCTCTTCTCAGACTTCGTCAAAGCCCGCGGAAACCGGGACGAGGAGATCATCGCGGCAACCCGCGGCGCCGAGCGGAACGCCAACGGCATTGGGACGCCGGACGACATCCGCGGCCACATCGAGGCGTTCGAGGCGGCCGGCGTCGACCAGGTGATCTTCCTGCAGCAGGCCGGCCGCAACAAACACGAGCACATCTGCGAATCGCTTGAGCTTTTCGCGGCCGAGGTGATGCCCGAGTTCAAGGCCAAGGTCGCCGAGCGCGAGGCCAAGAAGGCGAAAGCGCTCGCCCCGTTCCTCGAAGCGGCGATGGCGCGAAAGCGCTGGATGCAACCTCTCGCCGACGACGAGATCCCGGTCGTCAAGGCCTCCGTGCAACGGGCGCAGACCGCGGCGACGGCGGCGGCGCGCTAAGGGAGGACAGGCGATGGCGTTCGCACAGCTTTCCGGGGTCAGGCTCGAGTACTTTCCGCACGGGAGCGGCCCGGAGAGGGTGGTCTTCATCCACGGCTTCCAGGCGTCGGCGAAGATCTGGCGCATGGTGCAGCAGGCGCTGCCGGCCGACCGCTATTCCTCCATCGCCATTAACAATCGCGGCGCGGGGAACTCTGAAGCGCCGCCGGACGAAGCGGACTTCGGCGTGCAGCCGTTCGCGGCGGACGCGACCGAGCTGGTGCATCAGCTGGGCTGGCGCGAGTTCACGCTGGTCGGGCATTCGATGGGCGGCGCGACGGTGGCGCAGTTCGCCCTTGACCATCCTGACTTGCTTAAGGGCCTCATCCTGCTCGACCCGGCCCCGCCGGACGGCCTGCCGCTGCCGGCGGGCATGACCATCGAAGCGGTGCTGGACGCCCGCATGGCCGCGCGGCGCGATCAAACGGCGCGCGGCGGGGCCGGCGACGGCATTGACGCTTCCGGCGCCGGCGCGAACGCCGAGCTGATGCGCGAGTTGGCGGAAGACATGCGCAACGCGCCGGAGCGGCGCCTCCGCGGCTCGATGCGCTCCATGTTGGAGCTCAGGATCGGAGAGCGGGTGAAGGCGCTCACGATGCCGGTGATGCTGGTCGGCGGCGATGCCGATGCGCTGGTTCCGCTCGCCTCGATGCTGGCCACCTGGGCCAAGCTTCCGTCCGGCAGCGGCCTCCACATCTGGCACGGCGTCGGCCACTCGCCCAACCTCGATTGCCCGGAGGCGCTCGCCGTCCTCATTCGACGGTTCGTCGAAGAGACCATCCCGGCAAAGGCCAGGACCACCGTGGCGGCGTAGCGCCGACGGCGGTTTCGGGCCTGCAACTCCGCTAGAGGCGGCGCACCGCCGGCGGTATAGGTTTAGGCCCCAAACAAGCCGGAGGAGGCACGCCATGGCGCGCTACAACGACATCCTGGAGACGGTCGGCCACACGCCCGTCGTGCGGATCAACCGGCTGGCGCCCGAGCATGTGAACCTGTTCGTGAAAGTCGAGGCGTTCAATCCGCTGGGCTCGGTCAAGGACCGCCTGGCGTTGGGCGTGATCGAGGCAGCGGAGGCGTCCGGCGAGCTCAAGCCCGGCCAGACCGTCATCGAGGCCACCAGCGGCAACACCGGTATTGGCCTCGCCATGGTCTGCGCCGCCAAAGGCTATCCGTTGGTGCTGACCATGCCGGAGACGTTCTCGGTCGAGCGGCGCAAGCTGATGCGGTTCCTGGGCGCGAAGCTGGTGATCACGCCAGCGGCGCTGCGAGCCAAGGGCATGGTCGACAAGACCATCGAGCTCGCCAAGGCCCACGGCTGGTACATGACGCGGCAGTTCGAGAACGAGGCGAACCCCGACTATCACTCGAAGACCACCGCTCGCGAGATCATCGACGACTTCAAGGACATCGGGCTCGACTACTGGGTGACCGGGTACGGCACCGGCGGGACGCTGAAGGGCGTCGCGCGCGTGCTGGAGAAAGAGAGCCCGAAGACCAAGATCATGGTCTGCGAACCCGAGACCGCGGCGATGCTCTCGAGCCACCAGCCGCAAGCGCGCCATGATGACGGGACGCCGGCTGCGGCGCACCCGGCCTGGACCCCCCACCCCATGCAGGGCTGGGCGCCGGACTTCATCCCCAAGCTCACCGGCGATGCCGTCGACATGGGTGTGATCGACGAGCTAATCACAGTCTCAGGACCGGATGCGATCCGCTGCAGCCAGGAGCTGGCGACCAAGGAGGGGCTGTTCGTCGGCATTACCTCCGGCGCGACGTTCGCCGGGGCGCTCAAGGTCGCCGCCGACGCTCCGAAGGGGGCGAACATCCTCGCCATGCTGCCCGACACCGCCGAGCGCTACCTCTCGACGCCGCTGTTCGAGAACGTGCCGGTGGACATGACCGAAGAAGAACAGGCGATCTGGCGCTCGACCCCGCTCGGCCTGCAGCAGCCCGAGCCGGCCTAGCG
>Ga0070734_10004680_pt1 | contig 12785 bp, 11 predicted proteins | sample Coa_R1_8_FD_66444 | JGI IMG/M metagenome (GOLD analysis project Ga0070734, IMG submission 66444) | Surface soil microbial communities from Centralia Pennsylvania, which are recovering from an underground coalmine fire - Coalmine... | ecosystem: Environmental > Terrestrial > Soil > Unclassified ...
CGCCGAACCCTCCATGACCTCCATGAGCTTGTAGACGCTCGCCGGCAACGGCGGGAGGTTTGTCGCCCGGTCGCAGAGCAGTACGAGGCGTTCGTAGTCCATAGAGATTCTCTCGAGCTAGGGCCTCAGCGCGGGCCGGCAGTGAAATTGTCGGCGGGGGGAAGAGCTAACAATTGTGCCTGGAGCGCCTTAAGTATCTAAAATGCCATTTATTCGACAAATCCGCCCCGACGACGGGTTAGGCGGATCGTCGTCGGGCGGTGATCACTTCGGTGTTCATGCCCGCCCAGTGGAGGGCGCCGCCAAACCGGCCGTGCTCCATCTTCATGCACTTGTCGACAACCGCCTGCAAACCGGCCGCTTGTGCGCGCTCGGCCGAAGGCAGATCGATGATCCGGAGCTGCATCCAGACCGCCTTGGCTCCGATTGCTATGGCCTCATCGACGATGGCGGGGACTTCTGCCGCCGGGCGGAAGATGTTGACGACGTCGACCTTGTCGGGAATGCTCTTCAGGTCGGGGTACGACTTCTCGCCCAGGATCTCATCGGCGCGAGGATTGACGGGGATCACCCGATACCCCTCGTCCTGGAGGTAGGAGGCGACCATGTTGCTCGCCTTGGTCTTTTCGGTCGACATCCCGACCATGGCGATCGTCTTGGCGTGGGCGAGGATGTCCCGGATCACCTTGGTGTTCTGAAAGCGTTCGCGCTGCTCGAGGGTCAGGCGGGTGTTGAGGCTGATATCGCAAGCGAGACCTTGGGACACGGCTCTAGTTTAGTTCGTTGAATGCCTGATCCAAATCCCAGAGGAGGTCCTCGATAGTCTCGAGACCAACCGAGAGCCGGATCGTGCCCGGCGTGATTCCGCCGGCGGCCAGCTCGGAATCGGACAACTGTTGGTGGGTGGTGGACGCGGGATGGATCACCAGGCTCTTCGCATCGCCGACATTGGCCAGGTGTGAGAAGAGCTGGAGCGACTCGATGAACCGCTTGCCGGCAAGGCGGACGTCGCCGGTGCCGGGCTCGAGTTCGAACGCGAGCACCGCGCCCGGCCCCTTCGGCAGATACTTCCTGGCGCGGTCGTGGTGCATGTGACTTTTCAGGCCGGCGTAGTGAACCTTGCCGACCTTCCGGTGGGCTTCGAGGAACTCGGCGACCGCCTGGGCGTTCTTCACGTGCCGGTCCATGCGGAGGGAGAGCGTCTCAACGCCTTGCAGGAGCTGAAACGCGTTAGCGGGGGAGATGCAGGCGCCGGTGTCGCGAACGGTCTCGGCGCGGAGCTTCACCAAGAAGCCGTAGTGTCCGAACGTGTCGAAGAAGCGCAGGCCGTGATAGCCGGGCGAGGGGTCGGCGATGGTGGGGAAGGTTGAGAAGTCGAAGTCGCCGGAATCGACCACGACGCCGCCGATGCTGGTGCCGTGGCCGCCGATGAACTTGGTGGCGGAGTGGATGACGATGGTGGCGCCCCACTCGATCGGTCGGCACAGGTAGGGGGTGGCGAAGGTGCTGTCGACGATGAGGGGCACGCCCTTGGCGTTGGCGAGGGCCCCGAGGGACTCCAGGTCGGGAATTGCCCCCGACGGGTTGCCGATGGTCTCCACGAAGAGGGCCCTGGTCTTGGGTGTGATCGCCGCCTCCCAGGCGGCGGTTTCGCCCGGATCGACGAATTTGACGTCGATGGAGAGCTTCTTGAGAGTGTGCGCGAAGAGGGTGAGGGAGCCGCCGTAGAGCTGTGTCGAGGCGACGATCTCCTCGCCGGGGGACAGTAGGGTCATGAGGGTGGTGAACTCGGCGGCCATGCCGCTGGCCACGGCCACGGCGCCGGTCCCGCCCTCGAGGCTCGCGATGCGCTCCTCGAATACCGCGGTGGTCGGGTTGCTGATGCGCGAGTAGATGTTGCCGTACTGCTTGAGCTCGAAAAGGTGTGCGGCCTCGTCGGTGCTTCCGAACACGTAGGAGGTGGTTTGGTAGATCGGCACGGCCCGGGCGCCGACGTAGGGGTCGGGAATCTGCCCGGCGTGCAGCATGCGGGTCTCAAAGCCGAAGGATCGTCGGTTTTCCAAGGACCCTATTCTGAATGAGCGAGGCGCCGATTAGGCCCGGATGAAATCACTGACAGGCTCGCTGGACCTTAGCTGTTCTAGTTCCGTTTCGCCTGGTCGCTGGGCTTTGTCCCGTGTGGAGCTGACCACGCACAAGAAGCCGAGGTGGTCGCCCTTGGTGGCCCGGAACTGGTGCCAGGTGAAGGGAGGCACCGTCACCACGTCGTACAGCCCGACTTCAGAGATCTCGTCCCCGACGAGCACCTGACCCCGGCCGCGGATGATCGTGACTAGGTGGGCGTGTTCGTGGCGCTCGAGGGTCGAGTGGCCGCCAGGCGCGATCTCGAAGTAGCGGAGCTCGACGGCGAGGTCGCCGTCGCCGTGAAAGAGCGTCTGGCGGGTGATGCTCTTAAAGTGCGTCCCGCCCTCTTCCTTGTAGGGGTGGACGTCCACCCCCTCCCATCTGTACTCGTCGCGTCGATGCCGGACCATGCAGCCATCTGGGCTCAGCCCAGGTTCGAATGATACCGGGCTCCGAGGAAGCTGCCTACCCGCCGCCGCCGCCGCCGCCTCTACCCTTGTTCCGAGGAGGGTTACTGTTCTTGGGCGGATTGTTGCTCCTCGGCGGATTGCTGTTGCCCGTCGTCCGCGGGTTATTGACTCGCGGCACATAGTTCGGCGGGTTCGTCGGCTTTCGAACCGGGTTACGGTTGACCGGAGTGGTCGCGCGTGGGACATAAGACGGAGGCGCGGCCGTGGGGTTGTTTCGAATCGGCGTGTGCGTTGCTCGAGGAATCACGGGCGGGTTCACGCGCGCCGGCGGAAGGTGGTTCCTGCTCATGAAATTGACATCGCCGCTTACGGTGTGGCCCTGGTCGCTCCGGTGCCGCGACTGGACAAACCGATTGGCGTTGTGAAATGCGAGGTCCGCCGGGGTCTGTGGATGGATTCGCTGGTTGGCGTCGAAGCGGAGGCGGTAGTTATTCCGCGCGACCCGCACATCGCCAAACTGGTGCCGCTGACCATATTGCCAGCCGAACAGGCAGGGTTTGCTGTAGCCCGGGTACGGGAGGAAGAAGGAGAGCCAGGAGATCCCGCCGCCTTCGATGTCGATCGCCGCAAAGTGGCACGGACCGCCGTATCCGACGAGAATCAGGTCGGGGTAGTTCCCGATATCGCGCCATCGATTGGGATACAGGTTGTCCAGCCTGGAGATCCTCCGATCCTCGGCAGCCTGCAGGTCATCCTGGAGGCGTTGCGAGGCCGCATTGAGTAAATCTTGCTGGTCATCGCTACGGTTCGCGTAGTCGACGGCCGCATTGTAGTCGTCCTTTGCGTTGAGCACGTCCTGGGCGTAGTCCAACTCGATCTGTCGCCGCTCGTTCTCTCGATCGTGGAGGCCGATGCGCCACGCGATTCCCGAATCGCAGTAGAGAATGTAGAACTGGTCCGCGCTCGAAAACATCGGCGCCGCCGTCAGGCTTGCCATGAGTGCGCCAACTAAGGCCGCTTGCTTCGTAAACATCTTTTTTTGCTCCCACCGGGTTCTACTCCCGCTTTCCGGGAATGGTCCGGGACTCGCAAATGTCTTGCGCTTTCTGCGCAGGCGGCGCGCGAGGCGTCGGCTACGGGGATTACCGGCCCCCCGAGGTAAAGTCCTTCACGAGGGATGGGTTGGATTCATGACGTGCTTGCCGCGAAGGGCGTATTTGCCGCGCTCATCCGGGCCGTCCTCTGGGCCGTTCCGATTCTCCTTCTCCTGATCCCCGCAATCTGGTTCGAGCGGCGCCTGCTCGCCTGGATGCAGGATCGCCGCGGTCCGAACCGCGTTGGCCCGTTCGGCCTGCTTCAGCCGATCGCCGACATCACAAAACTGCTTTTTAAGGAAGAGGTCATTCCGGACGGCGTCGACCGGTTCACTTACGTCCTTGCCCCGGTCCTTGCCCTCATGCCGCCGATCATCCTCGGCGCGGGAATCCCGTTCGGCGCGTACGGGGTGTACAAGCTGTTGACGCCGGTCTCGGACCTCAGCGTCGGCGTGCTGTACGTACTGGGCATCTCCTCGATCGGGGTCTACGGGCTGGTGCTCGCCGGCTACTCCGGGAACAACAAGTATTCGCTCATGGGCGGGCTGCGAGCCTCCGCCCAACTGATCTCGTACGAGCTCGCGATGGGGATGTCCCTCGCCTGCATCGTGCTTGCCACCGGCTCGCTCAACTTCACCTCGATCGTCAGGAGCCAGGAGCAGCCGCTGTGGGGCATTTCCAGCCTGAGCTGGCTTCAAAACTGGAACGTTTTCACCCCGTTCGGTTTTCTCGCGGCGATCGTTTTCGTCGTCTGCATGTTCGCGGAGACCAATCGGCCTCCGTTCGATCTCCCCGAGGCAGAGAACGAGCTGATCGCCGGCTACCACACCGAATACTCGTCCGCCAAGTTCGTCTCTTTCCTGATGGGCGAGTACTTCGCGATGCTCGTCTACGGCACCGTCTTCGCGACCGTCTTCCTCGGGGGCTACAACCTCCTGCCGTTCAACTGGGATACGGTCGAAGCACACGTTCCCGCCCTCGGCGGTCTATGCCACTTCATGGCGTGGATCTCGAACAACCTCGCCCCGCTTTGGCTGATCGGGAAGGTCGCGGCAACGCTGTTTGCTTACATTTGGGTCCGGGCCACGTTGCCTCGCCTGCGCTACGACCAGCTCATGAACCTCGGCTGGAGAACCCTGCTTCCACTGGCGGTAGCCGACCTGGTTCTCGTCGCGATATGGGTTCTCGCGGTTTCGACGTACGGGGCGGGGTGGGGCATGGTCATCGCCGTCGTCCTCATGCTCGTCGGCCTCGTGGTGTACGTGAACATCGTCTCCGTTGGCCGCCGGAAGAGCGATCCGCTTGCCTCGCGCTCGGTAACGATGGTGAGCATCGCCCCCGAGCGAGTCGTAATTCCCGAGCCCGCTGAAGTCCAGCCGTCAGGAGCCGGATAGCTCTTGAATCCGAATCTTTTCGCGTTCAGCGTGGTGGCGATCCTCTCGGTCCTGTCCGCCCTGGGCGTCGTGTTCTTCAAGAACGCGGTGCGCTCCGCGCTCAGCCTCGTCGCCACGTTCGCTCTGCTTTCGGTCCTCTACCTGACGCTCGACGCGCAGCTCCTCGCCTGGACGCAGCTCGTGGTTTACGCGGGGGCGATCATGGTCCTGTTCCTGTTTGTGATCATGGTTTTGAACTTGAGCAAGCAGCCCGCGCTCATTGAGCGCCGTGACCCCAAGCTGATGCTGGCGACGCTTCTCGGGTTCGGTTTTGCGGGCATCATCGGCGTCCAGGTGGTCACGCCGCTCTTGCCGCCGAGCGAGATCGTCAAAGATCCCGTGCTGGCCCCGAACGGATTCGGTCAACCGCAGGCGATCGGCATGGCCCTCTTCACCGACTACGGCTACCCGTTCGAAGCGATCAGCGTGCTCCTGCTCGTGGGCATCGTCGGCTCGATCCTCCTTGCCAAGCGGAGGCTTCGATGAACGGCGTTCCGATGGCGGCCTACCTCCTGCTCGGCTTGGTGCTGTTCACGATCGGGGTGGTCGGCGTCGTGATCCGGCGCAGCCCCATCGTCATCTTCATGTGCATCGAGCTGATGCTCAACGCGGTGAACCTGACGACCCTGGCGTTCGCTCGCTATCTGCCGCAGTTCGTGGCCGGGCGCGAGCGCGGCCACACCGCCGTCGCCGGCGAAATGATCGTCATCTTCATCATGGCCGTCGCCGCCGCCGAGGTCGCCGTCGGGCTCGGCATCATCATGGCCATCTTCCGGCTGCGGGACAGCACGGACATCGACCAAATGAACGTGCTGAGGGGCTAAACCATGGGCGATTCCGACTTCAGCTACGTTCCCTGGATCGTCTTCACCCCGCTCCTCGGCTTTCTCTTCCAGGCGCTCCTGGGCAAGTTCCTGATCGACCGGCTCGGCGCACGCGGACGTTGGTTTTGCGGTTTTGCCGCGGTGCTGGTTGTCGCCTTCCCGTTCCTACTCGGGGTGGCGGCTGCGTTTAAGTTGGCGGGGATGGCGCCGGCAATGCGCGGAACGATGGTCACGGTTGCTCCCTGGATCGACCTCGTTGGCTTCCGGGCGCCCCTCGAGTTCTACGTCGATCCCCTGAGCATCACGATGGTGCTCGTGGTGACGGGGGTCGGCAGCCTGATCCACCTCTATGCGACGGGCTACATGGCGGAGGACGCGGACTACCCGCGATTCTTCACCTACATGAATCTGTTCATCGTCGCGATGCTGATTCTCGTGCTCGCCGGGAACCTGCCCCTCCTCTTCGTGGGGTGGGAGGGCGTGGGGCTCTGCTCCTACCTGCTGATCGGCTTTTGGTACAAGGACCACGCCAACGCGAAGGCCGCCAACAAGGCGTTCATCTTCAACCGGGTCGGCGATCTCGGGTTTGTGCTCGGGCTGTTCCTGCTCTTCTGCGTCTTGGCGCGGAGCGCGGGATCCGTGCCCGACGGACGGTTCCTGAGCTTCGATCTGATCCGGGTTCAGCTTGTGAATGCGATCGGCGCCAACCCGGGTTACGCAACCGCGATCGCACTGCTGCTCTTCGTGGGGGCTTGCGGCAAGTCGGCCCAATTCCCGCTTTACTCCTGGCTGCCCGATGCCATGGCCGGTCCGACGCCGGTCTCGGCGCTCATTCACGCGGCGACGATGGTCACCGCCGGCGTTTTCATGCTGAACCGGATGTATCCGGTGTTTCAGGCTTCGCCGGTCGCCGGAGGGGTCATCGCGGCGATCGGCGCCTTCACCGCGCTGTTCGCCGCGCTCATCGCCTTTGGTCAGATGGATATCAAGAAGGTCCTCGCCTTCAGCACGGTGAGCCAACTCGGGTTCATGTTCGTGGCGTGCGGAGCCGGCGCCTACGACGCAGGCATGTTCCACGTGGTGACCCACGCCTTCTTCAAGGCGCTGTTGTTCCTCGGGGCAGGCGCGGTGATCCACGCGATGGCGCACAACCAGGACCTGCGCAACTACGGCGGCCTGAGGAAGTATCTGCCGATTACGTTCTTGACGGTGATGGCGGGCTTCCTCGCGATTGCCGGATTCCCGTATCTAGCGGGCTTTGCGAGCAAGGAGGAGATCCTAGGCTCGGCGATCGGCAACGGGGCGGTGGTCGTCCGGATATCGGGCTTCGTCGCCCTCTTCACCGCGTTCCTGACCGCGGTGTACATGGCCCGGCTCGCCGGCCTCACCTTCTTCGGCGCCGAGCGATGGCGTGAACTGCCCGAACCGCACGCTCACGAGGATCAGGCGCTTCCCGCGCTGATGGAGGACGAGCCGGACCCCAACCGCTTCTACTACACGGCGGCGGAACTCGCCGAGCGCGAAGCCCACGCGGCCCACGCCGACCACCACGAGCTGGGTCCGGAGCACAAGCCGCACGAGGCGCCGCTCAGCATGTCGATTCCGCTGATCGCGCTGGCGATCCCGTCATTGCTGGCCGGGTTCATTCTTGGCGGCGAGCGGCTCCAGAACTGGCTCTATCCGGCCGGGGTCAAACCGGGGCTACTGGGCTGGGACGCGCCGCCATGGCTGCCATGGGTGAGCGGCGCCGCCGCGCTCCTCGGCATCGCGTATGGGCTGCGCACCTACATGAAGGGACTGCCTGCCGACCAGGGTTGGGATATGGGCAAGTGGAACCCGCTTCGCCGCCTCAGCGCCGATCAGTTCCATTACGATGCCGAGCTCATGGCCGGGATGTCGGTGGGGGGCAGAACCGTCGGGCTTGCCTTGAGCAAGGGCTTTGATCCGCTCTTCGTCGACGGAACCGTGAATGCGACCGGCTACACCGCCGGGGCCCTTGGGCTCATGCTTCGAAAGCTGCAGTCCGGCTACGTCCGCTTCTACGCTTTGACGATGCTGATCGGCGTGCTCGCCATCGTCGGCTACCTTCTCTACGCATCCAAGGGAGGGGCCAGCCTCTAAATGGGCCTGCTCAGCCTCATCACCTTCGCTCCGATTATCGGGGCCCTCATCATCGCGTTGATTCCCGCCGAGCACGTGAAGGCGATCAAGGGGCTCGCGATGGTCACCGCCATTGCCACCCTCGGCTTCTCGCTCTTCATTTTTGGGCAGTTCAAGCCGGGCGACTTCCACTTCCAGCTTCTGGAATCGATCCCATGGATCCCGTCGCTCGGGATCCGATATCAGGTCGGGGTCGACGGGATCAGCCTCTGGATGGTGGTGATGACCGCCGTGCTTGGGGTCGTTGCGACCGGAGTGAGCCTCTACGAGAGCAAACGGGTGAAGGCGTTCATGATCCTTCTCCTGCTGCTCGAGACGACCATGCTCGGCACGTTCGTGGCCGTGGACATGATCCTCTTCTACACGTTCTTCGAGGCGGCGCTGCTGCCGATCGCGCTTCTGATTTGGATTTGGGGCGACGAGAACCGGAAGAAGGCCGCGGTTCGGGTGTTCATCTACCTGTTCGCGGGCTCGATTCTGATGCTCGTGGGGATGATCGTGTTGGCGCAGCGAACCCAACTGGCGACCGGTCACCTCAGCTTCAGCCTCATCGACGTCCAAGCGGCGGTGGCGAACGGCAAGCTCTGGGCCGGCGCGCTCAGCCTCGAGGTTTGGGTCTTCTGGGCGTTCGCACTCGCGTTCCTCATCAAGAGCCCGGCCTTCCCGTTCCACACATGGCTCGTTGACAGCTACACGCAGGCGCCGACTGGCGCCGTGCTTCTCGGCGTGCTCGTCAAGACCGGAACCTACGGCCTCATCCGCTTTTGCATCACGCTGTTTCCCGAGGCGCTTCCGCGCGCCGCCCCGGCGATCATGGGTCTGGCGGTCGTCGGGATTCTGTACGGCGGTGCGGTGGCGGCTGTTCAACTCGACATCAAGAAGCTGATCGCCTTCTCCAGCCTGGCCCACGTCGGGTTTATCGTCCTGGGCGCCTTCTCCCTGAGCTACAACGGCCTTGTCGGCGCCGTCCTCGGCGGGGTGAACCATGGGTTTGCGACCGGCGCCCTCTTCCTCCTGGTCGGGCTACTTTACTTGCGGCGCCGCTCCCGCGGTGTGAACGAATTCGGCGGGCTGAAGGCGCAGATGCCGGTTTTCGCCGCCCTCTTCCTGATCTCAACCCTGGCCGCAGTCGGCTTGCCGGGCACGAATGCCTTCGTCGGCGAGTTCCTATCGCTGCTGGGCACGTTTGAGTCCGGGATTGCCCACACCGTGGGCCTGTCTGTTGGCTACGCGGTTCTCGCGGCAGCCGGCGTCATCCTGGCCGCGGTCTACATGCTCATCCTCTTCCAGAAGCTCTTCTACGGTGAGCCCAAGCTTCCGGCAATCCGCCGGCTCCGGGATTTGCGGGGGTGGGAAGTGGCTTTGGCCTTAGTTCCGACCGCGCTCATCCTTTGGGGCGGCATCTATCCGGCCACCTTCACCGGCCCGATGCAGGCGAGCGTGAACGCGACCCGGATGATGGGGATGAACTCCGCGAATCAGAGGCCGGCGTGGGGGAACTCCGCTCAGAGCCTGGATGAGCGGCTCAACTTGTACCAGGGCGCGGAGCAGGTGGCGCCGGCTGGAGTTCACGCCCAAGGGCCGATCGCCGCCTACAACGCCGCCCGGCCGGAGGATGGCCCCTGATGTTTCAGTACGCACCTCCGAGCATCGAGTGGCTGACGATCTTGCCAATCCTGACCGTCGTGGTCACCGGCGTGATCGCGCTGCTCATCGAGCTTCTCCGTCCCAAGGGCGCGAACGGGGTGGCCGTGGCGGTTTCTCTCATCGGCCTTGTCGTGGCGGCGGGATTCACCGTCATCGGATTTGCGCGGCCAGAGGCGGAGACGTTCGCGGGCATGGCGATCCGCGACGGCTTTGGCTCCTCGATCGAGCTGATCGTGATCGTCGTGACCGCCCTCGCGGTTCTATTCAGCGACTCCTACCTCCGGGAAAAGGGCATCGCCTTCGGCGAGTTCTATCCGCTCGCCCTTTGGTCGGCCTCCGGGGCGATGATGATGGCGACCACCCGCAATCTGCTGATGGTCTTCATCGGCCTCGAGGTTCTGTCGGTCTCTCTCTACGTCCTTGCCGGTCTGAGCCGAAGCGAGGAGAAGTCGGAAGAGGCCGCCATCAAGTATTTCTTGCTCGGCGCCTTCGCCAGTGGCTTCTTCCTCTATGGGTTGGCCTTCTTTTACGGCGCGACAGGAACCACCCATTTGAGCGGCTTCGCCGACGCGATTCAGGCCGACTACTCCCCGACGAAGGGGCTGCTCATCGCGGGATTGGGGCTCATGCTCGTGGGGTTCAGCTTCAAGAGCGGGTTTGTGCCGTTCCACCAATGGACACCCGACGTGTACCAGGGCGCACCGACGAACGTGACCGCGTTCATGGCGGGGATCGCCAAGCTGGGCGCGCTCGCCGCGTTATGGCGCGTGCTGGAGGTCTACACCGGCTGGCAGACAACCTGGATGCCGGCGATGATCTGGGTTGCGATCCTGACGATGTCGGTCGGAAACCTGGCCGCACTGGTGCAGAAGGACGTCAAACGGATCCTCGGTTATTCGTCGATTTCGCACGCCGGCTACATGCTCGTCGCCGTCCTGGCGCATGCCAAGAGCCCGCAGACGGTTTCCGACTTCTCGCTGCTGTACTACCTGTTCGGCTACAGCCTCATGACGATCGGCGCGTTCGCCATCGTCTCGCTGACGGCGCGGAGCGGCAAGGAAGGCACGCGGCTGGAGGATCTCCGTGGGCTTGCCTACCGGAGCCCGTTCGTGGCGACCTGCCTCGTCATCTTCATGTTTTCGCTCATCGGCCTGCCGCCCACGGTGGGTTTCGTGGGCAAGCTGCTTATCTTCAATGCGGCGGTTCAGGCCAATCTGATGCCGCTCGCCATCGTGCTCGCCGTCAACTCGGCGGTTAGCGCGTTCTACTATCTCGGCATCGTGTGGGCAGTGATGGGCAAGGAGCAGGGCGAGCCAAAGCCGTGGACGATCGAACTCGGCCCGAGGGTCGCGTGCGTGCTTTGCGCATTCGGCGTGCTTGCCGCCGCCATCTTCGTTGGCCCTGTTCAAGGCTGGCTCAGCGAGCAACACCGAGCGACCCAGGCGACTCCGGTCTTGGTGAGCCGGGGTTAAGTCCGTCTGCCGGAGCGGCGCCCCAACGGACGGACGCTCAACTTAGGGTTCGAAGATCTTGACGGTCGCCGGCGGCTTGCCGTCGACCGAGATCGTGGCGATTCCCCCCTGGCGCTCGACGCGAGAGGTGGTCCGGATGTAGCTGGCGCGCGTCCAAGTCGGCGCGGTATTGCCGATGGTGACGCCCCGGAAGGTGAAGGTCACCTTGTTGCCGGTCGCATCGCGCTGAGCCTGGAAAGGCCCGGTATGGCCGATGCCGTCGGTTCGGTACTCGACGTCGGTCGCGAAGCCCTTGTAGTTGGTGAGGGTGACCTCGATCTTGTCGGCCTGGATCGGCTTCTTCACGGCTTCCAGCCAGAAGTAGAAGTCGATGGTCTTGGCGGCGACTTCCCTCGCCACGCGCTCGTGGTACATGGCCGGGACCGGGCCGCCCGGCGTCATCAGCGTGATCGGATGGTTGACATCCTGAAGGTCGGTGGCTTTCAGAAACGGGTGGGCGGCGAGGGTCGTGCCGTGAAGCGGCACGGTGCCTCCCGGGGCAAGAACGGTCGCCATCGCGCTCGCCGCGAGAGTGACGCCGGCCAGCGCAAGCGCCCTGCGAAGGGAAGCGTTGCGAGTGGAAAGGTGTTGAAGCTTGTACATGGTTACTCTTCCGATCCGCCAGGGGGGACGGTTCGCTACCCATTCTAACCGGCTTCGCCGGGCCGTTCTATCATAGTGAGTGGTGATTGGTGAGGCGAAAGCGGTGAGTTCCATGCAGCGCCTCTCAGGTTTCGGCCAATCCGAGTTCGTCGACGGCGAGCCCACCTTTCCCACCACCGTCGAAGACGTACACGCGGTCTTCCGCTCGGCGGGCGCCGAGGGCCGAAAAGTGGTTTTGCGAGGGGCCGCACGTAGCTACGGCGATGCGGCGATTGCCGAAGGGGCGATGGTTCTCGACTGCACCAAGCTCAACCGAGTCCTGGCGTGGGACGCCAGGACCGGCGTGATCGAATGCGAAGGCGGGGCGACCATCGAGGATCTGTGGCGGACCGGCCTCCCGGACGGCTGGTGGCCGCCGGTTGTGAGCGGAACCATGTTCCCGACTCTGGCGGGGGCGCTCGCCATGAACATCCACGGGAAGAACGCGTTCAAGGTCGGCACGCTCGGCGAGCACGTGCTCGAGCTGGATCTCGCCACGCCGGGGTGCGGTGTGCTGACCCTGACGCCGCAGGACGAGCGCTTCTACGCGGCCATCAGCGGGTTCGGCATGTTCGGCGCCATCGTTCGCGTGAAGCTCCAGATGAAGAAGGTCCAGACTGGAGAGCTCAAGGTCTACGCCTGTTCCCCCCGAAGCTGGCAGGAGCAGATCGAGACGTTCGAGAAGTACGAGCACGAGGCCGACTACATGGTCTCCTGGATCGACTGCTTCGGCCGGGGAGCCAATTCGGGCCGGGGTCAGTTCCACGCTGCGTGGTACGTCCATTCCGACGATCCGAGTCCGGTCTCGTTGCGGCTCGACCATCAGGATCTCCCGACCCGAATTCTCGGCATCGTCCCCAAGTCCTCGGTGTGGCGCTTCCTCAAGCCCATCAACAACCGCACCGGTGTCCGGTGGCTGAACGGAGCAAAGGACTTCTCC
>Ga0070734_10004681_pt1 | contig 12785 bp, 8 predicted proteins | sample Coa_R1_8_FD_66444 | JGI IMG/M metagenome (GOLD analysis project Ga0070734, IMG submission 66444) | Surface soil microbial communities from Centralia Pennsylvania, which are recovering from an underground coalmine fire - Coalmine... | ecosystem: Environmental > Terrestrial > Soil > Unclassified ...
AGTGTCCAGCCCCTCGGCGAACCGCACATCTTCGTCGCCCACATACACATTGACGAAGCGGCGCAAATTCCCCGCATCATCGACAATCCGGCCCGCCAGCCCCGGATACGTCGCGTCCAGACTGGCGAGAACCTCACGCAGCGTGCCCGGGTCCGCGTTCACCTCGGCAGAGCCGCCGGTGAACGTGCGCAGGATGGTCGGGATTCGGACGGAGACGCTCATCCGCGGCCGCCTTTCTGTAGTTATCGGGCCCGTGATGATGACTACGCATTGCAATCAAAAAGCAAAGTCATGGTCACGAGCAAGGATGCGCGGCTCACGCCGCCCGCGCCGACTCCCAGGCCTCGAACGCCTCCAGCGTCGGCCGGATCGCCATAGTCTGGGCCGGCACCCCGGAGCCCGCCGCGTCCAGGGTCTTCAGCCCGTCGCCCGAGTTGATGATGACCGTTTCCGCGCCCGGGTCGAGCAGGCCGTCAGCGAGGAGCCGGCGCAGCACCCCGAGCGTCACCCCGGACGCCGTTTCACCGAAGATGCCTTCGGTGGAGGCGAGCAGGCGTATTGCATGAACTACCTCTTCGTCGCCGACGTCGGCCACCGCCCCACCGGTGCGCCGCACGACATCGAGCACATACGGGCCGTCGGCGGGATTGCCGATCGCCAGTGACTTGGCGATGGTGTCCGGCTTGACCGGCTGCACCACGTCATGCCCGGCCCGGAATGCGGCCGCCACCGGCGAGCACCCGGTCGCCTGCGCACCGAACACCCGGTACTCGGTGTCGGCCACCAGCCCGAGCTCGATCAGTTCGCGGAACGCCTTGTCGATCTTGACGAGCTGCGCGCCGGACGCGACCGGCACCACGATCTGCTCCGGCAGCCGCCAGCCGAGCTGCTCGGCGATCTCGTAGCCGATGGTCTTGGAACCCTCGGCGTAGTAAGGGCGCACGTTGACGTTGACGAACGCCCAGTCCTCCCGGTCGTCGGCAAGCTCGGACGCGAGCCGGTTCACGTCGTCGTAGGTGCCTTCGATGGACACCATGGCGCCGCCGTACACGGCGGTCGCGGCGATCTTCTGCGGCTCCAGGTCCGCCGGGATCAGCACCACCGAGCGGATGCCGGCCCGGGCCGCTGCGGCGGCCACCGCGTTGGCCAGGTTGCCGGTGGACGGGCAGGCCAGCACCTTGTAGCCCATCTCGACGGCGGCGGCCAGGGCGACGGCCACGACCCGGTCCTTGAACGAATGGGTGGGGTTGCCGCGCTCGTCCTTCAGCCACAGCGCCCGCAGCCCAAGTTCCGTGGCGAGCTGGTCGGCGCGGGCGAGCCTGGTCCAGCCTGGCTCGGTGTTGGGCCTGGTGGCGATGTCCTGCGGCACCGGCAGCAGATTCGCGTAGCGCCAGATGCTCGCGGGCCCGGACTCGATGCCAGTGCGGGTGACCGGCGGCAGTTCGTAGCCGACCTCCAGCGGGCCGAAACACTCAGCGCACGCGTGGCTGGCGCCGAGCGCGGCCGTGGCGCCGCATTCGCGGCAGAAGAGGTGACTTGCGAAGCCGAAACCGGAGGGCGTGCTCGCTGATGTGGTCACGGTGCGGGGCCTTTCTCCCTCATCTGTCCCTGCGGCCGAACAGCCGCGGGCCGGAGTTGGCACCTGCCATGACGAGCCCCGCCAAGCGCAGACCCGCATCCGTGCAGCAGACCCCGGCCGACGCCGGGGGTTCCAGGGGGGTCGCCCCCCTGGGCTAACACTGCGGACTCACGCGCCGCTGGCCAGAGGCCAGCAAGTAGCATTCGCCGTCACGGTGGTTGCCGGGGCTTCGCAGGGCCGTATCCCTCCACCCCTCTGGATGAGCTTTATGAAGTTGTGCTCACAACCTTAACCGATGGAGCCAAGGCACTAACTGACGGGTCAGACAGGATTGTCGGGCGCCGCACCCTTGGCCGGGCGGTGACGGCCGGATGGCCTAACCTCACGTTCCATGAGCGCCGAACCTGCAGGCCGGGTCCTGATCGCATCCAACCGGGGGCCGGTGTCCTTCAGCCTCGGCGACGACGGGAGGCTGACCAGCCGCCGCGGCGGGGGCGGGGTGGCGACGGCGCTGTCGGCGCTCGCGGGCCGGGCCGAGGTGCTGTGGGTGTGCGCGGCGCTGAACGATGCCGACCGGGCCGCAGCCCGTGCGGCGGACGACGGGCAACTGGACGTATCGCTCGCCGCAAACGGAGCGGCGCCGGGCGAGCCCGAGTCCGCGGTGCGGATGCTCGACATCCCGGCGCCGGTGTTCGACCGGGCCTACAACGGTGTCGCCAACTCCACCCTGTGGTTCATCCACCACCTGCTCTTCGACACCCCGAACCAGCCCGTGTTCGGGCTCGCGTTCCGCCGCGAGTGGGAGTCGTTCCGCGCCTACAACGCCGCGTTCGCCGACGCGCTGGCCCAAGGAGCCGGGCCGGAGCGCACGGGTGCACGCGCCATGGTGCAGGACTACCACCTCACGCTGGTCCCGCGGATGCTCGCGCAGCGCCGCCCCGACCTGGCGATCGCGCATTTCTCGCACACCCCGTGGGCGCCGCCGGACTATTTCGCGCTGCTGCCCGACGACGTGGCGCGCGAGGTTCTCGAGGGCATTCTCGGCGCCGACCACGCCGGGTTCCACGCGGAACGCTGGGCCAGCGCGTTCCTCGACTGCTGCGAAGCCGTGCTCGGCGCCCAGGTGGACCGGGCCGCGCGGGCCGTCAGGCACGCCGGGCACACCACTACGGTGGGCATCCACCCACTGGGCGTGGACGCGGCGCAGCTTCGCGACCGGGCGGCGGCCGACGACGTGCAGGCGCACATGGCCGCGCTGACCGAGGTCGCGGGCGACCGGAAGCTGATCGTGCGGATCGACCGCACCGAGCTGTCCAAGAACATCGTCCGGGGGCTTGCCGCCTACCGCGAGCTGCTGATCACCTGGCCACAGTGGCGGGGCAAGGTCACCCACGTGGCGTTCGCCTACCCGTCCCGGCACGACCTGCCCGAGTACCGCGAGTACACCGCCAGCGTGCAACGGATGGCGCGGGAGATCGTGGACGAATTCGGCACCTTGGACTGGGATCCGCTGATACTGCAGGTCAACGACGACTATCCGCGTTCACTCGCCGCGTACCGGCTGGCCGACGTGCTGCTCGTCAACCCGGTCAGGGACGGCATGAACCTGGTCGCCAAGGAGGCCCCGCTGCTGTCGGATCGCGCCTGCGCCATGGTGCTGTCCCGCGAGGCCGGCGCGGCCGCCGAGCTGGCCGAGGGCGCTCTGCTTGTGAATCCTTATGACGTCTCCGCCACGGCACAGGCCTTGCACGAGGCATTGAGCATGAATAGTGCGGAACGGAATCGCCGTGGTGCCCTGCTTGCCCAGGCGAGCGCCGCGTGCCCACCGCAGCAGTGGCTGGCGTCCCAGCTCGGCGCGCTCGAGGCGGCGGCTAGGGCAACGTCTCAGCCAGCGCAGCCAGCAGCGCGGCGACCTCCTTGGGCCCGTCGAGTACCAGGTCGGCGTGCGCGGCGAGCGCACTGACCTCGTCCGAAGCGCTGCACACCGCGATGCCTGCGCGGCCGGCGGCGCGGGCGGCGCGGACGGCCTCGAAGGCGGGCAGGTCGCCGAGATCGTCGCCGGCGAACAGGACCGCTGAAGGGTCACGCTCGGCGATCAGCTCCGTCAGCGCCGTGCCCTTGCTGACACCCCGGTGCCGCAGCTCGATGACCAGCCGTCCGGGTTTGCTGTCCAGCTCCGCCTCGGCGGCGAACTCCGCCATCGGGCCGGTCAGCCGGGCCAGCGCGGCCTGTGGGTCGGCGGTCCGGCGGACGTGCACCACGAGCGCGTGGCCCTTGTCCTCGACCCAGGTGCCCTCGGGCGCGCCGGCCGCGGCCAGCGCTCCGGGCAGCCGGGTGCGGGCCGTGGCAACCTCGGGCGGCGGCGGGGGCGAGGTGAGCCGGCCGCCTTCCCAGCGGTCGAAGCCGTGATGCCCGATCACGATGAGGCCGGGGATGCTGGCGAAGCCGCCCAGTTCCACCGCGACCGGTGCGGGCCGCCCGGTGATGATCGCAAGCGTGCCGATGCTGGTGGCGAGCCGTTGCAGCGCGGGCAGCACATCCGGGTGCGGCCGCGCCGCGGACGGCTCGGAGACGATCGGCGCGAGCGTGCCGTCGAAGTCCAGGGCAATCAGCGCGCGGCCGGGATCTGCGACGATCGCGGCGAGGCCGGCCGCGCCCTCGGGAGTCGTTCCCTCGGGGACCGGCACCCGCGACGTCACGCGGCGCCGCCCTCCCCGCGCTCGGCCCGGGGCGAGCGGATCCGCTCGCGGCGCGCGCGCTGCCGGCGCAGCCGCTTGACCAGGACCGGATCTGCGGCCATCGCTTCCGGGCGGTCGATGAGCTCGTTGAGCATCTGGTAATAGCGGGTGGCGGACAGCTCAAGCTGGTCGGAGATGGCCTGTTCCTTGGCGCCCGGCTGACGCCACCAGTGCCGCTCGAACGAGAGGACCCGCATCTCGCGCTCGGACAGTGCTGTCATCTGCCTCACGCCCTCTCCTGACCGCTTCCCCCGTCGGCGAGACTCCGCCGGACCCTCCATCGTAGGCAGTACTACCGCCTTCCGACAGCCGCCGGCGAGGCTTGTGATGAACCCCGGGGCTTCCGGCGACGCGTCTCGCGTCGTACGCTCACCGTTCGTGACCACCTTCGACTGCCTCACGCTCCTCACCGACTACGGGCTCGACGACGGGTTCGTCGCCGCGTGCCACGGAGTCGCCGCCAGGATCGCCCCCGGGACGCGGATCATCGACATCACCCATCTGGTTCCCCCGGGTGACGTGCGCCGCGGGGCCGCCGTACTCGCGCAGACCATGCCGTATATGCCGCCTGCCGTGCACGTCGCGGTCGTGGACCCCGGCGTGGGCACCACACGCCGCGGCATCGCGGTCGAGGCCGGCGAGGCCATTCTGGTGGGCCCGGACAACGGGCTGCTGTCGTGGGCGGCCGGGGCGCTCGGCGGCGTGCGGCGCGCATTCCAGCTCACCAACGGTGAATTCTGGCTGCACCCGGTGTCGCAGACGTTCCACGGCCGTGACATTTTCCTTCCCGTCGCGGCGCATCTGGCTGCGGGCACGGACCTCGCCTCGGTGGGCACCGAACTGGATACTGGCGATCTGGTAACCCTGCCCGCGCCGACCAGTCGCGTGCACGACGGCGAGGCCGAGGGCGAGGTGATGTCGGTGGACCGGTTCGGCAATGTCCAGCTGTCCATCGCCGCGTCCGACGCGGACCGGATCGGCATCGGTTTTGGCTCGCAACTCGTGGTCCGCTGCGGCCGCCGCCAGCTCACCGTGCCCTACCTGGAGACTTTCGCCGCCGTCGCGCCCGGCGAACTGGTCGCGTTCACCGACAGCGCGGGACTGATCTCTCTCGCGGTCAACGCGGGCGACGCCGCACAGCAACTGGGCCTGCCTCCCGGCGCGCACGTGCGGCTGGCGGCGGCACCGCCCGGGTAAACCGGCGCGCCACCGTCAACGTCTTGGAATAGGCCGGGAAAACCCGGGTCAAGGCCGGTCAGGGCATCAGCTCTGGCCACGAAACAGTCATGGACATGACAGAATGCGCACGTGCACCCCCGGAGGATGACCGCAGTGCTGCATGGTCTCTCCCAACACGCGCAGGCTGGCGTTTCACCCCGATTCCGCCATCGCGCGCGAGTCGGCGTGGCCGTGGCACTGAGCCTCGCATTTATCGCGGCGTCGAGTTCACCTGCGCTGGCCGATCAGGTACGCCGGAATGAATGGTGGCTGCGTACCCTTCATGTCACGAATGCATGGGAGACGACGCGCGGGTCCGGCGTCATCATCGCGGTGCTCGATACCGGGGTTGATCCGGCACAACCCGATCTGACTGGCTCGGTCACCACGGGCCCCGATTACACCAACTCGGGAGAGACGCCCACCGCACCGTCGTGGGAGGTTCACGGTACCGAGGTAGCCAGCCTTATCGCCGGCCACGGGCATGGTCCCGGCCAGGCCAATGGGATTATCGGCATCGCACCGGCGGCCAAGATCATCTCCGCCCGGGTGACGCTGGAAAGCGGCGACCAGGCGCTGTCCAAGCCGGCCATTGCCGCCGGGCTGCCGAACGCCATTGCTCACGGTATCGGCTGGGCCGTCCGGCATCACGCGAGCGTCATCGACCTGCCTCTCGACCCGGTGACCACGTCCGGTGCGCCCGGCGCAGGCGGCAGCGCCGCCGAGCAGGCGGCCGTCAGGTACGCGCTCGCCAAGCATGTGGTGCTGGTTGCCCCGGCCGGCGACGAGGGCACAGGCACCGACGCGGTCAACTATCCGGCCGACTACCCCGGGGTCATCGCCGTGGGCGCCTTCGACCGGCAGTTCACCAAGGCGCCGTTCAGCAGCCACCAGTCGTACGTCACGGTGACCGCCGCCGGGGCCGGCGTCGTCGCGGCCAGCCCATCCGGCACCTACCCCCAGCTCAACAGCACCAGCGCCGCGAGCGCGATGGTCGCGGGCATCGTCGCGCTCATCCAGGCCCAGTTCCCCACGCTGACCCCGGCGCAGATCACCAAGGCCCTCACCAAGAGCACGGTGTACCACCCACCGGGCGGGCAGGCCGACGGGTCCGGTTTCGGCACCGTCGACGCCGCCAAGGCGCTCACCGCTGCGGCGGGCATCGTCGAGAGCGTGTCCAAGTCGGCCAGCTCGAACACCGCCGGCCAGTCGGCACCAACTCAACCGCCGGTGCGCAGCAGCCCGATACACCGCAACATCCGCGGCACCCTGATCAAGGACGCGATCCTCGCCGGCCTGGTCTTCCTGCTGTTGCTCGGGCTGATCTTCGGGATCAAGGCATGGCGGCGGCGGAACGCACGCTCCGCGCGCCTCGCAGAGGTGCGGGCGGCGGTCCAGCCTCCGGTGCGCAAGCCGGTCGTGGTCAAGTCCGCGGCGCGTGGCTCCGCGAAGAGGGGCTCGCCGGCCGGCGCGCAGGCGGGTGCCAGTGGCCCTGACACGGAGGCAGCCCAGCCGGAGCTTGAGCCGGCCGGCTTCATTGCCGCGCCGCTCGGGCCGGCGGCGGGAGGACCGGGGGCGTCCGGCTTCACCGGGTCGGCGTCCGCTGGGTTCACTGGGTCCGCGTCCGGTTTCAGCGGTTCCGGGTTCACCGGTTCCGGCTCCCGGTTCACCGGCTCGGGTTTCAGCGGTTCCGGGTTCACCGGTTCCGGCTTCACCGGGTCGGCGTCCTCCGGGTTCGCGGCCGCGGGCCCGGCGGCGGCCGGATCTGGCGGGATTGCCGCGCTCGGCGCGGCGGGGATCACTCCTCCGGCGGGACTCGGGCCCGCAGCGGGGAGCGGTTCTCCGGCAGGGCTCGGTCCGGCGGGGATCAGCCAACCGGGAGGAATCAGTCCGCCGCCAGGGCTCGAAGCGGGACTGGGCTCTCCGGCGGCAGGCGACCCTCCAGCGGGATTCGGCCCGTCGGCGGGACTTGGCTCGGCGGCAGGGGCCGGCTCGGTGCCGGGGGCGGCCGCGCAGGACGCCTCCCCGGCCGGGGAGGCCGCGCCCGGCCTGACTCAGCCCGCTGGTGCGGGAGCCGGGCTGCCGCCATGGGCGCTGATCTCACAAGACCCGGCCGCCAAAGCCAAGGCCGCAGCCAGTGCCGCGATTCCGGGCAGTGCATTTCCCCCGGCTCAGGCGGCGCCACCGGCGGGCGAGGCGGCCACCGGCTCGGAGCCGACGTCCGGCGCTGCAGGGGTGACGCGAATGAGCAGCCGACTGACCCAGTCCCCACGCCAGCGGGCGCCACAGGTATCCGGTCGCCCTCCTTGGGAGCCCGCAGCGGAACCGAACAGCGAGCTGCCCTGGGCCCAGGCGCCCGCGCCGCCCCCCAGCGGAGCGGGCGCAATGCCCATGCCCGAGCAGGTGCGCCCGGCACTGCCTGCCTGGGAGGAGATGGCGCAGCAAGAATGGCCAGGCGGTCCCAAGGGGGCGGCGCTGCATCCACCGGTTCCGCCGGGCGATGAGCCCAGCTCCCGGCCCGGCCGTGAGGCCCCCCGGCCGGGCGGGGCCAGGATAGTGCCCGCCGCCGGGCTGGTACCGCCGCAGCCGGATTCGCCCGAGCAGCCAAGGCGGACCGAGGACCGGCCAGACTACGCGTGGAATACCGGAGCGGGGGTCGGGCCCTTCCGCGCGGCCCAGGCCGACCCCGGCGCGGCCTCGGGAGCCACCGCCGCCGCCCAGGCAGGTATCGGTCCTTCGGCCGGAGCCGCCTCGCCGACCGTCGGGCCGCCGGCCGTTGGACCATCGGCCGTCAGCCAGCCAGGCATTTCGCCCGCCAGGAGGCCGAGTCTCGCCCTGCCCAGGAGGCTCGGCAGTTCCACGGCCCGCCAGGCGGGCGGTGCCGCCGGGCCCGGCAACAGCGGTGGCCGGGCAGAGCAGACACCGGCCAGCGGCCTGCCGGTTCCGGGCCCACGCGACGGCGGCGTTACCGGTTCCGGGGCCGCCGGCTCCGCATCCGGCGGTCCAGACTGGCCCGTTGCCGGTACCAACCAGCCCCCGTTCCCGCCGGCTCCGCGGCCGGCCGCGGAGCCCGGCCTGCCCGGCGCCGCACAGGCGGAGCGGGGCCCGTTCCCGCGCGCGATCAAGCCTCCGACGGATCCCGGCGCGGCCGGCAGCGCTGCCTGGGGCGTCGGCCCGACCAGTCCCCGGCCATCCGGTGCCAGCCCGGCCGCCCCGGCCCTCCCCGGGGAAAGCAGCCCCGCGAAGGTCCCCGGCCCGGTTCAGGGCCTACCGCCGAGCATGGACCCCACGCCCCTCACGGCCGCTGAGCCCGGTCCGGCGAAGCGAGCGGCAGCGAAGCCTGAGGCGGGCAGCGCACGGCCGAAGACAGGCGTCCCACCCTGGGAGATCACCGACTCCTTCCTTGCCGTGCCACCCGCCGGGCCAAGCGCCCCGCTGGCCTCCGGCACGCCAGCGGCCAGCCAGCCAAGCAACCCGCGCGGCGCGGCCACGTGGGGCAGCACGCCGCCCGACGCCCGCCAGCCAAGCAGCCCAGGGACATGGGGCAGCGCACCGGCCGCCGACCAGTCGAGCAGCCCAGGGACGTGGGACAGTACGCCGCCCGCCGCCAGCCAGCCAAGCAGCCCGGGGCCATGGGGCAGCGCACCGTCGGCCGCCAGCCAGCCAAGCAGCCCAGGCATGTGGGGCAGCACGCCGCCAACGGCCAGCCAGCCAAGCGGCGCGGGCGCCTGGGGCGGCGGACCGGCAGCGGCCAACCGGCCGCGCATCCCGGGCAGCACGGACGCCGAGGGCGCCGACCCGGCGGACAGCACCGAGAGCTTCCCCACCGTGGGTCCCGGTGCGGACCAGCGGTCCTTCCCCAGGTCAAACCCGGGCGACAGCACCGAGAGCTTTCCGGCCATGCGGTCGCGCGCCGACATCGAAGACGCGTTCCGCTTGTTCCCGCCCGTACGGGGCACCGACAACCGGCCGCCCGCGGGCAGCCAGGACTGACCAGCGCCGCCACCGGTTGAGCTGCCACGCGCATCGCCGGATGGGCTACCCCCGGGCCGCGCCGCGGCTCGTCCGCCTGGCCGGGCCCGCCGTGGGCGGGGCCGTTCAGCGGCCTCGCTCAGCCGCCCGTGTGGCCAGTTCTTCCTTGCGCACCGACGCGTACATCGGCACGTACTCCTGCCCGGACAGGCCGCCGATCGCCTTCATGACTTCGTCGGTGACCGCCCTGCGGGCCTGAGCCGCGGGCCGGTGGTCCCGGTACTGCTCGAAGGTGAGCGGCTCACCCACCCGGATGCCGACCCGATGCAGAGACGGGATGGAGTGCCCGGGCGCCAGCACCCGGTCGGTACCGACCATGGCCACCGGGATGACCGGCAGGCCCGAAGCCAGCGCCAGCCAGCCGATCCCGGTACGGCCACGGTAGAGCCGGCCGTCTGGTGACCGGGTGCCCTCCGGGTAGATGCCGAACAGCTCCCCCGCCTGCAGCAGCCCCAGCGCCGCGTTCAGGGTCTCCTGCGCCGCGCGGGCACCGGCACGGTCAACGGACAACTGCCTGGTGGCCCGCATATACGCGGCCGCGATCCGCTGGCCAGGACGTTTCCCGGTGAAGTACTCGGACTTGGCGGCGAAGGTCAGCGGACGGGAGAGCACCAGCGGCAGGAAGATCGAGTCGACCAGCGACAGGTGGTTGGAAGCGAGGATCGCGCCGCCGGTGGCCGGTATGTGCTCACCACCGGTGACCTCGGGCCGCCATAGCAAATGCAGTATCGGCCCGGCGAGCACCCGGGACACGCGGTACTTCACACGACCCTCCACACCAATCATTCAGCCAAAGTTCAACGATATCCATGGACCCGGCGATAGCGGTCAAACGGCTGCGGCAGCAGGCTCCCGCTCGCCGGTGCCCGCCTCGGCACCGTCGCTTGGCATGGCGGACAGGATTGCCGCCACCAGCGGCAACAGGAACGGCAGCGCGGCCGCGGGCACGGTGACGCCGGAGTCCTCGAACAGCCAGCCCAGCACGCCGACCAGCCAGATCGCCGACAGGGCGGGCTGCAGCAGCGGAATTGCCCGGTAAGCCGCGGCTACCCGGCTCGCATGCAGCATGGCCGGCCGCGCGATCACCGCAGCCGCCACGATTACCGCGACCGGGATCACAAGAACGAAAGGGCTCGCGGTCAGCGATCCCAGGTTCGCCGCTATCTTGCGGCGCAGCGTCGGCCCGGCGCCGCCGTGCAGCACCTGCCCTGCGAAGTGGCCGATGTCGGAGTGACCCGTGCCGGGAACGAGGTAGTTGATCAGCGCGACAACGGTGACGAGCGCCACGCCGCTTACCACGACGAGCGCCCGGCGTCGTGGGGTCAACCGCACGCTGGCCGCGGCGGCGAGCAGTATCAGGAAGCCGGGGACCATCGCGACGGTGCCGCCTACCTTGGCCCCGAAGCCCGGCCAGGCCGCCGCGGCCACCACGACGATGGTGACCGCCCCCATCACGGCAACGGCCCGGCCACGCGCGCCTGTGCGCAGCGCGGCGCCGCCGAGCCACGCGGCGCACAGTATCCCCGCCGCGCCATACATCACCACGGCGTTGTTGCCCAAACCGTAGAACCGCCCCGCTACCAGGGCGGACAGGCCGAACGGCGTTTCCCGCATCAGGTGCGACCCGGTCATCATGTCGAGTGCGATCACCCCGGCGGTGACGGCCGCGACCAGGCCAGCCGGTCCGAGCGGATCGCGCCGCCACGGTCCGGCCAGTGCGGCACCCGTCACCACCGCGGCCCAGGCGGCCGCGAGCGCGTACAGCACGGCGGCCGGGTGCGGCAGGGCCGCCCACGGGACCAGGCCGGCCAGCAACGTGCCGACCGGCACCGACGCAGCCCACAGCCCCACCACGCGAGTGACCGCCCGGCGCCGCTGGGCCCGGTCCTCCCCCCGGCCCCACGGAAGCACCCAGACAGCCCCGAACAGCGCCGCGTAGCCGAACCCGATCACCAGGAAAAACGGCGTTACCGTGGCCCGGTACACCTGCGCGGCGGTGTCCTGGCCGATCAGCATGCTGACCGCAGCGGCCAGGCTGCCGTCCCTGTGGCTGCTTGTCAGCGGCGACCCCACCACGGCGGCCGGAATCCCACTGCCGAACCACGCCCGCACGGTCGGCGTCAGGTCGGTGAGCAGCACCAGCCCCGGTTCCCTGGTCGACGCGGCGCCCAGCACCCCATCCCGGTACCCCGGCCCATCCACCACGATCACCCGCAGATGCGGCGTCACCCCGTCCCCCGGCGCGATCACGGCCAACGTCGCCCCCGCAGGCATCCCCGCCCGGACAACTCCCAGCTCGGCGTCGTCCCGCCGCAGCGCCGCCCGGCGAACGCCCGCCCCACCCCGCACCGGCAGCGACCCAAGATCCACCACAGTAAGCGCGCACTCCTGCAGCACGACCGGACTCAGGCTCGGCGGATCAGGCAGGTACCCCCTCAGCCATCCGCTCCGCCCCGCCGCCGCCAGCCCCGCCCCCGGCCCCACCGTGGTGACACACCGCCCCTTCCCCGGCGAAGACCCAAGCAGCCCCCACTGCGGCTGCCAGTGAAACCGCGCGTTGTAAGACTCGATCCCACTCAGCCCCGGCACCCGCGCCGCCACCGGAATCCCGCCCGCGATGAGCCCCGATCGCCGCGCCACCGCCGGCCCCGCAGGACACGCCCCGCTGGCGGACCCGGGCAACGCCGCCCGTGCTGCCCCATTCAAAGTGAGCCACCCATCCACCGGACACGTCCGCTCCCGCACCCCACTCACATCGAGCGATCCGACGGCCCCCTGTCCCGCGATCCGCCACAGCACCGGCGTAGCCCGCGGCGACACATCGCTCCAAAGCAGCCCGCCAATCCCCACGATCACCACATGCCGCGAACTGGCAGCGACGCGTGCGGCAGCAGCCACGCTGGTCAGCGGAAAAGTCCAAGCGAGCGCGCCCGCGAGAAAGGCACCGAGGACAGGCGCCACTCCCGCGTGCCGCTTCCAGCCCGTCACGGCACGCATCTGCTCAAAGTAGCGATCAGACCCGTCTCGCTCGCGCCTTTCCGCCAGCCACCTATGCGCCGGCCCAGACCCTCACAGGGCGGTAGGAGGGTTACCCGGGCGCGGCGTTTTGTCTCCGCGCTCGGGCAACCCTCCGGACGTCCCCAACCCCGCCTCAAGCCGACGTGCAAATGTTCTGCGAAGCGGTACGAGGAGCGAACGTAGAAGCAGGTTGCGGTGTA
>Ga0070734_10004682_pt1 | contig 12778 bp, 10 predicted proteins | sample Coa_R1_8_FD_66444 | JGI IMG/M metagenome (GOLD analysis project Ga0070734, IMG submission 66444) | Surface soil microbial communities from Centralia Pennsylvania, which are recovering from an underground coalmine fire - Coalmine... | ecosystem: Environmental > Terrestrial > Soil > Unclassified ...
TTCTGGCGCAGGGCGCACCAAGCTGTGGCCCGAGCGTGTCATTATCGTCGCACGTTCAAAAGAGCCCTGCATCTACAACTGTAGTACTAAAGTATCAGCCATCTGATATATCTCCCTCTCCTGGCAGCACTGTTCGCCCCCCTGGAAAGGGATTCCTCCCTAAGAACGGGACAGGTCTATTCGATTATTGGTTGCAGCCATCCCACACCAGTACCCTCTCTAATACGTGTCTCTGCAATCCGCGTGCCAAAATCGGCCTTTTCCGGTTTTCGCTGCTATAATATTAGTATCTACCTTCAGGAGGCTTCACTGTGGCTAAGCAGGAAGAAACGGAAAAAGGCGAACCGACCGACGCCCAAAAATTCGAGGACGCCATGCGCGCCATTCTAGCGGCCCCCAAGCAGGAGGTCATGCAAGAGTTGGCCGTAAAGAAGGAGGAGAGGAAGAAGCGCCGATCTGCTAAACAGAACTAGCAGTTTACTGCGGCTTCTTCACAAAGTTGTAGATGGTTACGACTGCGATGATGATTCCAGCGAGCGCGGCCAGCACTATGTAAATTGGGTAATCATGTAACTGGGTCAGTTGATTGATGTCGAATCCAGCGCAGTACAAAAGCAGAGAACACTGCACGACTGCATAGCCTGCTAGACCACTTGAAAGAACTGGCACTGCCAATCGTTCGTCAAAGACATCACGATGGCGTTTAACCCGGTAATAAATACATAGTATCCCGCAGAACACAGCCACAACCGTTCCGATTTGCCTGTCGTGACCAAGCGTCCATCCGATAGCATCGGTGTCTTGTACCTGTTGGGCTTGTCCTGATGGGGTGGCCGGCTGACGCGGTGAACCATTAGCCGGCGGTGACATGACGTTACTCCGTTATTTAGAGTGATCGCCTTGTTCTTTGGAGGAATCGACCGCACAAACCACAGATTTATCGGAGTGCGAAATAGAACTCGCAGCCCCTAAAACCCCGCCGAGTAAGCCTCCCACGACGGCCCCAGCAGGGCCACCTATGGCAGCACCGACAAAAGCGCCTCCTGTTGCAGAGCCGCCAGTAGCAACAATAACGCTTGCCACATCCGTGACTGCTTTGTTGTACTCGGTATCAGGCATTGGTTTCCTCCTTTGGTAAACCAATTCGGCAGGAATTTAGGGATTCCTGCATAACTTTCATTCCATACCCCATACGAAATTATACCACAGCAAGTTTCGTGCCAAGCGGCCCCGGCAGACAAAAAATGTCTAGTGGAGGCGACTAGGCATTTAGTTTACGTAGGTATATAATAGCCACATTTTCTTTCTTCAATGGGAAGGAACCGGCGGCAGGAAAGCAGAACAGGAGGGCAGGAGGGAGCGCCGTGTCGCCTGTCTTTGTGACCGGAGCCGCCGGCTTCATCGGCTTTCACCTGTGCCGGCGCCTGCTGGCGCGAGGGGAGGCCGTCATCGGCCTGGACAACCTCAACGACTACTACGACGTCCGCCTCAAAGAGGCGCGGCTGGAGCTGTTGACCCCTCATCCCCATTTCGTGTTCTACCGGCGCGACCTGGCCGACCGGGAGGGCGTGGAATCCCTTTTCGCCGATCACCGCCCCGATTCGGTGGTCCACCTCGCCGCGCAGCCGGGTGTGCGTTACGCCCGCGAAAACCCCCACGTCTACATCCAGAGCAACGTCGTCGGCTTCCTCCATGTCCTGGAAGGCTGCCGCCAGGCTGGCGGCGTCCGCCATCTCGTCTTCGCCTCCTCCTCCTCCGTCTACGGCGCCAATACGCGCATCCCGTTCTCCGTGCATGACAACGTGGACCATCCGCTCAGCCTCTACGCCGCCAGCAAGAAGGCCGGCGAGCTGATGGCCCATACCTACAGCCATCTCTACGGCCTGCCCGCCACCGGCCTGCGCTTCTTCACCGTCTACGGACCCTGGGGTCGCCCGGACATGGCCCTCTTCAAATTCACGCAGGCCATCCTGGAAGGCCGGCCCCTGGATGTGTACAATCACGGGAACATGCGCCGAGACTTTACGTATGTAGAGGATATTGTCGAGGGAATTGTCCGGGTGCTGGATCGGCCCGCCACCCCGGATCCCGCCTGGTCGGGCGCCGCGCCGGACCCGGCCGCCAGCAGCGCGCCTTACCGCCTCTACAATATCGGCGCGGCCCGGCCCGTGGAGCTGATGCGTTTCATCGCCCTCCTGGAAGAGCGCCTGGGCAAGAAGGCGATCCTCAACCTGATGCCCCTGCAGCCGGACGACCTGCTCGATACCTATGCCGACGTCGAAGCCCTGACGCGCGACACCGGCTACGCGCCTACGACCCCTATCGAGGTGGGCGTGACAAATTTTGTGGAATGGTATAAGTCTTATTACCAGGTGTAAGGTACAATAAGACTGTGTTCCGGGGCATCCCCCATGCCCATAGCAGAAGCGCGTGCAAAGGCTGTCCTCGATGGCGCCTTTTCCGCACGCGGCCTGCACTCTCTCTGCTTCTCCTGGAAACGGGACCTGGTCCGCAGCCTGCCGGGCGCGCGTCGCGGCAGTTCGCGCCGCCTGAAAACGGCCTGCCTGCCGGATAGCGGACCGCGCGGACCGCCGCAACGGCCCTCCCGACCGGGCGCGCCCGCTTCCGGGAAGCAGACGGTCCTCTGGTGGGAGGCGCGTGTCCCTCCGGCCCGCTTCGGCGCGCCCCGGAAGCGTGCTCCTTACGCCGAAGCGCAAAGGACTTGCGAATGAAGAGAGTACTACAGATCATAGGTCGGCTGAATATCGGGGGCCCCGCGATCCATATCGTTCTTCTGACCCAGCAGCTCGATCCGGGCCGGTATGCGCCTCTGCTCATCACGGGCGTCGAAAGCCCGACCGAGGGCAACATGCTCTACCTGGCGCAGGAGCGCGGGGTGCAGCCGATCATCCTTCCCGAAATGGGCCGCGAGATCTCTTTCCGGGACGATCTGATCGCTCTGTTGAAGCTGATAGCCTTGATGCGTCGCGAAAAGCCCGATATCATCCACACCCACACCGCCAAGGCCGGCACGCTCGGGCGCGCGGCGGCCCTGCTGGCCCTTCCCGGCCGGCGCAAGCGCCTCTACCACACCTTCCACGGCCACGTCTTCTCCGGCTATTTCGGCCCTCGCAAGACCCGCATGTTCCTGCGCATCGAGCGGTTCCTGGGCCGCTACACCGACCGCCTGATCGCCGTCAGCGAGCGCACCCGCGATGATCTTATCGCCTACCGGATCGCCCCGGCGGAGAAGATCGCCGTCGTTCCCCTGGGACTGGAGCTGGACCCTTTCCTGGAGGGCGCGCGCTTCCGGGGCGAATTGCGCCGGGAGCTGTGCCTGCCCCCGGACGCTCTGCTTATCGGCCTGGTGGCGCGCCTGGTCCCCATCAAAGCCATTCCCGATTTTCTGGAGGCGGCCGCCATCGTAGCCGAGCGCGTCCCCAACGCCGTGTTTGTGATCGTCGGTGACGGGGAGATGCGCCAGGAGCTGGAGGCGCAGGCGCGGGCGCTGGGCCTGGGAGCGCGCGCGCGCTTCCTCGGATTCCGCAAGGACCTGCCCCGCCTCTATGCCGACCTGGACATGGTGGTCCTCTCATCCCGCAACGAGGGGTTGCCGACGAGCCTGATCGAGGCGATGGCCTCCGGCTGCGTCGTGGTCTCCACGGCCGTGGGCGGGGTGCCGGACCTGATCCAGGAAGGCGAAACCGGCTATCTTGCGCCGCCCGCCGAGCCCGGCGCGCTGGCTGCCGCCATCCAGCGCGCCCTCGCCGAGCGGGAACGCTGGCCGCAGATCACGCAGTGCGCGCAAGAATCCGCGCGGGAGCGGTTTCATCTGCAGCGCCTGATGGCCGAGATCGAGGCCCTGTACGAGAACTGAGAGAGGACTGAGAAACGCCGGCAGGTGCCGCCGCCGGGGTTCCGGCGCGCTTCTGCTATCCACGTCAAGGAGGAGCTCTTCCGCATGAATAATCTGATCACCGGCGGCGCCGGGTTTATCGGCTCGCATCTGGCCGACCGCCTGATCGAGCACGGCGATGAGGTCTACGTCATTGACGATCTCTCCACCGGCAGCCTGGAAAATATCGCTCACCTGCGCAGCCATCCCCGCTTCCACTTCATCCATGACTCCGTGATGAACGAGGCCGTGATGAACGAGCTGGTCAATCGCGTGGACCGGATCTACCACCTGGCGGCGGTCGTGGGCGTGCAACTGGTGGTGGATAGCCCGGTACGCACCCTGGAGACCAACCTCAAAAGCAGCGAGATGGTCTTCAAGCTGGCCTACCGCTTCAATAAGAAGGTGCTGCTGGCCTCGACCTCGGAAGTCTACGGCCGCCATTTCCAGAACCGCCCGCTCACCGAGACCGACGACCGCATCTACGGGCCGACGATCATCGGGCGCTGGAGCTACGCCGGCGCCAAGGCCATTGACGAGTTTCTGGCCCTGGCCTATCATCGCGAGCGCGGGCTGGAGGTGGTGATCGCCCGGTTCTTCAACACGGTCGGCCCTCGCCAGACCGGGCAGTACGGCATGGTCATTCCCCGCTTCGTGCAGGCGGCCCTCGACGGGCGGCCCATCATCGTCTATGGAGACGGCTCGCAGTCGCGCTCGTTCACCTATGTGGGGGACGCCGTCTGGGCCATCACGCGCCTGATGAGTTGCGAGGAAGCCGTGGGTGAGGTGTATAATATCGGCAACGGAGAAGAGATCTCCATCCTGGAGCTGGCCCGCAAGGTCAAGGCGCTGACCGGCTCCACGTCGGAGATCCGCTGCGTGCCGTATGAGACGGTCTATGGCGCCGGGTTCGAGGACATGGAGTTCCGCACGCCCGACATCACCAAGCTGCAGCGCGCCATCGGCTACCGCCCGACCGTCAACCTGGAAGGCATCCTCAAGCGGGTCATCTGCTATTTCGAGGAGCGAAGCGCGCTGGCGGTGGTGCAGAATGCGCCCGCGCCGGTGAAGACAAGGACCTAGCCCATGGATGTTCTGGCTCTGGCCGGATGGGCGCCGCCGGCAGCGGTTCTGCTGTCGCTGGCGCTGACGCGGGCGGTCATCGCCGTCGCGCGCCGGCGCGGCCTGGTGGCCCAGCCCAAAGCGGACCGGTGGCATCGCGCGCCGACAGCCCTGTTCGGCGGCGTGGCGATCTTCCTGGCGGCGGCCGGCGGCGGCCTGCTGCTGCTCACGAGCCCGGTCTACGCGCAGCGCTATGATCTGTTTGGCCTGCTGGCCGGGGGCCTGATCGTCTTTCTGGTGGGCCTGCGCGACGACATCCGTCCCCTGCCCCCCAAAATCAAGCTGATCGGCCAGACGATCGCGGCGCTGCCGTTTTTGTGGGGCATCGGGCGGCTGTATACCTACGGCTGGGGCGCGTTCGCCATGTCGGCGCCGGTCCTGCTCCTGTGGATGGTCGGCCTGACCAATGCGTTCAACCTGCTGGACAATATGGACGGCCTGTGCGGGGGCGCGGCGGCGATCGTGGCGAGCATCCTGGCGGTGTTTTGCCTGCTGCACTGGCTGCCGGAGACAGGTCTGATCGCCGCGCTGCTGGCTGCCGCCTGCCTGGGGTTCCTGGCCTTCAACTTCCGTCCCTGGGAGAAGGAGCCGGTGGCGCGCATCTTCATGGGAGACTGCGGCAGCCTGTTCCTGGGCTATATGTTGGCCGGATTGACCATCATCGCCGTCAGTAACTCCCAGACGGACAAGGCGGGCGCGGTCGCGCTGCCGCTGCTCATCATGGCGCTGCCGATCTTCGATACGACTCTGGTGAGCATCATCCGCCGCCGGGAAGGGCGGGCGATCTCCCAGGGCGGCAAGGACCATAGCTCGCACCGGCTGGTCTATACGGGGCTGACGCCGAAGCAGGCGGTGCTGGTGCTGCACGCCATCAGCCTGGGGGGCGGGATCGCCGCCATCTGCGTGGCCCGGCTGCACGATCCGCCGGTCACCATAGCCACGGCGGCGCTCACTGCGATCGGGCTGTTCGCGTTTGGCGTCTTTCTCAGCCGGTTCTCCGATGCGCCCCTCGCTGTCACCGCGGCGCTGGAATAGACCGGGCGGAAATGGTTCCGCCAACAAATTTTATCTTTTTACGTTTTCATCGGAACCTATCCGCGGGGGTGGCAGTCAAAGAATAGTGTGTGAGTAGCTTCCGAAACGAGGCACGCAATATTACAGGAGGCGAGAAATGGGGATCAAACCAGGTGTTTCCAGCAAGCCGCAGGTAACGGCGCCGAAGGCTTCCGCTCCGAAGGCGACCATGCCACGGGCTGCCGCGCCGCAGGCGGCGCCCGCGCAGGCAGATCCTGCCGCCCGGCCGCCAGGCCTGTCGCTTAAGCGGCGGATGCCTCAGGTGGGCGGGTCCAATCGAAAGATCAATGAGTCCGCGGTCATCACGGTTGCCATCGTCCTGTTCTTCCTTCTTATCGGCGGCATGTCCTATATGTATCTGGGCCAGAACAGCAGTGCGGAGGCGGGCGCGGCCAATGCCAGCGGCGTCAACAGCAGCGTGAGCGGGCAGAGCGTCAACGGGACAGGCGCGCTTGTCGGCAGCGGCCAGGAGGGCAAGACCGGCAGCGAGACGGTCGGCATAACCGGCGATGCTTCTACCACCCTCAAAGGCAACGTCGGCGGCCGCGCCGTGTACGATACGGTCGGCAGCGTCAACGGTCAGATGGGCGCCAACAAAAGCTTCAATACCGGCGCTAATGGCGCCGGAAACGGCCAGGCACCCCAGGGCTTCATCACCAGCGAGAACATGGAAGGCAGCGGCAAGAGCGGCATCAACCGGGGCTATACGCTGGGCAGCCGCATGGGCGTGGGCGCCTCCGGTTCCGGCTCGGGAGCCGGCGGCGGCGGCAACGGCGGTCAGGGTCCCAATCCCAACGTGCATCGGCCCGGCTTCGATGCCTGGTAAGTCTTCCAGAGGTTGAAAACCTGCCCACCCTCTTCCCCCTCCCTGGCTCGCTCGCAGCGCTCGCAGGGAGGGGGAACCATCTTGCTCTCTTGTACCCCTGTTTTTCAGGCGTTTTCCCGCGCCTGCCGCTCGGCGGCAGCGACCATGATGCACGGCCCCCCGGAAACGATCTGCATGGAAAATCCGCGCGCCAGGTTGAAGGCCGCCAGCGATTCCGAGCCGGGCTGCATCCAGATGTAGGGGATTTTAAGATGGCCCGCTTCCCGCACCGTCTGCTCGGTGACCGGCGGCGGGGTGACCGTCACCACGCAATCTATCGGGCCGGGGATGTTGTCCAGACTCGGATAGCAGGGGTCCCCCTCTATCGTCTCGGCGTTCGGATTGACGGCGTAAACCGTGTAGCCCGCCGCTTTGAGCGCCTGATAGACGATGTAGCCGAATTTGCTCGGATTTCGGGAGACGCCGGAGACGGCAAACCGGCGCTGGTCCAAAATCTGCTCGATCAAGCCGCGCGTAGACACGTCGCTGTTCCTTTCTCGCTTGCAAAACTGCCTTCCAGACGCTTAGTTTAGCCGCTTTCCCGCTCTCTGTCAACGCCTCTGCCCCGGCACGTTGACGGCCCGGCGCATAATATCTTATAATGAGTCCGGCGTTTCTCGCGTAGAATCACTCAGACTTTCGCTATCGCAAACGCAGAACGGGAAGGAAGCCTCCATTGACCGCCTCGATCATCAATAAAGAGCTGGAACTGCTCATTCGCGCCCGGTATCCTATCATCTATATCGTCTCCTGGGAAGAAAAGCGCGTCGAAGACGCCCTGCGCGAGATCGCCCAGGAGCGCGGCAAGAAGATCTTTGTCTGGACCGCTACCCAGGGCATGAGCCTGAACGCTAACAACCGCGACAGCGCCACCCGCGACCCGCTGGCCGCCCTGGACTTCGTCATGGATTCGCGGGACCAGGCCCTGTTCGTCCTCAAGGATTTTCACCCCTTCATCAACGACGTGACGGTGACGCGACGCCTGCGGGACCTGACCCTGGCGCTCAAGACCAGCTATAAGACCATGGTCATCATCGCCCCCTCGCTCAAGCTGCCCGGCGAGCTGGAAAAAGAGGTCACCGTCGTGGACTACTCCCTGCCCGACCGGGAAGACCTGGACACACTGCTGGAAAAGATCATCCAGTCGGTCAAGGACAACCCACAGATCAACACGAGCCTGACCGAGATCGAGCGGGATCAGATCCTCAAAGCCGCGCAGGGGCTGACGGCCAACGAGGCAGAGAACGTCTTCGCCAAGTCCATCGTGGAGAAGCACCGCTTCGATGTGGACGTGATCCTGGGCGAGAAAGAGCAGATCATTCGCAAGTCCGGCATCCTGGAATACTATCCGTTCAGCGAGAACATCGGCGACGTGGGCGGGCTGGACCTGTTGAAGGACTGGATGGAGAAGCGCACGGTCTCCTTCACGGAGAAGGCGCGCGCCTTCGGCCTGCCGGAGCCGCGCGGCGTGCTGCTGCTGGGAGTTCAAGGATGCGGGAAGTGCTTCCAGAAGGATACGCCCATCCTCATGTTCAACGGCGAGGTAAAAGCTGTACAAGACGTCCGGATGGGCGATCTGGTCATGGGGCCGGACTCGCTTCCGCGCCGCGTCCTCTCAACTACGCGTGGACAGGGCGAAATGTTCCGGATAACGCCTACCAAAGGCAATCCCTACACGGTCAACGCCGATCACATCCTCACGCTCAGGATGAGTGGTAAGCACAAAGCCTACAAACTGGCTAACGCCTATGGCATTGTAAACATCCCCCTTCGTGATTACCTCGGGCAAAGCGCCTGTTTCAAGCAGCGCGCGATGGGTTATCGAACGCGTGTAGACTTCCCGGCTGTTGCAGTGCCCCTCGATCCCTATTTTCTGGGGGTCTGGCTGGGCGATGGGTCGGATAAGGTGCCGGCCGAAACTACTGCGGACGAAGTCATCGTAGGGCACGTCGCAAAGACGGCGGCCTCTTATGGCCTGAACGTGCGGCGTGTAGAAAAGGCTCGCGCCAACCGCGCGGCCACCTACTTTGTCACAGCAGGCAATCAAGGGCGCTCCTTCAACCCGGTGCTCATTTTGCTGCGCGATCTGGGGGTTTTAGGAAACAAACATATCCCACTGCTCTATCGCGTCAACAGTCGCGAAGTGCGGTTGCGCCTGCTGGCAGGCATCATTGACACAGATGGCTGCATGTGGGGAAACGACTATGAAGTGATACAAAAGCGCAAGCAACTGGCGGAAGACATCGCCTTTGTCGCCCGATCTCTTGGACTGGCGGCCTATATCTGTCCATGTCAGAAATCCTGCACAGTGAGAGGTATTCGATTCATAGGAAACTACTATCGCATCCACATATCGGGCGATACGGATATGATTCCGGTGCGGCTGCATCACAAGCAGGCGCACCCTCGTCAACAGCGCAAAAACGTGCTTAACACAGGCATACGTGTCGAATCGGTTGGGCCAGGCGACTATTATGGGTTTGCGATAGACGGCGATCATCGGTTCCTGCTCGGCGATTTTACCGTAGTTCACAACTCTCTGAGTGCAAAAGCCATCGGGTCTTTGTGGCGGCTGCCGCTCTTACGCCTGGACGTGGGCCGCATCTTCGCCGGCATCGTCGGCTCCTCGGAAGAGAATATGCGCAAGGCCATCCGCGTCGCCGAGTCAGTCGCTCCCTGTATCCTGTGGGCGGACGAACTTGAGAAGGGCTTTTCCGGTACCCAAAGTTCCGGCGTTTCGGATGGCGGCACGACAGCGCGCGTCTTCGCCACTTTCCTGACCTGGATGCAAGATAAGAAGGCGCCTGTGTTTGTGGTGGCGACTTCCAACGACGTCACCTCCTTGCCCCCGGAGCTTCTACGTAAGGGCCGCTTTGATGAAATCTTCTTCATTGACCTGCCGGCGGCGGCGGAGCGGAAGCAGATTTTCGCTATCCATATCAGCAAGCGCAAGCGCGACCCGGAGCAGTTCGACCTGGAGGCTCTGGCCGAGGCATCACCGGGCTTCTCCGGCGCTGAGATCGAGGCGGCCGTCGTGGATGCGCTCTATGATGCTTTCGACTCCGACACGGACCTGACTACGGAATCCGTCCTGGCTGCCATTCATCATACCGTGCCGCTCTCCGTAACGATGCAGGAGCGGATCGAGGACCTGCGCGTCTGGGCGGCTACGCGCGCCCGCGCCACCTCCAGCGACAAACCCGAGGATATGGCCGAGATACTGGCCCGCCTGCTGGTCAGCAAGAGCGTGACGCCGCCTGCTGCGCCGCGCAGTATCTCCGACGGCAAGAGCGCCGCCAGCGCCGCGCTTCCTCCCGGCCTGGCGCCCCCGCCGACAGCGCCGGCGAGAGAAACCTCATGAGCGATCGGTTCGATTTTCTGGAGCTGAGCGACGAGAAGCCAAAGCAACCGCCGGCCGACCAGGAGACGGTCCCTGCCGGCGCGGGCTTAGGATGGAAGCCCCTGCGGCTGCGGGCGGTCGAGGTGATCGGCACGCCCGATGCGACGCCGCAGCCCTTCTCCGCGCCGACCGGCCTGACTGTGGACCGCCTGGGGGCGCTCTACGTGGTGGACAGCAACAACCATCGTATCCAGCGCATTCTGGGCTCCAACTTCTGGATCTACGGCAAGCCGGGCAACGGGCCGGGCCAGCTCTGGGGTCCGTCGGCCGTGGCCGTGGACGGCTCCGGCCAGTTCCTCTTTATCGCCGAGCAGGGCAACAACCGGGTGCAATGTTTGCGGGTCAGCGGGCAGCATCAGGTCACCTACGCCGGGCCGACCTATGGCTTTCGCGGGCCGTCTGGAGTGGCCTTCGACATGGAAGGCATGCTCTGGATCGCGGACACCGGCAACGGGCGCGTGCTGCGCCTGGACCCGCGCTCCGGCCAGATCATCGGCGGCATGGACCGCGCGGTCGGCGTCGTGCAGCCCATCTCCCTGGCCTGCGACCTGGCGCACAACCTCTACATCACCGACGCCGCCACCAACGACGTTACCCGCTACACCTACTTCGGGATCCGCGTCCACGCGCTGGGTGAGATCCGGCGGCTCTCCGCGCCCCGCCAGGCCGCCGTGGATGCGCAGGGCCGCATCTACCTGGCCGAATCGGAGGCCAATCGCCTGCACGTCTTCGACGCGCAGGGCAACTCCCTGATCGTCTTCGATACCCCCAGCACGCAGCTCGGCCCGATGCGCTCGCCCGCCGGGGTCGCCCTCGGCCCCAACGGAGAGATCTACGTCGCGGACACCCTCAACAACCGCGTTCTGCGCCTGGAATGGGCTTAGGATGGACTACGGAGGGTTGGGAGCGGCGTTCTGGGCGCGGAAGCCGCTGGTGGGGATGGTCCACCTGGTTCCGATGCCGGGCAGCGCGCGGGATTCAGGCCAGAGCATGGAGGACATCCTGGCCCGCGCGGTGGCGGACGCGCAGGCGTTGGAGGCGGGAGGAGCGGACGCGGTCCTGGTCGAGAACTTCTTCGACGCCCCCTTCGCTCGAGAGGCCGTGCCCCCGCATACCGTCGCCGCGATGACACGCGCCGTGCAGGCGGTGCGGGAGGCCGTGTCCGTGCCGGTCGGCGTCAACGTGCTGCGCAACGATGCCCTGGCCGCGCTGGCGATAGCGCATGTCTGCGGGGCGCAGTTCGTGCGCATCAATGTCTACGTCGGCGCGGCCGTGACCGATCAGGGCCTCATACAGGGTGCGGCGCGGGCCACCGTCCTCTACCGCAAGGAATTGAGGGCGGACGTGGCGCTCTGGGCGGACGTGTTCGTCAAGCACGCGGCGCAGCTAGGCACGACGTCTTTGGAAGAGGCGGCGCGCGACGCCGTGGAGCGCGGCCTGGCCGACGCCCTGATCGTCAGCGGCGCGGCCACCGGCGCACCCACATCCGTCGAGGACGCGCGGCGCGTGAAAGCGGCGGCGCCGCAAACGCCCGTCCTGATCGGCAGCGGCTTTTCGGTGGAGAGCGCTCCGGCGCTGCTCGCCTACGCGGACGGGGCGATCGTGGGGACCAGCCTCAAGCGCGACGAGCGCGTGGTCGAGCCGGTGGACGCCGCGCGCGTGCGGGCGCTGCGCGCGGAGATGGAGCAGGCGCGCGGCAAACAGGAGAGCTAGGCGGCGTCCGGCACGGCCAGCGGATAGCCGGCTGCCTTCCAGGCTTTGATGCTGCCCGGCACGTTGCGCACATTCGTAAAGCCCAGGCGCTGCAGTTGGCTGGCCGCGATGCTGGCGCGGTAGCCAGAGCCGCAGTAGGTGACCACAGGCCGATCTTTGTCCAACTCATGCGCGCGACGCGTGATCTCCGGCGTGTAGATATGCCGCGCGTTCGGCAGGCAGCCCTGCGCGTACTCATCCTGGCGGCGCACGTCCACCAACTGCAGATCCTCGCCCCGGTCCAGCGCCGCCTTCAGATCCTGCACGAACAGCGGGGTCAGCGGGACCATCGGCAGGCCGCTCTCCTGCCAGGAGCGCATGCCGGCCATGTAGCCGCCGATCCGCTCGCACCCCAGCCGGATCAGATGGCGGACCACCTCATCCAACTGCACCTTGTCCCGCAGGAGCAGCAGCACGTTCTGCTGCGGGTCCACCATCCATCCCGCCCAGATGGGAAACTCTTCGCGCAGCTCGATGGAAAGCGCCCCGGCAATGTGGCCGCCGCCGAAGCCGAGGATGGTGCGCGTATCCACGATCAGGGCATCCTCCGCCTGCGCGGCCGCATGGAACTCCTGGGCGGAGAGCAGAGGCGGCTCCGGCAGAGCGCCCAGCGTTCTAGGGCCGGCGGCATTGGTCTTTTTCAGGCGGGGATAGTAGACCGGCGCGGGCG
>Ga0070734_10004683_pt1 | contig 12776 bp, 6 predicted proteins | sample Coa_R1_8_FD_66444 | JGI IMG/M metagenome (GOLD analysis project Ga0070734, IMG submission 66444) | Surface soil microbial communities from Centralia Pennsylvania, which are recovering from an underground coalmine fire - Coalmine... | ecosystem: Environmental > Terrestrial > Soil > Unclassified ...
GCAACGACGCCATGCCGGCGAAATGCACGCTCACATAGAAACCGTCGCCTGGCGGCCATCGTCGTCTGTCCTCGAAGGCAAGTTCGCCGTGCGGCAGCACCGCACGCTGCAGAGCGTCGAGCGGCGAATGGGCCGCCATGTGCGGCGCCGTTCCGGCCGGTTCGCTGCCGAGCTGCGGACGGGCGAGCGCGATCTCGCTGAAGGTTTCGCGTACGGCGACGCAGCGCGCGTAGGCCAGCCGCCGTCGGCGCCCGGCAGGAAGATGATGGAAGTGGCGCTGCACGGCGGCGATCACCGCGGCGGCCCCCAGTCTCTCGTGCAGCGGCCCTCGCCGCGAGCGTCCGGCCGCCTCATCGATGAGGTATCCGGGCGCCGGTTCCAGCCAGACCCTGACGGCGCCGCGTCCCCCTTCGCGAACGTGCGCGGATTGGAGCTCCGCTTCCAGCAGCCACCGCAGTTCTTCCGGCGCCAGCATAAAGCCCTGGATGACGCTCAGCGTCCGCTCCAGGCAGGCCGCTTCGCCGGATGCGGCAGTGCCCGGGCAGTGCTCCACCGCGACCGTCTCCATCAGGCGCCGCCCTGTGGATCCGCGCGCACCTTCGACAGCATCCGCGCCCGCTGCTTGTGGATTTCGTCCGCGAAAGTACGGTCGCGAAGGGCTTTCAGAAGAGTCCTGCACTCGCGCGCGCCGAGCAGCGGGGCGAGGCCCGTTCCCAGCTCGCGCAGCAGCGTGTACTGCGCGGTCTTGCCGAGCTCATGCAGGAACGCGGCGACGATGCCGCTGAGGTAGCCGTCCTCGAAAAGCTTGCGGAAGGCAGGAATGAGCTCGAAGCATGGATCGGCATCGGTTTCATTTTCTTCGCAGGCGCGCAGATAGCCTTCATCGGTGAGATCGGGCGAGGCGCTGCGCGAGACCTGCAGCAGCGTGGCGACCGCTCCCACGCCGAGCAGGCGGGCCGCGCGGCACACTTCGACGCCGCTCAACACCCGGCTGAACTGATCGACGTAGACCACCGCCGGCTGCACACCCAGTCTCATGAATCGATGCAGCGCTTTTGCGATCCGCCCTTCGCTGCGGGCGTCGGGCGGCGGATAGCGCAACGATTCGAGGGTGCGGCGCGTGAGCGGAGCGCCGGGCAGCCACTGGTGCTCGGGAATGGCGCGGAATATCCGATCGACCTGTGCGGCGTCGGGACGCTGGAACAGAGCCTGCAATTCCTCGATCTGCGCATGAACCCGGCGTCGGGTAACGCCCAGTCGAGCGGCGATCTTCTCGACCGGCTCCTGCTCCAGAACGCCTTCGAGGACGACGCGGCAGGACGGGTGCGCGTAGAGCGGGTGTGTACGGACCGCTTCGGGGAACGCCGCTTCTGTGGAAGAACGGGCGATGAGGGCGCGGATCTGATCGTCGACCGGCGGGATCGCCACGTCGCCCGCCGTTTCCACATCTGCGAGCAGGGTGGTCTCGGTGTCCGCGGCCGCCGCCGCCGCCTCACCGGACGCCTCGCCGGCGGGACACTGCAGGGACAGCCCCGCCGTATCCGACAGCTCGTTTTGCAACGCGCGGTACAGGTACTTGTAGAACACGTCACGGCTTTCGATGTGGCGGTGGCCGCGGTGCTGGGCTACGCGATTCCACACCACATAGAGCGTCTGCCGCACATCGGCGACGTCGACCCGATAGCGGGCGGCAAGACGACCCAGGTGCCTTTTCATATGCTCCAGCGCCTCCGGATACGAGGCGACGGCGGCGTTCGGTGCAGGGGCGCCATCCGGCCCGGTGGTCGCATCGAAAAGGGGCGCGACGCCGACGGCGGATGCGATTCCACTCAACGGCGCACTCTCGCAGGGGTTGGCGCCGGCCAGGTGAGGAGGTTCGGGGTTGACGAGATTGTTCATTGCGGCGGACCGATTGTTGACGGCGGATGAAGAGAAATGGCCGGAACAGGGGAGGGTATTATTTGACGAGATAATAATGAATAAACAGGATGAAATTGTCAATTGCGGATGCGCGGCCGCCATTGTCGGCGTCAGCGGCACGGCGTCAGCAGTTGCTGCCGATATCGAACGGCACGCAGCAGACGGCAGGCCGCCAGTAGATCCAGCCATACGCCCCATCGGGACTGCGGCGCATGTCGCTTGGCAGCGTCGCGGAAGCCCCTACGCGCACGCACTGGCTGATCGCAGGATAGGCCTGCTGCATTTTCCCCAGCGTGTCGACGGGGTAGTTCAGGGTCTGCAGATCGGTGCGCGCGAGCGACATGGCGCGGTATGCCGCGATGGCTGCCGCCCGCACTTCGTCCGGGCCGCGGGTACGCATCTGGCGCGGAAAGTTAGGGCCCCATAGTCCGATGCAGGCGTCCTCGCCCAGCAGCCGGGCGAGGGGTTCGGGAGTGCCGAGGAAGCCGGCGGACCCTTGCGCAGTGCAGGTCCAGCCGTTGGCGCTCAAGAGGTTGACGAGGCTCAAGTCACGGCATCCGGTGCGCCACTGCAGCGCATCCACTTCACTGGCATAGCGCAGCGACGGCGCGTAGCCATTCATGCCGCCGGCATCGGCGAGGCCGCCGAGCGCCGCCACGACGTGATCGATGCTGCCGCAAAAGCCATCCCCGGCGCCGCGCGGCCATCCCGACACCGCTGCGGGAAGCTGGGCGCTCGACAGCTTGCAGCTCGTGCACGCATTGGCCAGCTGAACCAGGTGCTCCGGCATGGCATAGACGTGCGCCTCGAAGGTGTTGTCCATGCCGCTTTGGTGGATCTGACGCGTATGGCCTTCGATGACGAGCTCCGCGGCGGCCGCCGCTGCCTGCGAGAAGTCCAGCGTCGCCGTCATGGTCTCACCCGGAGTGCGTGTCGTTTCCGCGAACACGGCGGGTACGTACTGCACGACTTGAAAGCCGCAGGGCACCGGGCCGCAGTAGCAGAGTCCGATGATGGTGTAGTCAGTGCATTGCCACGAACGATTGATCCGCGCCACCAGTTCCGGCGGCGAGTACCTGGGCAACGCGACGGCGGCATGCCCGGCGCTATCTAAGATCGCGATAAGGCACACCACCGCCATACTCGAACACGAAACGTGCACACGGCGTATATCCATGTGAGTGCCTCTTCACTTTGCGGTCTGGATCGCAGCGGGATACCCCTTAGACCGGCGTTCAGAAGCCGGCGCACGGGACAGCGTGATTTGCGCTGCAACGCGGCGCGAGTGCGGCCCGCGCAAGAGCGCCGCGATAGAACCCGTCCTGGCGGCGGAGGCACTCACCGCGATCAACTGGAACGTCGGCATACCGACGTGACGGACTCGAGCGGCTGCACGGTGTGGGATCGGTGCGCGCGAGGCGACGCGCAGGACGGACGCCGACACTACTGGCTTCGCACAGGACGGACGCCGACACTACTGGCTTCCCGCAGGACGGACGCCGAACTACTGCATCGCGTCACGCACGGGGCCGAAGCCGGCAAAAAACAGTCCCGGCGCAAGGCCCTAAGTCCATGCTGCACATTCGACAGTGACGACATCACGTCACGTATCTTTTATCTCAATTTCGTGCGAAATGCCACGTATACTTCGCCCGCATTGTGATTGACGGGCAAGCCAACGCACATCACGAACAAAGGAAAACAAAATCGGCTTGCACGGTTTCGCGCCGCGATCTCGAGCGGCGTTCTGCGCAGCTCATCGTTCGCGCGCTCGCAACAGTGATCAACTGGACCATATCGGAGAACTTTGCAGTCTCTCCGACCATGCGGGAAGCGCGGCAGCGGCAGGAGCACGGTCGAGCAGGTACAGGACCGTTCCCCGTCCGCCGCCGGGCACAATCTACAAGGAGGCAGCACATGTCAGTACTGAAATCCGCGACAGGCCGGCTCGTCATCGCCTGCTCGTCGGCTGCAGCAGTCGCGTACGGCGGCTCGGCGCTCGCCGCCGGGTGCATCAACGTCGCCACGTCCGGCTATCTGGAATGCGTCACCGCCATCACCGTTCCCGGGAACCCGATCCGCACCTTCGACATCAGCTGGGTCGATGCCAAGCGCGGGCTGTATTTCCTCGGCGACCGGTCGAACTTCGGCATCGACATCATCGATACGAAGACCAACAGCTACATCGGCCGCGCCGGCGGCTTCCTCGGTCCCCTCAGTGCACCGGGCGTGGTGGCGACGCCAACGACGAATGTCAACAACAACATCTCGGGCCCCGACGGGGTCGTCTCCCACGGACGGTGGCTGTACGGCGGCGACGGCAACAGCACGCTGCGCGTCTATGACATCGCCGATCCGACGAACCCGGTGTTCAAGGTGGCGATCAGCACCGGCGGCACAACCCGCGTGGATGAGATGGCGCTGACGCCCGACGGGTCCATCATCGTCGTCGCCAACAACGCCGAAGATCCGCCCTTCATCACCATGATGCACGCCAACGGCGACGGCGCGAGCAATACGATGTCGGCGTCTTCGATCATCTCGAAGATCATCATCGATCCCACCCTTGTTCCGTCCGGCGCCGGGCTCAGCATCGAGCAGAGCGCGTGGGATCCCCGCCTCGGCAAATTCATCGTTTCGGTGCCGATCATCGCGGGCAACCCCTCCGGATGCAACTACGGCCAGAGCCCCGGCGCCATCACCTGCAACGGCGGCATGGCGATCATCGATCCGTCCGCGGTGACGGCGGGCAAGTACACCGTTCCCGCGGCGGACGTCGTGCCGCTGGTCGGCTGCGGACCGAACGGCATCGCCGTCGGCCCGGGACACCAGGTCGGCGAGGCGTGCAATCCCGGCAACGTCCCGAGCAACGTCGGGACGACCATCGTGACGGATGAAGCGCCCTACTACCAGGTGCAGACCGAAGGGGTCACCGGCGGCGACGAGATCTGGTACGACGCAGGCACCGACAAGTACTACGTCGGCGCCAGCAAGAACGGGCCCAACGCCGGTGCGACCAAGTTCCTGTCGCCGGCTCTTGGGGTCATCGATCCGAAGACCAAGCACACCATCCAGACCATCCCGGCCTCTTCGAATTCCCATTCGATCGCGGCGGACTCCAAGCGTCACTATGTCTACGACCCGCAGGTGGCGCCGACTTCGGTTGTCGGCTCGGGCGGCGACGCCACGACCAACGGTGCGGCCATCTGCGGCGGCACCAATGGCTGCATCGGCGTGTTCCGTCCGCGCGTGCTGCCGCGCCGGGACGGCGATGACGACGACCGTGGCCATTACGGCGACCGCGATGATCGCGGCGACCGCGATCATCGCGGCGATTGGGACCGTCGCGACGATTGAACGATGAAGGCGCGGGCCCGCGCGCCGCGATGAGACGCGGGCCCGATCGGCTTTCAGCGGACAGCTTGTGACTCCGGCCGTGCATGCGCCGCGCGCGCTGCACGGTTTTTTATTGCCATAATGCGCCCCACGTACTGACGGCGCACCCAGGCATGCGGTCCAGACTGACGGCTCTCTACTGCGTTTTCGTCATCTCGGGATTCTGCGGTCTCGTCTACGAATCCATCTGGGCCAAGTATCTGCGGCTGTTCCTCGGCGCGGCGGCCTACGCTCAGGCTGTCGTCCTCATCATCTTCATCGGCGGGTTGGCCGCGGGGGCGTGGCTTGCGGGCCGGCGCGCCGAGCGCATCCGCCGTCCGCTGCGGCTGTACGCTGCGGTGGAAGCCGCGGCGGGATTGTCCGGCCTGCTGTTCCATCCGTTGTTCAAGGCGGCCACGGCGTGGGGCTACGACTGGCTGCTGCCCGCCACCTGCCCGCCCAGCGGCGGGTGCGCCAGTGCGTTTCTCCTCGCGGCGCTGCTCATGCTGCCGCAATCGATCCTCCTCGGCACGACGTTTCCCCTGATGGCAGCCGCGGTGCTGCGCGCACGCGGCCGCGAGCCCGGCCGTGAAATCGCCTTCCTGTACTTCCTCAACAGCATCGGCGCCGTGGCCGGAGTGCTGGCAGGCACTTTTGTTCTGCTGCCGTGGGGCGGTCTGCCGGGCACCATCATGACCGCCGGCGTCCTGAACCTGGCCATCGCACTGGCGGCATTCAAGATCGACGCGGCATCGGCGCCGGTCAAAGCGCAAGCGGAAAGAGGCTGGGAGGCGCTGCCCGCCCGTCACGGCCCGTTCGAGTCCTGGACGCTGTGGGTCGCCGCTCTGACCGGGCTGTCCTCATTCGCGTACGAGGTGGTGTGGACACGCATGCTCAGCCTTGTGCTCGGCAGCTCGGTCCACGCCTTCGAGCTGATGCTCGCCAGCTTCATCCTGGGTCTCGCACTCGGCGGCTTGTGGATCCGGCAGCGCATCGACCGGCTCGGCGATCCACGCCGGTTTCTCGCCCAGGTACAGATCGTCATGGGGCTGCTGGCGGCCGGCAGCTTGACGTACTACAGCTGGGCGTTCGACGCGGTGGCATGGGCGATGACGTCGCTGCCCCGGGACGACGGCGGCTACGCCGTGTTCAATGCCGGCAGCGCGCTGCTCGCGATGGGGATGATGCTGCCGGCTACTGTGGCCGCCGGCATGACCTTGCCGCTGATCACTTCGCTGGCCATTCACAGTCCGCTGGGAGAGCGCGGCATCGGGATGGTGTATGCGGCGAATACTGCCGGATCGATCGCCGGCGTGGTGCTGGCGGTGCAGGTGGCCTTGAGCACGCTGGGACTGCGCTGGGGCCTCGTTGCGGCCGCATCCATCGACATTCTCCTGGGCATCTGGATATTCGGGCGAAGCGTGGTCGCCGCGCCGCCCGCCGGTGGAGCCCGCCGCGCCGTGCGGCGCGCGGCAACCGGATGGGCGCTCGCCGGGGTGGTGGGAATGTGCATCGCCGCCGCTTTTCCCATCGATCCGTTGAAGGCGGCGGCCGGCGTTTACCGCCTCGGCCGCTACCTTGACGCCGGAAGCCGGGTGGCGTATCACCGCGACGGCAAGACGGCCACGGTCGATGTCGTTCATTACCCCGACGGCGTCGTGTCGATCCGCACCAACGGCAAGCCGGACGCTTCCATCCAGATGGGCCGCAAGCCGCCGCCCACGCTCGACGAATACACGGCCACGCTGCTGGGAGCGCTTCCTTTCGTTTATCGGCCGGATCTCAAGCGTGCGGCGGTCATCGGCTTCGGTTCGGGCCTGACCACCACCGTGCTGCTCGATGGTCCAGGGATCGAACGGGTGGATACCATCGAGATCGAGCCCGCCATGGTCGACGGAGCGCGTGCGTTCCTGCCGCGGGTGGAGCGCGCGTTCAGCGACCCGCGCAGCCACATCGTCTACGACGATGCGCGCTCCTATTTCGCCCGCTCCCGCGACACCTACGATGCCATTGTGTCGGAGCCGTCCAACCCGTGGGTGTCCGGGGTTTCCTCGCTGTTCACTGCCGAGTTCTATGCCGGGGTCAGGCGTCAGCTCAAGCCGGGCGGAGTGTTCGTGCAGTGGCTGCAGTGCTACGAGTTCGATCTGGCGCTGCTGGCCGACATCGTCGCGGCGCTGGACAGCTCGTTCGCAGATTATGCGATCTATGCAACCAGCGGCGAGCTGGTCCTGGTGGCCTCACCGCGCGAGGCGCTGGGTGAGCCCTCCGCCGGTGCGTTGAGGCTCGGGGCGCTCGCTGTGGATTTGCGGCGCATCGGCCTGACGCGGCCGTCGGATGTCTTCGCCCTGTGGTCGGCCTCGCGCGCGACCGCGGACCCATACCTGCGCGCGGCCGCCGCCGCGAAGAACTCGGACTTTTTTCCCGTGGTGGAACTGCGCGCGCCCGGCCGTCGCTTCGTCGGTTCGCGGATCGCCGATTTCGAAGATCTGGCGCTGGCCCCGGTGCCGTTGTTGAGGATGCTGGATCGGCACGCGCCGCCGCTGGTCGAAGCGGTGTCGTCGCCCTTTTCCAGAGAGATGAACATCCTCATCGCCTATCGCCGGGCGGAGCTTTCGCTGAACTTCTTCGATACGCTGGCCGCCCGCGATCCGCGGCCGAACCCGGGGCCGCTGCCGGCCGAAATGAAGGCGTTGCGGGCGGCCCTGGTCGATTGCGCCAGCCCGGAGCGCACCGACGCGTTGTGGGACGACGTCGTGACGGCGGCAGGGCGCCTCAATCCTTTTCTGCCGGCCGAGCGGGTCGACCCCCTGTGGGCCAAGCTCGAGGGTTCAGGCTGTCTCGGCTCTCTGCCGGAAATCTATCGACAGTGGGTTGCCCTGTTCCGCAGCGTCGGTAACCGCGATGCGCCGGCGATGGCGCGCGAAGCGGAGGCGATGCTCACGCTCGCAGTGACCCAGCGTCAGTTCGAATACCTGTTCCTCACCGAGGTCGCCGCGCTGCTGAGCCAGGGGAAACGGGCCGAAGCGCGCGCGTGGTTCGAGAAGGTCGATCGCACGGCGGCGGAATCCACCAGGCAGCTGCCGTGGTTCCGCCTCGGGTACCTGCTGGCAAGCGGCGAATGACTTAGCGGGTAGAGCCTCACGACGGCTTCTTGGCGGAGGATTTCGGCGCTTTCCCGTCCGTCTTTTTGCGGGAGCTCCGGACGCTGGCTCCATCCTTGGCTCCCGCTGTGGCTTTGGGCATGACCGATCGGCTCTTCGCCCCTCTTGCGGCCGGGCTCCCGGGCGTGGCGGCCCCAACGCTTTTCAGTATGGGCTTGCCTCCAGCCGGACGATTCGACGCCGTGCCGGCCTCATCGCTCCCCGGTTCCTCCGCCACTGCCACGTCGTCATCGTCCAGCGCAGCGTGATCCGCAACACCGGCACGCGCCCTCCCCGTCGCGGCGAACTTTTGCGCAGCCTCCGGTTTCCCGTCGGCTCCCTGCGCGGACACGGAGGCTGTTGCGTCGCCGGCGCTGCCGGGACCGGCGCTCTTCGCCGCCGCGCTTCTCGCCCCGGTGCTTTTCGCCGCTGCGCTTTTCGCCCCGGTGCTTTTCGCCGCAGCTGTCTTCGCGGCCCCGCTCTTCGCTGCTGCGCTCTTCGCTGCTGCGCTCTTCGCCGCCGCGCTCCTGGTGGCCGCGCTCTTCGCACCCGCGCTCTTCGCCGGCGCGGCATCCTCCGCCGGCGCGGCGCTTCTGGCGCCGTCGGATGAGGCGGTGGACGCTGCCGCCGTTCCCTTCGCCGTTCCCTTCTTTGCCGCGCGCGGGGCGAATTCGAAACCGATGCTGCCGTCCGGCTTCTTCACCAGGAAGGCGCTGAAGGGGCGTCCTTTTTTCGAGATGAACCGGTGCAGCAGGTCGGTCTTCCCTTCCGCGAGCAGCTTGACCATCTGCTCGCGCTCGATCGCGCGCTGCAGGATGATCTTGCCGGTGCGGAAATCGCAGCTGCGCCCCGGACCGACGGCGTTCTCGCAGGTGTAGTTGAGATCGAGCTCGAACACGCGGCCGCCGCACTTGGGGCACGAGCCGAGCGGCGTCTTGTCGGAGAAATCCACCGGCTCGGCGTTGGCGTCATCCTGGTCACGGTTCTGGCCGTAGTCGAGCTCGACGGTGAAGTCGTCCTTCAGGCGCAGCATGGCGGCGAACGGGCGTCCGATGCGGCTGCGGAAACCCCGCAGCGGGCCGATCGCCCGCGTGCGGATCAGCTCTTCCAGCTCGGCCGCTTCGATACGCCGGCTGGCGATCACTTTCCATATCGAGAAGTCGCACCTGGTGCACTGAAACTTCTTGTAGTTCTCGTTCAGCGTGCTGCCGCACTTCGGGCACGGCGTCTTGAGCGTCTGGATCGGCTCGTCCAGGCTGGTGCCCGACTTGATGCGTTCCACCAGGTCGCGCGTCGTGTCGACGATGTGCTGCATGAACTCTTCGCGCGCCAGGTCGCCGTGCTCCATCTGCTTGAGCTTGTACTCCCAGTCGCCGGTGAGCTCGGGCGAACGGAGCTCGTCGATGCCGAAGCGCGAAAGGGCGTAGATGAGGTCGAACGCCTTGGCGGCCGGCACCAGGTCGCGCCCTTCACGGAAGACGTATTCCTCGTGGATCAGGCCTTCGATGATGGCCGCTCTCGTGGCCGGCGTGCCGAGGCCCTTCTCGCGCATCGCCTCGCGCAGCTCCTCGTCCTCGACCAGCTTGCCGGCGCCTTCCATCGCCGACAGCAATGTCGCTTCGGTGAATCGCGGCGGCGGCTTGGTCGAGTTGGCCTGGACCTCGACCGCTTCGGTGTGCACCCGGCCGTCCTTCACGGGGACCAGTGTCGGCGCCTCCCCCGTCTCGGCTTCCCTGCCATAGACCGCCAGCCAGCCCGAGTTCACCATGACGCGCCCTTCGCTCTTGAAAGGCTCGTTCTCCACGCGCGTGATACGGGTCGTCACCAGGAACTCCGCCGGCGGGAAAAAGACGGCGAGAAAGCGCTTGGTGACCAGGTCGTACAGCTTCTGCTCCGGCTCGCTCAGCTGCTTGGGCGGCTGCAGAGTGGGAATGATGGCGAAGTGATCGGAGATCTTTTCGTTGTTGAAGATGCGCTTGTTCGGACGCACCCAGCCCGATTTGAGAATCGTCGAGGCGTGCGGGGCATACGCCCGCGTGGTGGCGCCCTTGGCCAGCATGTCGAGCGTCGCCTTCACCGTCCCGATGTAATCTTCCGGCAGCGCGCGCGAGTCGGTGCGCGGATAGGTCAGCACCTTGTGCCGCTCGTACAGCGACTGGGCGATCGACAGCGTGGCCCGCGCCGAGAAGCCGAAGCGGCCATTGGCCTCCCGCTGCAGGCTGGTCAGATCGAACAGCAGCGGCGACGATTGCGTCGTCGGCTTGCTCTCCTCGGTGACCACCCCCACCTTGCCGCGGCATTTTGCGGCGATGCTTTCGGCGCGGGCCTGATCCCACAGCCGCTCCGCGCGCAGCTGATCGTCATCGCCGCGCTTCTCGCGGTCGAAGCTCTCGTCGAACCAGCGGCCGCGGTACTCGCCCTTCTCCGAGGTGACGAAGGTGCCTTCCAGCTCCCAGTAGTCGCGCGATATGAAGCTTTTGATCTTCTGCTCGCGCTCCACCAGAATCGCCAGCGTCGGCGTCTGCACCCGCCCGACGGTGGTCTTGTAGAAGCCGCCATCCTTCGAGTTGAACGCCGTCATGGCGCGGGTGCCGTTGATGCCCACCAGCCAGTCCGATTCCGAGCGGCTCACCGCGGCATCCGCGAGCGGCTGCATCGACTTGTCGGAGCGCAGCGCCGTGAACCCTTCCTGTATCGCAGCCGGCGTCATCGACTGCAGCCACAGCCGCTGCACCGGCTTCTTGACGCCGGCGTGGCTCATGATGTGGCGGAAGATCAGCTCACCCTCGCGGCCGGCGTCGCAGGCGTTGACGACGCCCGACACGTCCTTGCGCTTGAGCAGCTTCACCAGAAGCCTGAGGCGGTCTTCCGTGCGCTCGAGCGGCCGCAGCGCGAAGTGCGGCGGGATGACCGGCAGATGGGCGAACGACCATTTGCCGCGCTTCACCTCGAATTCTTCGGGCACCACCAGCTCGAGCAGATGCCCGATCGCCGACGAAATGATGTATTCGTCGCTTTCGTAGTAGTCGCCATGGCGCGTGAAGCCGCCCAGTGCGCGGGCGATGTCGTTCGCCACCGAGGGCTTTTCCGCAATGATCAGAGATTTACTCAATGGATCCTCACGCACACCTTCACGTGACGGCGCCCCGGCGACAGAACCGCGGCCGGGCCTCGTGGAAAGCGGCGAATCTTAAAAGGAAGCCTTGCGAACAAGCAAGCAGCGATTTGGCATCCGCAGGGTTTTATGGGCACGGCTTTCGCGTGGGATGCCGTTTCCCGGGGGCCGCCGCGGCCCTTTTCTCGCCCGGGCAGCGCGCCCGGCCGTCGGGTCAGTGCAGGTTGCGCGGCTCGCCGTCGGGCAGCAGCTCGTCCAGCACCAGCGAGTCGACGTTGCCTTGTCGCGTCCACAGGACCATCAAAGCGATGACTTTGATGTCTTCGAGACCGACGGATTCGTGGCTGACCGCCATCGCTCTTTCAATAATCACTTCCCGCAAGGAAGGGGAAAGCGCTCCGGCGTTTTCGAGGAACGCGAGGAAACCGCGCGCCCGGGCGTCCAGCTTGGACAACTCGCTCGTCCCGTAGATGCGGACACCGGCGGAAGAATCAAGCGCAGTGCGCAGGCCGGGCGCCTCTTCGTCGGCCAGATGCTGCAGCCATTCCAGCGCCTTGTGGATATCGCGGTTCTGGAATCCCGCCTGGGAAAGCTTCCGCGTGATCGTATCCTGATCCGGATACCGGTCCGCGGCATAGTAGGTTTCGAAAAGATAAACGAGGACTTCGAACATCAGCGTCGCGCACCCCCGCCGGCTGAATGCGCGGCTCGCCCGGGGCGGCGGCGCGCATTGCGAAGAGACACAACATTCACAGACGCATCTCCCGTGCCACCTTCGTGGCGCCGCCTCCCTCTATGTGACGACACGTTCGTATGCGCCGCCGGGAACGCTGCGGACATGGCCGGCGATCTCCAGCCGGGACAGCATGGCGGATACAACATCTGGAGTCAAGCGCAGCATCGAACACAACATGTCGGGGGTCGCGGGCCCGGCGCCCAGCGCATCGACGAACCTCCGCTCGGGCCCCGTCAGAGTTTCCGCGTGCGGCGCCCGGCGCACCGCGGCGGGACGCGGCCATTGCAGCGCATCCAGCACTTCGTCCGCGCACTCGACCAGCTGTGCGCCCTCTTTGATCAGAGCGTGGCAGCCTTTGGACAGCGGCGAGTGGATCGACCCCGGCAGCGCAAAGACGTCGCGCCCCTGTTCGGCCGCGCAGCGCGCGGTGATGAGCGAGCCGCTGCCGAGAGCGGCTTCCACGACGACGACGCCGCGCGCCAGGCCGCTG
>Ga0070734_10004684_pt1 | contig 12772 bp, 11 predicted proteins | sample Coa_R1_8_FD_66444 | JGI IMG/M metagenome (GOLD analysis project Ga0070734, IMG submission 66444) | Surface soil microbial communities from Centralia Pennsylvania, which are recovering from an underground coalmine fire - Coalmine... | ecosystem: Environmental > Terrestrial > Soil > Unclassified ...
CGGCGAGATCTTGTCCGCCAGCCAGACCGCCGCGTCCGTGGCCTGGTCGAGATCCTCGACGACGACGATCGTCGAGTTTCGAGGAGCTGGCGCTGCAGCGACCGCCGCCGCACCGGCGGCAAGCCGCCGCTCCATTCCGGTGTAGTGCCGCCGCACGCCGTAGAACGCGAGCACCATGATCGGCACTGCGACCGTCACGAGCCACGCGCCCTCGCTGAACTTCGTGAGGATCACGACCACCGCGACGACGCCGGTCGCGGCGGCTCCGAGCCCGTTGATCGGCGCTCGCCAGCGCCACCCGTCTCCGTGGGTACGCAGCCAGTACCGCACCATCCCGGCCTGCGAGAGCGTGAACGCCGTGAAGACCCCGATCACGTAGAGGTGGATCAGGTTGTTGACGTTGGCGTGGTAGAGCCAGATCAGCGCGCACGCGGCTCCGGCGAGGACGAGAACGCCGTTCGAGTAGACGAGGCGGTCGCCGAGGTTCGTGAACTGGCGCGCGATGAAGCCGTCCTGCGCGAGCAGCGCCGAGAGGCGGGGGAAGCCCTGGAACGACGTGTTCGCGGCGAGGATCAGGACGGCGAACGTGAAGATCTGGACGAGCCAGTAGAGGAACGAGCCGCTGCTCCCCGCGGGGAAGATCGCGCGCGCGACCTGGGACACGACCGAGTCGGAGGTGCTCGGGCGCGCGTGCGTCTCGACGGCGAGATACGAGACGCCGACGAACATCGTGATCGCGACGACGCCGAGCACGCCGAGCGTGCGCGCCGCGTTCTTCGACTGCGGGCGCTTGAACGCGTTCACGCCGTTCGCGATCGCCTCGACGCCGGTGAGCGCGCTCGCTCCCGACGAGAAGGCCTTGAGGATGAGGAATAGCCCGAGCGTGCCGGCTCCCGGCAGGATCGCGTGCGGCGTGACGGCGCGCGGGCAGCCGCTCGTCGCGCACTTCGTCAGTCCCGCACCGATCGCGATGAACATCGAGACGATGAAGAGGTACGTCGGGAGCGCGAACGCGAGGCCCGACTCCCGGACGCCGCGGAGGTTGACCAGCATGATCAGCACGATCGCCGCGAGCGACAGCTCCGTGTTGTAGTGGCTGAGGGACGTCACGGCGGATGTGATCGCGAGCACTCCCGAAGCGACGGAGACGGCGACGGTGAGGACGTAGTCGACGAGGAGCGCCGCCGCCGCGACGAGGCTCGGCAGCGTCCCGAGGTTCTCCCGCGCCACGACGTACGCGCCGCCGGACACCTCGTACGCGCGCACGGTCTGCCGGTACGACGCCACGACGATCGCCATCAGGGCCGCGACCGCGATGGAGATCGGAAGCGCGACGTGCAGCTCGGCGAGCCCCGCGGCGAGGAGCACAACCATCGCCGCCTCGGTCGCGTACGCGACGGAGGAGATCGCGTCGGCGGCGAAGATCGGGAGCGCGAGACCGACGGGCAGGGGCTCGTCCTCCATCTGGTGCGACGCCATCGGGCGTCCCAGCACCACTCGGCGCAGGCGCTTCGGCTCGAGGGCGTCCGACGCCGGGGCTTCCGTAGCCATAACTCGACGCTAGGCCCGGCTGAATCAGCGGAAGATCAGGATTCCGCGGCGCGTCTCAAGAAGGTCTCAAGGCGCGTCTCGCGAGGAGGAAGACCGCGCCCCACACCGCGATCCACGCGGCGCAGGCGATGACGCCCCACCGGCTGTGATCGACGAGCGCGCCGACGAGCGACCCGACCCCGACGACGAACGCAATCGAAAGGTTGAGCGTCACTCCGTCCAGGTCGTCGGCACGGGCCCGTTGCTCGAGCGTACGACGTTCCTCGTCGGTCAGGTCGCTCTTACTCACGAGCCGAGCGAGCGCCCAATGGTTGCCGACGGGGCAGTGCATGTAGCCGGCGAATCCGAGGCGGGCCAGCACCGTGAACGAGCCGCCGTAGAACCACCACCAGAAGCCGTGCGAGAACAGATGGCCATGGCTGCACCGCAAGACCCGCCTGCCGCGCATCAGCTCACTCCTGCTGGCTCCGCGAGCCGGTAGCCCGCGCCCGGCTCCGTGAGGATGTAGCGCGGCCGCGCAGGGTCGGGCTCGAGCTTCCGTCGCAGCTGCGAGATGTAGACGTGCAGGTAGTGCGACTCCTCGCCGTATCCCCTCCCCCACACCTCGCGCAGCAGCGTCGTGTGCGTGAGGAGCTTGCCGGGGTTGCGCGCGAGGACGCGGAGGAGCGCGAACTCGTGCGGCGTCAGCTGGACGGCTTCGCCGCGCACCGACACGGCGCGCTTGTCGAGATCGATGCGGAGGTCTCCGAGCGCGACGACGGGCTCGGCCGGCGCGTCGATCCGGCGCAGCGCCGCGCGGAGGCGCGCGAGCAGCTCCTCGATCCCGAACGGCTTCGTCACGTAGTCGTCGGCGCCCGCGTCGAGCGCGGCGACCTTCTCCGCCTCGTCACCGATCACCGACAGGACGAGCACGGGCGCGGCGCTCCACTTGCGAAGCTCCCGGCATACGTCGGTGCCCCTCCCGTCCGGGAGGACGAGATCGAGGACGACGGCGTCGGGCGGGTTCGCAGCGAGGAGAGCGAGCGCCTGCTCGGCCGTCTCCGCCGTGTCGACGTCGTACCCCGCGCCGCGCAGGCTCGTCTTCAGCGCGCGGAGGATCTGCGGCTCGTCGTCGACGACGAGGACACGCGTCATGCGCGCACCCCCTTCATCCGAATCAGGGCCGGACGGTTGGCGAGCGGCAGGCTGAGGACGAGATGCCCGCCGCCGGGGTCGTCCTGCGCCCAGAGGCGACCGCCGTTCGCCTCCGCGAAGCCGCGCGCGATCGCGAGCCCGAGGCCCGAGCCGCGGCCGCGCGAGCCGCGGCGGAACGGCTTGAACAGCGCGTCCCGTTCCTCCGACGGCAGTCCCGGCCCGCGGTCGACGACGTGGAGTCGGAGCTCGGTCGCGCCATGTTCCGCGCGGACGATGACACTGCTGCCGCTCGGCGAGTAGCGCAGCGCGTTCTCGAGCAGGTTCGCCAGGACGCGCTCGACCTGTGCGGCGTCCACCTCGACCGGCGGCTCGTCGGGCGCGATCTCGAGACGGACGCGCGTGGCGGCCTCGCCGAGCCCGGTCAGCGCCTGGCCGACGAGCTCGTCAACGTGCCAGAGCTGGCGGTGCGGCTCTGCCTCCCCCGCTTCGAGGCGCGAAAGGTCGAGGAGCTGCTCGACGACGCGGTCGAGGCGCGTCGCCTCGTCGTGGATGCCTTCGGCCAGCGCACGCCGGTCGCTCTCGTCCAGCACGAGACCGCGACTCGCGAGCGCGTCCGCAGAGGCGAGGATCGCGGTGAGCGGCGAGCGGAGGTCGTGCGAGACGGCGCGGAGAAGTGCGGTCTTGAGTGCGTCGCTGCGGCGAAGGCCCTCCGCCTCGAGCGCCTCGGATTCGAGCCGGCTCCGTTCCGCGACGACGGCGAGAAGCGCCGCGAGGCCCGGAAGGAACCGCTCACGCACGGCGTCGTCGACGGTCACGCCCTCGTCGACGAACAGCGTCGCGACCCAGCGGAGCCCGGCCTCGACCGGCAGTGCCCGCTCGCCGGCGCCCGGGAAGCGCTCGCCGAGCTCGAGCCGCGCCCGATCGACGCCGAGCACACCGCCGGCGAGCGCGGCGAGATGACCGAGCTCCTCGTCGAGCGTCCGCCCGCGGAGCAGGTCGAGCGCGGCTTCGGCGAGCGCGTGGGATTCCACGCGCCGCTGCTCGGCGTCCTGCCGTCGCGCCCGCGCCCGCGCAGCGAGCGCGCTCACCGCGAACGCGATCGCGAGGTAGACGACGAGCGCGAGCCAGTTCGCTCCGTCCCGCAACTGGAAGGTGTGCGTCGGCGGCAGGAAGAACCAGTTGAACGCGAGCATGCTCGCCACCGCGACCGCAGCCGCGAGCGGCGTCCCCCAAACGATCGCGACGGGTAGCACCGCCAGGACGTACAGCGCGCCGAGGCTGACCACGGGCACATGCGGCTCGAGCGCCCACACCACCAGGCTCACGAGTGCGACGGCGCCCGCACTCGCCAGCACTCCGACCAGGAGCTTCGCCCGCGTTCTCACGGGCAGAAACGGTACTCCTGCTCAGGCGACGAGCGGCATCGGCTTGAGGACGATGGTCTCCGCCGGCGAGTTGGCGAGGATCCACGCGACCTCCTTCGGGCTGAACCCGCCTTTCCCGTTCGCCGGCGCGGGCGCGAGGATCCGGTCGAAGCGCTCGACCTCCCACAGTCGCCGCAGCGCGTGCGACGGGCTACGGCCCTTCTCGATGCGCGCGTCCACGGGGACGCCGGCGCGGAGCGCCGCGTGCTCGACGGCCTCGAGCAGCGGCATCGCTACCGCGACGTCGTCGCGCAGAGGCGAGTCCTCCGAGTAGCGCAGCGGCACGAGCAGCAGATACGCGGGCACGAGCGTCGCCTGCTCGGCCTGCGCGAGCCGGATCGCCGCGTCGAGGACCGTCGCGTCGAGCGTGCCGTCGGTGAACGGGACGAGGATGCGGCGGTCGCCGGGCTTCGGCCGCCGCAGGCGAATCCCGCTGCGGATCGCCAGCGCTGCGGCCAGCACGGCGGCGAGCGCTGCGAGCGCGATGACCGCGGCGATCATTCCGTGAGCCGGTCCCGGTCGGCGCGGTTCGCGACCACGCGGATGTCGAGGCCCGGCAGCTCCCGGACCATGCGGGAGAGGAGCGATCCGCCGAAGATCTCGCGGTGCCGCGACTCGTCGGGGGTGCCGACGAAGATGTACGTCGATCCGCGCTCGACCGCCACGCGGCGCGTCGTCGCGACGAGGTCGTCCCCGGGCTCCTCGAGGAAGTGCGCGCCGAGGATTCCTGCGAGCCGGCGCAGGGCCGCCACCTGCGTCTCCTCCTCGGCCGTCACCTCCCGCCCCGTCGGCCGCATCCAGAGCGCGTCCATCTCCGTCCCGAGCCGCTGCGCCGACCGCCACGCGCGCCGCATGATCCGCTGCGACTTCGGCTGCGGCTCGACGAGAGCGAGGACACGCTCGCCGACCGCCTGCTTCGAGAGCGGCTCGAGCTCGCGCGCAATGCGCCGCGCCTCGACGTCGTCGGCCACCTCGCGGAGCGCGATCTCGCGGAGCGCCGCGAGCTTGTCGGCGCGGAAGAAGTTCTCGAGCGCGACGTCGACGCGTTCCGCGGGGTAGACCTTCCCGGCGCGCAGACGCTCCTGCAGCTCTTCCGGCGAGAGGTCGACGAGCACGACCTCGTCCGCCTCGTCGAGGATGCGGTCGGGGAACGTCTCGCGCACGCGGATCTCGGTGAGCTCGAAGATCGCGTCGTTGAGGCTCTCGAGGTGCTGGACGTTGACCGTCGACGTGACGGAGATGCCGGCCGCGAGGACGTCCTCGATGTCCTGCCAGCGCTTCTCGTTGCGCATCCCCGTCGCGTTCGTGTGCGCGAGCTCGTCGATGAGCGCGAGCTCGGGGCGCCGCGCGATCACCGCATCGACGTCCATCTCGTCGAGCGCGAGCGTCCCCTGCTGCGTGCGAAGCCGCGGGACGACCTCGAGCCCTTCGGCGAGCGCGGTCGTCTCGGGGCGGTCGTGTGGCTCGAGGTAGCCGATGACGACGTCGCGCCCGTCCTCCTGCGCCTTCCGTCCCTCGAGGAGCATGCGGTACGTCTTGCCGACGCCCGCCGCCATGCCCATGAGAATCCTGTAGTGGCCTCTCGCCACCGCAGGTCACGCTCCGAAGACGCCGTGGACGACGAGATCGATGAGCTTGATCCCGACGAAGGGAAGGATCACGCCGCCGAGCCCGTAGATCAGGAGGTTGCGGCGGAGGAGCGCGGTCGCGCCGATCGCGCGGTACTTGACGCCGCGCAGGGCGAGCGGGACGAGGGCCGGGATGATCAGCGCGTTGAAGATGATCGCCGAGACGATCGCGCTCTTCGGATCGCCCAGGTGCATGATGTTGAGGGACCACAGCGGCCCGGTGTGACCCGCCTTCGCGTACGTGAACTCGAACATCGCCGGCAGGATCGCAAAGTACTTCGCCACGTCGTTCGCGATCGAGAACGTCGTCAGCGCGCCGCGTGTGATGAGCTGCTGCTTCGCCACCTCGACGATCTCGATGAGCTTGGTCGGGTTCGAGTCGAGGTCGACCATGTTGCCGGCCTCCTTCGCGGCCGACGTGCCGGTGTTCATGGCCACGCCGACGTCCGACTGCGCAAGCGCGGGGGCGTCGTTCGTGCCGTCGCCCGTCATCGCGACCATGCGACCCTTCGACTGCTCCTCCTTGATGAGCGCGAGCTTTGCCTCGGGAGTCGCCTCGGCGAGGAAGTCGTCGACGCCCGACTCCTGCGCGATCACGGACGCGGTGACGCGGTTGTCGCCGGTGATCATCACGGTGCGGATCCCCATCTTGCGCAGCTCGTCGAAGCGCTCCTTCATGCCGCCCTTGACGATGTCCTTGAGGTGGATGACGCCGAGCGCGAAGTTGTCGCGCGCCACGACGAGCGGCGTACCGCCCTGCTCGGCGACCCGCTGCACGGCCTGGTCAACCTCGGCAGGGACGCGGCCGCCGTTCTCGGCGACGAACGCCTTGACCGCGTCGGCAGCGCCCTTGCGGGTCATCGTCCCGTTGACGTTCACGCCGCTCATACGAGTCGCAGCCGTGAACGGGACGAACTCATGCTCCCCGAGCTCGCGCTCGCGTAGGCCGAACTGCTCCTTCGCGAGGACGACGATCGAGCGGCCTTCCGGCGTCTCGTCCGCGAGGGAGGCGAGCTGCGCGACCTCGGCGAGCTCGCGGTCGTCGACTCCCGGCGCCGGGATGAACTCCGCCGCCTGGCGGTTTCCGAGGGTGATCGTGCCGGTCTTGTCGAGGAGCAGGACGTCGACGTCGCCGGCCGCCTCGACCGCACGGCCCGACATCGCGAGCACGTTCCGCTGCACGAGCCGGTCCATCCCGGCGATCCCGATGGCGGAGAGAAGCGCGCCGATCGTCGTCGGGATCAACGCGACGAGAAGCGCGATGAGCACCGTCTGCGAGACGTTCGTGCCGGCGTAGATCCCGAACGGCCGCAGCGTGGCGACCGCGGCGACGAAGGTGATGGTGAGACCCGCGAGGAGGATGTTGAGCGCGATCTCGTTCGGCGTCTTGCGGCGCTCGGCGCCCTCGACGAGGGCGATCATCCGGTCGAGGAACGACTTGCCCGGCTCCTGCGTGACCTCGATCACGAGCCGGTCGGAGAGAAGCTTCGTGCCGCCGGTGACAGCCGAGCGGTCGCCGCCCGCCTCGCGAATGACGGGAGCAGACTCCCCGGTGATCGCGGATTCGTCAACCGAGCCGACGCCCTCGATGATCTCGCCGTCGGCCGGAATGACCATCCCCGCCTCGACGACGACAACGTCTCCCTTCTGGAGATCCGGCGCAGCGACCTCGCGCCCGTCCCGCAGGAACGCCGTCGTCGTCGTGCGCGTCGCGCGCAGCGCGTTTGCCTGCGCCTTGCCGCGGCCCTCGGCGATCGCCTCGGCGAAGTTCGCGAAGAGCACGGTGAGCCAGAGCCAGACCGCGATCACGCCGACGAACCAGAGCTGGCCGTGGCTCCCCTGCGCGAGATCCTTGAAGAAGATCACCGTCGTGATCACCGAGCCGAGCTCGACGATGAACATCACGGGGTTCTTGAGCTGGAGCCGCGGATCGAGCTTCGGAAACGAGTCCCAGATCGCCTGCACGACGAGGTCTCGCGAGAAGACGCTCGCGCGCCGGCGCATCTCGACAGGCGCGGCTACGGCCGACATCTAGCGTCCTGCCTTCATCAGGGCGAGGTTGAGCTCGAGGACGTTCACGCCCGGCTCACCGAAGAAGCCGAGCCAGCGGCCGTCGGTGTTCTGCCGGATCAGGGCCTCGACTGTCGCGAGCGGCAGGTGCCGCACGGCCGCCACGCGTGGCGCTTGCAGCTGCGCATAGGCGAGCGAGATCTCGGGGTCGATCCCCGACGCGGACGGCACGACTGCGTCGACCGGGATGCCGTGAATCGTGAGACCCGGGTTGTACGGCCGCTCGAGCTTCAACACTGCCTCGGCGTTCGTATGAACGAGCTTCGCCAGGACCGGGCTCGTCGGCCCGAGGTTGGAGAACGTCGTCCCCGCGGCGTTGTAGGCGGGCGTCGTCGCGGACGGGCGCTCGTGGAACGTCCCGGCGGACGTGAACGCCTGCGCCGCAAGCGTCGAGCCCACGACGCGGCCGTGGAACGTGACGAGGCTCCCGTTCGCCTGCGACGGGAACGCGGCTTGCGCGAACGCAGTCATCAGAGCCGGGTAGGCGAAGCCGAAGAACGCGGTCATGAGCACGACCGAGACGACGGACGCGACGAAGATGCGGCGCACCATCAGTGCATCAGCCCCTCGACGATCGGCCCGAGCGTCAGCGCGGGGAGCAGCATGAGCCCGGCGGTGAAGATGATCATGCCGATGAGCACGACGACGAACGTGCCGCCGTCGGTCCGGAAGGTGCCCGCGGACGCCGGCACGAGCCGCTTACCGGCGAGCGTTCCCGCCAGCGCCAGCGTCGCGATCATCGGCACGAAGCGCGCGAAGAGCATGTCGATCCCGCCGAGGTAGGCCGAGAACGGCGTACCGCCGTAGCCGGCGAAGGCGCTGCCGTTGTTGCCTCCTTGCGACGTGTAGGCGTAGAGCGCTTCGGTGAAGCCGTGCGCGCCCGGGTTGTAGATCGACGCGAGGCCGGACTTCGTCACGACCGCCGCCGCCGTGAGGACAAGGATCAGAACGGCGGAGAAGAGCGCGCCGAGCGCGGCGATCTTCACCTCTTTCGCCTCGATCTTCTTGCCGAGGTACTCCGGCGTTCGCCCGACCATCAGGCCGGCCACGAAGACGGCTAGGACGATGATGAACAGGATCCCGTACATCCCCGAGCCCACCCCGCCGAAGATGATCTCGCCGAGGAAGATGTTCGTGAGGAGCACGCCTCCGGCGAGCGGGGTGAACGCGTCGTGGCCGGCGATGACGGCGCCGGTCGACGTGACCGTCGTGCTGTTCTCGAAGAGCGCGGTCTCGGCCTGCCCGAACCGCACCTCCTTGTCCGTCATGTTTCCGCCGGACTGCTGGGACGAGGCCGTGATGTTCACGCCCGAGTTGCGGAGCACCTGCGAGCCGTGCTGCTCGGCGGCGTACACCGTCCCCACGCCAACGGCGAAGAGAACGAACATCGAGACGAAGATCGCGACGGCGTTCCGCATTCCCCGGATCAGGCGACCGAAGAGGAACACCGAGGCGAACGGGATGAGCAGCTCGAGGAAGAGCTCGAAGTACCCGCCGAAGCTCCCCGGGCCCTCGAACGGCGTGGCGGAGTTCGAGTTGTAGAACCCGCCACCGTTCGTGCCGATGTGCTTGATCGCGATCTGCGAGGCGACCGGCCCGCGCGCGATCGTCTGCGGCCCGCCCTGCAGCGTGTGCGCCGTCGCGTAGTGCGCGAACGTCTGCGGCACGCCGGCGGCGACGAGGATCACCGTCGCGACGATCGCAAGCGGCAGGAGGATGTAGACGAGCGCGCGGTAGACGTCGCGCCAGAAGTTCCCGATCGTCCCCGACTCGCGGCGCGTGAAGCCCCGGAAGAGCGCGATCATCGCCGCGATCCCGACGGCCGCCGAGACGAAGTTCTGCACCGCGAGACCCGCCATCTGGGTCAGGTACGACATCGTCGACTCGCCCGCGTAGTACTGCCAGTTCGTGTTCGTGACGAAGCTCGCTGAGGTGTTGAACGAGATGAAGTTCGAGACGCCGCTCATGTGCTGCGGGTTGAGGAAGAGGTGTCCCTGCAACCGCTGGATCGCATAGAGCAGGAGCACGAAGAGGAAGCTGAACCCGAGCAGGTGCGCGGCGTACTCCTTCCACGTCTGCTCGCTCGCGGTCTTGTCGCCGATCACGCGGAAGAAGCCGCGCTCGACGCTGCCGAGCGAGCGGAGACGGCCGCGCGTGAGGAAGCCGTTGTCGTCGGCGAACACGCGCGCCATGTAGGCGCTGTAGGCGTAGCTCGCCGCGATGAGGATCGCGACGAAGACCGTGATCTGTGCGATGCCCTGGCCCATCAGAACTTCTCGCCGCGGAACAGGGCGTAGACGAGATAGACGAGGACGGCGAGCGAGATCGCCAAGCCGAAGGCATCGGCGGCGCTCACAGTTTCCCGAGGCTCCACACCACGGCGAACAGGAGGCCGAACACGCCTACGAAGACGGAGAGCGCGAGGAGGTCGTACATGAGGCCGACGCTACGCCGGGCCCTCTTAATGCCGCCTTACGGTTTGGGCCTCGGACCTGACGATTCCCTGAAGGTCTACGAGGGCTCGACGAGGCGGTAACCGGCGCCGGTCTCGGTGAGCAGGTAGCGCGGATGCGTGCGGTCGGGCTCGATCTTGCGGCGCAACTGCGAGACGTTCACTTGCAGGAGGTTCGCCGCGTCGGCGTAGCCCGGGCCCCAGACCTCCTGCAGCAGCTGGCGGTGCGTGAGGAGCTTGCCGACGTTGAGCGCGAACACGCGCAGGAGGTCGAACTGGTGCGGCGTGAGATGGACGGGCTCGCCGGCCATCGTCACCGAGCGTTTCGCGAGATCGACGACGAGCTCGCCCACCTGGACGACCGGCTCGCCGCTCGGCGCGGTTCGCCGCAGCACCGCGCGCAGCCGCGCGAGCAGCTCGTCGATCCCGACCGGCTTCGTCACGTAGTCGTCGGCGCCGGCGTCGAGCGCGGCGACCTTCTCCCGCTCCTCGCCGACGGCGGACAGGACGATGACCGGCGCGGTGCTCCAGGAGCGGAGCTCACGGCAGACGTCCGTGCCGGTGCCGTCGGGCAGGACGAGGTCGAGGATCACGGCCTCGGGCGGGCGCATCGCGGCGGACGCGAGGGCGGATTCGGCCGTGTCTGCCGTCTCGACCTCGTAGCCGGCGCCGCGCAGGCTCGTCCGAAGCGCGCGGAGGATCTGCTGCTCGTCGTCGACGACGAGGACGCGCGCGCCGGTCAAGCGCTCATCTCCTCTGGGATCCGCGCGAGCGGGAGCGCGAGGACGAACGCCGCCCCCTGGCCGTCGTGCGACTCGACCCAGACGCGTCCTCCGTTCGCGTCCGCGAACCCGCGTGCGATGGCGAGCCCGAGCCCCGCGCCCCGCGCGACCCCTGTCCGGGAGCCGCGCTGGAACGGCTCGAAGATGCGCTCGGCCTCGTCCGGCGCGATCCCGGGGCCGTGGTCGATCACGCGGACGAGCACCTCGCCGCCCGTCCGGCGCACCTGCACGCGCACCGGCTCCTCGGGCGGCGAGTACCGCAGCGCGTTCTCGACGAGATTCGCGAGCGCCCGCCCCACCTGATGCGGGTCGGCGTGCACGAGCGGCGGATCGTCGTCCGGCAGCGTCACCTCGACGCGGTTCCCGGCCTCGATCCCGTCGAGCGCCTCGAGGACGAGATCGTCGATCGCGCAGTCGCCGGGGTCCGGCGGCGCCGCGCCCGCCTGCAAGCGCGAGAGGTCGAGGAGATTGCTCACGACGCGGTCGAGACGGTCCGCTTCGCCGAGGATCGTCTCTGCCAGCTCGCGGCGATCGTCCGGGTCGAGCGAGAGCTCTCCGTGGACGAGCGCGCCGGCCGAGGTGAGGATCGCCATCAGTGGCGAGCGCAGGTCATGGCTCACCGCGCGGAGCAACGCGGTCTTGAGCGCGTCGCTGCGCCGCAGCGCCTCTGCCTCGAACACCTCCTGCGCGAGGCGCTCGCGTTCCTCGGTCAACGCGCGAAGCGCGGCGAGCGCCGCCTCGGCCTCCTCGGCCCGGCGCCGCGAGCGCGCCGCGAGCTCGCTCACGACGACCGCGGTGACGACGAAGACGAGCAGCGCGAACCAGTTCCTGGAGTCCCGCAGCGTCAGCGTGTACAGCGGCGGGAGGAAGAAGAAGTTGAAACAGAGCATGCTCCCGATCGCGACGCCGACCGCGTACACGCTCCCCCAGGCGACCGCGATCGGGATGATCGCGAGCAGGTAGAGCACCGCGAGGCTGAGGACGGGGACGTGCCCCTTGAGCAGCTCGATCGCGCCGGTTACGAGCGCAAGAGCCGCAGCAGAGGCCGTTGCCCGGGTGACAACACTCACCCGGGCAACGGTACTCCTGCCGATCTACGTGTGGATCGAGACGATGATCGGGATGATGAGGATCGCCACGACGTTGGCGATCTTGATCATCGGGTTGATCGCCGGGCCTGCGGTGTCCTTGTACGGATCGCCGACGGTGTCGCCCGTGACCGACGCGGCGTGGGCGTCGGAGCCCTTGCCGCCGTAGAGGCCGTCCTCGATCGACTTCTTCGCGTTGTCCCAGGCGCCGCCGCCCGACGTCATCGCGATCGCGAGGAAGAGACCCGTGACGATCGTGCCGATCAACAGGCCGCCGAGCATCCGGATGTTGATGATCCCAACGATGATCGGCACCGCGACGGGGATGAGCGCCGGCGCCAGCATCGACTTGATCGCCGAGCCGGTGACGATGCCGACGGCGCGGCTGTAGTCGGGCCGCTCGGTTCCCTCCATGATCCCCGGGTGCTCGCGGAACTGGCGGCGCACCTCCTCGACGACCTCGCCGCCGACGCGTCCCACCGCGAGCATCGCCAGCGCGGCGAACAGGAACGGCATCGCGCCGCCGATGAAGAGACCGGCGATCACCCACGGGTCGGAGAGCGAGAACGACACGTGGAGGCCGTTGTCCTTCAAGCCTTGCGTGTACGAATCGAACAGGATCAGCGCGGCGAGAGCCGCGGAG